>JADMIO010703098.1_pt1 | contig 109234 bp, 88 predicted proteins | sample 8958161 | NCBI WGS metagenome assembly JADMIO01 (sample SAMN16585339, study PRJNA669376) | soil metagenome | isolation source: Crop rotation soil | place: USA: Cullars Rotation, Alabama | collected 2011
GCCGCGACTTCAAGTCACGTGAATTCCAAGCTTCGGATCCCACTGTGCTGGAAAGCGGTGCCCCGAGTGCGGGCGAAAGAGCGTCTCCATCCCAACACCAGCACTGCCGGCCGCCGCGCGAAAAGATGAATGCATGCTCCGTCGCCTCTACATCGCGGGCGCTATTGTCTCGGCGCTGCTTTGCATCACATTCATCGCAACATGGGCGCGACTCTACCCGTTGCCCGATGGAATCCGGTTGAAAGGGCGACTGGAAGGATGGAGGTTGGCGAGTTGGAAGGGAGCCATCGGCTTTGACAACTTGCCGCAACAGCGCAAGGAAGCCGAGGCAATCGAACACAAAAGGCTGGAAGCCTACGAGGAGGCTCTACAACGCATGCAGGATGCAGCCGCAAGAGTGGTTATCACGGCGAGTTCACAGCCGACGCCGGCGGAACAACCCCTGGCCCATACCTCGACGTATACAATGTCGTATTCGTATACTTTCCCAACGCCAACGCCTGCACGGTCCCACACCCTCCCCATCTACCCCCTCGCCATCGCCACCTCCCTCTGGCCCGCCGGGACGTTTTTCCTCTTTCTTCGCCGCCGAATGATGCTCCGCCGCCGCCGCCGCGAGGGTCGCTGCCTCCACTGCGGCTACGACCTGCGGGCCACAGAAGCCGGGGAGACGCTCCTGCATCGGTGCCCCGAGTGCGGGCGGGAGAGCGTCTCATCCATCTCTTCATCAGCTCTTCCGGTCCCCGTGCGGTAAGATGAACGCATGCTCCGTCGCCTCAACATCACGGGTGCGATTGTCTCGGCGCTGCTGTGTGTCACGCTCTGCGCTATTTGGGCACGTGTCTACCCCATTCCCAACGGAATTCCGCTCTCGGGGCGGTTTGTGCACTGGCGGCTGATGAGCTGGAACGGGAGGATCGGCCTCGACGACAAGCCGCGACGGCATGGAATCATCGACGTCTGGACACACGAGATGTCGGCAGGATTGGTCGAATGGGAGCGACGTCACGACAAGACGAACGAATTGTACTCGGTCTGGCGGGAGCTCCGAACGCCAATGGCTCTGGCCGCGTACGAGACGGCTGACGCCGAGGAGGGCGCACAAGGCAAGATGGTCCTGGCGATGGAAAACAGAGATCCGAGGTGGACCCCACCCACCTCCCACACCCTCCCCATCTACCCCCTGGTCATCGCCACCTCCCTCTGGCCCGCCGGGACGTTTTTCCTCTTTCTTCGCCGCCGAATGATGCTCCGCCGGCGACGCCGCGAGGGTCTCTGCCTCCACTGTGGCTACGACCTTCGGGCCACACCGGCCGGGGATACGCTCCTGTCCCGCTGCCCCGAGTGCGGGCGGGAGAGCGTTACACTCAATGCCAACTCAGCACCTACGGCCCTCGCGGGATAAGATGGGCGCATGCTCCGTCGGCTCAACATCGCGGGGGCGATTTTGTCGGCAGTCATTTGCATCACCCTATGCGCGACTTGGGCGCGACTGCTTCCAATTCGGGATGGCATCCCCCTGCGAGGGCCGTTCGCCGACTGGCGATTGATGAGCTTAAACGGGCGGATCGGCTTTGACGACCGGCCGGGGCGAAATCGGATCATTGACGCCTGGAGACAAGAGGGATCGGAGCGAATCGCGGAATGGCGCAGAAAGATAAGCAGAACCGTGGAACTATACTCTGCCTGGGAAGCAAGCCGCTCGCCAGAGGCGCTCTCCGCGTACGATGCTGCTGAAGCCGCGCAGAAAGATATGAGCGACGTCATAACCGCGTTCGCGGACCGTGACCCGCGATGGAAACCACTTGCCACCCACACCCTCCCCATCTACCCCCTGATCATCGCCACCTCCCTCTGGCCTGGCGGAATGTTTTTCTTATTTGTCCGCCGTCGCATGATGCTCCGCCGCCGTCGCCGCGCGGGGTGCTGCCTCCACTGCGGCTACGACCTGCGGGCCACACCGGCCGGGGATTCATTCCTGTCCCGCTGCCCCGAGTGCGGGCGCGTTTCGGCCGGGTCGGTCGCGGGGCTATAATCACCGCCAAGCAAGGAGCCCATTGTGAGTCTGAAGGCACTGGAAGACCGAGTCGCCCCCATCGAAATGGATTTGGCCCTGCTCAAGAGCCGCCTGCTTTCACCCGCCGCCCGTCAGAACCACTGGGTCGAGAGCATCGCCGGGACCTTCTGCAGCCCAAAGGCCCGGGCCGCCTTCGATGAGGCGATGAAGTACGGCGGCCAGTGGCGAAGGGCAGGAATGGAACAATCCGCAAGACAGGGCGTCGCACGGGTAAATGACTATTTCTAAGCTGGACGCGAACTCCAAGCAGGAGGGCCAAAGGCCCACACGCAAGCCAGCCCAGGGCAAGCGAGCTTGCGAGCGCCGCCCTGGGTTTGGAACGCGGGAATTAAGATCGCCCCGAAGGGGGCAATCGCAAACGGCGGCGAACGGGTCAAGGCGATGACCCGCGAATTGCGGCGCCCCGTTGGGGCTAAGGATTGTACAATTGCCTCTGTTCCCAGTGCGGCGCTCGCAAGCTCGCTCTGCCCTGGGCTGGCTTGCCCAGGGGCCGTTGGCCCGCACCGTGCCGGATGAATTGAAGAAGAAGTTTTGCCCCTGGGCAACTTCGCCATGGCCCGCGATCCGGTCAGCGGAAGCCTCCCGACAACCCCCATGCCCCCGCTCCCCCGGCCGTTCGGCATTAACGTAGGATCCGGTCCATAATGTCTTTTTCCTCGTCCTCGGAAATAATGCCAAAGGGGTGAGGACGTGGGCTTACCGGCACGTCGGAAGGTTGACGATCATTATTTAGCACGTGTCATTCCATCCGCCGCTGATGATTCCATAACCTCGTTACGAAGCTTTTGCGGTAGTGCGGCCGCACTCGGGGCACGTCGCCAGCAGCGGGCCGGTTCCATCCGCCGTTGAACGGAGATCATAGCCGCACCGGCCGCAGCAGCCGGGGCCGGGACGTCTACTTCGCGTCCAACGCCACAGAGCACGCAATGGAAGGAATCCAAAGAGGAGTACCAGACACCACAAAGGGACGATGGCTATGGTTTCATGATATGTGGAGGGGATCCCAGGCGAATCGATGGATGGACTCTTCATCGCAGCGATCGACAGTGCCCCAAATGAGTAGGAGGTAGTGATCCAGTAAAAACCCCATCTGCCACGGAGTGACGTTCTGGGTGAACCACTGGGCGGCCAATACTCACTCCAACGTGGCTCTCTGGCGTTATGTCGAATGGCTCTGGCGGGCGGGTACGCCAGAATGCTGGCTTTGTTCTCGGCTCCCTCGATCTGGTGGGCGATTGCACGGTATTTGACCGTCAGGGATCCCCAGCTCGATTCAAATGTTAAATCCCGCACGCGAACGCCCTCCCTGACGTCTTCCGGCAATTGTGCGTTAACGGAGTCGCTTAACCATCCCGTTCGAACCCACAGTGCCGCCGCACCGAGGCACAGTATCAGTGACGAAGCGACGATGGCGTATCGGAGCAGCTTCCGCATGCGAAACAGTTTACCATTTCATCCCTGCCTGTTGTGCAATTAACGGCGGAATCGATCAACACCGGCATCGGCGTCGGACTAAAGGTGAGTGTGCAAATGACCCGCTATCGTGCATCGTTACTCTGGGTTCACCCGGCGCGGATCGGCGGGCTGGCGGGGCTTGTGTGGATTCTTCTGGCGGGGATGCCGATGGCGTCTGTGCGGGCCGGCGCGGCCGAGAAGCGATTTAACTTCGAGCAGGATATCACGCCCATCCTCAGCCGGTTTGGGTGTAACTCGGCCGGGTGCCATGGGAAGGCGGAGGGGCAGAATGGGTTTAAGCTGTCCGTTTTCGGATATGACCCCAAGGCCGATTACGATGCGCTGGTGAAAGAGGGACGGGGCAGGCGCGTGTCGCCGGCCATTCCCGAGCGAAGCCTGCTGCTGTTGAAGGCGTCGGGAACCATTCCTCATGGTGGGGGGGTGCGCCTGGCGGTGGGATCGGAGCAGTACCGGATTGTACGGGACTGGGTGGCGGCCGGTGTGCCGTTTGGAAATGCGGACGATCCGGTGGTTGAGTCCATTACGCTCTCGCCTTCGGAGTCGATCGTTGCATTGGAATCGACGCATCAACTGCGGGTCACAGCGAAATACTCCGATGGACGCCAGGCGGATGTCACTGCGCTGGCACAGTTTCAATCCAACAATGAGGGGCTGGCCAAGGTGGATGAGCGGGGACTGGTGACGATCCGGGATATTCCCGGCCAGGCGGCCGTCATGGCCCGCTTCATGGGGCAGATGGCCGTCTTCCGCGCGTTGATTCCCCGGCCGCAGAAGATTGATACCTATCCGCAACTCGTCGAGAACAATTTCATCGACAAGCGGGTGGATGAGCAGCTTCGCAAGTTAAACATCATTCCATCGGAAGTGGCGGATGATTCGGAGTTTCTGAGGCGGGTTTACCTCGACGTGATTGGGACTCTGCCGACGGCCGATGAGGCGAGGAAGTTCCTGGCAGACAAGCGCGCGGACAAGCGGGCGAAGCTGGTGAATGAACTGCTGGGGCGGCCGGAGTACGCGGATCTTTGGGCGATGAAATGGGCGGACCTTTTGCGCGTGGACAAACAGGCACTGGGGGCGCGGGATGCGTTCACGTATTACACCTGGATTCGCGAGAGCCTGGCCGCCAACAAGCCGGCCGACAGGATGGTCCGCGAGCTGCTGACGGCCGAGGGACCGCAGACGGACAACGCGCAGGCGGGATTTTATAAGGCGGTGGGAGGAAAGGGGGCGCAGGCGGCGGCGGTGTCGCAGGTGTTTCTGGGCGTGCGGATCGCCTGCGCGGAATGTCATCATCATCCCTTCGACCGCTGGTCCACGGCCGACTATTACGGCATGGCCGCGTTCTTCCAGAATGTGAGCTTCAAGCCCGGGCCCGATGGTCCCTCGCTTAGCGCCGATGGCGCGGCAGAGGCGACGAACCCGCGCACCGGCCAGTCATATGCTGCACACGCCCTGGCCGAGCCGGCGCCGAAAACCGCGTCATCCGGCGATCAGCGCGCCGCTTTGGCCGATTGGCTCACTTCGGGAAAGAACCCGTGGTTTGCCCGAAATATCGCCAATCGCCTGGCCGCCCATTTCTTCGGGCGGGGGTTGATTGAGCCGGTCGATGACGTCCGCGCCACCAACCCGCCGACCAACCCCGAACTCCTGGATGCGATGGCCCAAAACTTGGTCGATGCGAAGTTCGACATGAAGCAATTGATCCGTCTGATCACTGCCTCGCGGGTCTATCAATCTTCCAGCAAGCCAAACGAGACGAACCTGCGCGATGAGCAGAATTACTCGCGAGCCCTCTTCAAACGGATGCCGGCCGAGGTTCTGCTTGATGCGGTGAGCCAGACGACCGGTGTGGCCGAGAAATTCCCGGGAAGTGTGGCCGGGACGCGGGCGATTGAGCTCTGGGACAGTGATGTGTCCCATTATTTTCTCAAACTCTTCGGCCGGCCGGTGCATAAATCCACCTGTGAATGCGAGCGGAATGTCGAAGCGAGCGTGGCCCAGATCCTGCACCTGATGAACGCCCCGCAGATTCAGGCGAAGCTGGCGCATGAATCCGGGCGCGTGGCCGGAATGGTTCGGACGATTCCAGACGATAAGAAATTGGTGGAGGAAATGTACCTGACGTTCCTGAGCCGGCCGGCCTCGGCGGATGAGCAGCGAAATGGGGTCGAATATCTGGCGGCGCAGAAGGGCGATCGCCGCCGTGCGGCCGAGGACTTGGCGTGGAGCCTGATGAACACGCTGGAATTTGTCTTTAATCACTGAGCGGCCGTCGGAGTATGAAAGATTGAGGCGGCAGGCGTGACCCGCGGGAGTCGCGCCGGATCATGGATGAACCCGTCTTGCCCGGATGCAATATGAGCAAATCACGCCAATTCTGTGACGGAGTCAGTCGCCGCGATTTTCTTCGCATCGGCACGGCCGGGGCGCTGGGGATGCATCTGTCGTTGCCAATGCTGCTGGAGCATCAAGCCCGCGCAGCGGAAGGTGGAGTGGCGGCGGGGGGCGCGGCCGCCAGTGACATGTCCCTGATCATCGTCTTTCTGCTGGGTGGTCCAAGTTCGATCGACACTTTCGACATGAAGCCAGAAGCCCCGGCCGACATCCGCGGCGAGTTCAAGAGCATCTCGACTAATATTCCCGGCACGCGAATCTGCGAGCATCTTCCCCGCGTCGCCAGGCAGATGGACAAGTTTTCGGTGCTCCGGGCCTTCACCCATCGCTCATCCGATCACGGGGCGGCGGATCACTACATGCTCACCGGCTATCATCCGCTTGCCGGTTTCAATCCGAATATCAAACCCAACAATCATTTCCCCGCCCATGGGTCGCTGATCTCTTACAAGCTGGGGGCGCGCGGCTCGGTGCCGCCTTATGTGTGTCTCCCCAATATGCACCCGAGCGGAAGCTCAGCTTACCTGGGCGCCAACGCCGTGCCATTCACAATCGAGGCTGATCCGAACGCGCCGAACTTCAGCGTGCCCGATCTTGCCCCGCCATTGACGGTGGATGCCAGGCGGGTTGAGGCCCGCCACGAGCTGCTGGCGCGGGTTGATCGATATCGACAGGCGGCCGAGGTCGCGGCCAATGCCGGGGCCCGCAGCGTCAGCACGTTCGGCCAGAAGGCGGTTGAGCTGATGACGTCTCCTTCGGCCAAACGCGCGTTCGACATCGCCGCCGAGCCGGAAAAACTGCGGGATGAATATGGACACAGCACGCTCGGCCAGTCCTGCCTGATGGCCCGCCGGCTGGTGGAAGCGGGCGTTCGCTGCGTCACCATCAATCACTCGAATTGGGACACACATAATAATAATTTCTCGGTGTTGAAGAATGAGCTTTTGCCGCAGCTCGATTCGGCATTGTCGTCGCTCTTTCGTGATCTGTCCGACCGGGGCATGTTGAAAAAGACAATGGTGGTGGTCACAGGCGAGTTCGGGCGGACCCCGCGCATCAATAAAGATGCCGGGCGGGACCATTGGGGGAAGAACTTCAACGTGCTGGTCGGCGGCGGCGGTGTGGTGGGGGGCAGAATGATCGGCCGGAGCAACAAGTGGGCCGAGGAACCGGATGAGGGACCGACGACACCTGAGGACCTGTCGGCCACGATGTACAGCCAGATGGGAATCAACATCCACGATGAAATTACGACATCCGAAGGCCGGCCGATGCCAATCACCAACAAGGGCCGGATCATCCGGGAGCTTTTCTAGAATGCCGGTCAAAACACGCACGCTGTCACCCTGAGGCGATTTCATCGCCCAAGGATCTCGGGAACAGGAGAGCGGTCCTTATCCCGAGATTGCTTCGGAGTACCTCAGCTTGACAATCATTATGGATTCATCGCAACGATGCCCACTTCGCTTCGCGATTTTCGATTAGCGGCCATCATAATCGGCGCGTGCATCGCCGCATCCCCCGCCCGCGCCAATCCCCCGGTCAGCAAATACATCTTCCCCGCCGGCGGCCAGCGCGGCACGACCGTGAACGTCCGCGTCGGCGGCTGCTTTTTCCACAACGAAGCCGGCTTCGACATGCCCGGCCACGGGATCGAAGCCTCCCCGCGCATCCGCGAGATCGACACCATCTGGTTCGAAGGCCCGCAGATCCCCCAGCCCGCCAGCCAGCAGGCGGAGGATTATCCCAAGGACCACGCCGGCGTCATCAAGATTAAGCCCGATGCCCTCCTCGGCCCGCGCCCCTGGCGCATCTGGACCGCGCAGGGCGCGACCACCGACATGAAGTTCATCATCGGCGATCTTCCTGAGATCGTCGAACAGGAGACCGATGGTGCGCCGATTCCCGTGAAAGTCGATTTCCCCGTCACCATCAACGGGCGGATTTTCCCGCGCGAGGATGTGGACCTCTGGACCTTCACCTGCAAGGCCGGCCAGCAGATCACCTGCGATGTCACCGCCCGCCGATTCGGCTCACCCCTCGACGCCGAGTTGAAGGTCCTCGACCCGGCCGGAAAACCCGTCCGCACGCGCCTCATTCGAATTGAAGGCGATCCCCGAATTCATTTCACGGCCGGGACAGACGGTCTCTACAGCGTCCGCATTCACGACATCGCCAACGGCGGCCTCCAACACTATATCTATCGCCTCACCATCACGAGCGATCCGCAGATCGATGCCGTTTTTCCCCTGGGCGCTCGCCGCGGCAGCAAAACCCGCTTCGAGCTATTCGGCCACGCTCTCCAGGCCGACTCGGCCGATGCAGACATCCCGACCGATGCCCCCGATGCCTTCAAGCTCCAGCTTTCCCAGGCCGGCAAAAAGGCCAACGCCATCTTGATCGATCTGGACGATCTCCCCGAGCTTCTCGAATCCGAACCGAACGACGTCGCTTCCGACGTCAAGCCCATCGCCATCCCGGCCATGCTGAACGGCCGGATCGGCAAGAGCGGCGATGTGGACTACTGGAAGATCGAGATGAAGAAGGACGAGTCGGTCGATCTGGACCTCCGCGCCGCTCGCCTGGGAAGCCCGCTCGATTCGGTCGTCTCCATCGAAGATTCAACCGGCAAGCAACTGGCCCGCAACGACGACATCAGCGCCGGCCAGACCGATTCGATCCTCTCATTCAAGGCCCCGGCCGATGGCATCTACTCGATCCGCATCACCGACCGCTTCCCCTCCCGCGGCGGCCCCGCCTTCGCCTACCGCCTCCGCGTCGCCCCCCCGAAAAAGGGGCCAGGCCTCATTTCCCCCGACATTTCCCCCGATTTCCGCCTCACCCTCGCCGCCGATGTCCTCTCCCTTGCACGGACGCCGCCTGCTCCTCCAACCCCGCCCGCACCCGCCGCCACGGCTCCCGATAAAAAACCCGCCGCCGCACCCCCACCCCCATCCGTCGGCCTGAAAATCGACGTCCAGCGCATCGGCGGCTTCGACGGCCCCATCAATCTCACCATCGACGGTTTGCCCCCCAGCATCACCGCCACTGGCACCACCATCCCCGCCAAGCAATCGACCACCGAGATCAAGTTCACCGCCGACCCCACCACCAAAATCGCCGGCGTCAAACTCCGCATCCGCGGCACCGCCGACATCGCCGGCAAATCCATCGAGCGCACCGCATCCGTCCCCTTTGTCCGCGCCATGCCCGATATCGAGGACGTCCTGCTGGCCATCACCATCCCCACGCCTTTCAAGGCCACCGGTGAGTTTGAGCAGCGCTTCGCCCCGGTCGGCACCATCTACCGCCGCCGCTACAAGCTCGACCGCGGCGGCTTCGACGGCCCCATCACCGTGCGCCTCGCCGATCAGCAGGCCCGCCACCTTCAGGGCGTCACCGCTCCCACCATCACCATCCCGGCCGGCGCGGATTCATTCGAATATTCCGTCTCCCTCCCCCCCGATCTGGAGCTCGGCCGGACCAGCCGCTCCTGCCTCATGCTCATCGGCGCGATCAAGGACGCCGATGGCACCGAGAACATCGTCAGCTTCAGCTCCACCCAGCCGAACGACCAGTACATTGCCATCGCCACTGCCCCCGAGCTGAGCCTCCGCGTCGATCAGACTTCCCTGCTCGTCCACCCCGGCCGCACCGAAGACCTTCTCGTCCACGCCCAGCGCGCCCCGTCCCTGGCCAATCAACCCGCCATCGTCGATCTGCTCCTCCCGCCCCACATCCACGATGTAAAAGCCGACCCCATCACCATCCCGCCCGGCCAGGCCGATGGCACCCTCCGCATTCGCCTGGGCCCCAAACCCGGCCCCTTCAACATGCCGATTACCATCCGCATATTGACGCCCGGCCCGAAAGACCCGACGCAGTCGTTCGGGCAGATTGAGCTCGTCCTGCCGCCGGACTCATCAGAAACGAAGCCGCCGCCGACTCCATCGAATGACAAAGCAAAACCCACCAGCGGCACTGGCGGCATCGGCGAAACGCGCAATACCGGCGCGATCGCACCGCCGGCTGACTCAAAAAAAAGCACATCAGCTTCATGAATGAAATCGCCCCCGTGCTCGTGAGCCGCTGCCTCGGCTGCCACGGCCCGGAAAAAACCAGGGGAGGCTATCGCGTCGATACCTTCTCCCGCCTGCTCCAGCCCGGCGGCAGCAAAGACCCGGCCGTCACCCCCGCCGACCCCGCCGCCAGCTCCATTTACCGCCTGATCGCCTCCCCCGACCCCGACCAGCGCATGCCCAAAAAGGGCGAGCCCCTCCCGCCAGATCAGATCACCGCCATCCGCACTTGGATCGAGCACGGCGCACAGTTCGACGGCCCCGACCCCGCCGCTTCGCTGAGCGCCTACGTCCCCGGCACTGCCCACCCCGATGCCCCGGCCGTCTACCGCCGCCCCGTCCCCATTACCGCCATCGCCTTCAGCCCCGATGGCCGGACAATCGCCGTCGGCGGATACAACGAAGTGACGCTCTGGGACACGCGAACCAGCGCCCTCGTCGGCCGAGTCGGCGGCATCCCCCGCCAGACCCAGGGCCTCGCCTGGTCCCCCGATGGCGCATGGATCGCCGTCGCCGGCGGCGAGCCTGGCGTCGCCGGCGAACTGCGCCTGATCGACCCGGCCGGCCAATCCCCCTCTCAACTCCTCGCCCGCTCGGCCGACGTGCAACTGTGCGTCCGCTTCAGCCCCGATGGACGCCGACTCGCATCCGGCGGCGCAGACAACGCCATCCGCCTCTTTGATCTGACCGACACCGGCGACAATGCGGCGGGGGCGCGGGTGCCGGCCAAAGCAGGGGGGGTCATCGAGCAGCACGCCGACTGGGTCACCGACCTCGCCTTCAGCCCCGACGGCCGCCACCTCGCCACCGCCAGCCGGGACAAAACCTGCCGCGTCTTCGACGCCAATACTGGCGCAACCGAGTCCGCCTACGTAGAGCAGCACAGCGATGCAGTTTTCGCCATCGCCTGGTCCGCCGATGGCAAACAAATCTACAGTGCCGGCCGGGACCGCAAAGTCCATTACTGGACCGCCGCCGACGGCCTCCCCTACAAACCCCCCGCCCCCGCGCCCCCCAAACCCGCCCTCGCCGTGACGACAACCAAACCCTCAAGCACCACCAGTCCCACCTCAGCCGCCACGACGAAACCAGCAACCAGACCCGCAACGAAACCCGCCGTCGCCGCCACTCCCCCCAAGCCGCCGCCACCCCCGACCCCTCCAACCCTCCCCTCCGACATCCTGCGCCTCGCCATCACCGGCCCCCGCCTGTTCCTCGCCTGCTCCGATGGCCAGCTCCGCCGATATCACCCCCTCACCTTCGCGCCCCAGACCGAGTACGCACCACTCCCCGACAGCGCCTACGCCCTGGCCGTGAACGAAAGAACCGGCCAGATAGCGGCCGGCAGCTTCAACGGCGAAGTGCGCATCTGGTCTATGGAAACAGGGAAAGTGCAGACAACCTTCATCGCCGCGCCGGGATACGGGAAGTAAAATCGGCGCCCGCGCCTTCTTCTTCCCTCTCCAGGGTATTCCGTGGGGAGGGTAGGGTGGGGTCCGAATCCTACCGCTGATCCATCCATTTCCAAGACGGGCCATCGAAAAGAAGCGAAAGATTGTTTAGCACATTACGCCCCAGCACCCCATGCCAGTTGTCGATCAACAGGAACTGCCCATGGAACGATTTACCGAGCAACTGCAAATTCCACTGTAACCGCCGGCGCCATGCTCTTGGTTCCATCGAACGCTTCGAACTCCTATTGCCTGGCGTCAGACGATGCGAGCTGCGCGACGTATGAGCGAGGAAGCAGAGAAACATCCGCCCCCGTGTCCAGCAACATCGGCACATCCGCAATGACTATGCCGAGTTGCTCCGACTTCACGATGACCAGCGCCAGCGGGGCCGGTGGATCGAATCGGCCGGCGTCATATTCCTGCATTATCCGTCTCCCGGACATCCAGCATAAAATCGGCCGCATCCTTCCGTTTGGCCAGCCGTGGCGTGTGAATCTTCGCGGCAGGCGGCACAGGAGCAGCAGCCGTCTGCTCTTCGACGCTCAGATGAACCCGGGTTCCCTCGGGCAGGGCCAGCGGTTCCACCGGCCGGAACGTCCCCTTGCTGAAGATGGCATCGATGTGACGGACCATGCGGTAATTGTATCAACCATTTGGATGCAAGGTATAGCGGCGGCGGAGATGGCCCCCTGCAAAGCTCCTGCGCGAGTGGCTGTATGTTGGTGCCGGCCTGCTTTTCTCCGGCGTCGGCGCAGCGGCTGCTGCTATTCTTCCTCGCGTCGCGCGTCGCCAATCTCAATCGCGCAGCGCCGGCACCAGTAAAACCTGATCAATTCCGTCCTTCCGAAGTTCGCGCTCGATTTTCGACATCAGGTCGGCATGATCCGATGCGCGAACTCCCGCTGTCGCCGGCTCGACGACGATGTACAGCCAGTCATCGTCCAGCTTCCAAGTTGACACTTTCAGGTGAACGTCCCTTTCAGCGGCAGTAAGCTTGGCCTTCACGGCTGCCCCGGGCGGCCGGGAGCGGCACGATGCCGGCCGTGCGGAACGAAGCCAGGCCGAAGTCGCCGGTGGAGAAACTCGCGGCCGCGGTGAGGGCGGCCGGGCCTGATGTTCCGGTGTGACGGGGCGGCTTAATTAAATGCTGCGGTGAATTTTGGGCGGATGGAAGGCGGTGAGCGGAGGGGGTACGCGCGTTCAATGGAGAGTTGATAGTGGACAATGGATAACGATTGGTCGGCCCTCCAATGTTGCCCGCTGGCCGCCCTCGCTGTCCATTGTCAACTGTCCATTGTCCATTCTCTCGCGCTCTGGTGGTGAAGACACAGAGAAGAATGTCTGTGCCACTGGGATTAGACACAGACAAGAAGGTGCGTGCCAGTCTTTCGCGATTCAGTAGGGTCGGGAGATACCAAGGCCCGCGAACGCGGCGAAATGCTTTGTGTTCTGCGTGATAACCTCGACTCCAGGCGCATGGCGGTGGCGGCGATTTGGCAGTCGGGCCAGTCCACGCCGTGGGAGAGGTGATATTGCTTGTATAGGGTCAGGGCGGTCAGTGCATCCTGCTCCGTGGGCGCGTGGAGCGTGAATCCGGCGAGGAAGGATTCGATTTGCCCCTGCTCCGGCTTGTCCCGTGCACCGGCGTACAACTCGGCCGCCACCATCACATGCGTCGCCGGCCGGGATTGTGTTGCGAGGAATGCCACCGCCGGCGGCCGGCCGCGAAGGCAGTCGATCAGGATGGATCTGTCCAGGATGCCGCTATTCATCCGCCCGCCGCATCAATTTCTGCCGGAGCGCCTTTGATGCTTCGACTGAATCCTCGGGAAGGTCGTTGCGGTCCCGCCAGATTCCCACGGCCGGATGCTTGGCGGGATTGCCGGCCGTCGCGGCGGGCGTTGGGACAGGTGTCACTTCGACGACGGTTCCATTGGCGGGCTTTTCGCCTTCCAGCACGACCACGCCGTTGCTCATGACACCGCGATAAGTCATTACGATTACCTGAAGGATTCTAGCCGCTTGAAAGTATTCCTCAACCGCGACCAGACGGCCCCCACCCTGTCCTCCCCCGGCGTACCGGGAGAGGAGAAGAAGGGAAAGGGGACGTCCGCTTACGCCACGACTTCCATGACCGGCTTGCCATCGGTGATGGCGACGGGGCGGGCGCCCAGGCCCTTGACGTGGGTTTTGTAGTCGATGCCCAGGAGGTGGAAGATGGTGGCCGAGAGGTCGTCCGGTCGGACGGGGTCGCGGGCGGGGTAGGCGCCGTTTTTGTCGCTGGCGCCGTGGACGTAGCCGCGCTTGACGCCGCCGCCGGCCAGGAGCGTCGTGTAGCACTGCGGCCAGTGGTCCCGGCTGATGTTGGTGTTGATCTTGGGCGTGCGGCCGAACTCGCCCATCCAGAGGACCAGCGTTTCATCGAGCAGGCCGCGGGAGTCCATATCGTGCAATAGTGCGGGGAGGGTTTGCTCGGTGATGGGGAAATGGCGCTTCTCGACGATGGGGAACATGCGCGTGTTGTTGAAGCCGTGCGTGTCCCAGCCGCCCGAGTCGGTACTCTGGCCGCCGATGTTGTCGGAAAAATAGACCGTGACGAATTTCGCTCCGGCTTCGACCAGCCGGCGGGCAAGCAGGCATCCCTGGCCGTAGGTGTGCCGGCCGTAGGCGTCGCGGAGCCACTGCGGCTCGGCCGAGAGATTGAACGCATCGCGGAGGCGCGTGGAGTTCAGCATCGCGACCGTGCGCTGATAATACTGGTCCAGTCCCTGGGCGGCGGCCGAGTGATCGAGCAGATGGGATTGGCGATCGACCAGGCCCTGGAGCTCACGCCGTGCTTCGAGCCGGCCGACGGACAGATCGGCGGGGAGGCTCAACTCGGGGAGCGCGAAGTTGGGGCTGTTGGGATCCTGGAGGAAAAGAAAGGGGTCGTGTACCTTTCCAAGGAAGCTTGCGCCCTGGCCGGGAGTGACCGAGCCGTCGCGAATGACGTAGGGATAGCTGATGGAAGTGGGGACTTCGCCGGTGGTTGGGGAGAGGCGATCGACCACGGAACCGTAGGAGGGGAAGAGGTCGAGCGTGTCTTTGAGGCGAATGTCATCGGTCGGCGGAGCGTGGCCGGTGAGGGCGTAGTAGGAGGCGGAGTTGTGGTTCTTCATGGTGTGGGTCATGCTTCGGATGAGCGTGACCTTGTCCATGACTTTGGCCATGAGGGGCAGGTGTTCGCAGACCTGAATACCATCGGCGCTCGTGGGGATCGGCTTGTACGGCCCGCGGACGCCATCGGGGGCTTCCGGCTTCATGTCGAACATGTCGATATGGCTGGGGCCGCCGAATTGATAGAGGAAGATGACGGATTTGGCGCGGGGGGCGACGGCGCCGGCGGATCTTACGTCTGCCTCGCCGGCCTGCTTTGCCGCGGCTTGCAGAACCTTCGGCATGGTGAGGCCGAGCAGGCCCATGCCGCCGACTTTGAGCAATGTGCGGCGGGAGAGGCCGCATTGGCGGAAGGAGTTGCAGGAGGATGGTCGGGATTCGGTGGACATGAATGAGTGATTGATTGCTTATGAAATGCGGATTTTCTCAGTTGGGGCATCGCTCGCACGGATTGGAAACCCGTGGTACGGGGGAGCTGTTTACTTTCTCAGGATGAACTCCTTCGCATTCAGCATCGCCCAAAGGACATCTTCCAGTCCTTGGCGGCGATTGGGCGCCTTGCGAATGTGATCGGTCATCGTCTTCAGTTCCTCGGGTTTGGGGGCACGCGTCAGCGCGGACCAGGAAAGATCGGTGACGATCTGTTCATCAGTCGCCCCGGCCGCGACTTGATTGCCGATGATATTGTCAGGGCTTGTAATGATGCGCAGCATCTCGGGACCGGTGACGAGATTGAACACCTGGCTGAGCGTCGTGTCGTTGGATCGTTCACAGTCGCAAGATAAGAGGCGCGGCGGCTTGCCGAAGGTGACCAGGAACTTGTCGGCGTTGGTCGGCTTCTCATCGCGCGGGCGGACGGCCTGCACGCCGGCGATCTGGCTGGCCCGGGTACCCTTCGGGTATCCCGCGAACTCGGTCGGGACGCCGGCCACCTGATGCTGGGAATCAAGTAACTGCTCGGCCGAGAGACGACGGGGGATGACGTGTGAATAGTTGATCTCATCGGATGCGTTGTCGCCGGCGGGCTCGCTCGAGAGTGCGTACGTCTTAGATGACATGATGAGCCGGATGAGATGGCGGGCGTCGAATTTGTGGGAGGACAACTCGGCGGCGAGTGCTTCGAGCAACTCCGGATGGCTGGCTGGATTGGTAGCGCGGAAATCATCGACCGGATCGACGATGCCGCGACCCATCAGATTCGCCCAGATGCGATTGGCCTGGGCCCGGGCGAACTGCTTGTTGTCCGGACCGGTCATCCATGCGGCCAGCGAATCAAGTCTGTCCTTCCCCTCATCCATCGGCCCGGCTGTGCCGAGGAGGCGCGGTTTGGTTTCGATGCCGCGGGCGTCTTTGTACGTCCCTTCGGTCTTGAGCAGCACTATCTGCTCGCCGACGAACTCGTGGCTGTCGTTGTTGTCCTTGCGCTTGTTCTCGATGATCTTGTAGTCGATGCGGGAGAAGACATCGGCCCAACTGAAATAGTCATCCTGTGTCCAGCGGTCAAACGGGTGATTGTGGCATTGGGCGCACTGAAGCCGCACACCCATGAACACCTGAGCGGCCGCCTCGCCCCGCGTCACCGGATCACGCAGGGCGCGATAGTAGTTGGCCGGTGGGACAGTGTAGGTGCTGCCGCGCGCGGCGACCAGCTCGCGGCAGAACTCATCGAGTGGCTTGTTGTCGGCGATGCTCTTGCGAATCCATCCATGAATCGCCTCGACGCCCTTGCGGTCCAGCGTCCGCTCCTCGACGCGCAGCAGATCGTCCCATTTCTGCGCCCAGGCATCGGCGTATTCGGGGCGTGCGAGGATCTTGTCGATCAGCTTGGCGCGTTTACTGGCTGAAGTGTCGGCCGCGAAGGCGCGGGCTTCATCGGCCGTCGGGATCAGGCCGAGCAGATCGAGATAAGCCCGGCGGAGATATTCCAGATCGGTGCAGGCGCCGGAGGGATTCAGCCGTAGCGAGCGTAGTTTCGCGAAGACATGTTCATCGATCAAGTTGGCGGTTCCAATGTCTTTCCAGACAAAACTTTCGCGTTTCGGAACATAGGTGACCCGCACGACCTCCTGACTGCGAAGATAGGTGACGATCACGGCTGTCTCGCCAGGATGCTCGACCCTCACAAGCCCGTCCCGGGAGATTGTGGCGATGTCGGCGGACTGCTCGTAAAGGCACAAGCGTGTCACATCCCGCCGGCTGCCATCTGAGAAGACGGCCGTCGCCTTGACCTGCACTGTGTTGTTCGGCTCATTGAGGACGATTCCCGACGGCGTGACTTGCAGCTTTTGCATGGCCGGCGTTCCGGCCGGATCGCGCGGCACGCCCGCATCGATCCACCCGCGAATCAGGCGATACTCTTGGGAGTCTCGCGTAAAGCGCGCCCCGCCCTCGTGGGGGATGCGTCCGGTCGCCTTCAGGAGCATGAGGCTCTGATCGGGATCCAGGGGATTGGTCCGCCGGGCGAAGAGATCGCGCGTCAATGCATCGTAATCGGCGTCCGGGTCCTGCCCGCGAAGGGACAGCTTGAATCCGCCTTTGCCGCTTTTGTTGCCGTGGCAAGCACCGGCGTTGCAGCCGGAATTGGCCAGAACGGCCATCACGTCGTTCTTGAAAGAGACCTTGGCCGATGCGCGTTCAGTTTCCGCCGCGAATGTCTGGACATCTGTGCAGATGATGGTTGCGAAGATCAGCGGGAGTTTGAACGGCGTTAGCACGGGTCGGAAACCCGTAATACAAGTGAGCCCGTTTGTGACACGGGTTTTCAACCCGTGGGAGCGGGTCTCGAGCTTCGGATGTTCATGCTTTCCAATCATTTTCCAACCAGCAACAGGCCGCGTGTTCCAATACCGTTTACCTGCCCCGCCGCGGCATGTTAACATTCACCCCATGCTCAAGCTTTCCGCATTCTCAGATGAGATCAGTCCTGATCTGGATGAACAGATTCGCGTTTGCCGAACCAATGGCGTCACCCACTTTGAATTGCGTGGTGTGCGCGGCAAGAACGTCATGGATTTCGAGCCGGCTCTGTGCGAGGAGATTCGGTCGAAGCTCGCGGCCAATGACATGGGCGTCATCGGCATTGGGTCACCCATCGGCAAGGTGGCGATTGACAAGCCGTGGCCCGAGCATTTTGATCGTTTCAAGAAGGCGGTTGATCTGGCGGAGTTTTTTTCCGCGCCGTTTGTCCGGGTCTTCAGCTATTACCCGGCCGGCGGCGAGGGGAAAGGTCCGGTCGATCCGCACCGTGATGAGGTGATCGACCGGTTCAGCCAGAAGGTGCGATATCTCGAAGGCCGGAAAGTTTCGCTTGTTCATGAAAATGAGAAGGGAATCTTCGGCGACATCGGCCGGCGGTGCCTGGACCTGATGAAGTCAGTGGATTCGCCGAAACTTCGATGCGCTTTTGACTTCGGCAATTTCATTCAGGTCGGCGAGCGGCCGCTGGAGAATTGGAAGCTTCTTAAACCCTACACCGCGCATATTCATATCAAGGACGCTAAAATGGGGACGGGACAGGTCGTCCCCGCCGGCGAGGGGGACGGGCAGATGCGGGAGATTCTGGCCGATGCATATCGAAGCGGCTATCGTGGATTCGTGTCGATGGAGCCGCACCTTCGCGTCGCCGGCCATTCACATGGAGAAACCGGCCCGGATCTTTTCAAAGTCGCGGTCGATGCATTGGACAGGATGTGCGGCGAGATCGGCGTGCCATTGGCGCGGAACCGCGCTTCGTGACTTCAATTGATCGACCATGCCCGGGGTCCCCATTATCTCATCTTCTTCCGCATTGCGCACGGTGGATGCGCCTGGCCAACTCCATGTGCCATGCGCGATCGAGTCGCCGCTCGGCACTGTGCGTTTGCGCCCGGCAGGCACGATTGTCGCGCGTGGAGAGTCGCTGGCGGAAAGCAGTGCGGAGGAGGAACATTCGCCGCTCGCGCCAGCGGCCGGGCGGATAGCGGGGACTACGAAAATCACGCTCACCAATGGCCGGGAGGCTCTGGCCGGCATATTGGAAGCGGTGAATGATCCTGCCTCCAAGTCTTCTTCTGATGCGTCCTTGCCCTTGCCATCGACAGAAGCAACCAGGTCCATGCTCGCCTCCCTGCACTCGGCCGATGTTGGTGCGAAGATTGATCACTTGCGGGCATGTGGCGTATGGGCGGATCGATGGACCAGCCCCAGGCTGCTGCAACAGCTTCATCATTGCCTGGAGCGGTCGGTGGATACGATTGTGTGCAATTTGCTGGAGGCTGATCCGTCCCTGGCAGTGAATCGGGCGTGTGCTGCTGCACATGGGCCGGAGATCGTCGCCGCGATAGCCGCACTCGCCCGGGTCACTGGCGCTGCCCGCGTGTGGGCGGTCGTTGATGACGCGGAGCCGCCGACTACCTGGAATGCGCTGCGGGACGCGGCGGCGGCTGTTGCCAATGACTTGCGCATCGTGCCGGTCGAGAATGACTACCCGCAGGCTGATCCCACGCTGCTGATCTACACCCTGACGCGCAGGAAAATGCGCTCGGACAGACTGCCGACACACCGGGGCGTCCTGTTGTTTGACGCCGCGGCGGCTGTCGCGATCGGACGCGCGCTGCTTCTGGATGAGCCGATGCTGCGCGTGCCGGTGGCAATCCACGATCAGATGCATGGCAACTCTCATTTACTCTGGGTCCCAATCGGAGCGCGTCTTGGTGATGTCATTGCTGAGCTGGGGATGCCGGCGGGGCGGCTGGAGCTGCGCGGAGGAGGACCGCTTCGGGAAGTCCGTCTGACTGAGGATTGCATAATCTCATCAGGTGAGTTGGGTATTTTCGCCTGCCCGCGCGAGCCGGATGTGAATCCGCAGCCATGCACGCGTTGCGGGTGGTGCGTTGAAGGATGCCCCACGCGGATCAACCCGGCCGGGCTGCTCGATGCGGCGCAGCAGGATGATCTTGCGCTGGCCAGCCGGTGGGGGATCGAGGCGTGCATTGAATGCGGCGTGTGCAGCTACGTTTGTCCCTCGGACCTGCCCATCCTCGGCGGAATCAAGCGGCTGCGCGCGGGAAACCAAATGACCCGGACGGTTTGACCGAACCTTCGCGTCGCCAGACAATGCAGGGCATGGCTCACGAACTGGGAATCATCGGGGCGGGGAATATGGCCGAGGCCATCGCCCGGGGCGTCATCGGGGCGGGCGTTTTTCGGGCGGCCGATTTGATCGCATCAGATGTATCATCGGAGCGTCGCCAGCTATTTGAGAAGGTGCTTGGTGTGCGTGCGGTGAGCGACAACGCGGATGCGGCGCGGGAGGCAAAGCGAGTGCTGTTAAGCGTCAAGCCGCAGATGATGGGGAGCGTGCTGGCGGGGCTGGGGACGATGCTGACTGAGGAAACCCTGATTATTTCCATCGCAGCAGGAATCAGCAGCGGCTACATCGAGCGGGGCCTGGGGAATGCGAAGAGATGGCGCGTGGTGCGAACGATGCCGAACACGCCAATGCTGGTCGGAGAGGGGATGGTGGCGATCGCACCAGGGGCGCAGGCGACGGCGGGAGATCTGGCGGATGTGCGGCGGATTTTTGAATCCGCGGGCTCAGTTGTGGAGGTGGCGGAGGAGAAAATCGATGCTGTCACGGCCGTCAGCGGTTCGGGTCCGGCTTATTTCTTTTATCTGGTCGAGCAGATGATCCGGGCGGGAATCGAGTTGGGGTTGCCTCCCGACCAGGCGCATGAGCTTGCGACACGGACGGCAAAGGGCGCGGCAAAAATGCTTGTATCAACGTCCGATTCGCCGCAGGAACTTCGCCGCAAAGTCACCAGTCCCGGCGGCACGACGCAGGCCGCTATCACGCATCTCGAATCCAGCGGGGCCGGGGCCGCCATGATCGAGGCGGTCCGGGCGGCGCATCGACGAAGCCGCGAGCTGGGAACGTAAATATCCCTTTCAGCAATTGACCGGCCTGTGGCAAGTTGCGCGGCCTACAATCAAGTGCCGCATGACCGGTGGCCGGGTTAGAAAAATCAAGGCGAAATCTAAGCGACCGCGTTCACGATCATCGCTTAAGATCAAGAGTGACGCATCGGTCCAAAACGGCCTTTGATGTCCGAAGCTTAAAAAGGATATGAAGCAATGAAAAGCTCCACAGACTGCAAGGCGTGCAATGCGGTTGGCCTTCTGCTCGCCCGCGTGCCGCTGGGAATCGTGCTGGCGATGGCCGGCTACACCAAGATCTTCCAAACGGGAGTCGGCGAGTTTGTCGATCACTCCCGCACGATGGCCGAGCGCTACATGTCCAGCGGTCTGGCGAATATGTATCTCCACGCCGTCCCGTACGCGGAGCTGACGGTGGGCGCGTTGCTGGTGGTGGGCTTCCTGACACGCTTGAATGCGCTGGTGGCCGCGTTGATGCTGGCCAGCTTCGGCATCGCCACCGGCGGCCTGTCCGGGTTCATCAATACGCATCCGGAGAACGCCGCGAGGCTGTTCCAGGCGCCATTCACCTATGGAATGCTGGCCCTTGTAGCGCTCTTTGCGGGGCCGGGAAAGATCAGTGTGGATGGACTCCTGTTCCGCGATGGACGTGATGGACGGTGTGCCACGCTGGAGAAATGACGTCTCTTACAGAACGCGTGCGGCCGGGCCGATCAGGGACAGAGGAGCGGGCGAATCTACCGCATACCTTGATATGACGGCATATTCGTCGCGCTTGCCGCGGGATTGTGCAGGCGGATTTATACCTTCGGCTCCCATCCCTTCTCATACTTCCGTCCCCACATCGCCTGAGCATCCTTGTCGTCGAGAATATGCCCGGTCTTTGGGTCGCAGTTAAGCGTCCGACCGGTGCGCAATGCGATATTGGCCAGATGGCAAAGGAGGACGCTCTTGTGCGCCTCCTCGATGTCGGCGATGGGCTTGCGCTTCTGGGCGATGGCGTCGAGGAAATCCTGGAGGTGCTCGTTGTTACCGCCCGGGCCGGTTTTGCTCTCGACCTCCTTGCCCTTCAGATCCAATATGCGATACGAGCCACCGTCAATCAGAATCGTCCCTTTTTCCCCGTAAAACGCCACACCAAAACTGCTTCCCTCCGGCCCGCGCGGGATGCAGCTCAGGCCTTCCCAGGTGATCGCCTTGTCCCCGAAGTCAAAGGTCACGTTCATCGAGTCCGGCGTCTCCTGATCATCCCTGAAGAAATACCGCCCGCCCCCGGCCGACACGCGCCTCGCGTAATCGACCCCCAGTCCCCAGCGGCACAGGTCCAGGGCATGAATCCCGTTGTTCCCCATCTCCCCCGTCCCCCATGCCCAGTACCAGTGCCATTTATAATGCACGACATTCTGCGTGAACTCCTGCCGCGGGGCGGGACCCTGCCACATATTCCAGTCCAGCCCTTCGGGAACGGGCGCCTTGGTCCGCTTGCCGGTTTCCCCCCGATCGGCCGCGTACCATCCATGGGACAACTTCACGTCGCCGATATCACCGGCGTGCACACGCTTGATCCCCTCCACATTCATCGGCCATGACCGCCGCTGCGTCCCCTGCTGCACGACACGGTCATGCTTGCGCGCGGCCGCTATCATCATCTCCCCCTCGGCCGGGTTATGGCAGCACGGCTTTTCCACATAGACGTGTTTGCCGGCCGCGCAGGCGAGGATGGTGGCCGGGGCGTGCCAGTGATCGGGCGTGGCGATGGCCACCGCATCCACCGATCCATCCTCCAGCACCTTGTGCAGATCAGTAACCCCTTTCAACTCGGCTTCCTGTTTCTTCCCGATCGCTTCAATTGCCCGCTTGATGCGCTGCTCATCGACATCGCAGACATATTTGACGACCGCACCGGGGAGTCCGGCGATGGAGACGCCCAGTTCCGTCCCGCGGCCGCCCGAGCCGATGATGCCGAAGACGATGGGCTTTGCCGATTTCGCGGCGATGACGGGTTTGGCGGCTGGTGCGGGTGCAGGTGCGGGCGTCGCGGGAAATTTGGAGGGCGCTGCGCCGGCGGCGCCCAGGGCAGTCGGGCCGAGGGCGGCAAGGCCCGCGCCGGTGAGAGAGAGATTGCGGAGGAAGTCGCGGCGATTAGACGGGTTGGTGGGGTCGGTCATGGGGATACCTTGGTTGAAGTCAATCCTGATTAGCCCATTGGCTGTCGGGTGTTGCAGTGTCCACAAGCATGCACCTCCCGCCATCGCCGGGACAATTGCACTGCAAGCACGGCCGTCGAGCGATCATCCAGCGACTTCGGCAACGTGCCGGCCGACTATGTCTACATAGTGCGGGCGGCGATGGAGGTCTCACTTATGAATCGAGCTTTTACTGTCGCAATGTTCTTACTGCTGGGCGTGATGTGCCGATCGATCCGGGCGGCCGATGTGCCCAGGACGCTGCGGGCCGGGATCATCGGCCTGGACACCAGTCACGTCACCGCCTTCACGAAAATCCTCAACGACCCCAAGGCCGGGCCTGAATACGCGGGCGTGCGTGTGGTGGCTGCGTTCCCAGCCGGCAGCCCCGATCTGGACTCCAGCTCCAAGCGCATCGAGGGATTCACCAAGGCGGTGAAGGCAATGGATGTCGAGATCGTCGATTCCATCCCCGCGCTCCTGGCCAAGGTCGATGTGGTGTTACTGGAGAGCGTCGACGGCCGGGTCCATCTGGAGCAGGCCCGTCCCGTTTTCGCCTCCGGCAAGCCGGTCTTCATCGACAAACCCCTGGCGGCGGGCCTCATTGATGCCGTCGCCATCGCCGCTCTGGCCGAGAAGAGCAAAACTCCCTGGTTCTCCAGCTCCGCCCTGCGCTTCGGCCCCAAGATGCTCAAGGCGAAAGGTGACGCGGGTGAGATCATCGGCTGTGATGCGTGGGGGCCCTGCCCGCTGGAGAAGACGCACGGGGATTTTTACTGGTACGGCATCCATGGCGTCGAGACGCTCTACACGATCATGGGCGGCGGCTGCGAGTCCGTTTCGCGCACCACGACGAAGGACACCGATGTGGCGGCCGGCAAATGGAAAGACGGCCGAATCGGGACTTTTCGCGGCCTGCGGAAGGGGAAGGAGGACTACGGCTGCGCGATTTTCGGGAGCAAGGCGGTCGTGCCGGTCAGCGGATTCGAGGGATATCAGCCGATGCTGGTGGAGATCGTCAAATTCTTCAAGACCGGCAAGGCGCCGATCGATCCGGCCGAGACAATTGAGATGATGGCATTCATGGAGGCAGCCGATGAGAGCAAACGGCGGGAGGGGGCGCCTGTGAAGATTGAAGAGGTGATGGCCAAGGCGCGGGAGCAGGCAAAGGCGAAGGTGGAGAAGTAAGATTATTTCCCATGATGAAGATTCCTGCCTTATAGACCCGGCGCATGGTAGTTCGAAAACCTGATGTTGCTGGGAAAAAAAAGAGAGATCCTTCGGAGTATCTGAGGATGACATCCATTGTAGTCGGTCTTGCGCTTTAAGGAGATCTCTGTTGAGGGCTCAGTATCACGGTCGGAGTGGTTCCTCGTCCTCCACACTCACCTCACCCCTGATCTGTCACCCCAGCGGCTCGTCGCTCGGTCGATCCCCCCGCGGCCCTTTCGGCGGAAATCGCTTCTGCCACTGACGCATGGCGTTCTCCAGGGACGACAAAAATCGCGGCACGATGGGCACCGAAATGTAGACGCGTGCCGATACAGCGCTGGTGGGGAAGAACGTTGTAATGAAATCAAAGAAGAACTCCGTGATCGAATGCCCGATCAGCACGGCGTTGGCGTACTGGCCGCTCATCATGTCATCGGAGAGTTTGAAGTTATCGTAAAGTTCCTGCAATGTTGGCTTGGGGGTGGTCGGCGGCGGCAGGACGGGGATGGGGCCGAACTGGCGGGTGTAATTCTCTACGTTTTGGCGCAGGGCCTGAATGAACTCATGCACGGTCTGGGGCGTCATCACCACACGCGCGGTGATCTGCTGCGGACGGGTCAGGCCCTGGAGGAAATCGATAATGAACTCCTTGGGGCCGTCGAGAATGACCTGACCGGTGCTCAGGACACCGCGGGCAACCCGCTCGGGCACGCGGGCGGAAACAGGGCTGAATCGCTGGAGGGTCTGATCGGGCCCCGGCTGCGCGGGCTGGCCGGGCTCTCCCGGATCGCCAGCGGGTGGTGGATTAGATTCATCGGTCATAGTCGCCTGCCCTTTCGCATGGCCCGCCCCCTGTTGCTCGGGCAGGCATTGACACGCAAGTGTACGCGCGCGGAGCATCGGGTCCAATCCTCCCGCAAGAAACCTCGGTCATCTGCGTCGCTTCCGTTTATCTTCGGCGATCTGCTTCTGAAACTCGCGCATCTGCTGCTGCGACTGATTCCAAGCCTGGATATACGCGGCCTTCGACTGATTCCAGATTCCGACCTGCTCGGGCGTGAGGCCGGGCGGCTGATCGGGGAAGGGGGGCATCTCTTCTGATGGGAAATCATCGGATTCCGTCTCGACCTCTGATGCCTCATCCGATGCCTCCTCCGCTTCGGACTCATCAGTTGCGTCCGATTCATCAAACTCAACTTCTTTATCCGGATCGGTCTCGATTGGCTCTTCCAGCTCTTCCTCCTTCACAGGCGCGGGGCCGTCCGATTTGCCGTCAAACGTGGGGATGTCGCGTTCCTTGAGCGTCTGCCAGTGCTCCATGTACGCATCGCGAATCACTTTGTATCTATCATCTGCTGCGGCCAAACCCTGATTCCATTGATCGCGCACCTGCTGCATCTCGGGGCTGAGCTGTCCATCGGAGCGGGATTGCCAGTAGGGCAGTTTGTCGCGCGACAAGTGCGGCGTGTCGGGTACCTGTTGCAGATAAGATCGTCGCACCTCCGAAGGAAGTGAATCACCGCGCTCTTTCACCAGTTCGTGCGCGGATTGAGGCAACGGCGATCGATCAAACACACGCTCCAGGGCCAGTGCGGCCGGGTCTGCAAGTTTGGGGTGATCCAACAGCGGCTTGAGGAAGTCGATGAGGTGCTTTGCGAGATGTTCCGGAGAATTTTCCGGAAGCATGAGGCAATGCCGCAGTGCCGAGGCGCGGGACTCATCGGTTTGAAGCTGTCGATAGCAATCGAGCCGGCCGCGGCATTCGCCTTCATCTTTCGGCCAACCGACATAAAAACTCCTATCGATTTCCGGCACGAGCGTCGGCCGCTCGACGGCAACATCGTCGATGAAGCTCAGCAGTGTTTCATGGGAATAATGAAAGCCGGTGCCGGTGACCTGCCGCTGAGCGAGCAGAAACGCAAAGGCGAGCGTCGGGCCGGTGAGGTAGAGCATCCGGTAGAGGATGATGTCCCCCATGATCTTGTGATCCTCGAATCGCCGCTGAAAGATCCAGTTGACCCCGATGAGGCATGCGCTGGCGAACTCGAAGTCCCCCTTGCGCACGCCATACTCAGCGGCATCAAGCAGGGGTTTGAGGCAAACACCATCCCCCATCCCCAGCTCGAAGATCAGCGGTCGCGGCGCGTTCACATCGAAGATGAACCGTTCACACGCCTGGACGGCCGCATTGCGGAGCTCCTGGCTCCCTTCGCACAGGAGCTTGCAGATGAGCTGGCAGGTGACGTACTGGAGGCGGGGATCGGCACCGCGGATTGTCCGCAGGAGCGCGGGGAGAAGTCGGGCGGCCGTTTTGTTGACGTAACACCAATTCTCTTCGAGCCGGTGAGCCAGAATGATGCGTGTGTCCAAATCGGTCTCGTTGACGATACGGTAAATGAGGTGCTCTGTTTCCGGATCCTGGTCATCGGGACATTCATGCCCGCGCTCGTCGGGATGCCGGGGTCGGGGAACTTCGCGAGCGGGGTCAGGCTCGGGGGCGCGGAGCCTTGCCTCAAGCCGGCAATCGGTGCCGCAAGATGAGCAGGTGATGACGTCCAGGTCGTCAGTGTATGAAAGCTCATCGCCGCAGCCGGGACAGAGCGATCTGGCGAGATCCCCCTGGCGATATTGCTTCGACCGTACCCATGGTGCCTCAGCCGGCTTCCTCTCAGCCTCGGCTGATTCGCCGTCGAAATACAAACGGAGCGGCGCGCCCGTCACCTCCGGCTCGACCTTGCGCAAGCGCCGTTCAAGAACCGCCTTCTGGCCGCAGAAGTGGCATGTGGTGGACGCCGAAGCGGTGTCAATGGGTAACGGCGCGCCGCAGTTGGGACAAAGACCTCGTTTGGTACGGAAGAGACGATCAGGAAGGGTGATGCTCATGGCCGGAAATATCGTGTGCGGCCAGCCGATCAAACGGCGGCAGGGAGTAAAGTATTGACCTCGTCTACAATGCAATCTTTGCCGGACTTTTGATCAGCCGTGGCATTCCTTCATACACTTTCTAACATCGGATCGCTATGGTGAGTTAAGTCATAGCATAGGACTGGCGGAACTTTATGGATGGAATGACCGCGACAGCGCCATACCCTGCGAAATCAGAGATCGCCGCCGCGCCGGTAATTCCCGGGTCATCCGTGCCCGGCGGCTCGTCAACTGCCAGGGGGGAGATCTCACCTGACGAATTTCTCAACCGGGATCTTTCGTGGCTGGAGTTTAATCGCCGGGTGCTGCACGAGGCTTTAGATGATCGGACGCCACTGCTCGAGCGCGTCCGTTTTCTGGCGATCTTCAGCTCAAACCTCGACGAATACTACATGAAGCGGATCGGCGGCCTGCGGCGTCAGATGGCCGCCGGCGTGGTGACACCGACACCGGACGGCCTTTCGCCTCGCCAGCAGTTCGACGCCATCCGATCCGCTGTGATCAGCATGCTCGCGCTCCAGGCTGATTGCTACCAGAACCGCATCCGGCCGCTCCTTGCCGAAAACGGCATTAATTTGCTCCATTGGAATGACTTGAGTGAAGAGGAGCGCAATGCGGCTGTACGCTATTTCCGCGCCAGTGTCTTCCCCGTCCTCACTCCGCTGGCGGTGGACCCGGGTAATCCCTTTCCCTTCATCTCCAACCTCAGTACCTCGCTGGGCGTCATCCTCCGACATCCTGATCGGAGCGACAACCTGTTTGCGCGTATTAAGGTGCCCGAAGGAATGCCGCCCTGGGTCCGTGTTGGCGACACGGCGACCTCGGCAGGGCAACGGGCCTATGGCTTCGTCAGCCTCGTCGAATTGATACGCCATAACCTGGAGGATCTTTTTCCAGACATGGCCATCGTCGATGTAATGGTCTTTCGCGTGACTCGCAACGCCGATCTGGAGCGTGATGAGGAGGAAGCGGAGGACCTGTTGGAATTGATCGAAGAAGAGCTCCGTCGGCGGCGATTTGCCAGCGTCGTTCGCCTCGAACATGGCCCGAGCCCAAACGCATGGATGCTGGAGTTTCTTGCCGGCGAACTGGAGCTGACACCAGACGATATTTACGAGATGCCGGCGGAGATCGACTACACCTGCCTGAAGCCGATCGCCGACCTGAATCCCGGTCGGGCGGGTCTGCGGTTCGAACCCTGGACGCCCGTCCCGCCGGCTCCTCTTGCCGATGAGGAAGCTGATATTTTCAGCCTCATCCGCGCCGGAGACGTGCTGGTCCACCAGCCCTATGAGAGTTTCACCGCAAGCGTCGAACGCTTCATCAGAAGCGCGGCCGCGGACCCAAAGGTGCTGGCGATCAAAATGTCACTTTATCGCACGGGAGAAGACAGCTCGTTCCTGCCGAGCCTCATCCGCGCGGCCGAGGCGAAGAAGCAGGTCGTCTGTCTTGTAGAACTGAAGGCCAGGTTTGATGAGGAGCGGAACATTCAGGTGGCCAGCGCCCTCGAGAAGGCGGGCGTTCATGTTGTTTACGGCATCATCGGCCTGAAAACGCATGCCAAGTGTGCCCTGGTCGTCCGTCAGGACCCCGATGGCATTCGCAGTTACGTCCACATCGGAACGGGCAACTATCACGCCGGCACCGCCAGGCTCTACACCGACGTCGGCCTGTTGACCTGCGATCCACGGATCACGCATGACGTGGTCGAGTTGTTTCACTATCTGACCGGCCGGTCGCTTAAGCGGGACTATCAAAAGCTGCTGGTAGCGCCGGTGAACATGCAGGCGCGGTTTCTGGAGATGATCGAGCGGGAAATCGAGCACCAGCGCCAGGGACGCCCTGCCCACATCGTCGCCAAAATGAACAGCCTTGAAGAGCGCAAGATCATTCGTGCCCTGTATCGCGCCAGCCAGGCGGGGGTGAAAGTCGATCTAATCGTTCGCGGCTTTTGCACGCTGCGTCCGGGAGTGAAGGGACTTTCCGACAACATACGCGTGATGAGCGTGATCGGCCGGTTTTTGGAGCACAGCCGGATTTTTCATTTCCGCAACGGCGCGGACACGGCAGCGGCGGGGGACTTCTATATCGGGTCGGCCGACTGGATGTACCGCAATCTGATGGCCCGCGTCGAGGCGGTTGTGCCCATCGAACAACCCGCCCATCGACAGCGGCTCTGGGATGTGCTCCAGCACATTCTTCACGATCGGCGTCAAACCTGGGACCTCCAGCCGGATGGGTCATATGTCCAGCGAACGCCTGATGATCGAGCCGAAGCAGGAGTCCACGAGAAGCTGATGGTGCTCGCCCGGCAGCAGGTCATGCTGACAACCGGCGCGGAGATGCTCCGCCTGACCGTGACGTGATTGCCGCTACAATCGAAGCATGCAAAGCAACCGCGAGTTGATCGTCGAACCTGTCGGGCTGGACGTTGAGGCGCTTCCCCGGCCGCTGATCTGGCATGACCTTTTTGGCAACGATCACTCCGTCGAATTGGAAATCGGGATGGGAAAGGGGACATTTCTCACTGAGCAAGCCCGCGGTCGCCCGGAGGTGAACTTTTTCGGGATTGAATGGGCCCGATGGTTCTGGCGATACGCGAGCGACCGCCTGCGGCGACACAACTGCACGAATGCCCGCACCGTCCGCGCCGAAGCCGGGTACTTCCTCACCGAGTTCGTCCCGGCCGCCAGCGTGTCAGTCCTGCACATTTACTTCCCCGATCCCTGGCCCAAGGCCCGCCATCATAAGCGCCGTCTGATCCAACCGAAGTTCGTGCCGGTGATGACGCGCGTCCTCGCCCCCGGCGGTCGAGTCCAGATCGTCACCGATCACCAGGGGTACTGGGAGGAGAACATCGAGCCGACGATCCGGGCTTCGGGCCTGAAGGTGGTGGACTACAACCGTCCCGGATCGGCCGGTGAAGGCGAGTTTGTAGGGACTAATTTCGAGCGCAAGTATGCCCGGGAGGGAAGGCCGTTTTATGCGATTGCGGCCGTGAAAGAATCCACTCTTGCTGTCTGAGCGGGCGGCGGGCAGTGCGCGCCGTGCGGGCCAAGCCGCGCGCAGGGCCACTGCCGCCGATTTGATCTTCTTGTCCATGTTGATCGCCTCACGCAAGCACTTCGCGCACAACATGTCCACGTACATCCGTCAGCCGGAAGTCACGACCAGCATAGCGATACGTGAATTTTTCGTGATCAAAGCCGAGCAGATGAAGGATCGTCGCGTGCAGGTCATGCACTTCCACGACATCCTTCTCAGCTTTGAATCCGAACTCGTCAGTCGCCCCATACGCCATGCCCCCTTTCACGCCCCCGCCCGCCATCCACACCGAAAACCCATATGGATTGTGATCCCGACCCAGCGCCGGTTTGCCCTTGTCATTCAACTCAACTGTCGGTGTCCGTCCGAACTCGCCCCCGAAAATAACGAGCGTGTCCTCCAGCATCCCACGCTGCTTCAGGTCCGCTATCAACGCGGCAACCGGCTGATCGATCTGCTTCGATAGCTTTGCGTGCTCGCCGGCGATGTTGGAATGGTTATCCCACGGCTGGCTCGCCCCATGCCAGAGTTGAATGAATCGCACCCCGCGCTCCAGCAGTCGCCGTGCTATCAGAGTCTGTCGGCCGTGGACGCCTTCGCCATAGAGCTTGCGGATGTGCTCCGGCTCATTGGACAGATCGAACGCGTCCGATGCCTCCATCTGCATCCGATAGGCCAGCTCGAACGACTGGATGCGCGCCTCCAGTCGGGCATCCTGCCGGCGCGGCTCGGAGAACTCGGAATTGAGCTGCCGCAGCAGGTCGAGCTGCTGCCGCTGAGCGGCCGTGGTCACGCCGGCCGGGTTGCGGATGTTCTCGATCAGCTTCGCCAGGTCGGTGTGCTGGGTGTCGATGTAGGTTCCCTGAAACACGCCCGGCAGAAAACCCGACTGCCAGTTCTCCGCCTCCTTGATCGGATAGCCGCCCGGGCACATGGCGATGAAGCCGGGCAGGTTTTGGTTCTCGCTGCCAAGTCCATAAGAGACCCACGCTCCCAGGCTCGGCCGGGCCATCTGCGCATCGCCGCAGTTCATGAGCATTAGAGAGGGCTCATGGTTCGGAACCTCCGCCTTCATCGAGCGGATGACGCACATCTCATCGGCATGCTGCGCCGTCAACGGGAAGAGGTCGCTGATCTCCAGACCGCTGTTTCCGCGCTTAAGGAATTTGAATGGGGACGGGAATGCAGCGCCTGTCTTGCGCTCTGTGGCCGGGTTGGGAAGCGGCAGCGGCTTGTCGGCGTACTTCGCAAGCGCTGGCTTCGGATCGAACGTATCAACGTGCGAGGGGCCGCCATTGAGAAAAAAGTGGATGACGCGCTTCGCCCGGCCGGGAAACATCGGCGGCCGCGGCGCGAGAGGATTGATTGCAGCGCCGGCAAGGTCACCGGCGAGGGCGCTCAATGGGCCCAGCAGCCCGGCCAACCCGATCGCGCCCATTCCCATCCCGCAGCGGGCAAGGATTTCCCGGCGAGAGACGTTCGATACGGAATGGCTTCGGTAATCAGTCATTTCGTCGAGTCAAAAAATGTGATTGTCATGCTGAGGTGCTCCGAAGCATCTCGGGCGGCCGAAAACGCTCGGATTCCCCAGATCCTTCGGAGTACCTCAGTCTCAGGATGCTCAGGATGACAAGAGGCAGCTCCGCCGCTTACTTCAATCCACAAACATAAACTCATTCGATACCAGCAACACCTGGGAATACTTCTCCCATGCCCCCAATGTTTTCGGCGGGGCTGTGGCCGGCCCGCCAAAATCTGCTTTGGCGATCCATTCTTTAACCGTCCCAGCCGGCGATGGATCATCGATTGAGCGGATGGTCGGACTCCAGAGAAAATCGTTGCTGTGCAGCGTCTTGTTGATGCTCACTACAAAATCGATCGTATCACCCTTCTTCACGTCCATCCGTTCAACGGCCGCATTCGCCTTCTTGTTGTGCAGCTCGGCATGGAAAACCTGTCCGTTTCGGCTTGATACGATTCGGGCGATGATCCCATCCCCCTCGGCATGCTCGTGCCGAATCGTCCCGCCGATGGCGATGATCATATCCCGCGGCGCGATCCATCGCCGCACCACGGCGTGCTTGAGGTCATCCCCGCAATGTCCTCCCCCGGGGGTCAACTGCGCCCAGCCTAGTTTCCCATCCGGCCAGGCAGCGCCGCCCTGCCAGGCGTCGCCCGTGAAATGTGGCAAAGGTATGAATCCCTTCACGCGACCGGCCGCCTCATCAAATTCGCCATATCCGTAGCTCCACTCAGCGGACACCTTGACGACTGGAGCCGCCGGCTGCGCCTTCTCAGCCGTGACGAAGCGAACACCGGCCTCAATCTGCGCCGTCGTGGGATCGCGCTGATAGATCAACCGGTAGAGCCGCTTGACACGCTCGGCCGGGTCGGTCGCGGATTGGATTTCCGCGCGATTGGACAGAGCCCTGGCGCGATCAAGGACGAACGGATGATTCAGGAAAAACAGCGCCTGCTGCGGAACCGTCGTCCCCGAGCGTTGCGGGATGTGCAAATCGGGATTGGCGAAGTCGAACACCCGCAGCACGCCCGGCAGGTATTGCCGATCGACCAGCCCGTAGACCGTCCGGCGGTTCGAGTAAGGCGCTTTGTACAGATCGACTGGCCGGCCCCCCATGGTCAAATCGAGTTCGCCCGATGCACTAAGCCACGAATCGCGCATCGACTCGAAGTCCAGCCGTTGACGGTTCATCCGCCAGAGCAACCGGTTCTCCGGATCCATCGCCGCTGCCTTGGCGCTGGCGGCATCCTCGACACTCGTCTGTCGATACACGGCCGAAGTCATGATCAGCTTATGGAGTTTCTTGATACTCCACCCATCTTCGACAAAGCGGATTGCCAGCCAGTCGAGCAACTCGGGATGGCTCGGCAACTCGCTGCGCGTCCCGAAGTCGCTGGGTGTTCGGCAGAGCCCCTCGCCGAAGTGATGTTGCCAGATGCGGTTGACCATCACCCGAGCGGTCAACGGGTTGTCGCGCGAGGCGATGAGCCGGGCCATCTCCAGCCGGCCGCTACCCTGGGTAAAGGGGGTTCTCGATTCGCCACAGATCAGTTCGAGGTACTGGCGCGGCACTTCCGACCCTTTATTGGTCGGGCTGCCACGCTTGAAGATGCGCGGGTTCTGCTGAATCGCCTTGTCGGCCAGGATCACCGCATGGTCCGGCGCACCGGGATGGCTGATATTTAATCGGTCGATTTCCCCGGTTAGCTTCCCCAGCTCGACGCGGGCCGGTTCCTCGAAGAAGAATTCCACCTCATCGATGCCACCATCCGGCACAACGGCCGGTGAATCCGGCCCGTAGAGCACCTGCCGCAGCGCCTCTTCGTTCGCATCGGCCATTGCAACCGTACCGGGCTTCTTCACCGCTTCCCGCCAATGCTGATCAACCTCCGAGAGCACCTTGCCGTACCGCCCCGCGACGTCGTTCATCGACGCCACCGCCGGCCCCTCGCTTAGCGCCCGCCGCACCAGAGGATTGAGTGGCCGCGACTTGTCATCCATCAGCCTTTTCAAGCCGGCCGGTGCATCCGTCGCAAACTTTTCCGGAGAAATCTTCGCCAGCACATGCCACGGGCCGAAGATGGGATCCACGCCCCCCGCGGATTTCTCCCGCTTGAAAACATAGGCCTGCCACTGACGCACGATCACCGGATTGACATCGTCAGGTCCGATGGTCGTATAGAAAAGCTCCTTCGGCAGCGTCTCAACGACCAATAGTGCATTGAGATACTGCGCTACCTGTCTTCGATACCGGTCCGCCACCTGCTCGCGCTTCGCCTTCATCGCGGCCGCCAGCTTGTCGGTCCGCTTCCTCAATTCCGCCTGATACGCCTCGAACTCCTTCGTTTTGTTGGGCGCTCCGAGGGTGATCGCCTTCTCCAGCGACCCGGCAAATACTCCATAGAGTGAGTAATAGTCCGCTGTCGGAATTGGATCGAACTTGTGATCGTGACACCGCGCGCACCCGACGGAGAGAGCCTGCGTCGTCCGGCAGACCACATCGATGCGATCATCGATGATGTCATGCGGAATTCCCAGGAACCGCCGGCCCACCGTCAAAAACCCCATCGCTGCCAAGTCCTTGTTTTCGGCGGTTGAATCCGTTGCCTGCACCATCTGATCCGCCGCAATTTGCAACATCAGGAACCGGTCGTAGGGCACATCAGCATTGAATGCCGAAATTACCCAGTCGCGATACGCATGCGCATGAACGAAGAAGCGCTCCTCGCGGTCGTAGACGTACCCCTTGGTGTCCGAATACCGCGCCAGATCGAGCCAGTACCTCCCCCATCGCTCCCCATAACGGGGGCTGGCCAGAAGACGATCAATGAGCTTCTGGTACGCATCCGGTGAGTTGTCTGAGGCGAACATCTCCACCTCGGCCATCGTTGGCGGCAAGCCAGTGAGGTCATAGGTCGCCCGCCGAATCAGTGTCCGCCGATCCGCTTCCCGTGAAGGCTGGATCTGCTTCTCTTCCAGCTTCGACAGAATGAACGCATCCACATCCGTCGCGACCCACTGCAGATTCCGCGCCTGATCCCCCGTCAGCGGCACCTCCCATTTTCGCGGCAGTTTAAACGCCCAGTGCTTCCCAACCGCGCCGGCCGGCCTGGTCGCCGCTGCTGCACCGCTCGTCCGCGGATCTGGCGCACCCATTTTGATCCACGTTACAAGGTCCGCCACCTGACGCTCGGTCAATCGTTCCCTGGGGGGCATCTGAAAGTCAGGATTCGAATACCGCACTCCCTCGATCAGATGACTCTTTTCCGGCTCCCCGGGCACGATGGCGGGTTTGCCCGAATTACCCCCCTTGAGAATCCCCGCCCTCGAATCCAGATATAACCCGCCCTTGATCTTCTCTGCCCCGGCGCTGTGGCACTGGTAACAACGGTCAACCAGCAGCGGCCGGATGCGCGTCTCAAAGAAATCGATCCCGCTCGCGGTCTCGGCCGGAACGGCCGTAGCCGGTAACACCGCGCTTCCAATGCAAATTGTCCAGACCAGAATCGCGATTCGCATCGGAATATTCTACCATGATGGCAACTATTGGCGCAAGTCGGTGAATGGCGAGAATCCGTTTCTTATGGACTGGATCGGGCGATTGATGCGGGCTTCAGCGAGCGGGCGAATCAGTGATATGCCGGTAAGATTCCTGCTGGTCCCGTGGTGTCTGCTTTTGCCGCTCCTGGGGCAGACGCGATCGGCCTCTGGAGACTCGCTTCTGCCGGTGGATCCGATACTTCTCGGCGACGGGCTGGCCGGGGGTTCCAACCCGCCGGACATAGCCGAGCCGCAAACGCAGCCGATTGGGCCGGTTCCGACGTCCCCTCTGGAATGGCCGCGGGCAACCGATGGCTGGTTTGGGGCGCGGCAGCGCCTCGAGGAAGCGGGAATCGCAATTAACGCCCGTCTGGCGGCCGACTACTCGAAAGTCTTCAGCGGCGGAGCAAGCCCGGGCGGCACCGCCTTTCGCCATTTGTTTCAACTCAATACCACGATCAACCTCGAACGCCTGCTCGGCCTGCGCAACGCCACCCTTTTTTCAAACTTCCAGAACCAGAGCGGCGACGACGGGTCACGCGATGTCGGCGACATCCAACGATATAGCAACATCGACGCCGACGGCCGCACCCAGCTTTCCGAATTATGGTACGAACACGCCCTCTTCAACGACAAACTTCGCGTGCGCGTTGGCAAAATAGACCCCAACGCCACCTTCGCCGCCCCTCTGAATGGAGGGGAGTTCATCAACTCATCGCCCGGCATCAGTCCCACGATCATCGTTCCCCACTATCCCGATCCGGCCACGGGCGCGCAGGTGATTTTCGCGCCGTCCGAACGATTCTACATCGGTGGAGGTGCGTTTGACGGCTCGGAGCAGGAAGGAGTACACATCGGCTCCTACGGTCCATCCCATTTATACGGTCCTCCTGCGGACCTCAGCCTGATATTGGAGGGGGGCGTTCTCTGGGGCACTGCTCTGTCCGCCCGTCCCGGCCGTCTTGCGTTGGGCGCATGGCACCACACCGGCACCTTTGCTCATCTCAATGACACCGGCGCCGAGCACGGGACAACCGGTTTTTTGTCTCATGCTTGATCAAGTCCTGTGGCGAGCCAACTCGGCCGATGACAAGGACACTGGGACCATCGCCGCGTTCCTTCAATATGGTTACTCCGACCCCCGTGTCGCGACCATCTCCCAGCACGTAGGTGGGGGCGTCACCTGGACCGGCGCCATCCCTTCTCGCCAAAGCGATGTTCTGGGTTTGGGCGCGTCGCTCGCCATCTGGGGCGATGACCCAACGCTCGCAGGCGCTGAATTGGAGGTCGAATTGTTTTACAAGCTTCAACTGACGCCCTATCTGAGCATCCGGCCCGATCTCCAGTACATTCACAATCCCGGCGGAGTCAAAGGACGCGATGCCGCACTGGTGGGAACCTTGCGGGTGGTTATCGAGTTTTGATGGCTGTCGAGAGCATCTGATTACCGCCATTGCTGTCGAAGGAGATCGTTTGTCAAGCAGGGGCCGCGAGAGAGGCTTGATCTTCGCGCGATGCAAAGCTTACAATTCCTACTGTTCCGGCCGGAATTGTCGGAGTTATTGAGGAGTTCCTGTTGCGTCTATCCAAACGAACTGAGTACGGGGTCCGGGCGGTCATTCAACTGGCCCGGCATTGGCCGCGGCATTTCGTTCAGTCTCGGGATCTGGCGCAACAGGAAGGGCTTCCTAATAAGTTCCTCGAGGCGATTCTGCTGGCGCTTCGACGTGGGGGATTTCTCGAGAGCAAGATTGGACGGGAAGGGGGCTACCGGCTGTCGCGGGCACCGAAGGACATTCGCGTGGGGGAGCTGATCCGCCGATTGGAAGGCCGTTTGACAGTCACCGATGGGGAGTCAGGGCAGGAGGGGTCGCCTGGTGAAGTCGCAGTTCATTTCCTCAATGACAAATTGACCCAGGCAACCGATGATGTGCTGGATCAACTGAGCCTCGAGCAGCTGCTCGAACACGTCAATCGTTCGGGAAGCCTTCAAGAGATGTACTACATTTGAGACCTGCCGCGTGAGCCGAGTTCTTTGTCCTTTCATATTCGCCGCAGCACTGGGCGCGCTGATCAGCCCGACCACGGTTGAGCATTGGGTGCAGGTGGGTGGGCCCCTGGTGATTTTCGCGTTGCTCTTTGCCTGCGGACTGGGTCTGCCGATGCCCGAGGACATTCCACTGGTCATTGGCGGGTTCTTCGCGGCCAAGGGACAGATGCACCTGACGATGGTCTGCGTCCTTGCGTGGCTCGGCATCATCGGCGGCGACTGCGTTCTGTATCACCTGGGCAAACGATATGGGCTGAATGTCACGCGCATCCGCTTTGTCGGCAAGCACTTCACGAAAGAGCGGATCCTTAAGGCGGAGAAGCTGTTTGAGCGCTACGGCATCTGGGTGGTGGCCATTGGCCGGCTGTTCGCGGGGATTCGCGGGGCGATGGTCGTGGCGGCCGGGGCGATCCGATTCAACTTCGTGAAGTTTGTAATCGCCGATGCCATGGCAGCGCTGGTCAGCGGAGGGCTGTTTATCGCCCTGGGATATTATCTCGGAAAGAAGCTGGGAAGCGTCTCTGAAGTACGCCACAGAATCGAGCCGTATCAGACTTGGGTTGTATTGGGAATCGGATTGCTCGTTCTGGTGGGCATCGGCTGGCTATGGTGGCGGCACAAGCGCCACAAACGGATAGTCGATGCGGTGATGGATGAAGCCCTAGAAAAGGGACCGGGGGGTGCGGCCAGGTGAGCCTTCACCCTGTATAGACAGGATAAGACGCACAGCCGCGCCTCAATCCCGGCCCGGCCGGGGGTTCTGATGGATCAAGATTGACGGGGGGACGATGGGGGTTGATGATTTACGCCAGCATGTACCGCGCCAGCAAAGTCAAGCGTTTCGACTTCCCGCCCGGGCGCGTGATCGCGGGGAAATACCAGATCGACCGATTGCTCGGAAGTGGCTGGGAGGGCGAGGTTTACGCCATTGTCGAGCGGGCCACGGCCATCCGCCGGGCCGCCAAGTTCTACTACCCACACCGCGATCCCTTCGGCAAGGCGGCCATTACCTATGCCCGTAAGCTCGATGCTTTGCGCCATTGCCCCATCCTGATGCAGTATCACCATCAGGAGGTCACGTACGTCAAACGGAAGAAGGTGACGGTCGTCATCAGCGAACTGGTCGAGGGCCAGAAGCTGAGCGAGTTCCTCACCAGCCAGCCGAGGCAGAGGCTCAGTGCGTTCGAGGCGCTTCACGTGTTGTATGTGCTGGCCAGGGGAATCGCGCCGATCCACGCCCGCGGGGAATATCACGGCGACATCCACGATGACAATATCATGATCCGCCGGCAGGGAATCGGCTTCGAAGTGAAGCTGCTGGACTTCTTCGATCTGGGCCGGCCGGGGCGGGACAAGATCAGGAAGGATGTGCTTAACCTGGTGGAGGTTTTTCAGGCGCTGGTGGGGGGGCGGGCGGGCTATCGGAAGCAGCCGAAGGTGGTGAAGGACATCATCCGCGGGGGAAAGGACACCCTGGTTCTGGAGCGTTTCCAGAGTGCGGGGGAGATTCAGCGGCATTTGGAGACGCTGGTGTGGGAGTGAGCGTGCTTCGCACCGGTCAAGCCGATTGAAGAAACGTGGGTGGGGCGAAGAGATTGCGTTTTCGCAATGGCGTGGGTGACTTAGTTTCGCAAAGCGTACGGAGACGGCGCATAGCCCGCGCGGCACGAACAAGATAGATCGGGCGAGACGCGGGGGCGATGTCGTGGGCCCAAGCGAGCGGGGCCTGGCCACGTCGTTCGGCGAAAAGCTCCACAAGCCCGGCGCCGGAAAGCAAATCTATGCGATATCCAGACCCGTGTTGGTCTCGATGAAGGCCAACATGTCAACCGCTCATCGTCACAACCGGAAAACCATGAGGAGTACGGATTGAGGACCGTCGGCGCATTCGCCACAACCCCGCCAGGACCAGAAAAATCGCCGCGTACATCAGTGTGTCACCGATGAATCCGGCTGTGATGGGGACGAGCGCCAATCGTCGATTGGGCTGTGCGTGGAACCAAACCGGAAGGTCTTGGGACGCCAATCCCCGGCGGATGATCTCATCGCGGGGGAGTTCCCATCGACAGCGCGCCTGAAGGTTTGGGCTTACGGGTTCCCCATTTACGAGTTGATTGGCCTGACTGTCCAGCACTTCGACGCGCGAGCGCATTGCCTTGAATGGCCAACCCTCGACTTGGTAATACGTCCCCCCGTAAGGCGATGGGAAATGCACGACGACCTTGCCATGCGCAGTAGATCGCTGGCCGCGAAGAAAGGTGTACTTCCAGCCTGTATTCGATTCTTCGTAGACCAATCCGCTTTCGCCATCTGGCGAAATGGATTCGGGTGCACTGTGCAAGTGCATGAATGGATCGTAAACATAGTGCGTGGGCAACCAAATGGCGCATGTCCATGACACCATGACTGTCGCAATCGCCCCGATCAACACGGCCAGAGCGCAACGGCATACCGGGGGAATGTAGGAGGTCCAATCGCTTGTGTTTCTCATGTGACGCGCCTCCATGCGCAGGACGGGTTGGAACAATCCAACAGCACGATGGTAACACCAATGTCCGGCGGGGACGAGGAGTCCACATGCGAACGCGAACTGCGATGATCATTACGGCGTGTGTTGTGACGCATCTTGTGAACCAGGCCAGTTCCGCCGATGTGCCCGGTCCCGCCGCGAAACCGAGCGTGCAATGGGTCAATGTCACCGGCAACGTCGGCGGAGGGAAATGGGGTTATGCCGGCGTGACCAAGGTCTTCGCCGTCCCGGGAACCATGCGGGTGATCGCCGGCGTCAGCGAGAGCGGTTTGTGGGCCAGCGATGATGCGGGGAAGACCTGGGCGAAGCTGGGCGCGGAGGACAAGGAGCAGATCAAGCACCGGCCGCATCAGATGGTCTTTGATCCGAAGGATGTGAAGACCTTCTGGGTCAGCGGCTGCTACGGGGCCGGGGTTTTCAAGACGACCGATGGAGGCAAGAGCTTTACCAGGCTGGGCGATCCGCAGCATGTGGATGGCGTGGGGATCGATTTCTCCGATCCGGACCGTAAGACATTGCTCATTGGCTTGCACGAGCAGGCCCGCAGCATCCACAAGTCCACCGATGGTGGAAAGACCTGGCAGAAAATCGGCGACCGGCTCCCAGCCGACAGCAATCATTCCAGCGATCCGATCGTGTTGGACTCAAAGACGTTTCTGTGCAACACGGCGGGTTGGGCGCAGAAGGCGACGTGGGGGATTTATCGAAGTGAAGATGCGGGTAATACATGGGAGAAAGTGTCGGACCAGGGGCCGCAATCGCCGGCGCTGGTGGCAGCGGATGGGTCGATCTACTGGATGCTTTGCTACGGAAACGGGCTGGTGAAGAGCAGTGATAGGGGCAAGACGTGGAAGAAGCTGACTGGGCCGGTAAAGAGCAGCCCGATTGAGCTGGGGGATGGGAAAATAGCGGGGCTGGGCGGAAATCAGATCTGGGTTTCCAGCGATGGCGGCGAGAAATGGGAGAAGTTGGGGGACGTCATTCCGTTCAAACCGAACGGCATCGTCTACAGCCCGGCCGGGAAGGCTCTTTATGCCTGGCGGATGACGGATAAGAAGTCGGATGAGTCGATTGTGCGATGGGAGATGGGGAATTGACTCGAAGAGTTGTCCTTCATTTTGCGCTTCGACGTTCGAGGACGGCTTTCCAGTAGGCGGGCATATCATCGTAAGCGGATTGGTACGTCGGTTCCAGCGGGACATTGACGTAGAAATCCGGACGCAGAAAAAGGGGCATCTGGGGAAGGGGATCGCCGGCGGCAAGATGCTCGATGTATTCCTCAATGCGCGGGCCGGACGCGTATGCGGCCAGCGTCAGGGGATCATCTGGCGGGAGATCGTAGGGAACATCCGTCTGTTCCAGCCGCTGACAGATTTCACCATGCATGCCCTGGGGATCGTGCGGACCGGGAGGGAACAGATCAATTAACAGCACGTTCACGCCGCTGTCGAGCGCATCGACGGCCTTTGCCGCGAAGTCGCGAACATGGTTGCCGCGATCTTTGTTCGCCGGCGAGACGATCTCCAGTAGAGCGACGAGCCGATGGCCGCTGATATGCCGGATGGCTAAAGTCCGTCTGCGTTCCAAAACGGCCGGCTCGACCGTCCGGCGGCGGCTTACTTTCGGAGGGGCTTCAGCCAGCGCAATCCCGCCACCTGGCGGCAGAGATACTGGCTCGGGCTGATGCGGGCTGGCGTGTAGGGTGAGCACATCCGCGACGGTGCGGCCGGCATGTTGTTCGGGTAGTGCGTAATAGCCCTCGGGCAGCAGCCCCCCGTTCAGCGCGCTGTTCAACTGCGCAATCCAAACCGTGTGGAAGGCATGGAAGATTCCGGCATCGACAAGCGTCCAATCATGCACGGGCATGCTGAGATTCTATACGGTGAGCCAACCAGAGCCAATTGGGTTCTCCTTCCGGGCACGGATGCATGGAGATGCGGAACATTTCCACCGAATCAGGGTACCACCATCGGGGCCTGGTGCGGAGGAGCCTACATGCGCGTGCGATTGGTCGCGGGGATAGCAGTAGTTCTGTTCCTGGCGGCCGGTCGGCCTTCGCCAGCGGCGATCGATGCCAAGGAACTGCCGCCGGTGCTGGAGAAGCTGGGTGTGACGCTGAAGGTCACGCACAGGCCGGCCTGGGTGAAATCGGCGGCGACCTCCATTGTGGTCGTGCTGACGCCGCAGACGGATGGCGGCGGAATGCACGTTGTCTCGTTCGGCGTTCCCTTCGGACAGGGTGTGTTGGCTGATGATGCGGCCATTCGTGTGACCGATGCGGCCGGGAACGAGGTCGCGGCATTCACGAAGCCGCTGGCTTACTGGGGGACCGATGGGAAGAAGGGGAGGATCCGCTCGGCGCTGGTGCAGTTTGAGATGGAGTTTGCCGGCAAGGCGGCGAAGAAAGTCACCATCACCTGGGACAAGCCGCGGACAAAGGTGCGCAAAGAGCAGACGCCGACGGCGCAGACACAGGATGTGCGGAAGGATGAAGACTTCGAGTTCCACTGCCCCAAAGTCCTGGCGACTCTGCCGGCCGACTGGCTCTGCGCCAGCGGCGTCGCCTGGCAGCAGGTCCCGGCCAATGCGAACAAATCAGCCGACTGGTTCGACAAGCATCTGGTCGAGCAGTTTCCCGGCTCGGTGAAAAACATCGCGACCCAATCGGTCGAGGCGCATCTCTACGACCGCCCGGCCACCTATGCCAAGATTTACGTCCGCTACGGGGAGGAGAAGTATCTACTGGCAGCACTGCGTTCCAATGACTTCTACATCCAGCACCTCAATGAGAAGGGGTTCTTCACGCTCAAGAAGCCGGATGACTTCAAGTACACCTACTCCGAAGGCTCGGCCATCATGTATCTGCTGACGGGGGATGAGCGGTACAAGGATGCGGCCCTGTTGACGCTCAAATGCTGGGACGGGTGGAAGCGGATCGAATATAAAGGGGACGGGTTCTGGACTGAGCGGCACGCGGGGACGGGATTGGCGGCGTATCTTCATGCGTATGAGTTGAGCGGCGACAAGAAGCAACTCGATGTGGCCAGGCAGTACTTCGAGGGCGTGCTCGCGCTTCAGGTCAAGCCGCTGGATGGAAAGCCGCCGGATGGGGCCTGGCTTCACACGGGCGATAGCCACGGCGATGGGAACGGCTGGACCACCAGCCCGTGGATGAGCGCGCTATTGATGGACAGCATCTGGAAGCTCTGGCAACTCACCGATGACCCGCGCTGCCCGGCTTCGCTGGCGATGTATGCCAAGTTCACCGAGAAATTCGCGGTGACAGAGGATGGGAAGGGGGTCTATTACATGGCCAATTCGCCCGGCCGGGGGAAGAGCGAAGACCCGGAGAGCCCGCCGCACAACATGGAGGCTTGCTATGTATTGTCGCTGGGATACTACCTGTCGGGCGGGACGGATGCGGGATTGAAGGCGAAGGTCGATTCGCTGTGGCCGCCGTTGATGAAAGATGGGGCGAACGCGCCGGGAAGGAAGTTCAACTGGCGATTCCGTGAAACATCCATGCTGGTCTGGTTCCTTCAGAATGCCAAATCAGCCGGCACTCCCGGCGCGGGGCTAAAAGGTCCCCGGCCACTTCACGAGATTGATGCCCCCCCAGCCCCACCGGCCAATCAGACCATCGCCATCGTCGGGGCGACTTTGATCGATGGGACAGAAAAGCCGGCGCAGCCGGACTCGATTGTGATTGTCCGCGGCGACACCATCGCGGCGGTTGGGACCGTCGGGAAGTTGTCTCCGCCGGCCAACGCCCAAATCATTGACGGCAAGGGCCTCACCCTGCTTCCCGGCCTGATCGATGCCCACTTTCATTTAGACGGGCGAAACGACCGCCCGGGGGTCTTTCTGCGGCACGGCGTGACCAGCGTGCGAGATCCAGGGGCTTGGATCGAGGACTACGCCGCTGTGCGGGAGACAGATGGGAGATGGGCGCCGGCGCCGCGGTTTTTTCTATTCGGGCCGCACTTCGATTGTGCCCCGCCGGCGCATCCGAATGATGCGTTTATTATTCACAATGCCCAGGAGGCTCGGGAGGGAGTCAATCGTTTCGTTGATCAGGGTGGGATTGCCGTCAAGGTTTACTATCGTCTCCCAGTGGATTTGATCCGCGCGGTGACGGAGACGGCCCATGCCCGCGGCGTGCCTGTGACCGGACACCTGGAGCTGGTTAAAGCAGTCGATGCGATTGATGCGGGATTGGACGGCATCGAACATGTTACGAGTTTCGGCACATCCCTGGCCGAGCCGGACGATGTCGAGAAGTTCTGCGCGGCCGTGCGCGAGAAGAACGCCGCGCGCGGGACCGGGCGATTCGATCTGTGGGGCAATCTCGACCTGGATCATTGCCCGCGACTTCAACCCACGCTTGATCTGGCCGTCAAACGGCAAACCGTGCTTTGCCCGACATTGGCGGTTTTTGAGTTGCGGGCCGGCGACAAAGGGGCCACGGACAAGAGCATCCTCGCGTATGAGAACATGCTGCGTTTCACCGGCCTGTATCATCGGGCCGGCGGTAAGGTCGTCGTCGGCTCTCATTCTGAAGTTCCCCACGCGGCGTACGGCTGGGCCTATCAGCGCGAGCTGGAGCTTCTCGTGGAAGTCGGCTTCACGCCGGCCGAGGCTCTGCGGGCCGCGACCCTTGAAGGTGCAAAATACTTCCGGGCGGCTGATCGATTGGGAAGCGTGGAAGTCGGGAAACGCGCGGACTTGACGATGGTCGATGGCGATCCGCTGAAGGACATCAGCGTCATGCGACGGGTCAAGCGCGTCATGCTGAACGGTGTGTGGATCGATCTGACTCCGCCAAAGGTGGTGAAGCCGGACTCGAATACGGAGTTGCTGAAGCCGGGGAAATAGAACTCTTCATCGGGCGACACCGCTTGCACGGGTGAAGCACGTGATACATCAGGTTGTTGCACGTCCGATTTGTACATACTGGCGCACGATTTTGCGTCAAACATCAATCGTCATTCCGAGGGGAGCTATGCGACCCGAGGAATCTCGGGCGGCTGAAAACCGCTCCTGGGGGTTTTCCGCTTCCCGAGATCCTTCGGCGATGAAATCGCCTCAGGATGACAACGTCGCCCGCTGGTGCCGACGCTGCCGCACATCGCGCACGGCTAATTTGACTTACCACATGCACCAAGGATTCTGTTCATCGTATCATTTCGCGCATGACACCGGCCGACATTGATTCTGTGTTTCAGAGCGCATTTCGTGCCCACCAATCAGGCCACTTGCCGCAGGCGGAGGCGTTGTATCGGCAGGTCGTGGCCGCCGATCCCCGGCACGTGGATTCCACTCATTTCCTGGGGGTCATCGCCGCTCAACAGCGTCGCTTTGACGAGGCTGAGGACTGGTTTCGCAAGACGCTCGCGCTCCGGCCGGAATTGGCCGATGTGCACAACAATCTTGGAAATGTTCTTTCGGATCTTGGGCGGGTCCGTGAGGCGATTGACTGCTATCGCAAGGCATCGGAGTTGGACAGCCGCGCTCCCGATCCGTGGTACAACCTTGGCAACGCTCTTCGGGACGCCGGGCAGGTGAAGGACGCCATTGCCGCGTTTCGACGCGTGCTGAGCCTGATGGGGAACCATTACAGCGCCATGTTTAACCTCGCATCAGTCTTGTCCGACAACGGCGAGCTGGATGAGGCCATCGGGCTCTTTCAACGCATCCTCTCGGTCAACCCCGCGTTCCCCGGCGCGCATAACAATCTGGGTACGGCCCTCACGCGTCGGGGCCGGCACGAGGAGGCGGTGACCAACTACCGCAAGGCGATTGCGCTGAAGCCCGATTCGGCCGAGGCTCACAACAATCTCGGCAATGCGCTCAAGGCGCAGCACAAGCTTCAGGAAGCGGCCGATTGTTATCGCAAGGCGCTGGCCCTGCGGCCGGGCTATCCGGAAGCGTGGTACAATCTGGGCGACACCCTGGCGGAGCCGGAAAACTTTGAGCAGGCGGTGGAAGCGTACGGAAAGGCAATCGCCCTTCGTCCCGACTACAACGACGCCCACAATAACCTTGGGAACGCCGTCAAGAACCAGGGCCGGTTCGAAGAAGCTTTCGCCTGTTATCGAAAGGCCTTGGCGATCGATCCTGAGTTTCCCGAGGCACACAACAACCTGGCGCAGATGCTCCTCCTGCACGGTGATTACGAAGCGGGCTGGAAGGAGCAGGAGTGGCGATGGAGATGGAAGGAGTTCCCATCGCCTCGGCGAGATTTAAAGCAGCCGCAATGGAGGGGCGAGGACCTCGCCGGCCGGACCATCCTGGTCCATGCCGAGCAGGGGATGGGGGATGTGATTCAGTTCAGCCGGTTCGTTCCGATGGTGGCCGAGCGAGGCGGAAATGTAATTGTCGAATGCGCTGCGGCGCTGTACCGTCTGCTGCGGTCAATTCCCGGGGTGAAGCAGTGGGTGGTGGCGGGGGATTCGTTGCCGGACTTTGATATGCATTGCCCGATGCAGAGCCTCCCGCTGGCCTTGGGGATTACGTTGGAAAACCTGCCCAACCGCGTGCCATACCTTTCGGTGGATCAGAGGGCGATTGAGCGTTGGCGTAAGAAGCTGTCGAATGATGCGGTTGGCCAGAGTGCGGGCCTGAGGGTCGGGGTGGCCTGGGCGGGCAATCCTGCCCATAGAAATGATCGCAATCGCTCGATCCCAGCCTCCATGTTCCTGCCCCTTTCGACCATCGCCGGCGTCAGCCTTTACAGCCTCCAAAAAGGGGACGCGCGTGTTATTGATATCCCGGCTGCACTCGGGCTCATCGATCATACCCATGATCTCGCCGACTATGCCGATACCGCCGCCCTGATCATGAACCTGGACCTGGTCATCTCTGTAGACACATCCATCATCCATCTCGCCGGCGCGCTGGCCCGACCGGCATGGGTTATGGTGCCGTTCATCCCCGATTGGCGCTGGCTGCTGGCGCGGGAGGACAGTCCATGGTATCCGACAATCCGGATCTTCCGTCAGACACACCGTGGAGATTGGTGCGGCCTGATCGACCGGGTAACCCGAGCGTTGCATGCCATTGCACTGTCGAGAACTGCCACGGGCTGAATATGGCCTGATTAAACCCGTGATGCATCGACCGCACTCGATATCGATCCTTCTCGATGCGGGCTTATTCCGCAATAACCGTCGTTCATCGGAGTTTAATATCTGGAGGCTCGAACATGCCCACACCGCTGTCCGTAGAAATCCTCTTTCATTAATCAAGTACAATGGGAACTTCATACGGGTTATGCCGCGTGCTCACGGGCCCCATGTTGGCCGTGATTTTGCGTAGATGTGGCAGATAGGTGATTTTCTTATTTTTTCGTGCCTCTTGAAGGATTTTCGGGGTACAATCCTGTTGCTGCGATCAATGTCGCCGAGTGAATGAGCGGATCAGGGAGAATCAATATGCCCGCCGGTGCTATCGAAGGATTGGAAGCGCGCACGCTCCTCTCCTCTTCCCTTTCAGGCGGGGTTCTGACCGTCACCGGAACGGCCGCGGGTGAATCGATCACCATTTCTGATCAAGGGCTTAATGTCAAAGTAACCGAGCCGGGCGGATCAACCAACTTTCTCAAATCCGCGGTGCAATCAATTCATGTCGATGGCCTGGGCGGAAACGACATCATTACGCTCGCGGGGCTTTTGATCCCCTCGGTTATTGACGGCGGGGCAGGTAACGATGACATCACCGGCTCATCCGCCGCCGACACCATCAATGGCGGAGATGACCACGACACACTCCACGGCGGCCCTGGCAATGACACGATCAACGGCGGACTCGGCGACGACGTCATTGACGGTGGTGATGATAACGACATCATCGATGGGGGGTTCGGCTTCTATGTCTTTCAAGGCGCGGACGGCAACGACACATTGATGGGCGGGTCGGGGAACGATGAACTTTATGGCGAGGATGGCACGGATACTCTCCGCGGGGGAACCGGCGCCGACATGCTCAACGGCGGCGATGGTCCTGGCGATGTCGCTGACTATTCCGATCGAACGGCGGATCTATTCATTACCCAGGACGGCGAGCCTGATGACGGCGAAGCGGGCGAAGGGGATCGGGTCCGCCTGAACATTGAAGTGATCATCGGCGGCAGCGGTAATGACACAATCCGCGCCGGCGAGCTGGATGAGACTATTTATGGCGGCCTGGGAAACGACATCATCGACGGCTGGGAAGGGAACGACATCGTCTATGGACAGGAGGGAGATGATCAACTGTTCGGAGGCGAACAGGATGACATCGTCTATGGCGGCGAGGGAGATGATACGATCAGCGGAGGGGAGAATCTTCCCGGCGAGATATACGAGGCCGAGTTCGGACCGGTCTACGGCCTCGGCGGATTTGATCAGCTTTTCGGCGAAGACGGCAATGACAACATCAACGGCGGCGACAGCGACGACATCATAGAAGGCGGGAACGACGACGACTTCCTCTACGGCAGCCAGGGGAACGATACCATCCGCGGCGGCCCCGGCAACGACACCCTGATCGGCGGCACCGAAGACGATACGCTCGTCGGCGGCGAGGGGGATGACCTGTTCAGCGGGATGACCGGCATCGATACCGCCGACTATTCCGATCACGATGCGATCAACGCCGGACCACACACCTTCGTGTACGTCCTTCTTGATGATGTGGCCAATGACGGTCTGTATACCGACGACGGCGGGACCGAGGTTGAGTTTGACAACGTGATGAGCGATGTTGAAAACGTCATCGGCACCAACGGCCGGGACGGCATGCTCGGTTCGCCGGCCGCCAATCGTCTGGATGGGCGCGGCGGCGATGACTTCATCTATGGCGAAGCCGGTAACGACACCCTTCTGGGCGGCCAGGGGGATGATGAGCTGTGGGGAGGAAATGGGAGCGACAGCGCTCCTGATGACGTTTTCTACCTTCAGACCAATCTCGTCTCGAACAACAAGGCCAAATACAACTCAGAACTCGAGGATACTCATCTTCTTGACGCTTGGGGTCTTGCATTCAAACGGACCGGGTCGGGTGGAAGCTTCTGGGTTTCTAACGCCGCCGATGGAAGCAGCACAACTTATGCGGGCGACGTGCCGGGCAACCCGATCCACAAGGGAGCGAACAACGTTTTCGTGATGCCGCCGCCTGCCGGCTCGCCATCGGACGCGACCTCCGTCCCCACTGGCCAGGTTTATAACGGCGGCTCTGACCTTCCCGGCCAGTCGATGGAATTTGCCACGCCCGGCATTGATGGCAATGGCAATCCCACCACGGGCGCAGCCAGGTTCATCGTCGCGACCGTTGATGGAACGGTCGGCGCATGGCGTGGCTCCCTGTCTGCCTTCGCGACGAAGATTGATAACTCAGGTGAAGATTCGCCGCCTCAGTATTTCGGCATCGCCATTACCTCCCAGGCTTGGACCTATAACGCCGCTGATCCGAACACCTACAAAAAAGGGAACCATATCTTCCTGGCTGATTTCGCCAATCAGCGGATTCAGACCTATGACAACCAGTGGCATGATGTGTCTGCCGATTTTGCCTTCGCACAACCGGCCGGCGTCCCCGCCAACTACAGCCCTTGGAACATCGAGTTGGTCGATGGCAAGCTCTATGTGGAATATGCCCAGGTTCAGACGCTGGGCATCGAGCAGCATGGGCCGGGTCTGGGGTACATCGCCCGCTTCAATACCGATGGGACCCTGGACACGCTCTTCACCGATCACCGCGGCCTGAACGCTCCATGGGGCATTACCAAAGCTCCGGCCGATTTCGGGCCCTACAGCAACAACCTTCTCGTGGCCAACTTCGGCGATGGGACAATCGCGGCGCTCGATGCAGAGACAGGCGAGTTCATCGACCTTCTGCGCACACCCGAGGGACAGCCCATTTCCGTCGAGGGCATCTGGGCCCTGGCATTCGGGAATGGTGTTTCACTCGGAACTGCAAATCATCTCTATTTCACCGCCGGCCCACGGGGAGAAGTCGATGGAATTTTTGGGAAATTGCAGCTTGGCTCGGCAATTGGGGACTCAGATGTGCTGGATGGAGGATCGGGCGCGGATGAAATGCACGGTGAAACCGGGGGCGATTATTTTTTGAACCTGGACAACGAAGGCGATTCTATCGATGGCGGCGCAGACACGGATGCAATGGAGCAGGAAAACCTTGATGATGCAGTCAATGTTGAGAATGCTGTTCCGCCGGCTGTCCTCGCTCCGTTCCCCACGCCCCTCCCCGCGGCCGAGCCGGCCGGCGGGCTGATTTACCACGGATCCGTCAGCGGAGCAGTTAATTCCTTGCCCGGCGGAAAGCTGGCGTACACGATCAATCTTGACGCCAGCCAGCATGTCACGGTTGTCGCCCATCCGACTTCAGGGCTGCAACCCACCGTCTCCCTCTCCGGCCCCGGACTGAACAACGTTAGTGTGACAGCGACGGCAACCGGCCAGGATGCCGTTCTCCAATCGATCACAGCCGCTCAGAGCGGAACCTACACGATCACCATCAGCGCCGGCGATTCCGGCGGCGGCACTGCATCGGTCGATCTCTGGCTCAATGCGGCCGTCGAGAGCGAGTCGCACAACGGGTCCGACAATGGAACACGTGCAACGGCCCAGGACCTCAATGGTGCGTTCAATGCTCTCGGCGGCAACGTAAGCCACGCCGCTGTCGCCGGTGAAATCGCCAACACCTTTACCCACGACTACTACTCCCTCTCCCTCACCGCCCTCCAGCCCACCAGCTTCGTCCTCGCCGGCGGGACTCTGGTCTTTGAGCTCCAGGACAGCAACGGCGCGCTCCTCGCCACCAGCGCGGCCGGACCAGCCAACTTCACCTCGGCCATCGCCAACTACACCCCCGCCTCCACCGGAACCTACTACCTCCACGTGATCGGCAAGCCGGGCACGACGCTCTACAACCTCCTGATCACCAAAAACGTCTCCTTCGACGCCGAGTCCAACAACTCCGTCGCCGCCGCCCAATCCATCAACGCCGCCCACGCCGTCCTCGGCCACACCGATGCCGCCGACGCCGACTACTACTCCCTCACCGTCGCCCAGGGCCACTCGCTCCACTTCGATCTCACCTTCCCCGGCGGCGGACCCAACGAACCCCTCAACGCCCCCGGCTCCAGCCAGGTCGATCTCTACACCTCCGCCGGCGTCCTCGTCGCCAGCGACATCATGAACAACTCCCCGGCCGGCACCGTCCGCTATCTCGCGGCCGGCACCTATGTCGCCAAGGTCAGCACCGCCTCGGCCGCCAGCTATCTGCTCCAGGCCACCGACATCGCACCGGCCGCCGCGGTGGTCGGCCGGCATATCTTCTACAACAACTCCTACTTCGACACCCAGCCCGGCAAGACCAACGACGATGCCATCGCCCCCGAGACCGGACCGGGCGCAAAGGCCGCCCTGCTCCCCGGCCAGACCGCCACCTTCGCCAACTACACCAGCTATTCCAAAGGGATCAACGGCATCATGGTGGACATCGCCAATCTTCCCTCAGGCGCTGGCCCGGTTGCTTCCGACTTTGAGTTCCGCGTCGGCAACGATTCCACACCGGCCGCCTGGGCCCTCCTGGGCATCGATCCGGCCATCACCGTCCGCCGAGGCGCGGGAGTCAACGGCTCGGACCGGATCGAGCTGACCTGGGCGGATGGGACGATCAAGAAGAAGTGGCTGCGGGTGAAGGTGAAGGGGGCTGCCAACACCGATCTGGCGGCCGGTGATGATCTGTTCTACTACGGCAACGCCATCGGCGAGAGCGGCAACTCCGCGGGGAACACCAACGTCGATGCCACCGATGAACTGGCCGTCCGCGCCCATCCCCACGGCCTGTTCCCCTCGGCGACGCCTATCAACTCCGCCTGGGACTTCAACCGGGACGGGCAGGTGAACTCGACCGATGAACTGCTGGTGCGAGGGAATCCGGCTGGGTTTGGGACGTCGCTCAAGCTGATCGTCATTTGATGTCATTTATTGGCTGGTGAAAGAACAAACCGGCGCAGGGCGAGTATCATCTTCTGGCATGCGGCCTCTTCCACTTCGATTCAGCGTCCTGTTGATTCTTGTCGCGGCGGCGATTGCAATTGGGGTTCGTCCCCTTTCGCGCATGGGCGGCAGCTCCGCGGCCGCATCGGCCGCGAAATCACCTGGGGCGGTGGCGGCTGAAGCCGCGTATCAGCGGGACGTCGTTCCCTTCCTCCAGAAATATTGCTTTGAGTGTCATGGCAACGGCAAAGCCAAGGCCGACATGACTTTTGACAAGTATAAGGACGATTTGTCGGTCTGGAATGACCGCAAGACATGGGACACGGTCCAGCACATGCTGGAGACCCATGAAATGCCCCCGAAGAAAAAGCCGCAGCCCCAGCCGGCCGAGGTGGATGCGGTGCTGAAGTCCATCGGCGCTCTGTTCGAGCGGCTGGATCGGACCGCCAAGCCGAACGTCGGGCGGGTTACGATTCGCCGGCTCAATAAGACCGAATATAACAACACCATCCGCGATTTAATCGGCGGCGACATCGCACCGGCCGACGACTTTCCGGCCGATGACGTGGGGTATGGCTTTGACAACATTGGTGATGTGCTGTCGGTTACGCCGCTCCTGCTGGAGCGGTATCTCTCGGCGGCCGAGCAGATACTCGAGCAGGCCATTGTCGTGGCCGATCCTCCCAAGCCCAGCAAATCATTGCTCAACAACATTCAGCGCAGCGCCACTGCGATCAAGAGCGAGCTTGGCGGCAACATCGCCTTCGAGGCCGGCGAATACAATATTCGCGTCCGTCTCTCGGGGGATCAGATCGGCGATGAGCCGGTGAAGGTAATGCTGCGGGCGGCCGGGAAGGATGTGAAGCAGTTTGACGTCACCGCGCCGAAGGATAAGCCGATGGTGATCGAGGCGCGGACGAAGATGGAGGCGGGTTCGCAGCGCATCAGCGTGGCGTTCCTGAATCCCTACACGCTGCCCGACACGCGGCCATCGACCAACCCTGCCACCAAACCCGCCAGCCAGCCGGCGGCCCCCCCTCCGGTGGGACGCCGCAATTTCGGCGCTCCACCTGTCAGCGACGGCAAGACGCGCATCCTCTTCCTCCGGGACATTGAAGTGGAAGGCCCCTTCAATCCGCCGCCGCCGACTTTGCCAGAGGTCCACAAGCGCCTGATGGCCCACAAGGAAGGTGGCAACCCGCGTCAGGCCGCCAGGGAAATCGTCTCCCGCTTTGCCACGAAAGCTTTTCGCCGGCCGGTGAAGGATGAAGAAGTGGAGAGTTTCCTCAAGCTGTACGATGACATGGACGTGAAAGGGAAGCGATTTGAGGTGCGGGTCCGCGCAGCGCTCTATCGCGTGCTGGTCTCGCCTCATTTCCTATTCCGCATCGAGCTCGATCCGCCCGGTGCAAAGGCAGGCGAAACTTACGCCATCAATGAATATGAGCTGGCCAGCCGGCTTTCCTATTTCCTCTGGAACTCCATGCCGGATGAGGAGCTTACGACGCTGGCCGGCAAGGGACAGTTGCGGACCAATCTCGACGCTCAGATTAAGCGAATGATTAAGGACACCCGGTCCACTTCATTCCTCCACGGGTTTGCCGAACAATGGCTGACGCTCCGGAAGCTCGAACTCGCCTCACCCGATCCGAAGATGTTCCCCTCCTTCGATGCCAGTCTCCGCAAGGCGATGGCGAAGGAGAGCATGTTGTTCTTCGAGGCGATTGTCCGCGAAAATCGGCCGATGCTCGATCTGCTGGATGCCGATTTTACTTATGTGAACGGGCAACTCGCCAGACACTATGGCATGAGCAATTTCCGGGGCCGGGATTGGGATCGTGTCACGCTCCCGGCCGGTAAGGGAGGCATCCTGACGCAAGCCAGCGTTCTGACGCTCACGTCCAACGCCACCCGCACCTCGCCGGTCAAACGCGGTAAATTCGTCCTTGAGCAGATACTGAATACGCCCCCCAGGCCGCCGCCGGAAGACGTCCCGGCTCTGGAGGACCAGAAACAGCTCAAGGGAACGCTCCGCCAGATCATGGAGCAGCATCGGGCCAACCCCGTATGCGCCTCGTGCCATCAACGGATGGACCCGATCGGTTTTGCCTTCGAGAATTACGATCCCGTGGGGGCGTGGCGGGAAAAGGACGCCGGGGTCATGATTGACCCTTCCGGCACTCTGCCCGATGGCAAATCGTTCTCCGGCCCCGCCGAACTGAAGCGCATCCTCAAGGAGAAAAAGGACTTGTTTACCAGGTGCCTTTCCGAGAAGATGCTTGTCTATGCCCTGGGAAGGGGCCTGGAATATTACGACCGTCGGGCCGTTGACAAGATTATGACGGCTCTGGAGAAGGACCAGTACCGTTTTTCGACGCTTCTGACCGAAATCATCAAGAGCGATCCCTTCCAGAAGCGGACTGCCACAGGAGAAGCAAGATGAGCTCAGTGAAACTCTCTCGGCGCACCATGCTACGCGGTATCGGCACGGCCATGGCCCTGCCCCTGCTCGATTCGATGATCCCCGGCACTGTCGGCGCCGCGGTATCGACCACCCGGCCAGTCGCAGGCGCAGCCGGCGTCGCCGGCACGGCTGCGGGCGCAGCTCTGGCCCCGCGCCGCATGGCTTTTCTCTACATCCCCCAAGGCGCATACATGCCCTATTGGATGCCCAAGACCGAAGGGGCTGACTTTGAGCTTCCCGACTGCCTGAAGCCCATGGCCGCCCATAAAAAGGACATGATCGTCTTCGGCGGCCTCACCTGCGACAAGGCCCGCGCCAACGGCGACGGCGCCGGCGACCATGCCCGCGCCAGCGGCGCTTTCCTCACCGGCGCTCAGCCCAAAAAGACCAGCGGCAACAATTTCGCCACCGGCGTCTCCGCCGATCAGTTGGCCGCCCAGCGGCTGGGTGACCGCACTCGCTTTCCCTCTCTTGAGATGGCGATCGAGAATTATCGCGGGACCGGCAACTGTGATTCCGGCTACGCCTGCGTCTACGAGCACACCCTCGCCTGGCGCAACGCCACCACGCCGCTCCCCACCGAAACCAACCCCCGCCAGGTCTTCAACCGCCTCTTTGCCGAGCGTCCGAATGATCCCGAGGTCCTCGCCCGCAATGAGCTGCGCGCCAGCATCCTCGACGCCGTCCTCCAGGATGCCAAGGACCTCAACCGCAAGCTCGGCGGCAACGACAAGCAGAAGCTCGATCAATACCTGACCGGCGTCCGCGAGGTCGAACAGCGCATCACCCGATCGGAAAAACTCTCACCCGTCGTCCTCCCCGATGATGTCTCCCGCCCCAACGGCGTCCCGGCCGATCTCACGGCCCACATCCGCCTCATGTGCGACCTGATGGTCCTGGCCTTCCAGACGGACGTCACTCGCGTCAGCACCTTCATGCTGGCCAAGGAAGGGAGCGAGCAGAAATACCGCATGGTCGGCGTCACCGAGGGCCACCACACCCTCAGCCACCATCAGAACAACCCCGATAACATCGCCAAGATCAAGCTGATCAACACCTACCACGTCACCCAACTGGCCTACCTGATCGACCGCCTCAAGTCGGTCAAGGAAGGCGAAGGCACGCTGCTGGACAACTGCATGATTGCCTACGGCTCCGGCATCGCCGACCCCAACCGCCACGCCCACGAAGACCTGCCCCTCCTGCTGGTAGGCAAAGGCGGCAACACCATCAAGACCGGCCGGTACATCCGCTACCCCCGCGAAACCCCGCTCAACAACCTCTGGCTCGCCATGCTCCAGCGCTTCGGCGTCAACGCCACGAAGCTGGGCGACAGCACGGGTGTGTTGGAGGGGTTGGCGTAGCAGCTTCTGGCCCACGTATCACAGTTGGCCGATCGATGCCTAAACGCGCGAGGCTGCGTGAATGCTACATTCCGCCAGCGATTTTACGCCCACAACGGGCCGCTCTGGGTTCTGATCTTGACTCCGAGTTCCCTGTCCATAAGCCTCACGTTCGTATCTTTTTGGCCATTGGTCAGTCTTGAGTTGGCGTTCATGGTTCTGATTGCAGCCGTTCTCGGAGTCTTAGTAGGAATTGTCGTGGCGGCATTTGCATTGCCCGAAGCCTACCGACGTCAGGTTGTGCGAAACGGCGGTCCATTTCAGCAAGGGGATATGGTGCGACCTCTGACAGGGCCACATGCCGGGCGAGTCGTACGTATTTACAAGCTTTGGGACGGTGCATATGCAGGGCATTTCCGCGTGGAGCTTGACGAGATGTCACAGAAGAATGCAACCGACCTATTTCATGGGGTTCAGGTGCTACGTGAAATTGAACGGCCGGAGAATGGTCTGACGCGATAGTGTATGAAGAGAGGCGCATAGAACAGGGATGAGCTCAATTTGATCAGAGCGCGCTCGCTTACGACGACCTACGCTCGAATTGCCGTCAGCTTGTGAACGCACGTGACCGCCAGTGAGCCATCCCCCACGGCGAAGCCGACACGCTTGGTCGAGCCAGCGCGGATGTCGCCGGCGGCGAGGATGCCTGGGAGCGTCGTTTCCAGGGCGCATGGTTCCCGGTCTTTCAGGGGCCACCGGCCGCTGCGAAGGGCATCGACGCCCGTGAGGATGTAGCCGAGGGAGTCCCGGGCGATGGCTTGCGGCAGCCAGTTGCATCCCGGCTCTGCGCCGATGAATACGAAGACGCCGGAGACGTCCACGGTCTGTGTCGGCTGGTTAGGATCTTGGGATTCGCCGTCCGCGTGGAAGGGTCGTAATGTGATTTGCTCCAGGCGTCTCTCCCCATGGACCGTCGCGATCTCGACGCCTTCATGCAATCGGATGTTTGGCGTCGCCCGGATCCGGCCGACCAGATAATCGGACATGCCGGGGCCGAGGTGCTTTCTAATCAGCAGGTGAACCGTGCGGTCCCGGCAGCATTCGGCCAGGAACATCGCGGCCTGTCCGGCGGAGTTTCCCGCGCCGACCACCGCCACGGGCTGCTTGTCGTAGAGAATTGCCTCAACTGATGTGCAGGCATAGTGAATGCCGGCCGACTCGAAACGCTCGGCGCCTTGTGCGTCCAGCTTCCGCCAGCGTACGCCGGCCGCGACCAGGATCGTGCGGGCGCGAAGTTCCGTGCCGCAATCCAGTTGCAGCGTGTGAAAGCCATCGGCCGAGGCGCTCGGGTCGATGCGCTCGACGGCCACGGGCGCGATCATTTTCGCGCCGAATTTGAGCATCTGGAGGACGCTGCGCATCGCCAGGTCAGCACCGGACAGGCCGCTGGGGAAGCCGATGAAGTTTTCGATCTTGGATGAGCCGCCTGCCTGCCCGCCGGGGCCGAGGCGATCGAGGACCACCGTGGAGACGCCTTCCGATGCGGCGTAGACGGCGGCGGTCATCCCGGCCGGTCCCGCGCCGATGATCGCCAGGTCCACCGCATCGCCGGGGCAATGCCGCCAGACGCCCGCGCCCTGCGCCAACTCGCGCAGGCCCGGATTGACCAGCACCCGGCCGCCGCCGATCTCGATCACCGGCGATTTTTTCGGCGAACCCCATCCCGCCATTAGCCGCGCGCCCTGCTCGGAGGTCGAATCGTACCAGGTGAACGGGACGAAGTTCTTGAATAGAAACTCGCGCACCAGCATCGTGTCCCGGCACTTCCCCGGCCCGACGACTTTCAACCCGAGCACGCCCACGTTGCTCAGCAGCCGGCGGCGCTCCTGGGCGGCCACCAGGAGCTTCTCGCTGACCTGCGGTGCCTTGTTCAGCATTTCCCGCAGCCGGGGGCCCGGAACCCGCATCAACGTCGTCCGGCCGCGGGCTACGCCCGTCACGATCACCGGCCGGCGGGTCAGGAGATCGATGTCGCCGGCGAACTGGCCGGGGCCATGCGTGACGACGTGTCGATTGTCATCGGAAGGATTGATGATCTCGATCGCGCCGGACTCGACGACGAACAAATCCACATCGGCATCCCCCGCGCGGAAGACCGTCTGGCCATCCTCGAATCGGCAGACCTCCCCCAGCGGCCTCAATGCCGCCAGATCGGCTTCATCAAGGCGGGGAAAGGCGATCGTGTCCAACTCTGTTGCGGAGCCTTCGGCCATGGTTGTATTCTACGCCGCTCATGCCTGGCGACGCACCATCCATCCAAGACGCCTTACCGCCGGTCGAGCCCGTGACTGAACGAGATCACGTCCTCGGCCCGCCGACCGCGCCGATCACGATCATCGAATACGGCGACTATGAATGCCCCGACTGCTTCAATGCGGTGCCGATCATGAAGGAGGTTCGGCGCCTGCTCGGGGACCGGCTCCGCTTTGTCTTCAGGCATTTTCCGCAAAGCTCGATTCACCCCAACGCCAGCATGGCGGCCGAGGCCGCTGAGGCAGCCGGTGAGCAGGGGAAGTTCTGGGAGATGCACGAAGCGCTTTTCCGGCACCAAAAGGACCTGGCGGAGATCGACTTGAGCCACCTGGCCCTGAATCTGGGGCTGGAGATTTACAAGTTTGAAACCAGCCGCAGCCGCGAACAGCATCGGCGGCGGGTGCAGGATGATTTTGAAAGCGGAAAGCGAATCGGCGTGAAGAAGACGCCGACGCTCTTCATCAACGGCTGGCGCTATGATGGGCCGATCGAGGCGAACGCCATCGTCGCCGCGTCAAAGTAGGCGGCACCTTCACCGAGCTTGAAAAGCTCTTCCCGTAGAACAGGCTTCCAGCCTGTATTCCCGAGGACGCTCAAATCGGCACAGCGCTCTGGTGGCGACAATTCAAAGGCAAAGGTGTCAGACACCATTCTAACAACAGATATCAGCATATTGTCTAGGTGGCGGTGTGCTCTTGTTCACAAGCGTCGGTGGAATTCATTAAACACCCGGAACGTTTCTCCGCGGCGCGATGAGGCAGGGAGGGAAAGAATCGGTAAGGTTCCATTGGTTCGCGCGACGGCCGGCTCAGGAAACAGCTTTGCCGAGTGTTTTCCCCCGGATTCCTGCTATGACGCGATCCTCCTGGCGATCAGAAAGGTGCAATCATCATCCGCCATGCGCTCGCCACGGAGAGTGCCCAGCCGCTGATTGAGGTTGTCGGCGACGGCCCCGGCCGAAACGCCCGGCACGCAAGCCTCACGAAGCCATCCGCCGAGCCCCGCCACACCCAGCATCTGCCGGGCCTCATCCCGCTGCTCGGTCAGCCCATCCGAATAGAGCACAAGCAGCTCACCTGCCGACAACTCAAACGACTGCGGCTCGAGGGGGTTGTCCATATCGCACGCCAGCGGCATGTTCGACTCGCCCCTGACTTGGCGCAGCTCCCCGCCGGGCGTAACGATGAAGGGGGGCGGATGGCCGGCGTTGACACATTCGGCATGCCCGCTGGCCGGGTCGAATGCAACGGCGATCATCGTAACAAACGATTCGCTGCGCATCGTGCCGGCCAGGTAGGTGTTGAGTTGGCGCATCAACTTACCCACATCCGCACCGGCCTCCAGATGGCTGTGGACCATTGTGTGAAGGCCCGAGGAGACAAGTGCGGCGGCCAAACCCTTGCCGCAGACATCGGCGACGACCAGCAGCGTCCGCCCATCCGGCATTGCAACGACATCGACGTAGTCGCCCCCGACCCATCGGCACGGCGCAAAGCCGATCGCCAGGTCCAGTCCCGCCACCTTCGCGTCCCGCGGGACGAGGGCCATTTGAATCTGCCTCGCCCGCTCGAGCTCTCGCTCCAGTGCGGCGTGTGCTTCGGAACGCGCCCGCGCCTGCCAGACCTGCTCGGCCTGCTGGAATTGCCGCGCCGCCAGTGAGGCCAGCGCGAGCCACTCACCTGTCCCATATTGAGGCGGGAGGACGGCATAGAGAAGATCCAGGTCGTCCGCGTCCTCGTGCAATGGGCACGCGACGGCCGCTACCGCCATGATGGAAGGGGAGATGGAAATCTCGATGGCCGGTGACGCACCAGTCCCCGTGTACAGATTATTGGCGAGCGCCGCCTCGCCCGTGGATCGCACCGCGCGCAAGAGGCTTCGTGACACATACGGCGCGGCCGCCGCTCCGTCGCCGGCCAGAAGTCCCGCGCCCGCCCCGCGCCCGCGCGGCTCGCACATCAGCCGGGGAGGATCATCCGGCCGCTGCTTCGCAATCCGCATCACCACCGCCGACTGCGCATGAAACTCCTCACCGGTCATCAATCGGCACAGCGCATCGTGCCGCTCCTCCTGATCGGCCGTGGTCAGAAGATGCTGACTGAAAGTGCTCAGCGTCATCAGGTGCGATGCGGCAATTCGCGGTGGCTCGATCTCCCGCAGCGTGCTGATGGTGCTCCCCTCCCCCTCGGTGACCATCACATTCGAGCGCGCTGGAGGAATGAAAACAGTACGACTTGCCGGCGCGGCCGCCGGGAGCTTGATGGTGCAGGTGCCGACTTGAACGAGATCGCCGGCTGACAGGATCTGCTCGGTCACGCGCCGGCCGTTCACCAGCGTGCCGTTGCGGCTCGACAGGTCGCGCACCCACCACCGCGCGAACGGGTCGCGATATAACTCCGCATGGTGGCGCGAAACGGAAGGATGATCGAGGTGAATCTGCGTGTCCGGGGCCCGGCCGATCAGCAGGTGCGATTGCCCGAGCGCAACATGTGTAACGGCCGGGCCGTTGCGGACTTCGACGAAGGCGTGTTCATCGACCGGCGTGTCATCCGCGGAGGCTGGCGTGGTGCGGGCCATGAGAGGCCCATGTTAGCGATTGACTGTGGGACGTGGAAGTTCAGCCGCCGCGAAGGCCGCATGCCCCGTCCGCTGGCATGGGGGAAGACGAACGCCGCGTTTAAAAAAATCGCCGCCGACGTACGATTCGCATGAGCACGATGAACCCGGCCAGGAACGCAGCGCCGAGGTCAGATCGCGGAAGTGGAATTGCCGTGGGAGGCCCGTTACTTGGTCCGCCATTGCCGCCGGAATTGCCGCCCGTCCCTCCCGTTCCTCCCTCGCCGCCACTGGGAAAATGACTGGAGCCGTCCTGCCCGCCGGGGTTGGGAAGGATGCCCGGACTGGTCTCAATGGCCAGACGGGAGAAATCCAATTCAATTGCATTGCCAGGAAAGCCCGGCGCATGTCGAATCGCCTGCAGGTAGACCATCAATTCCCCCTCGGACAGCAATTCAACGGGAACCGGAACGGTGACAACCTGCGCTGAGGAGGGGAGGCCGGGCATTGAGATGCCCGTGAAGGCGTCCACCGGCTGTCGATGGCCGTTGAGCTTGAGCCTGACGGTGGCGGGATACCCTGGAGGAGAGTCGATGTCGATGACCCCGATAGTCAACGAAGCCGAGCGAATCACATCGCCATGCTCGAGTGCGGGAAGGGTGAACGCGTGCGTCCACTTGATGGAGCCAAGAGAGCGCGTCCGATCGTCGCCGAAATTTGTACCATCGAAGGGAGAAGGCTCTCCGAGGCCGGCCGCCTTGATGTCGGAGTCCCAGATCAAACCGCCGGACGGGATGAAGTCCTGCTCGCCAAGCTGAAAGACCGATAACCCGGCCACGGCCGGCGAGGCTGCCGCTGATAATACAAAAGCCGCGATCAGAACGAACGGCGCGGGAGAATATCGCCGCTGATACAACACTCACGCTTCATCGGAGCGGCGACGGTCTCGGTTTATGTAGATTCCCCCTCATAAATCATTAATCTTAACAGGCTCAGCCGTGGGAGTTATGGGAGCAGCTTTGATTGCCCGAATCGCCATAAAAAGCGGGATTTCGCTTCGAGCGGAGTTCTCGGCCGCGGACCGAGGGCCGGGCTGGCTTATCTTGTGGCTGGGCCATTCCTCGATTGAATCAATCAGCAATCCCGCGTTGCGGAGCGCACGGACGTATGCCTCGATGGGGCGATGAAAAGTCCAGGTGTATTCGCCGCTCTTTTCGCCCGGATGCGTAACCACGGGACTTTTGCGCGGCAGAAGGTATCTGTCCACGCGGCGGAATTTCACGCCGGTCGATTCGTCCCATCCCCAGCTCGTTTCCTTGAGTCCGCGGAAGCAGGGGTGCATCATCACCAGCACCAGCCTCCCGCCCGGCCGGAGCACGCGATGAACGCTCTGGAACACGGGTGGAATCGGATGGATGTTCTGTATAGCCAGCACGCACGCCGCGGCCGCAAACCGACCTGCCGAAAGGAATGAGAGGTTCCGGGCGTCTCCCCTGATGTAGCGGATTGTCTCCGGCCCCCGCTCGCGGGCCGCCCGGATCAACTCATCGGCCGCGTCCACGCCCTTCACGTCCGCGCCGCGCTCGGCCAGCAGGCGCGACAGGACCCCTTGGCCGCACGCCAAATCCAATGCCTGCTCTCCCGCCTGTACCGCCATCAGCCGCAGTACACCCGGCAGGATGACCTTCTGATGGTATTCGCTTCCCGTATCGCCGACGAGCTGGTCATACCATTCGGCGACTTCGCCCCAGTCGGTCGGCGGAGCGGCCGGTCGAGGGGTACTCTTGTGCGGCCGGGGCTTGGCGCGAGGATGCGGTTCGCGGGATTTACGAGGAGGTCCCGATTGACGATGATAAGCCACACTACCTCTAATGAGTGTGTTCCGATTCCCTTGAGGCGTGGCAGTGGCACAGACATTATTGTCTGTGGCCCCATCGCCGAGTCCCGGCCGGACACAGACAGGAATGTCTGTGCCACCAGAGCTCAAGAACTGCCCCGAAACCCGGGCACACGCCTACCAATTCCAATCCAGCCCACCCCGCAGCTCCGGCCGCTTTTTCTTCTTCACTGGTGTTGCGGGCGCAGCTTCTGGCGCAGGAGCAACCGGCGCGGCCACCTCGGCCGCCCGCCGAATTGACAGCGACATTCGCCGAGCGTCTTTGTCGATCTCCAGCACCCGCACCTGCACATCCTGCCCCTGCTTCACCGCATCCGATGCTGACTTGACGCGTCTGTCGGATAGCTCGGAGATATGCACCAACCCCTCCAGCCCCGGCTCCAGTTCAATAAACGCGCCGAAGTCCACCACGCGGGTTACCTTGCCCGAGACCACCATATCCAGAGCGTATCGATCTTTCACAGTTGACCAGGGGTCCGGCCCCGCCTGCTTGAGGCTGAAGCTCATCTTCTTCGCCACGGGATCCACCGACAGCACGACGAGCTTCGTCGTGTCCCCGACCTTTAAAATGTCCGAAGGGTGCCGAATCCGCTGCCAGCTCATCTCGCTCACCGGCAGCAGTCCCTCGATCCCCTCCTCCACCTCGATGAAGCAACCGAAAGACTCCACCTTCGTCACCCGCCCCGTGATGCCCGCCCCGGGTGCATAACGATTCTCAATTCCCACCCACGGATCCGGCATCGCCTGCTTGAGGCTCAGGCTCATCTTGCCGGTCTCTTTATCGAACTTGATGATTTTGACATCGACAATGTCGCCGACCTTGACGATCTCGCTTGGGTTAATACCCCGCCGATGGCTCATTTCCGACACATGCAGCAATCCATCCGCGCCCCCCAGATCGACGAAGGCCCCAAAATCCATCACTGTCCGCACCGTCCCCCGGCGAGTCTGCCCAACCTCCAATTCCTCCACCAGCTTCTTGCGCAGCTCCTCCTTCTCGCGCTCGAGAATATTCCGCCGGCTGACGATCAGGTTTCGAGACTCCCGCTCGAATCGGCTGACTTCCACCTGGAGCTTTTGGCCGAGAAAAACGGAGATGTCCTTATGGAAAACGATGTCGATCTGCCCGGCAGGCATGAAAGCCCGCATCCCCTTGATCTCCAGCTCGAGCCCGCCCTTATTCACGCCGCTGACCACGCCCTCGACCACCTGTCCCACTTCAAGGTTCTCCCAGGAGACATTCGAGGCCGTCGCCCCCTTGCGGGTAAGGATGAGCAGCCCCTCGCGTTCATCATAGCGCTCGACAATAAAATCAATTTCGTCCCCGACCTTCGGTTCCTCTTCAAATTGAATCAGCGCCGCGATCCCCTGGCTTTTGCCGCCGAGATCCACGAAGACATCGTCCTTGCTGATGCTGACGATCTTTCCCCGCCGCGGGCCTTTGTAGCCTGGCGCTACGCCTCCCGACGCCCCCCCGACTGCTCCCGGATGTCCCGACTGTCCCCCCTGCCCCGTCACCCCTCCAGCGGGGGCCGGCTTGGGTTTGTCGAATGCATATAGCGCCTCCATTGACACGCCCCCCAGGGCCGCATCCACCTCTTTTTCAAGAGCACTATCCACCGGCCGGTACTTTTCCTTGAACTGATCCACTTTCAACTCATCGGACATGCTGACTCCACTGTAGGCAACGTTGAACCCGGGAAACCATGAACTGCTGTGTTCAGCGTTCAACTTCCACGGTCAGCGTTCTGGCGCCGCCCGGCATCCTATACCGTCCCCTCCGTTTCGGGAAGGACGGGCGCTGCCGACAGAGGATTACAAATAGGCTTGAAATAAAAGCTACATTACCGCCGACGCCGGCGGGCCGCGAGGAAACCAAGAACGGCGCAGATGGTAAGCGCCGAAGAAGGCTCGGGAACGTTGGCCCGAATGAGGATGTTGTCGAGGTCAAAGCCTTCAGTGCCGTGATGCATTCCTTGCTCCGGTATGGCGAAAGCGTTTCGGATCCGATCAAGGTGTGGCCGCTTTGACCTTTGCGATCGGCGCCTGGCAGAAGGTCAGGGCGGCAATTCCATTTTCTCCCCGAAGCAGTTTGCTCTGGCTCCATGACTTGCTGTCGAGATAGGTGATGGTTCGCGATGTCGAAGGCACGATGAGTTTGAGCGTAACCGAACTCCCGGTTGCTCTGCCGGAGGCGACCTTGCCGCTTTCACCGTCCAGATAAAACTGCCCCGCCAGGGCATCATCCCATTTCACCGGCTGATCGAACTCCATCACGAGTTCATCCTTCTTCTCGCCGGCGAAATGCGCCTGCTTCAAGTTTGGGGGCGTAATGAATGTGGTGAAGGTCTTGCCGTAGTTGTCCCGCTCGATCAGCGGCTGGATCAATCGGGCGAACTCGGCCCAGCCGGCCAGGGGATAGTGGCACCCGCCCGGCGGCGTGATGCCCAGCGTGGACATAATGCTCATGTTGGAATAAAGGCTCGGCAGCGTGCGCTGCACCTCGCGCAGCATGTTGTCCGAGCCGTTGACTCCCATCGCGCAGCTCTTGGGCCAGATCTGGAAGATGTAGTAGTGCTGGATGTTCGGGTAATCCTGCTTCCACGCGGCCGACATATCGATGAAAAGCTGCTGGTAGGTTTCCCAGCCGTAGCCGCCGGTCGGACCGTCCGCCCCCTGATCATTCTCCCCCTGATGCCAGAGAACGCCCCGGATGCCGTGGGTGAGCTTGGCTTTTTGCACGCGCCACAGCAGCCGGCCGTAGATGGTGGTCAGGTCTTCGTGATTGGCCGGATTGCGCTGGTGCTGGTCGATGCGGGTCCCGCCGACCGCGCCGTTGAAAATACAGATGGGTATTTTCTGGGATTGCACCAGCCGCTTCGCCAGCTCCATGCCCCAGTATCCCAACTCGGCCTTCTCGCCTTTCCTGGCCTTCCAGACGGGATTGCACCAACCATTTTGTCGGGGAGCATTGGCATCGCGGGGAGCATTGGCATAACTGCGAATCCATTCACTGGTCTCCGCCGGTGCATCCTCGCCCGTATCGGTCGCCAGCGCATTGGATTGCCCCTGAATGATGTAGGCATCCCCGCAAACGATATTATTCGCGGTCTCTACGACCGTGACTTCCGTCCCGTTTACCGCGCATAGCTCCACCTTGTACTTGATCAGTCCCGGTTTGAGTGCAGCCTTGAAGGCATACGACCTGTCCGCGGCGAGTTTGCCGACAAGGTTCGCCAATCGCCTGTCATCGGCGTACACCCGCAGGAGCACCCCATCGGCCGGCTGATCGAGCGTGCCGTTGTAAAACAGGGTGCCTTCGTTGCTGTCATCGCGGGCATAGAACTGACTGTCCTGCGGCTTTTCGTTCTTATCGGGAGTCCGCTGCACCCACGCATCGCGCTTGGGCTCGGTCACGACAATCCCGGCCGATGCGGTCGCGGCCGCCCCGCCATTGGAAATCGCCACCTTCACGGTCAATGGCCCGCTGAACTGCGAACGCAGGAGAATCAGCTTCTCGGGCGCGATTTCCTTGATAATCGCGCCACCCGACACGGTCCATGCGTACTTCAGCTCCGCTGCGCCCTTGGCCTTCATGGCAGCCAGATTGCTGATTTTGGGCACCACTTCAATCGTGGCCCGGCCGTCCCAATTCGCCGGCGCTTCAAGCGAAATGAGGGGCTCAGGAACGTCCTCCTTGATCGAGACGGCAATGTCCCTGGTTTTCACCTCATTGGCGTATACCGCCCTAAATTGCAGCGTCGCCGACTGATCGCCCATCACCCGGCCCGCATCAAAGGTGTAGTTGAACCGATCCGTGGCGACGACGGTTTCCTTTCCATTTCGTTTGAGGATCCAGTACACCTTCTGCGCGCCGCCGGCCCGAGCGGAAACCGGCGCGCTCTTTCCTTCCAACACTGTCAGCTGCGCGGGCGAAATGGAAAATGCATCGCCCGGCTGCACCAGATGGCCCGTCAGAGTTTGCAGCGGCTTCTGGTTCTCGTATTCAAGGTTTACCCAATCCGCGGAACGGGCCACTTTCGAGATCCGCACCTCATCAATATCGCCGACAAAATCGTAATGGTCATACCATCCGCCGATCCACAGCCGGGCCGGGCTCTTGATTGCGAGCATCGGCGTACCTGATCCGTCCAGCCGGCCGTTGATGTAGAGCTTCCCCTGCCCACTGCTGTACGTGTGGACCACGTGAATCCACTCCGACAGCGGGAGCATTCCCTCGCCGTTTACATCTGAGAAATCACTGTCGATGTGAACATGCGGTGGACTGCGGAGTTGCATCCTCACTTTGCTTCCTCGCCCGCCCCCTTCATTGCCCCAGCCGAGGATTGTGGTGTTCGGCTCCTCGGCACGAAACCAGGCTTCGGAACTGTGTGATGCCGCGCCGGAAGGATAATTGGCAATCTTATCGCCACAGAAAATGCCTTTGCCACCCGGAAAATGCCGAGCGGGTCCGATCATTCCCACAACGTTGATTGTGCCCACATCCTTCGATTCGAGCGTCCCGACCTCATCTTTCACCGGACCATTCATGTGCCAGACGCTGAGGTAGCCATTGGATTCATTGAAGACCGACTTGCCGCTGGATTCGCTGAGGGCATTGGCCTTGCCCCAGTGAAGTTTGATCTCTTGCCAAGCATTTCCCTTGATGGTTGGAATGCGCACCCAGATCCCGGCCGTACCATTCTTCGGATCCCATTCCTCGATCTGATAGGGCAATGGCGCGCCAGTGGCGGTGGAAAAGCGGATGTCCTCTCCGCTTGTCTTTGCCTGGCTGAAGTCAAAGAAATCCTTATGCAGGCGGACCAGTAATGGGAAGCCTTCCTCTGATGCGGCGGCCGGCAGATTGGCCCCTTCTGGCGTAGTGAGCAGATAGATTGAGCCGGAATGCTGCCAGCCGGCATAGGTAGACCGGGGTTTCCCGCTGGCGCTTTCGACGGGCTTCGTCGTCGGCAGGTCTTTTCGCGCGAGTTTGTAATACTTTTCCGCCTGCCTGGACCATACGTCCCCAAGTTCACGGACTTTCTCCGGCTTCTCCTTCGCCAGGTTTCGGGACTCCGCGCGATCCGTACCCAGGTCGTAGAGTTCCCACGGGCTGTTTTTCCCGGCTGCGACGATTTTCCAATCCCCAACCCGCAGGGCGCGATTGTCCACGTGCTCCCACCAGAACGACTCATGGGTTACCGTGCCGTCCTTTGCGAACACGGGGACGAGGCTCTTTCCCGGCGCGGCGGGAACGGGCTGGTCCTTCCACGCCTCAATGGTTTTCCCGCCCGCCACGTCGAGGATGGTCGGCACGATGTCGATTAAATGTCCAGGGGTATTTCGAAGCTCACCGCGCGCCGCAATTCCTTTCGGCCAATGGGCGATGAGGGGCGTTGAGATGCCCCCCTCGTGGACCCAGGATTTGTGCCGGCGAAAGGGTGTGTTGGCCATCGTGGACCAGCCGGGGCCCAGGCTGAGAAAGGTTGCACCCGTGCCGCATTCGGCCGACGGATCGTGGCCGTCGCCGCGGACCATCATCTCCGCGCTCGCGCCGTTGTCGGACATGAACAGGACCAGCGTGTTCTCCATCGCGCCCATGGCGCGGAGTTGGGAGATCACCCGGCCGATCTCCTGGTCCATCCGGTCCACCATCGCCGCATGGACGGCCATTTTCTTCGCCTGAAAGTCGCGCTGAGCCTCGGTCAGTTCATCCCAAGGGAGCGGACGATTCACCTCGTTGGGGCCGAGCTTTTTGATCTGCTCCGGATAGTTCCACGGCGGGCCCAGATTGCGCTCGACGGCCGAAAGCGCTTCGCCGCCGATGTGCATCTCGTGCATCCGCCTCCAGCGGTCATCGCGCAACGCATCCCATCCTTTGAGGTAGCGGTCGCGGTAACGAGCAATGTCCTCGGCCGGCGCCTGGAGAGGAAAGTGCGGAGATGTGAAGGCGAGAAACTCGAAGAACGGTTGATCGGAATGCTTCTCGGCATGTTCCTTGAGACATTTGATTGCGTGATCGGCGATGGCGATGGTGGCGTAATAGCCATCTTCGGGCTTAACAGGCGGAAGGGCCTTGCCGTCCTCAACGTGCGCGTGTGGCGTGAAATAGCGATCATGATCTTCGAGGCTATAGGAATGCTCAAAGCCATTGTCGGTGGGCTTGCCATCGAGGTGCCATTTGCCAGAGTGGTAAGAGCGATAGCCGAGCGGCTTGAGCATCTCGGGAAGAAGCGGCGCCCAGGCCGGCCGCGTGCCGACAACGCCGCTCTTCACGTCGGGGACCGTGTCGCGGCGCACGGCTTGGGCGTAGTACCCCGTGAGGAGAGCCGCGCGGGACGGCCAGCAGCGGGCGGTGTTGTAGAACTGCGTGAAACGCAAACCGTCCCTGGCCAGTGCATCGAGATTGGGCGTGGCGATCTCACTCCCATAGCAGCCGGCATCGGAGTAGCCCATGTCATCGGCGAGGATGATCAGGATGTTGGGCTTGGAGACCGTGTCGGCACAGACGTCGCTTGATGGAATAAGAAGCAGCAGTGTGAGGGCGGTAATGCAGGGATTGCGGACGGAGATTGCAAAATGTTTCATGGCTTGCCCTGTGAATAACTGTGTGTGACCGTGCGCTATCGTGCTCTCCACGCAAAGGCCTGTCTCCTGAGGTACTCCGAAGGATCTCACGCCGTTTGGAAAAGAACGCGAGGTCCTTCGGAGTACCTCAGGATGACAGGAGCGCAACCTCATTCATTGTTGTGTAGGACTTCAATCGTTCTTATCGAAAAACATTAGGAATTGCCTGCCCATCTCGTCGGCGGGCCAGACGGAGGGCGGCCGGAAGGCGACGAAGGGATTGCGCTGTGCCGGGTTGCCGGCGCGCAGAGAAGACATCGTAACGGCTGCGCTCAATTGCAGTGAGAATGCCGGCTTCAGTCACACCGATGGTGGCGGCCGTCAGGCGCGCCGCGTCGCCGGAGAGCCAGGCGATCCCCTCGGCCGACTCGCGATACAGGCGGCGGGCGCGATCGATCTGGAATCGCATCAAGGCGCGGAATGGATCGTTTATCACGGACCGGGCCAGATCGTTTTCACTATAGCGGAAGCGGACAAGATCTTCCTGAGGCAGATAAACCCGGCCGCGGTCCTGGTCGGACTTGATGTCGCGAAGGAGGTGGGTGAGCCGCACAGCTACACCCATTCTCGCGGCAAGCCGGCCGGCGTCGCTGTGGGTCGCGCCGAAGATGGCGGTGAGGATCATTCCCTTGACGCCGGCGATCTGATGACACTGTTTTTCCAGGGCGCGCCATGTGGCGTAGCGCGTGACAGTCCGGTCGATGCGTTGGCCCTCGGCCAGGGTCAGAAAATAGTGTTGCGGCACGTCGAATCGCGCAGCCGCGAGCGAAAAAGCATGAAGCGCGTGCTGCTGCTCTGAACGGGAGGGGGGGGCGGGAAGTTCGAGCCGGCCGGAATAAATTTCATCGAGGCGGTCGCGGAAAAGAGCAAGCCGGGTATCCGATTCATTGGAGCCGCAGGAGGTGCACGATGTGCCATCGGTGGTCGCTCGTGCGTCAATCTGGGCTGCGCGATAGCGAGGTGAGGCGATGGCCGGTTGCTCCCGGAGAGCCGCGGCAGTGTCGAGGGGCACATCCTCCCCACCGAGGGCCTCATCCATCATGTGAAAGAACGCGACCACGGCGCAGGCGGCGTCGCGTCGTGCTTTGGGAAGAAAGTGCGAGGCAAAGAGAAATCCCTTCGCATGCCGCCGGCAGATCTCGCGGGCTGACTTAAACGCCGCGACATCGGCCGGATCGACCCGGCCGTGGGAAAGGCCGACGGGCGTCCTGCCATCCGCCAACGGCCCAGTCGTATGCGAGCGACGTGAGATTTGCGGCAACTCCACCTTGCTCATCTTCTCCAACCTCAATCCAGCCAACTATCCCTCCATCCATCACAAATGCGCTGCAAATAACCGATGCCACAGCGGCGGCCCCAAAATCAATAGCCCCACACCCACGGAAGCGATTGCCGCAATGAGCACCATCCCGGCCGCCAGGTCCTTGGCCGCCTTGGCCAGGGGATGGATCTCCGGCGAGCTGAGGTCGATGGCCGCTTCGACGGCCGTGTTCAGCCCTTCCAATATCAATACGAGCGCAATGGTGAAGACGATCAGTGCCCATGAGATCCGGTCGATGTGCAGCCACGCACCCAGTCCGCAAGCCGCAACTCCCAGTGCCAGCTCAATCCGTGCGTTACGCTGCGTGCGAAAGAGGAAGAACAAGCCGGCGAAAGCGAAATAAAAAGACCTCCCGATCTTCACAAGCACGCGGGGTTTGGGTTCGGCCGGCGTATCCATCGAATCATGGTCCAACGTTCGGACCCTGCCTTCTTTCATGCCCAACATGATGGCCCCAACGCTTACAGTTTCCACCCGCCACCAACCTGCCGCACCACGATTCGATCGACGCCCCCGCCCGCCGCGGTCAACAATCTCTCCATTGGCTCATGCCGCGGCTCATAGCTCAGGCGGAAGGTGCTATGGTGCATCGGGAGCAGATAATCCGCATTGAGGTGATTGGCCATCTCCCAGGCTTGCTCAGGATTCGCGTGCGATGCCAGCCACGGGTTGTACCCGCCGATGCCGAGGATCGCCAGATCAACCCGTCCGATATCCCGGAAGTAATCCTGGTACGCAGTGTCGCCACCATAGAGCACCCGCCGGGGCGGGCCGGCCGTCGATTCGATCAAATAGGCATTGAAGCCGCGATGATCATCGCGGAATGTTCTGGCGCCCCAGTGGCGTACCTGGCGAGCGGTGACGCGAAGGGTGTCGAATAGTAGCGATTCGCCCCAGCGCAGTTCCGTTACCCGTCGAAAGCCGATGTCGGTCACCAGATCGCGGGTGTGGCCGGACGTGATAATCGGCGTTCGCGTGGGGAGACGGGCGAGGGTCGGCCGGTCGAGATGATCGAAATGGGCGTGCGACAGGAGAATGAGATCGATGGGGGGTAGTTCGCGAATGGAGAGTGCCGGGGCAACGAGGCGTTTGGGCCCGCCGGTAAAAAGTCCAAAGCCAACGCCAACACGATTGACGAAAACCGGATCAGTCAAGATGGTTTTTCCACCGATGCGGATCAGGAGCGTGGCGTGTCCCAGCCAGACGGCTGAGAGATCGCGATCGGCCCAGTCAGAGATGTCGGGTGTGATGGGCGCGGCGGCGGGGGGGTTCACATGATTGAGGATCCCCAGACGTCCCCGGCTGCGGCCGAGGCGATCCGCCAGCCGCAAGGTCAGCGGCTTGTGCTTGGCCCAATCTGCAATAGTCTTCCAACTCAAAGTCGTATTGCGGCGGAAGCCGCACCCTCATAGCCCATTGCCCCCCGGTGTTCTGTTACAGAGATCACCCGCCTATCGTAGCAATTCCGCTCAATGCAGGCCATTCAATTGCTCATGGCATCGTGATTTCCCAAGCGCCCACTCAGTCCACTGCGCCAATGGCCTTGACGCACATCCTTGACTGACATGATACGCCGCTGCCGCGGCTTAGGATCACACCGGGGCCAGGACTGCGCTCCCCCGGATGTTGCGGATTCGCTCGGCCATCCGGGTCTGCTGGGAAAAGATTTCGCGATTCACTGAGCCGATGGCGCGGTCATCGGCACGGTAGATGTCACCGGTGAGTGTCCGGGCGATGGCGCATTCAACATACTCCGCGCGGGCCATCTCCTGCCATTCCGGCCGGACAACCACGCTCACGCCCCCTTCGCCATAGCTCAAAAGGCCCCACCGGGGTGGGAGGTCCTTTTTCTGAATGATCCCGGACGGGGCCAAGACATAATGAATGTTCGCCATCGGCTGAAGCAGGCAGGCATTAAACTTTCCCAGCCCTACCGACTGCCGCAACGGCCGGTCCATCCGGCGGCGTCGGCGCGACCGGCGGTTGCGCTCCCGCTCCATCAGACAGAGCGACATCTGGCCGTCGTTACTGAGGTCGCGAAGGAAATCGGCGCGGGATGCCTTGCACTCAATGAAGCAAACCTGCGGAAGATCGCGCGGAATGAACAGGTAATTGTGATATGGCCGGAAGATCCCCGTGCCGACGGCGTCGATGATCCCCAGCGGCTTGAGGCGCACCTCCGCAGCGATGCACCGGTACCCCATGCGGTACAACCAGCGGCACGCTTCTTTCTTCAACGTCTTATGCAGATCCGTCTCACCGGGCATTGGGCATTCCTTCGCCACCCGCTTCCAACTATATTTCCAAACACATCATCTCTCGATACTGCACCGTGATCTATCCGCGCATATTTTTCAGCCAGTCGCCGGCCGCCGAGAAAACGCGCTCCAGCACATCCGGGCTGGGCATCGGCAGATGCAGATATGGCTTCCCGGTATCGGCATCGTGGCGAACCATGGAGGGGCCGACAACGGTGCGAGGCCGCGCCGTTCCTGATCCATCCATTGGCGCCGGCTTGCAACTCGCGGCCGAGGTCAGTTGCTCAAGCAGCGCCAGTCCCGTCTGAAGCAGTGCGGGCCAGCCATCGGCGGCGGATGGCGTGGGCAATATCGCGCCAGCCATATCTGTTGATCCGGCAACGGCATGCAAATCCTTTGAGCCCCGGCCCTGTGCCGTCTCCACCTCACCATTCGTATCAGCGGCCTCAATCGTCGCGGCCGTGTCTTCCGGAATCGCCTCGGGAATGCTGGCGGAAGCCTTTTCCACCGTTTCCATAAACTGCTTGAGCCTCCCGCCCTGAAAGAAGACCTCCTTTTCACCCCCATCCAGAGCGCCGCTGAACAAGGACTTCTTGAAGCGGATCACCTCAAGCATCCCTTCCTCGATAGTCCCCTTCGAGACAAAATTGACCACCTGCACCGGCCGGCTCTGCCCCAGTCGATGGACCCGCCCGATGCGCTGCTCGAGAACGGCCGGATTCCAAGGGAGGTCCATGTTGATCACGACCGAAGCATGTTGAAGATTCAGCCCGACGCCGCCGGCATCGGTCGAGAGAAACACCCGGCAATCGGCATCCTCGCGGAATTGATCCACCAGCCCCCGGCGCTTGTCACCCGGCACGCCCCCGTGAAACAAAACATGCCCGATCCCGCGCGCCTTCAGCCGCCGCTGGATCAGCTCATGCGTCCGCACCCACTGGCTGAAAATGACTACCTTGGTCTCCGGCCGCTCGAACATCTCATCCAGCAGCGTTGCCAACTCATCGGCCTTGCAACCAAAATCCGTCGTCTGATCCAGCAGGTAGGTGCTGTTGCAGCTCATCCGCATGTTCTGCAGCGCGATCATTAACCGCCGCTGATCCGCTTCGGACAGAAATTTCTGACGCCGCCATTTCAGAACGATCCGGCCGACGATCTCCCGGTTCTCATCATGATGATTCTGCTGCTCCGGCGTCATGCGCACGAAGAAATTCTTATCCAGCCGCTCGGGAAGCTGCTTGAGCACCTGATCTTTGCGCCGCCGGATCAGGATCGGCTCCAGCGTCTTGCCGATGGCATCCAGTGATCGATACCCGACCACCCGGCCGCTCTCCGGATCGAGAAGCTGATGATCCGCCAGAAACCGGAACGTCGGCCCCAGCCGATGCTGATCGACAAACTGAACGATCGACACCAACTCTTCCAGCCGGTTCTCCAGGGGCGTGCCCGTCAGCACAATCGCAAATGGCGACACGATTTTTTTCACATTTCGGGCCGCCCGCGTCTTCCAGTTCTTGATCCGCTGCGCCTCGTCCAGGATCACCAAATCCGGCGACCACTGTGCGATCAGATCAACATCGCGATGGATCGTGTCATAGTTGGTGATCTTGAAAAAACTCTCCTGAGCGAACAACTCCTGCCGCCGGGCCCGCAAGCCGCCGATCACGCACGCCGATCGATCCGTGAACCGCGCAATTTCCCGTTCCCACTGATGCTTTAGCGAGGTCGGGCAGATGATCAGCACGCGGGTCGCCCCCAGATGACGGGCCATGATCTCAGCCGCTCCGATGGCCTGGATCGTCTTGCCCAATCCCATCTCATCGCCGATCAGGCATCGCCCCGCCCGCGCGGCAAACAGGGCGCCTTGTCGCTGATAATCATACAGCCGGGTCTTCAGCAGCTTGTCGAACGCCGCGCTGTGGATGCCCTTGGGAAATGCCTCATCCACGCGCTCCCGGCGGTTTTCGCGGTCGCGCACCTCCGCGATAAACGCCAGCGCATCATCATGACAGCGCAGATCATGCTCGAACCCCCCTTGCCCCCCGGCGGCGGCCAGAAACTTCTCAAACCGCCCAAACGCCTCCGGCCGAAGTGTCCGATCCGCATCAAAGTACTCAGCCGCCAACACCGCCAGTCCCGGCGGACATTCACTTCCCGGCAGAAAGCACACCTCCCGCCGGGCTCCGTACTTCAAGACAATCTCACTATGCCCCGGCTGAAACCCCTCTCGCAGCGCCGCCTTGGCCCCGGGCAGCCGCTCCAATCTCGCCAGCGTGAACTCCACATGCTTGCACGTCCCCAGCGTGTTGGTCGCGAAATCCGGACAGGAGCAAAAGTTATCCCCCGGCCGCGAGCCGCGGATCTCGACGCGATAAGCATTGCGGTTCTCCGGATTAGTGACCCGAAATTGCGAAAAGACCGGCCGCTCGCCCAGGTTCTTCAGCTTGAACTTCTGCTCCCGCCCAAACTGCCGCCGAAGTTCCGTCTGCCACTCTTCCAATGACATGTTCTGCGGCTTCTCCTGCCGGGATAGTTTCTTTGGCCGTCTCCCCGCACGGCGTGCGGATTTGTGACGGCGTGGCATCCTGGATTTGGCAAGAGCGGCTGACATGCGGCGACCTCCATGTACGCGAATGATTGCACAGCCATTAGCGAACCAACTCCATTGAATCGTCAGGACGAGTAGTTGGCAAGGGCTCTGCCACTGCCAGCCATGTCTCGTGTTGTACCCGAGTCACTTTGTCACTGCATGGTTTAAATAGAATTGTCACCCCCCATGCCGCGGCATGACACGACTTGCGAACACCTCCCCGTTATCGTTATGGCGTGAGAACGGCCGGGTCGAACGTGATTACCTCTGCTCCGCACGGACATATTCTGACGAATGTGAATGTCTGGTCACCGGATGGGCGCTGGATTGTATATGACACCCGCTCCGATCCTGCCGGGGCGGTGTTTGATGGGACGCGAATTGAGAGGGTGAATGTCCAGAGCGGTGAAGTTGAGTTGCTCTATGAATCGGGGCGAGGCGCGTGCTGCGGTGTGGCGACTTATAGTCCTGGCGAGGAGAGGGTCGTTTTTATTCATGGCCCTGAAGATCCCGGAGAGGATTGGCGGTATGGGCCGAGCCGCCGTCGAGGGGTGATGGTTGACACGGGTCAGCCGGGCATCGCGGTCAATCTGGATGCGTGTGATCTATTGCCGCCGTTCACGCGCGGCGCCCTGCGGGGTGGGACGCATCTGCATGTCTTCAGTCCCGATGGCCGGTGGGTCCTTACTTATCACGACGAAGTCCTCACACAGCTTGCGAAGGCGCCCGGTGCGGACGTCGATCAACGCAACATCGGCATCAGCATTCCGGCCGGTCCTGTAACAGTATCATCCAGCCACGGGCGCAATCATGACGGCTCTCACTTTTCGGTTCTGGTGACGCAAACCGTGGCAAGCCCGCTCCCCGGCTCAGACCAGATTTCACGTGCGTTCGAGGAGGCCTGGGTGGGGTTGAATGGATACGCTCGGCCCGATGGGACGCGACAGCACCGCGCATCGGCATTTCAGGGAAACGTGGTCACGGCATCTGGAAAGGTGATTTCAGAGGCGTTTGTCGTGGATATTCCTGATGATCCGACCGTTGCCGGCGACGGGCCACTTCAGGGGACGTCCACTCGCCGCCCGTTTCCTCCGAGAGGATGCGTGCAGCGCCGCCTGAGCCGGACCGAAAAGCGCAGATACCCGGGGATTCAGGGGCCGCGTCACTGGCTGCGCAGCGCTGCCGATGGGTCCCGTGTCGCATTTCTTATGAAAGACGATCTCGGCGTGGTTCAACTCTGGACGATTTCCCCCAGTGGCGGCGAACCAGACCAGCTCACTCGAAATCCGTGGTCCGTCTCATCTGCTTTCACCTGGAGCCCTGATGGCCGATGGATCGCCCACGTGATGGACAATAGAGTCTATGTGACCGATGCCGCGACGGGCGAGTCGGTGCGACAGACGGCGCGGGAAAGTGACCCGGACGCGCCGCGGCCCGAGGCGTGCGTCTTTTCACCTGATGGCAGGCAGATCGCTTACGTCCGTCCGGTGCGAAGCGGAAGAACCTGGTTCAATCAGATCTGCGTCGTCACTCTGACCATTTGAACGCGGAGATGTTTCTCAAGTTGACCTTGTCGAAGTCAGTCTCGGCTGGGAATAGGGCGGCCGCTGCTTCGATCGCATTTCGATAGGCAACGTACTCCGGAAGCTGCCCGAACTTCGGGGGAAAGCCGCGGATGCCGACCACCGCGACCCAGTCCTTCTGAACCCGGACGGTCGATGAGCTTCGTTCGACGGTGCAGACAATTCCCCTGCTGGTGAGAAAATTTCGCAGCTTGTACGCGGCCTCGCGGTTCTGCGGATAGCTCTGGATCATGACGTAGTTCATGTTATTCATCCGCTGGGCCGTTCCGTTGGGATTGAGCTTGGCATCGGCAAAGTTATTGCTGGCCGGGGGAACGGGTACCACAGGCGTATTGGGGCGAGGCCCGGGGCGCGGGGCCGCGCCATCGGTTCGACCCTGGGGCTGCCGCTGTGATACGTCCAAAACTCCAGGCTGAGTGCCGCCCGGTTTGGCAGGGGGGGGATCGGCCATGGAGCGGGCGGGACCCTCGGCCATATGGCGGCCAATCACATAGGCAAGACCCACGATGACCAAGACCGTGAATGCGCTGACGAGTGCGGTCGTATAGCGCATCTTAAGCGTGACTTCCTGATGGTCGCCATCGAAGGCGACATTCATGCCGGCACGTGCGCCCATGTTGCGAGGCAACAGTCGGCGCGGAGGGGCAGCATCCATTGCCGGCGCAACGTCGATGCGCGGTGTCGCGGCCTCCATCCGCACGGGAGCAGGGATTGGTGCGGGAGTTACTTTGCGAGGCGGCGCCACGAACACGGGCTCCGGCTCGACGGCCGGCGGCTCGATGAAGGGATCGGCCGGTTCACTGACCGGCGCGATGGCTTCTTCAGGTTGGGGATCGGGCGCGATCTTTTGCCGGGCTGCGAAGAGTGTCGCGGCTGTGATATTGGCCGTGGGGTCGTCCGGATCGACGGGAGGGGCCAGGGTTGGATCGGGGTTGTTGGTCTTGCGGTTCTTGAACCACCAGCGCGGCGTCCGCAGGGAGACGGCCGCAGGTTTCTGGTTCGCTTTCTTCCCCGCACTTATGACTTCGAACAGCGCCGTTGAATGTCTGCGCCTGGCCATCCATGACCTCTCTTCCGGTTGCGTCCCGCCGGCGTAAGGAAAATCTTACGACCGGACGGGGCTTTCCATCGACGGCCATCCCGGCCGTATCGACTACCCGAACCCGCGATGCTCCGCACCGCACCGTCGCAAGATATACGATTGTCGATGGGTTCGGTCAAGCGCGTTCAACCAATGTCGCAAGAGAATTTCAGGCCCCGTGAGCGGCGCGACAGACGCGTATTTCTAGCTGCGATTGGTCAAAGAGGCAAAATCTATCGTATGCAGGAGATGGCAGATCGCGGCCGGCGGCGCGCGACCTGGCTTGAGATGTTTGATGCCGCATCGCGCGCGGGTTGGCCAAGGAGCGGATATGCAACGTCCTGTAATGGATCCCATGTTCCTTCGCGAGCAGCCTGAATCCCGGCGGCACGCACGGATTGCGGCTCTACTGGCCAAGATTGTTCGCGTGCTGCGGTGGGGCGGCCGGAAACTGCTCAGCCAGCCGATTCATCTACGCCGCCGCCGGGCACCGCACGAACAGGACTCTCTATTCAGCCGGTTCCTCCGAGGCGCGACCTACCGCCTTTTATTCCTGCCCATTCTTATGACAGGTGCATCGGCCGCATTTGTTTACAGCGGCACGCACCCGGCCGCCGACATCGCCGAAGTCGATCCCCGCGCAGCCGGTGTCTTCCATGAATCAATCACCTTCCAAAGCGACGATGGCACGCCGCTCAACGCATGGTTTATTCCGCAGGTGAATGCCCGCAGGGTCATTCTCCAGAGAGACCGCCTGCTGCGTGAACGGCACCCGGCCATGGTCCTTGCTCATGACTTTGGCCGCTCGCCAAGACAGATGCTGCCGCTGCTGGCCCCGCTGCATGAGGATGGGTGTCTTGTGCTGGTGGTCGGATTGCGCGGCGTGGGCGCTGGGCGAATCCGGGGACAGACATTTGGAATCAACGAATCACTCGACCTGACCGCGGCCGTGCGCATGTTGCGGGCCAGACCCTTCGTCGATCCCGATCGCATCGCGCTTCTGGGGATCGGCACCGGCGCGAACGCGGCATTGCTGACTGCCCAGCGCGATCCAAAGATTGCCGCGCTGGTGCTGGCTGATGCCATGCCCACGCCTGATGAAGCGATAAGCCGACGGCTGGGGCCGGATGCGTGGGGGATGGGTTGGCTCCGGCTGATGAACAAATGGACGTTTCAGGTGGCTTATCACGTCGATCTGGACGACATGAACATGAATCGTGCCGATTCCCTCACCCCGGCGCGGCCGATTTTGAAACTCACCGGCCGCCAGGGCCCGGAGGGAGAATTGCACCCGACCGCCGTGCAGGAAATCCGCGCGTTCTGCCAAGCCACCCTTAAAAAGGGGACGAAAACGGATCTTGCCCGGCCGGTGGTGGCCCTTACTCCTTAGGAAGTGCGGTCAAATCAGACAGGCCTGATGAGGCGGAGTCGCCGCTTGACACTCCGGCTCATTCGTTCAACGATTGGGGGCGTGCGTGGATTCGGCCCGGCTTGTCCCAGGGAGGTTCTCATGTCCGTTTTCAGTGTTGTGGTATTGACGGCCGCGCCGCCCGGCCAGGCTGCCGAGGCCGGCGGGGCCTTTGTCAAGATCGATGGCCGGGAGGCGCTGTTGCGCAGCGTCGAGCTGTTCCTGAATCGTGACAATGTGAAGCAGATTCAATTGGGGATCGAGCCGGATGGCCTGGAGGAGGCGAAGCGCAAGTTCGGCGCCCATCTGAGTTTCTCGGGCGTAAAACTGTTCAGCGGGGGGGTCAGATGGATGGAGCAGGTCGCGGCGGCGGCTGAACGGATCGCAGCGGAGTGTACGCATGTCATCCTGCATGATGCCGCCCGGCCGGCCATTCCGTTCGGGGACATCGACGCTTTGATGGAAGCGGCCGGGAAACATGATGCGGTTTGTCTCGCCACCCCGGTCCGCAGCCCGCTGGTCGAGGTGGATGAAGGAGCAAATCCTCTGGCGTGGCGTCTGCCGGGGGAGTTCATGCACCTGCTGACGCCGCAGTGCTATTCGCGCGAGAAGTTCATCGAAATGGGCCGGACGCAATCACCTGTTCATCCATCGCAGTCGATGCTGATTAAGGGCTCAGCGCTGAACCTCCGCATTGGAGGATCGGGCGATGCCGGTTTGATCAAGACAATGATTAACATGCTGCCCAAGGCGAAGATGAAGCCTCTCAGCAACCCGTTTGAAGAAGCGCAGTGGTAGAACCACAATGACCGCAACGCCCGGTCACCGTCGTCCGTAGCTATGGCGGAGGTCTCATGGCTGCGAAACGCAAATCCATTCCCGGCTCACTTTTACTTTTATTGACGCTCTGTGCCTTCCCACTGCCGGTGCGCGGCGCGGATGAGCCCAAACCGGCAGCGCCGCCGGCCTGGGTTGAGCCGATGAAAAAGGTCCACGCGAAGTTCAAGGGGACCAAGGGGACCTTCGCCCAGTTCGGTGATTCGATCACGGTGACCATGGCGTTTTGGTCTCCGCTGGCTTACGGCCCCAGGAACCTCGATCCGGCCGCCGACAAAGACCTGGCACTGGTCAAAGCGCACATGAACAAAGATTGCTGGGCCGGTTGGAAGGGATCGAAGTTTGGAAGTGACGGGGGAATGACCATTCGCTGGGCGCGCGAAAACATCGACAAGTGGCTTAAGGATCACAATCCTGAAACCGCACTCATTATGTTCGGCACTAACGACCTCAATGGCGTTCCACTTGAGGAGTATGCGAAGCTCACGCGCGAGGTGGTGCAGAAGTGCCTGGACAATGGCACGGTTGTCATCCTCAGCACCATCCCCCCGCGAGCGGGCAGATTGGAATTGGCGGGCAAGTTTGCCGATGCGGTGCGAGTCATTGGAAAAGAGATGAATGTCCCCGTTGAGGATTACTTTGCTGAGGTTCTCAAACGTCGTCCGGATGACTGGGATGGCTCCATGGCGAAGTTCAAAGATCCGGCCGTCAAGGATGAATACAATGTCCCGACGCTGGTCTGCCGGGACGGCGTTCATCCCTCAGCCCCCAGGCAATGGGCAGGCGATTTTTCCGATCAGGCCCTGAACAATCACGGCTATAACCTGCGTAGCTATCTTACCTTGCGAGCGTACGCGGGCGTCATCCGGGATGTGCTCAAGTAGCGCGGAATCGGATTTTTCTTGCTCGCGGGAGAGCAGGGACGTAGATTTCCCCGCGCCACCATGCATCCGTGCGGATTGCCCGCGCGATCCATGCATTCTGTGGGCCATGATCAGCCCACGCCGGCACCGATTGTCGCTCAGCCGACCATTCCCCCAAATGGAGAAATTAGATGACCAGACACTCGTTCGCTCATTGGCCTGGTTGCGTGACGGTCATCGCCTTCCTCATTTGCTTCCCGGGGTGCGCACCCCGGCCCGGCGGCGCCACTCAGCCGGCCGTCCGCGGTGGGCCAGCCGCCGCTGCACCCGAGCCGATGATCACGAAGGTCTACGATGTGCGCGACCTCCTCGTGCTCGTTCCCGACTTGACCGCGCCCGATCTGTCAGTTCCGCAGCGTCCCGAAATGATCCAGGCGGCCATCCAGCCGGTAACCAGGGCTAGTTCGCCGACAACACGACCCACTGCTCTCACGTCCAGGCCAGGCAAGGAACAGGCGATGGCCGGATTGATCGAATTGATCCGCCGAAACGTCGCTCCACAGACCTGGACAAGCCCGGCCGTCATGCGCGATTTGAACGGCCAGTTGATCGTTGTCGCCACCGAGGAGAACCATCATCGGCTTGTCGAGCTTCTCGCCGACCTGCGCGATTCGCTCTCGGTGCAGGTGATCATTGAGGCGAGGTTCATCACGGTGGAAGAAAAGTTCCCCAAGAAGATGGATGAGGCGTGGCAAAAGCGGCTGGAGTTTCCTGCGCCAGCGCGGCGCGATCAGCCGATACCGCTGACCGTTGAGGAATTAGGCCAGTTGCGCAGGGCGGTGCAGACTGATGAGAAGTCGCAGGTCATCGCCGCTCCGCGACTGATTGTGCTGAACGGCCAGCAGGCGTGCTCCCTGATGGGAACGCAGCGGGCGTATGTGTCGGACCTGGTGCCCGCCAAGGTTGGAACGAAGGAGACTTCCTATGATCCGCGGATATCCGTCGCCGAGTCGGGTGTGATGCTGGAGGCGCTGGCGACCGTCGGCAGGGACCGTGGCCAAATTACACTTAGGTTGCATCCGCGGCTCAGCGCTTTGCAGGAAATGAAGGACATGCCATGGCCCGGCAAGCCCGAGGATAAGAATCTGGTGGTTCAAAAGCCGGTCATGAAGCAGAGCGAGCTGCACTCGACGTTCACGGTTTCAAATGAAGGAGCGGTGCTGTTTACGGGCCTGGAAGATGTGGGCGAAATCGCAATGGGTGAAAAGGATCCCGCCCCGGCTCCCGCAACCCGCCCAGCCGGAGAACCGGTCCCCAAGCGGCGAGTGCTGCTCGTGGTGCGCACGACCGTTCTTCCGCCAACGCAGCCGCAGACGCGTCAAACAACCTATCCGTAGCTCGGAAATCAATGAGACCGGGAAGAGGCGGCAGGGAGACGGTCAGTCTCGTACGATAGACGCTCTTTGATTGCCACAGCTCGCATTCAATCCCGCGCGGTCGCTACGGTGGGGCTGGCGACGGAAAAGCCTACAGCGCATCGATCATCGGGCATGTCGTTGAGGATTTGCTGAAGCCCTTTCACGTCCGCAACGGCCCGGCCGGCGACGGTGGTGATGATGGACCCTTGAGTGATCCCTTCCTTGAGCAATGGGCTGCGCGGATCGATTGCGAGGACCATCAGGCCCTGGGCTATTTGCTTGCCGGCGGCCGTCCAATTGGCCGGGATCGGGCCCAGGAGCAGGCCCTTCCAGCGAATGCGTTGGCTTTCCCGGGTAATCGAAGCGGTTGCGGCTTCCCGCCGGCGCAGCGGGAGGTTGATGGTGCGCGGCTTGCCTTCGCGATAGACGACGGCGGGGATGTTGCCCGGGGAGCATGCGCCAACCATCCGGACGAAAGAGTCGCCGTCGTGGACCTCCCGGCCGTCCAGACGAAGGACAATATCATCCCGCTTCAAGCCGGCCGACTCAGCCGGTGAATCAGCATCGACGCCGTCAATCTTCGCGCCCACTTCCGCGTTCAGGCCGCACTCGCGGCACTCGCGCAACGTCGGCGTGCTGACGCGGACGCCAAGGTATCCGTAGGTCACTTCCCGGCCGTTCTTGAGCGACTGAATGATTTGACGGACGCGCTCGTCGGCGGGGAGGGCGAAGCCGATGCCGTTGGTCTGCTTTTGCGGGAGGATGACGGCGCAATTGATGCCGATGACATCCCCCTTGACGTCAAAGAGCGGCCCGCCGGAATTGCCCGGGTTGATCTGGGCGGTGGTCTGGATCAGATCGGAATAGAGGCGATCTTCCTTGCCCGCCAGCTTGGGGAGCGACCGGCCGGTCGCGCTGACGACGCCGATGCTGATGGCCATCTCGCCCCGCGAAGCCATTCCATAAGGATTGCCGATGGAGATGGCCCATTGTCCACGTTTCACGTCGGCACTGGCGAAACGCACGGTGGGGAGTCCGCGGGCGGGAATCTTCAGGACAGCCAGGTCGGCCCGCGGGTCCGATCCGATAATAATGGCGGGATAAACCTTGCGGTCATCGGTGATGACCCAGATCTGCTCGGCTTTGCCGACGACATGCTCGTTGGTCACCACGTAACCATCGGAATCGACGATGAAGCCCGTGCCGACCGTTCTGTCCACCGGCTCGAGAACGTGGGCCAGCTTGTCCGGATTGATCTCCTCGCTGCGCTGCACGCCATCGGCCTCGATGCGGGCATCGCAGGCGGCGATGGCGACGACGGCGGGCGAGACCTGGCGGGCCAGCCGGCGGAATTGCGTCTCCAGCGCCGGGGCATCAAATGATTCGGTGAGACGGATCTCGCGATCCGAGGGTTGCGTGGCCGGCTGCGTCGCGAGGGGGCTTCGGGTGGCGGAGCAGGAAACCAGAGTGGTGGCGAGACCCATCAACGCGCCGGTCAGACCGAGCCGGAGCGATGTGAATAAGCGCGGGCCGGGAGGCAGCGCGGACGTCGAGGTACATCCGATCGTCATACTGACTACATCGGTCAAAAATGATTGGCGGGTGAGAGGGGACCAGCCGATCACATAGCCCACGTTGTTTATACCATACAGACGGACGAATTTCACGCCTTGGGTTCAGCGGGCAAAACCGGCAGGGGCTCAAACCCCCTCCGGGCCGGACCGACGGCCCTGGGCCGGTAAACACCCGTGCGGCAGATGCGGTCGTAAAGCGCCTGTTCTGATTTTCCGAGCGTGAAGAAAAATCCCACCACGACAAAAAGCCCCAGCAACTCACCGATGGTGCGTAGAGTCAGAAATTCCAGGGGCTGGCGGCGGAAAATCGGCATCGGCCCCCAGGCATAAAGCAGCCGGACGTTGCGGATCGAGCTGAGGGCGTCGATCAGTCCACAGAGACGTGCGCCATGTTTGATGGCATATCGCGCCAATAGCCGGGCGACGCCGGGAGAAGCCCCGTCATCTGCGCGGATTCTCAGTCCCAGCACCCTCTTGCCGAGTGTGACTCCATAAAGCACTTCGAGGAAGCTGTACGCAAGCACAAGTGCGTTCCCGAGTGTGATGGCCATGAAAACCGGGTCGGCCCGACGCCACTCTTTGCCAAGGATCCCCGATTCCATCACCAGCCCGGCCGCCTTCACCAGCGCGAAGTAGAGCACCAGGAGAATGCAACCATCGATCAAGGCAGCGGCCAGACGAATGCCGAAGGTGGCACGTCGGCCGGGATCGGGAGGGGGGAGAGATTCGGGAGTCATGTTGTGTCGCCTCCGTGCATCGAGGTGTCGCCGGTCGTGTCAGTAAAGACAGGCTGAAACGCATGGCCTGTCGGTGATTTCTTAACATCTCGGTATGAGAAGACATTCGTTCCGGCAATGAGGTCATGCAGCGCTCGCAAACGCGGCAATCCAGCCAGAAATGATCCAAGCACTTCAATGAGAAAAACGACAGCGGTCGCGCTTCGCAACATGTCAAGACATGTCTCGACAGCAGAGCCTCGACCTGAAGCGCGAGTCAGCCCTGTCGATTCAGCGCCGATCCAGATCCAAAACCCGAGGAACAATAGACAACTCCACCCATGCCGACAGAACCAGCGAATTAAGCGACGTTGAAACCTCGCCGGTGACCCATCTCGGTTTGTGACCCGCAGATCGACCAGCTTCTTTCCCAGCGTCTCACCCCAGATGAGCTCGATGGCGTTATAGAGTACGGGCGCGGTGAAGACGATGAGAAGGACGCCAAGTTCACGGGCATCAGGGATCGCGCCGGCGACGAAAATGGCGCCAACGACAAGGAAGAGAATCAGGCCAATGAGCAGCACGCAATCAATGAAGGCGGCGATCATTCGCAAACCCACATCCGCCGGCCGTCGTGGGCGGTCGGTGTAGCCCACCTGCCGAACCGCATCGGCAAGCAGATCCAGACGAGTCGCCTCCCGCGCCAATGGGGCTTCTGGCTCGGCGGAAGGCCGGACAGGTGGGGCGGCGGGCGGGTTTGGCGTTGGGCGGGTCATGATGGATCAGGTTTCGATAATCCGGTGGGCGCGGACGCGACGTTCAGCATCGGTTGAAATCCGTGCACCACCTCGTCCGGGCGCACATCCCATCTTCCATACACCGCGGTGCCGGTGAAATAGTCATGAAGTGTTTGCCGGCGCGGGCCCAACGCGGCAAACGATCCGATGCAAACGAAAAACGAGGCGATGAGCGCTGGAAGGCCGAACTCCGCGACAGGGCGGCCCCGAACAGCCACCAAGGCCATGTCCAGTTGCAGGAGAAGGAAAGGAGAGTAGCGGACAAGCCATCGGAATGCCCGCCGTCCGAGCGGAGCAGGGCTGCCGCTGGCAAGCACTATGCGCAAGCGAAGCATTGCTTTCCCCGGAGAGCATGGGCATATCACTTCAATCAGCGTGTAGAGCAGAGGGATTGCGAATAGTCCAAGCACAGCGATTGTTAAGTCACGATGAGACCAGTTCGAGCTCATTCCACCGGCGCAGAATGCTAATCCCGTTAAGAAGGCCAGGAGGCATGAATCAAAAATCGCCGCGACGACACGCGGCATAAAATCAGCCGGCTGAAGCGAACGCTCTGCCGGTCCGCGGTGGCGGGCTGCCTTCGCCGCTTCTGCCAGGGATGGCTGATAGCGTTGGGCGATCGGAATAGCGGGTTCATCAGGCACAGGATTGAGTTCCACTTTAACCGCCCCGGCCGGATGGTTACACTCCGCCCGGCGTCGCCAGCGGTGGCTGGAATCGCTAATTTGAAATCTGAAATCTAAGATTGAGCCTATGTCTTACACCGTCCTCGCTCGCCGATATCGGTCCACGACGTTCGATGAGGTCATCGGGCAGGAGCATGTTGCGCAGACGTTGAAAAAGGCGATTGAGGCGAACCGGATCGCCCATGCCTTTCTTTTCAACGGCACGCGGGGTGTGGGGAAAACCTCGATGGCCCGCATCATGGCCAAGGCGCTGAATTGCCGGGCTGGGGATGGGCCGACGGCGAACCCCTGCGGAAAATGTGATTCGTGTCTGGCCGTGCCGCGCGGGGAGGATATGGATGTCATTGAGATCGACGCGGCCAGCAATACGGGTGTGGATGATGTCCGGCAGATCATCGAGAACTCGCAATACCGCCCCGCCCGCAGCCGGTTCAAGATCTACATCATCGACGAAGTCCACATGCTCTCGAAAAACGCCTTCAATGCGCTCTTGAAGACGCTGGAGGAGCCGCCGAGCCATGTTAAGTTCATTCTCGCCACCACCGAGCCGGAAAAAGTCCCGGCCACGATTCTGTCGCGCTGCCAGCGTTACGATTTCCGCAATATCCCCACGCGCGAGATCGCCGGGCACCTGAAGGACATCTGCAAGAAGGAAAAGATCAAGGCGGATGATGATGCCCTGTTGCTGGTGGCCCGGGCGGGGGCGGGGAGCATGCGGGATTCGCTGTCGCTGCTGGATCGGCTTCTAAGCATCGGCGAGAAGCACCTGACGGTGGAGATGATCGAACAGTTGCTCGGCCTGCCGCGGGCGCAGCTTGTCTTCGATCTGGCTGATGCCATTGGCAACAGCGATGTGAAGGAGACGCTCACGCGGGCGAACGCGATGGTGCAGGCGGGCTTAAGCGTGGATGGATTGATCGTCGCGCTGACGGACCATCTGCGAAACCTGCTGGTGCTGCGGACGTGCGGGTCGGATTCGGATCTGGTAGAAGTGGCCGGGCTTGCCGCGGCCGATCTGGCGGCGCAGGCGGACCGCTTCGACCCGGCCGCTTTGACTCAGGATATTGTGATACTCGAAGAGTTGCGCCGACATGCCCGGCAATCGCAGGCGGGGCGGGCGCTGTTGGATGCGACGCTGGTGCGGATGGCGCTGGCGGATCAGTTTTCTTCCATAGGTGAGTTGCTCGGCCGGTTGGATGGCGGTGGAGGCAATCCATCGGCCGCTCCTCGACCCCGGCCGCAGCCGCAGGTGAAGTCTGCGCCGCCCGTGGTTGAAAAAAAAAAGGTAAGTGAGGAGGAAGGGAAGGCAGACGGCAGAACGCAGACGGCAGAAGCGGTGGAGGGGGCCGACCTGAATATCGGAGTGGCATCGGCACTCGATCAGATTGATGTGGGGGAGGACGATGATCTGCCCCGGCCGGGGAAGGTGTGGGAGGGGCCGGGAGCTCAGGGGGAGTCGCTGAGCGCGCTGTTGAGAAAGCAGGCGGCGGCCGCGGAGTCGGCGGGGAGACCGGCGGCTGTCGCTTCATCCAGCGCCGCCGCAATGGCGAATGTCGAGTCGGTTGATCCCGATCATCTTCCAGGCATCTGGCAGGCGGTCCTGAGCCTGCTCGGGACCAAAGGCCCATCGCTTCCCTCGCTGCTCGCCAATGGCCAATTCGTGGGAATTGAAGATGGCCGGGCGGTGATTCGATATGGGGCGCAGCATGGGTTCTTCATCAGGCAACTGGAGCGAAACGGAAAGAAGGAGATCGTCCGGGATGCGCTGGCGCAGGTGATGAAGCAGACGATCGGGATTAAGCTGGAGATCGCGGCGGAGGAGGAGGGTGGGGCGACACTACCAGCCGAAGCGCCTTCGACTGCCGCGCCCGACCGGCCTGTAATTCCCGCGCCGATGCCGCGCCGTGCTCCAAATGGACCGCCGCCACCCGCTTCCGAGCCGGCCACTCCCTCCATCCGCATTACACCAGAGCTAGTCCAGTCACTCAGGGATTCCGAGCCGCTCATCGCGGCGGCGATTGATGGGTTGGGCGCGCAGGTGATTCGAGTGGAGTGAGTGTCTCGGAAGCCGCGTCCCGGAGTGGACGTCAGGAATGTAGCCACGGGTGAAGCGGCGGGTGTACTCACCACGCCGCGCAACCCGTGGTTTTTAGAGGGGACGATCCCGCGGCTCGTGAGTACACTTCGCCGCTTCACCGGTGGCTACATTCCGCGGCCCCTTTCGGGCCGGGAACACGGTGTGCTGCGTGTGCTGCTGTATTGACGCTCAACAACTGTCCACTGACTACTGACCTTCAAACCCGTGACAAATGACCCATCCCTCCCATACCATGCCATCATGTTCGACGCACTCAAAAACCTAGGAAGCCTTCCGGGCCTTATGGCCCGTGCTCGGGAGATGCAGGAGAAAATGAAGGCGATGCAGGAGGAGATGGCCAAACGGCATGTCTCGGCCGAGGCGGGCGGGGGGATGGTGGAGGCGACCGTTAACGGGCGGCTGGAGCTGGTCAAGCTGCGAATTGACAAGTCAAAAGTCGATCCGGCCGATACGGAGATGCTGGAGGACCTGATTGTCGCGGCCGTCAGCGCGGCGCAGATGAAGGCGGCCCAGATGATGCAGGAAGAAATGCAGAAGACGGCCGGGGAGTTGGGGCTGCCGCCTGGGATGCTGGGGAATTGACACATCCGACCGGCCACGAGAGATTGCTTGCAGCAGCATGTGACCTTCATCCTCTTTCTGTTCATGCTCGGGGCCTGCATCGGCAGTTTTCTGAATGTGGTGGTATGGCGGGTGCCGCGGCGCGAGTCGCTCATTACTCCCCCATCCCATTGCCCCTCATGCGGGCACCTTCTGCCGTGGTATGACAACATCCCGATTTTCGGATGGATCAAGCTTGGGGGCAAATGCCGCTTCTGCAAAACGGGTATTTCGCCGCGGTACCCAATCGTCGAAGCGGCGACGGCGCTGCTGTTCGTCTTCTATTACGTCATGTTCTATATCGTCGATCTGGGGCCGTGCGCTGCGCATCGGCGGATGATGCTCCGCGACATGGTCCATCCGATTTACATCCACGTCCCGCTCGGATGGCCGATGTTTCTGCTCTACCTGTTCATGGCCAGCGCCCTGTTGGCAGCGAGTCTGATCGATGCGGACGAATATTTCATTCCTGTGAGCATTCCCTGGCTTTTGTCGGGGGTGGGAGTGCTGGTCCATGCCGTGATCGATCATCCCAATGTGCCGGGGGCATTGAACGCAATCACCCTGGCCGGTCAGCCATCACCGGCCGCCGCCCTGGCGGCCGGGGGGATGCTGGGGCTGCTATTGAGCATGGGAGCGCGATATTTCAATGTGCTCCTGCCAAAGAGTTTCCCACTGGGCGACCCACTGTTGGAAGTCGAAGATCGCAAGGCTTGGGAGAAGGAGTACAAAAAAGCGAAGAAAGAAGGGCGTGAGATGGACCCGCCGCCGCCGGAATACACGCGATGGGAGATTCGCAGGGAGATGGGCAAGGAGATGCTCTTTCTCATGCCGCCGATGGCTTTGGGCATCGGGTGGTATTTGTTGACGACGCGGGTGCCGGGCCTGCGGGCGATGTGGTCATCGGCCGTCCGGCATGATTGGGTATCAGGGATGCTGGGGGCATTGTTTGGTGGATTGATCGGGGGCCTGGTCGTCTGGATCACGCGGATATTGGGGACGATTGGATTCGGCAAGCTGGCGATGGGGCTTGGAGATGTGGATCTGATGTTCGGCGTCGGGGCGATCATCGGAGCGGGCGCGGCGACGGTGGCGTTTTTTATCGCGCCGTTTTTTGGCCTGCTGTGGGCTCTTTATCTCCTGATATCGGGGAAGCGGCGGGAAATGCCTTACGGCCCCTACTTGAGCTTGGGAGCGGGGGCGGTGATGCTATTCTATTGCCGGATCACCGACTGGCTGGAGCCGGGCCTGGCGGGATTGGGAATGATGATCAATGATGTCATCGGCCGCGGTGGGTGAAGTGTGATGTTGTTACTTGTTACTTGTTATTGGTTACTGGTTATTTGTTACCCGGACGGGGGCGTTGGATAAAGTAGAAAATTGAAAAAGAGTAACAAGTAACCAGTAACAAATAACAAGTATCGTCTTTCAGGGAATGCCATGAGCAATGCCTGGCTCAAAATTAAAGTGTGGACGAAGATCGGCATCGTCGTTCTTGTGCTGGTGTATGCGACGTTCTTCGTCGTCAACAACAGCGAGAAGGAGGCGACGGTCTGGCTGTTGTGGAATAAGTGGCCGGAGGTGAAGACGACGAGCCTGAAGCTGGTGGTGATCACATTTCTCCTGGGTGCGATGGTGGCGGTGCTGACGCGGACGGCGCTGCGGACGGTTCGGCAGATCCGCGAACTGAAAACGCGGCAAAAGGCGGAGAAGATCGAGAAGGACATCGCCGACATGAAGGCCAAGGCGGCGATGCTTCGCGCCCGACCGGAATCGGCGACACCTGAATCTCCGGATGCTGAAGAGGCGAAATTGAAATAATTGCCGGATTTCCTCTTGACGGATAGGCAGATATTCTTAATATCGCACCCCCAATGGATTGTGGGGTTGACCGAAAAATGAAAGGAGTCATTTATGCGATTCGGACGGTCGGGGCTCATTGCCGCGTCTTTCATGTCACTTCTGGGCATCGGGGTAGGGTGCCAAAACAAACTTTACGATGAAAATCTGGCCCTCCGGCAGCAGGTCCGCGAGCTTCAGGCGGCCAAGGATGCGCGCGAGGAGCGCGTTGCTGTCGCTCCGACGCCGGTCGTCCCCGAGCCGCTTCGGCCCGTCGATCGGGAGGTTCGCGTTATCCCAGCGCCCGTAGCGCCGGCTCCTGCTCCCGCACCGGCCCCCGTCGCGCCACCACCCGCGCCCGCAGCGCCGGTCGACAACGGCCTGGGCGGACTGGACGCTTCCACGGACAAAATCACAGGAGCCACAACCGTCAACTTCGTCGGTGATGCCCTGTTCGATCCGGGCCAGGCCACTCTCAAGACCACGGCCAAGGTCAGCCTGGACAAGGTCGCGGCCGCCCTCAAAAAGCAGTTTGCGGGCAAGACCGTCCGCGTCCAGGGCCATACCGACAGCGACCCGATCAAGCACAGCAAATGGGCCAGCAATCAGGAGCTTTCCAAGGCCCGCGCTGAAGCGGTGCGGACCTACCTGGTCAGCAAAGGTGTGGACGCGAAACTGGTCGCCTCCGAAGGCCTGGGTGACAGCAAGCCCAAAGACCCGGCCAATACTGTCGCCGCCAAGGCCAAAAATCGCCGTGTCGAGATCGTTGTGCTGCCGAATTAGTTGATATCTCCGGCGGACCGATCACGCATTCCGTCACGATCTGGTTCGGGTTCCTCCTCTGAATGACCGAGGCGGCTCCATCGTTCATGGAGACCGTCTCGGTCATTTTTTGCTCCCGGATTATTGTCGAAATCCGGCCGGAAGAGTCGTTCCATTGGACGAGGATCCCTTATGATCAGGTCAGCATGAGCATCGCGATCATCGATTATGGAATGGCCAACCTCCGCTCGGTCCAGAAGGCCTTCGAGCAGGTGGGGCAGGCAGCGCGGATCATCTCGGACCCCGATCAGATCGGGCCGGCCGACAAGATCGTCCTGCCGGGCGTCGGCGCATTCCAGGACGCCATCGCCACCCTGCGCGGCCGCCACTTCGATCAGCCAATCCTCCGCCACATCGAAAAGGGCAAGCCGTTCCTCGGCATCTGCCTGGGCCTGCAAATGCTCTTCGATGTCGGTTTCGAGGACGGCGAGCACCGGGGCCTCGGTGTGCTGAAGGGCAAATGCATCCGCTTCGACGTCGATGAAACCCTCGGCCTGAAGGTCCCGCACATGGGCTGGAACCAGCTTGAGATCCAGAGGCCATCCCCATTGTTCACGGGCCTCCCGGCCGGAGCCGGCGTCTACTTCGTTCACGGTTACCACGTCGTCCCGGATGACCCTGCCATCATCGCCACCACGACCGACTACGGCCGCCCCTTCGTCAGCAGCATCTGGCGCGACAACATCACGGCCACCCAGTTCCACCCCGAAAAGAGCCAAAAGACCGGCCTGCGCATCCTTGAAAACTTCGCGGCCCTATGAGCGATATGCCACCTCGCAGCGCCAACCGGGCTAAGAACACTCATATGTCAGGTTGGTTTCAATCATGACATTTCTGCCCGCAAGCATCACCTTGCACTCCTTTCCAGAAATGGGTTCGTCTCCGTGATTTTTCACGCCAATTCCGCTCGAAAACCCGCGCCGCGTTTCAAATGCCGCGATTTCGTGAGCCGTCCAATTGGCTTCGTTTTCGAGACCAGATGGCAGATGGTCGGCGTTCAGCTTCTCAGGGAGGGAGGAACGCTGGCATTCATTTCGTCTAATAAGTGGTTCCGTGCCGGCTACGGACAGAAGCTTCGTGCCTTCGTCGCGCGCCTGTCTCAGGAGGATGAGGCCTTGTGCCCCGAGCTAGTTTTTCGTGGGTCGTCAGCATGGCAGGCCGAAAAAGGGAGGGGTCATAAGGACAGAAGCCATTAGCACGAAATGACATCGCCGGCACGGGTTGAAAGCCCGTGGTACGGGGGAAATGGTTCGCCGCAGGAAGAGGAACAAGGGCCAAGTTCATTTTCGGCGGCTGAGTGAAGGCGGGGGAAAGGGCCACAGCGCCGGGAATGCCGTCATCGTCTGGTAATTCAAAACCGATTGATCTCGACTGACTGCCTCCGGTAGTAATAGAGAGAATGGGCTCTGGTTCATCCGGCGTGCCGCCAGTATGGGAAGGATGAAGGCGGACTTCGGCGAGCTCGACTCGACTGAGCTCGCCGAAGTCAGTCGAGCTGAAGGATGAAGTGGGGAGGTCAAGGATGAGGGATGAATGAGGAGAGGGGTCACTGGGAGACGGGACGGATGTCGGCTATGATTTGTGAACTGGAGGCAATGGCGATGACCGTGATTCTTACCCCCGAGACCGAAGCGCTCATTGCGGATGGCATGAAGCGGGCTGGCTATTCCACGGCCGATGATCTGGTGCGGGTGGCGCTGGATGTGCTGCATCAGGTGGAAGATGAGCAGATCGACGATGCCGAGGTTGCGCGGATTCGGGCATCCATCGAGCAGATGCGGCGGGGGGAGACGCTGGATTGGAAGGATCTGTCGGCGGCCGTTCGGGCGAAGCACATGGGCGGGTGAAGAGTCATGCGGCCGGTTTATCTGATCCGATTCACGCGGGATGCGGCGGAGCAGCTTCAGGGGATCTTCAATTCCATTGAGAACGATTCACCGGGGAACGCCGGGCGGATGATCGGCCGGATCGTGAAGGCGGATCGACGGCCTGGATCAATTCCCGCGCCGTTACAAGGTTCTGGAGGATGTCGATACGTTCGGCGTGGAAGTTCGGTCCATGCCGGTGCCGCCGTATCTGGTTCGATATCATGTGGATGATGCTCGGCAGGCTGTGACGATTCTTTCCGTCAGGCACGGGGCGCGACGCCCAGGGCTTTAGCGGCAAAAAGGCGGGGAAAAGCTCATATCACCTGCTGTCCCGCGATCGTGTGGTGATTCAAACCGATAAATTTCGACTGATTGCATCCCGCCCGCAACAGACCCCTGACAATCGGCTCTGGTTCACATCCGGAGGATTCAGGAGCCCATTTCATATAACGGCTACACCAATGCCGGGAGGCCGCGGGCGGCTCTTAGCGCCTGTTCTTTGGGTTGATTCAGGTTATTGAGGTCGTTGGAGATGGTCCAGGTTCCGTAGATGCCGTCGTAGGTGCGGGCGCCGTAGGTGTACCAGTTGATGAGGTCTCCGCCCTGGGCCCAGAAGGCGGCGAGGTAACGCTGGATGATCGGGGCGATCTTTGGATCGAGGCTGGCGGCCTTTTTGGCCTGAACATTGAGCGAGCCGTGGGTGTCATTGCCACCCTCGTACAGCTCGAGCTTCAGGCCCCATTTACTGCCGTAGGTCAGGGCCTTGGCAAAACGCTTTTCCGTCTCATACGCCGAGACGCTGAGGCTCATTCCTTCCAGGATCTGGTCCTTGGTCAACGTGGTGCCACCGGGTGTCTTGTTGGCGATGATGACATCATCGTTGTACTTGTTCATCGTGAAGTAGGGGGCGATGCCGATGCCGTAGAAGTAGTTCTTCGGCGCGCCGTAGTTCTTGTTGATGTAGGTGAGCATGTTGTCGAAGCGGCTGAGCAGGGGGCCCTGGCCGCCGAGAACCACGCGCACCCGGCCGTTAATCGGCGAGGGGAGGCCGGCGCTGGTCCAGACGCTCTTGAAGATGTCGCCGATCTCCTTGTGCCGGCGGGCGGTGCGGCGGTCGGCCCAGCTCGTGGCGTTGGTCGTGCCATCGTACTTGAGGTTCGAGCCCCCCTTGGCGACTTCGGCCTGGGCCTGGGCGTAGTTGTACTTGCCCTGCTCGTAGGCGAGGTTCCAGACTTCGTTGCTGTACTCGAGATAGATCTTGAGGTTGGCGTTCAGAGTTCCTTTGACGAGCGTGGCGAATTGGCGGATGTAATCATCGGTGGCGTGGGCCGGTATGCAGGCCCAGAGGTTCGAGCCCACCTGATTGCAGAGCTGAATCAGGTATTCCCAGGGGACGCCGGCCTTGGCGAAGCTGGCATCGGTCGGCTTGGGACGATCGGCCCAGTTGGCCGTCAGGTTCCCCTTGTTCATCTTCACGATTTCCTGGGCCCTCAGCGTGTCGGGCATCTGGCTCTTGAGCATCTTGATGTATTTGGGAGCCCAGATGGAGGGATTGGCCGGATCGACGCCCGGCTGAAGGACGCGGAGGTTCTTCACCTGGCCGCCGGTGTTGGTCACCTGGACGCCCAGCGAACTGCTGCCGGCCGGGACATCGATGGTCCAGGTGCTGAGCTTGGTGGCGGCATTGTAGGAGACCTTGGTGAACTTGGCGGTGCCGCCGAGGGACGAGCTGAGCACGGCGTTGGCCGGGCCGGTGAATGAGGCGTTATATCGGCCGGGATCGACCTTCGAGGCGATCCAGAGAGAGACGCTGAAATCCTGGAGCGGCCACCCGTTGGCGTCTTTGGTCAGCGTGCCGGAAAGCGCGCGAAATGTGCCAGATTTAACGAGGTCGGAAAGGGCATGGTCCATGCCATAGTCGCTCTGGTCCTGAAGATTGCCGCCCAGGGCATGGGTGGGGGTTGCGGTGGCCAGGGCGGGGAGGGCGGGGGCAACCGCCTGCGGGGTTACGGAGAAATCAGTTGGCTCGGGGTTGGATGTATCGGTTGCCGGGACGGCGGGGACCTGATCGACGACCACAGCAGGGGCGTGCGAAGCCCACGGGACGGCCGGTGATGCGATGGAGCCGGACATGAGCGTCCGGTTCTCGAGTGTTTCAATCATGGAGGGCGAGACAGGGAATTTCCAAGCGCTGGGCGCACGAGTCATGTGCGGCTCCTTCTCTAAAACCAGGTTAAGCGATGCGAAAGGCGCGGCTGCGTGGCAGTTCGGCCTTGGTCCCAGGCGATTTACCCACTGGGGGGTGGTGTTGTCGGGAAAGGCGTGTTTTGTGTCAATCAACAATTCCGCGAAATCAAAAAAAAATTCAACCACGCTCGAGGTCGCTGACAGATTCCCTGATTTAACAAATGATCAAAGACCTGATGCTTCGTCAGGTTTTGATTGTGTGGGCGTCCGGCATTCGTATAATCCCCGCGTCCCTTCACCGGCCGTGGCCGGAGGGGCACCACCCGTGCAGGAGGCTTTCATGGCAGATGGCCCGAATCCGGCCAATCAGGAGTTCCCGACGATCCTCGGCCCCGATGCGAGTTTCAAGGGAGAGTTGTCCTTCGAAAAAGGAATGCGGCTCATGGGCCGTTTCGAAGGGAAGATCAATACGCCCGGCCGCGTCCATATCACGCGCGAAGCGAAGATGGATGCGGACATCGACGCCGGCTCTATCATTGTGGAAGGAGAGGCGCACGGCAATCTGTCGGCCGGAGACCGCATCGAGCTGAAAGCGAGCGCGCGTTACGAAGGGGATTTGCGGACCAGTAAGCTGGTTGTCGAGGAAGGCGCGGCATTCAGCGGACACGTTACCGTCGGTCCGGACGCGGTAAAGAACGCGCCACCGACGCCGCCCAAGCGTGAAGAAAAGAAAGGGCCGCAGCCCGGCGCGCCGATGATCCAGGGACAGCCGGTGAAATAGGCCTGCTGTTGGATCATTTCCATGCAGCCGAAAGACAAAACAACCCGGCCTTCGGTTGACGACAGCGTGACGGTTGTCTGCCTTCATTGCGGCAAGCCGCAGGAGGTGGGACGCAAGGCGATGACCGTCACCTGTCAGCATTGCTATAAGTCGCTGAATCTGAAGGACATTGTCTTTTCACGTTATGAAGCGCGCCGGGTGATCGAGACGGTGGGCGTTGTCACGGTGGAGAAGAAGGGAAATGTTTTTGCCGATCTGATTCATTGCGGCGGGTTGATCGTCCGCGGCAAGGTGAAGAGCGGCGTGATCAGCCGGGGGCCGGTGCTGGTCGGCCCTGATGCCGATTTGATTGGCGACGTGACAGCGCCGGTCATGGCGGTGGGCGCGGGGGCGGTGCTTCAGGGTAAATATGCCGTCGGCAAGCCGGATTAAGCGCGCAGATGGGTATTGTGAGTGGGCGTGTGGGAGTTCATCAGCTCGGCAATCTGCCGCTCGGCCACTTCCAGGACGGGCGTTGTTTCCAGGTGCTGGAGACAGCTCTGGTGCCAGCACCGTCGCGAGTAACAGGGGCTGCATTCAATCTTCAACTGCACCACGCTGTTCATCCGCATGTATGGCCCTGTTCGCAGCGGGTTGGTCGGCCCAAATGGCGTGACCAAGGGCCGGCCGAGCGCTGCGGCGATGTGCATCGGCCCGCTGTCATTTGCAACAACAAGGCTCGCCCCTTCCAGAAGGGCGACTAACCGGCGAAGGTTCGTTTTTCCGGCCAGATTGATCGCCCCAGGAATCCTTTCGGCAAGCTCCACATCGTCCGGCCCGCCGGCCGTCACGGTGTCCAGATCGAAGCGCGACTTCAACGGCCCCACCAGCGCCGCAAACCGCTCGACCGGCCACCGCTTTGTCGCCCAGTTCGATCCCGGCAGCAGCACGGCATATCTCGGCGGCGTCAGCGCTGCGATGGCCGACCGGTCGGCGTCATCGGTGGCGAATGGAAACTCGATCGGGCCTCGTCCGCATCCGAGCGCTTCAGTCGTGCAAAGATACCGCTCGATGGCATGTCGGTCGCCATGTCCGGTGGGGACCTTGTGTGTATAAAACCATCCCGCCCCTTCACGCGCATCCCCAAGCCCGATTCGGACCGCAGCGCCGGTCACACCGGCCAGCCAGCCGCTGCGAAACAAACCCTGCAGATCAATCACCAGATCAAATCGCCGCTTCCGCAGGCCGCGGGCAAAGCGCCACAGTCCCACCAGCGCTCGCGGGCTGCGCCAGCCCTTCCCATATTCGCGCCGCTCAAAGCGGATCACCTCGTGCAACATCGGATGCCCATCCAGCAGCCCCGCGCATGCCGGCGTCACCAGCCAACTGATTCGAGCTTCCGGCCACCGCCGGTGCAGCAACGCCAGAACCGGCAGCGCGTGAACCACGTCGCCGATGGCGCTGGGCTTGATGATGAGGATGTCCCGCGGCGTCGCGGGCAAAGTGATCGGCTGCATCGCGGTCTATCCGCCAGGTTCCAACGGCCCTTTATACATTCACTCAGGCAGGCTCAGTGCGGGTTTCGCGCTTGCCCGGAGGTTCATTGTCGTTGGCATCCTCCGGGACGGGCTCCTCTTCGTGCAATTGGGCGAAAGGGGCATATCCCCGGCACAAGGCAAGCGAGTCTTCCGGTGTATACTGCCTCTTCTCCCGCAGGCTCCGCAACAGCCGCTGGATCCCACAACCGACTGTGAACCACCGCCGGCGTCTCACACCGTCCACATCAATCAGCAGCGGATCCGGCCCGCGCACCTGATCCTCCCGCACGATCCAGTTGCTCGCCTTGGCGTCGAGGTGGGAAAACCCACGTTGCTCCAGCAGCCGGAGCAATCGGCCGGTACGGTGAAAGAGTGTGCCGCGCGAAGAGACGTCCATTGCGTCCAGATTCGTCTGCCAGAGCGTCTCGCCCGGCACGCGCTCGCAGATCAGCACCGCATCGGTCACATATCCCATGCGCCGCCGCTCGAACAGCGCCACCGGCCAGGCCGTCGGCAAGTTCCGGGCAATCAGGTCCCATGCCCTGCGCCATGCCCTCCGCGGGCGCACACCGCGCCAGACATCGTTGAGATACCGATACCAGTACCGTCGCCGCGGCCGTTTGATCACAACGTTCAGATTTCGCCCACCAAGCGTCACCTGCCCCGCCAGTACATCGCCGCTGGGGCCGCGTTTCAGCACCGGCAGCGCATCGGCCTCAATCTGCCGGGCCAATGCCGGCCATTCCCGTTCCCAATCTTCGACGTCAACCGTCCAACTGCTTGCCTCCGACCATCGGCTGGGGTGCTTCGTATGCTTGAACACGATTCCGGCCCAACCAGCCGCCTGGATCCGGCCGAAGTAGCGGTTCTTTCCCAGCACCCGCTGCACGGCGGCATCCCACAATTCCCGGCTGACCGGGTTGTCGGCCGGCGGCGGCCGGCCGTCCCCCCCCAGGCGCTTCCAGCCGCGCACGATGTCGGCCGTCGTCGCGAACCGTGCCACACTCGCCCCCAGATGCAGCACGTGCGCCTGCTTCAAACCACCACGCCGGATGGCGTACGCATCAATCAGGTATACCTTCTCTTTGTGGAGTAGAAAGTTGCCCAGATGCAAATCCGAATGGCCCAACCCGGCTTTCCCCAAAGCGTAGACCAACTCGATCACCTGAGCGGCCAGGTTGTAGTGATCAATATGGCATTGGCCATCAAGCTCGTGCCGATTCAGCAATTGGTCCAGTGTGATGGAGGGCTCGATGGCCTCCAGGATGACGGCATCACCCGTCTGGTCACCGAGATTAAACCCATTGAGCAGCGCCATTGCCCGTGGCGCGGCGATCTGGGCTTTTTGCAGCCACTGGAGGCGAAAGAACTCCATCGCGGCAGGGCTGCCGCGAAATGCGCGTCTCCAGCGATCGCGCCCGCCGCCGCGCGGATAGAACTTGAGGTAACAGGCCGACCCCTCATGCTCGAATCGCCAGACCTGCCGATATCGGCGGTCCTTGATCAGCTTTCCGATGCGCGGCAAATCGCGCAAAGCTTCTTCGAGGCTTTTCGAACTGCTGGTCAGGATGCCTCCGTGACGGCTTGCAATCCAGGCCCATCCATCCGTGGAAGGATCCCCTTATCGCGATAGATCGGCGCGACGATCCGCCGCAGCCCCGGGAGGTAGAGGGCGAAAACCCCGCCGGCCGCCACGCAAATCCATCCGCTGATGAAAATCGCCCGCGCCGCCCCGCCGAGCGGATCGCCATCGCGGCCGCCAAAGTGCGCGGCAGCCGCACCGGCCAGCAGGTTCCCGAACGGCGTCATCCCCAGAAACGCCATCGAGAAGAAGCTCATCACCCGGCCTCGCATATGATCTTCAGTCAGAGTTTGCAACACCGTATTCGCCGCGGCAAAGTTCACGATCATGGCCAGACCCGCGACCGGCACGATCGCCAGCGACAGCCAGACATTACGCGATTGCGAGAACGCCACCAAGGCAAGTCCCAGCATACCGGCCGCCATGGCGATCACATTCCCCAGCCCCACGACGCTGCGCCGCGCGGCCAGATAAATCGCGCCAATCAACGCCCCGACTCCCGATGACGCCATCAAAAAGCCAAGCATCCGGCTGCCGCCGGCCGGGCCGGCAAAATACTCGGCGAACACCGGCATCAAAATCGATATGGCCGGCATGCCGCAAAGGCTCAGCACCGCCATCACGATCAAGAGGATGCGCACCGGCCGGAACCCCCAGACGTACCGCAACCCCTCGCGCAGTTCCACCCACATGCTCCGCGGCTGGCGAACTGGCCGGATCGGCACTCGCATCGCCAGAAGCGCGGCAATCACGGCCAGGTAGCTGAACCCATCCAGCAAGAAACACATTCCTTCCTTGACATAATAGATCAGAAGTCCCGCCAGCGCCGGACCAACGAGCCTGGCGGCGTGAACCATGGTTGAGTTGAGCGCGATCGCATTAGCCAGATCATTTCGATCGGTCACGATCTCTACCAGAAAAGCCTGGCGGGCCGGCATATCGAAGGCGTTTACAATGCCTTGGAAAAATGCCAGGGCAATGATCAGCGGCAGTGCGATCTCCGGGCGATTGACCCATGGCGTCAGCGCCAGTGCGGCCAGCGCGAACGACTGGAGCATGGAGAGAGCCTGGGTGATGACGATGAGCCTGTGGCGGTTGATCCGGTCCGCCAGGACGCCGCCGAAGGGCGTCAGGAGGAACATGGGAATCTGCGCGGCAAAGCCAGTGATGCCCAGGACCCAGGTTTTGTGGGTCAGCCGGTAGACCAGCCATTGTATCGCGACCTGTGAGAGAAAGGTGCCGACGAGAGAAACGATCTGGCCGGCAAAGAAAAGGCGATAGTTGCGGTGTTGAAATGCACGAAGCAGGAGGGCCATCCGCCCGGTGACCTGGGCAGGCGGAGTGGGTTGAGCGGGACTTCCATCGGATAGAGCGGGCATTTCCGGCAATGATACGGGGCCGGGGAATGAGAGTCAGTATTGCTTCCGATTCGCTCATCTCGCCGCGGCCTGCGGGAGGGGGATGGCGGAAGGTTGGCTGGTCGCGCTCGGCGCGGCTGAAGTTGGCGGCGAAAGTCGGGCGGCCTGGGCTCGGTTGGTGAGGCTGTTGGCTGCGGGAAGAACGATGCCGAAGAGAAGAGTACCGGCCACCGAGAGGGCGATTGCCGCGGCAATGGGGAGAGGGACCGCCCGGGCCACCTGTCCCGATTGCTCCGACTCCCCGGCGGGAGCGGGGAGTTCCGGACGGAGGTACATCGTCGCGACGATGCGGAGGTAATAGGCGGCCGACACGGCCGCATTGATCATCGTGATGATGACCAGCCAGTTCAGCCTGCTGTCCAGAGCAGGCTTGATCAGGTAGACCTTGCCGAAGAAGCCAATGGTGAGGGGCAAGCCGATGAGGCTGAAGCAGCAGACGGCCATTGCCAGGCCCAAGCCAGGGTGGCGCTTCGCCGCGCCGGCAAGGTCATCCCAGGTCTCGGCGCTGGTGGCGACGGGGTTGGCAGGCTTGCCATCCGGACCGAGCTGCCGGGAGGGGAGCAGCATCAGAACGCCGAATGCGCCGGCGTTCATCAGGCCGTATGCGGCGAGGTAGAAGAGTACCCCTTGAAGCGCGGAATCCTGAATTTGGCTGATCGCATCGGCATTGTCCCCATCCGCGGCCAGAAGTTGCGGCGCGTGGATCAGGGCGGCGACGCCGACAAGCATGTAGCCGCTATGAGCGATGGAGCTGTAAGCGAAAACGCGCTTCACGTTGAACTGGAGCAGCCCCAGCACATTGCCCACCGACATGGTCAACGCCGCGACGACGATGACTACATTGGTCAGCATTGGACCGACCGTCCAATGCGGCCCGCCCACTGCCGAGAGGATCTTGAGAATGGCGACGAAGCCGGTGGTTTTGGGGACGAAGGCCAGAAAGGCCGTAACCGGTGTGGCAGCGCCTTGATAGACGTCGCCGGCGTAGGCATGCAACGGAACGGCCGCGATCTTGAAGGCGAAGCCCCCCAGCAGCATGACGACGGCGAGCAGTTGCCAGGGACTGAGGGCGGTGGCGGCCCACGCAAGGCGGGCGTCGGCAATGTTGGCAGTGGACGTGGCAGTGCTTGCGTGGAGAGATTGCGTGATCTGCGTCAACTGCGTCATCCCTGTGGTGCCATACAGGTAGCTGAAGCCGAAGAGCATGATGGCGGCCGACATCGCCCCGAGGAAAAAATATTTGACCCCTGCCTCCTGGGCTACGGGAAGCGGGCGGGAGATGGAGACCATGATGTAGGTGGGGATGCTGGCCAACTCGATGCCGAGGAACAGGAGAATAATGTCGTTTGCGCCCGACACGAGCATCACACCGGAGAGGGACAGGAGCATCAGGGCGTAAAACTCGCCGGCATCGTGGCCGAAATCCATTGAGGATGAGCCGGTCGCCTGCTCATTGGTGGGCCAGGCAAGCAGCACCAGCAGAGCTCCCATCCCCGCAGTCAGCATTTTGACATAGATGGCGAACGGCCCGACGACAAAAGCGCCCCACGGGTCCTCCCCAACCCCCGCGCCGCTGAAGGCATTGGACAACTGCCAGATAAAGATCCCGGCCAGCGTCAACACGGCCACGACCGGCGCCATCCGACGGGCGGACGCCTTCGACGAAACGCCCAGCAGAAACAGACCGCACGCGACCGCGATCAGCACAAACTCGGGGGCCATAAGGGGGACTAGGTTCATAGATAGACGCTAAAAACTGACTTAAGGCTCCTGTGACGTTCTCGTGGCGACCGATGGGAAATCCTCGGACGACTGCAATGCGGCCGGCTTGATCAGCGGCGGCGTAACTGGCCCCGGCGTCGAGCGCAGAGCGGCGAAGTCACGTGCCTGCTGGGCCGGGCCAAGCATTCGATCCATCACCAGGCCGGGTTTGACGCCTAAAACGATGACGGCGATGGCCAATGGAACGAGAATGGCTATTTCCCGGCCGGTGATGTCACCGTGTGAGCCGCCTTTATCGTGCGCGCCATGCTTGCCAGCGCCGTGGGTATCTTCGGCGTGAGCATTGCCAAGGCCATGGACCTCAGGCACTTTCAGCGGGCCCCAGATGACGCGGGCGGCCATGTGCAGGATGTAGATGGCACCCAGGACAATGCCCAACGCGGCCACGGAGCCAAAGGCGATGCCAAGATGATCGGACGTGAATGCCGCGAGGATGGTGAGGAACTCGCTGATGAACCCGTTGGTCCCCGGTAGCCCGATGCTGGCCAGGCAAAAGAGGATGAAAAAGAAGGAGAGGATGGGCATCCGCCGGGCCAGGCCCGAGAGAGCATTAATGTCGCGGGTGTGGTAGCGGTCGTAGATCATGCCGATGCACAGGAAGAGCGCGCCGGTGTTGATCCCGTGGTTGATCATGTAGAGCACGGAGCCCTGGATGCCAATGTCGTTCATCGCCACCAGGCCCAGGACGCAAAAGCCCAGGTGCGATACGCTGCTGTAGGCGACGAGCTTCTTGATGTCCTGCTGCACCCAGGCGACCAATGCACCGTAGATGATTCCGATCACGCAGAGCACACCCAGCCACATATTGAGCCTGGGGAACGCGGCCGTCGTGAAGCCGTTCGCATCGGGCGGGCCGATCAGCCCGATCGGCAATGCGAGCCGAAAGAGGCCATAGGTGCCGAGCTTCAGAAGCACGCCCGCCAAAATGACCGAGCCGGCCGTCGGCGCTTCAGTATGCGCCAGCGGGAGCCAGGTATGTACGGGGAAGAGGGGCACTTTCACCGCGAAGCCGGCGAGAAATCCCATCACCACCCAGAAGCGTTCGTGGGCGGTCAGGCCCTGGGCGGTGTGGACGATAGCGCTGATATCAAATGAGCCGGCCTTGAGGCCGAGGTAGACCGCGGCCGCCAGCGTGAACACAGAACCGCTGAAGGTAAAAAGGAAGAACTTCCCGGCCGCAAAGCGCCGCTCCGGGCCGCCCCAGATGCCGATAATGAAAAACATCGGGACCAGCGTCAGCTCGAAGAAAACATAGAAAAGCAGCGCATCCTTCGAGACAAATACACCCAGCATCGCCACCAGCAGGGCCATCATCCAGGCGTAATATTCCTTCTGCCGCTCGTGGATCGACCCGAAGCTCGCGGCCACGGCGAGCGGCTGGAGAAATGCCGTCAGGACGATCAACCAGAGGCTGACGGCATCAACCCCAAGGTGAAAGCTGAAGCCGATCGAGGTGAGGGCGGGGCCGGTGAAGCCAAGGTCGATCGGCCGATCGGCCGGTGCGGCGTAGAACTGGAACGCCGCGATAATCGCCACCAGCAGCGTGATCAGGCTGAAAAACAGCGCCATCTGCCGGGCCGACTTGGGCTTGGGCATGACGGCGCATGCGATTGCGCCAATCAGGGGGACGAGGAGCAGAAAGACCAGGATCATCAATTAACTCATGGAGAATACGAGTACCAGGATAATGACGACGCCGAATAACATGGCCGATGCATATCCCTGAAGACTACCTCGCTGAATCGTCAACTTAAGCGTCCAGCCTGCCAGTTGCGGGACCCAACTCACGGCCGCGACGATGCCGTCCACAACGAAGCGGTCCACCGCAAAGAAAAACCGGCCGGTTGCTCGCAACGGCTCTACGATCGCGCGCTGATAAATCTCATCAACCCAATATTTGGCCTCGAGAAGGCCGGTCAGCGGCTGGAGGCCCGCGGCAAGCCTCTCGGCTCGGGCCCGGTCATAGAGATGAAGGACAAAGGCCAGAGCGATCCCGGACAAGCTGATGATGGCGCTGAGGAACATCACGTAGGGGAACTTCCTCGCCGCTTCATGGGCTTCTTCCTGCCCGAAACTGGATGCATCGATGACCTGGGTCAGTTCCGGCTTTTGCCTCACGACGTCATACGCCATCTGAAACGACCGGCTTTTACCAATAAACTCACCCAATGCTTCACCCGGCCAGTTCAGATAGCCCGACAGCAGTGCCCCCGCCGCCAGCACGATCAGTGGAAGGACCATGATCCACGGCTCGTGGTTGTGATGGGCGTGGTCATCTGTGTGTCCATGGCCTCCGTGGCCATGCCCGCTGTGATGTGTACCATGATCATCATGGCCGTGCCCGCCATGAGCATCGGGGGCGGGTTTTGGAATCAGCAGCGGCCCCTGAAAAACCCGGAAATAAAGGCGGAAGGTGTAATAGGCGGTCAGGAAGGCCGTGACCAGCATCACCAGGCCGATGATCCAGGATCCTCGATCGAACGCGCCCTTGATGATCTCATCTTTCGAGAAAAACCCGCTGGTGATCAGCGGAAAACCGGCCAGCGCGGCACACCCGATGAGCATGAGCCAGTTTGTTTTCGGCAGGACCTTCTTCAGCCCGCTCATATAACGCATGTCAAGCACACCCGACATCGCGTGCATCACCACGCCCGATGAGAGGAAGAGCAGCGCCTTGAAAAAGGCATGTGTCACCAGATGAAAGACACCCGCCACCGGCGCCAGAACGCCAACACCGACGAACATGAAACCCAACTGGCTGATGGTCGAATAAGCAAATACCTTTTTCAGGTCGAACTGGCGAAGCGCGATCGAAGCCGCAAAGAGGGCCGTGAATGCACCGACAATGGCGATGGTCATCATCGCCGCCGAGTTACCGACGAAGAGCGTCCCGCACCGGGCGATCATGTACACACCGGCCGTCACCATGGTGGCAGCATGGATCAGCGCGCTGACGGGTGTCGGGCCTTCCATTGCATCCGGGAGCCAGACATACAGCGGGAACTGCGCCGACTTACCGAAGGCCCCGAGCATCAAAAGGAACGGAATATATTGAAGTGCCCAGTGGCCGGGATGATGGGCATTGGCGGCCAGTTCCAGCAGGCCGTTGCCACCGTCGAAATATTTCACGGTCCCAAAGGCCAGAAAGCTGAGCAGGATCCCCAGGCCAAAGCCAAAGTCGCCGACGCGATTGACCAGAAACGCCTTCTTCGCCGCCTCGCGCGCCGACGGCTTCTCGTAGTAATAGCCAATCAGCAGGTACGAACAGAGGCCCACGCCCTCCCACCCCATGTAGAGCATGATCAGGTTATTCCCCATCACCAGCAGCGTCATCATGAAGATGAACAGCCCCAGGTAGGCGAAGAAGCGGAAGTATCCTTCTTCCCCCTTCATGTAGCCGGCTGCGAAAACGGTGATGAAGAAGCCGATTCCGCACACCACCGACAGCATGACGGCCGTCAGTGGATCGAACCAGAAACCCGCTTCGACCTTAAAGAAATCCTTCGGTCGGGCTTTTGCTTTGTCCTTTGGATTGGGATCGCCCGCCTGGAACCAGGTAAAGAGCGTACGATTGCGGTTTAAATCCGACTTCCCGGCTTTGTCACCATGTGCAGCGCCCGCATGGTCACCCTTGGAGACATCCGCATCCCCGTGTGCCTTCCCCATCATCCCCAGCAGCAGGCTGATCGACAACACGGCCGCGATTCCCACGCCGATCCAGATCGGCCAGTGCGACCGACCCTTCAGCCACCGCGCGCCAAAGAACCCGGCTGCGGCCGCGCCCAGCAGGGGCAGCAGGGGGATCAGGTAAGAATGGTCGATGACGAAGTCCATTTGATATTTGTTATTTGTGAGTTGTTACTTGTTACTCGCAGGCAACGCTCTGATCTCCAGGGACTGCGAGTAACAGATCACCAGCAACAAATAACTCCTCATCCACGTAGTTCCCGCCACGCATCCGCATCCAGCGTGTTCTTTTGCCGGAACAGCAGCACAACCAATCCCAGCGCCAAACTCGCCTCGGCCGCCGCGATCACCAGAACGAAAATCACAAACGCCTGCCCGGCCAGATTCATGTGATACCGGCCGAAGGCGATCAGATTGATCGCCACGCCCTGAAACATCAATTCCGTGCAGAGGAACATCACAATCAGGTTCCGCCGGCACATGAAGCCTATAAGGCCGATCGCGAACATGATCGCGCCGACGGCCAGGTAATGTTGGAGAGCGGGTAGTTCCATGTCAGCCGTTCTTCGAGCAAGTGGCATGACAAGGTGACAAGGTGAGTGGGTGACAAGGTGAAAGCGAGCCGGCAAAAGCCGATTCTTCACCTAGTCACCCTGTCACCCTTTCACCTTGTCACCCTGTCATCGTTCTCACGTCTCCGGATATTCCTTCTGCCTCGGGTTGTCCGTTCCGAACACGGGAATGCTGTGCGGGTCATCGTCCACTGGCGTGGCCGGTCCAAGCAGTATTTCATTTCTCCCGATCAAACCCGCGCCGCCCGTCAATACGCGACGCCTGGCGATCACAATCGCGCCCACCGTGCTGATGGTCAAAATCAGTCCGGCCAATTCCAGATTGACGACCTGATTCTCAAAAAGATACCGCCCGAGCTGCTGGGTCGATCCCAGGTACGGCCCGTCCACATCCGCTTTGGCCTGGGGGTCTTCGCGCGGAAAAACCGCCTGGCCCTTGTCAAAAATAACAAAAAGCAGGATTCCCATCATGGCGAACCCGACGGCCGATGCGACCAGCGGCTCCCGGCTGACATCGTCATACTCGGTGACGGCCGCCAGCCCTCCCCGGGTGGACTCGCTGGCCGCTGGCTGCGGCGCACTGGCCTGGGATGCCAGCATGATGACGAATACGTAAGTGATCAGAATGGCCCCGGCGTAAATCAGGATGAGGGCCGCTGCCATAAACTCCGCCCAGAGCAGCACAAACAGACCGGCCGTCGCGAATACAGTCAGTACAAAATAGAGCGCGGCATAGACCGGCCGGGGATGGGTCACCACGCGAATTGCCCCCGCCAAAGCGATGAACGAGAAGATCCAGAAGTAGAGGTGGATTCCGACTCGATTCGCGCTGGAGCGGGCAAGCAGTGCGGCCAATATCAGCCCGGCCGCAAGAATAATGGCTCCTCCCATTTTCCGGATCGGCCCCTCTTTCCGCCCCGGCAGCAGCATCGTCGTTCCCACGCCGGCCACCACGCACAACACCAGGATCAGCACCGGGGATACCAGACCCACGGCGGCCGGCATAATAGCCATGGCAGCGCAAGACGGAGAAATGAAAGGGGCGGCGGCGATGGCGGAGAGGTTCTGAAAAAGCATGTTCAACCGGGCCGAGAGCGACGAGGGCCGGAGTCTAAGACCCACCGGAAAGTTTGGCAAGACAGGTTGTGAAAAATGTCACGGAGTCGGGGAATTGCGTTTTTGGACCGGAAGTCGGAGTGATCGGACCCACTCTCCTCACCCCTCACTTCGCGCCATGGTGGCCGCAATGCCCGCCCATGAGATTTCTGCTCGACGCAGACAACCTGCCGCGATTGAGCGAGCCCGCCTACCCCCATTTCGGGCCGGGCGGGGCAGGAAAGACGAGCCCTGCATAAATCTGGCCCCCAAGCTGAAGTATCAGTGGTAGCACGTTACATCGGGCGCAAATCCTGGCCCGCCGGCTATTCGCGGCTATAGATATAGGTATCTCCGCACTTCGAATCGTTCGCGGCCGGCATGACCGCCTGGACCTGTGCCCGCCTCCCGCCCGGGCATGTGGTGGATGACAGCCGGGAAGCCCTTGAGGACCGGCCCCTCCCATCGAAAGTGCTCATCCCATCGGTCGAGCCGGGGATTGAAAAGCCGGGTGACCACATCACTTTCCGGATCGAACCCGGCGACGTTGGGACCTTTGGACAAGTTGCATCGGCCGCAGGCCAGAGCAAGGTTTTCGGCCGTCGTGACGCCCCGATGTTGCCGGGCCCTGATGTGGTCGATCACGTGTCCAAGATCAGATAGCAGCGCGGGCAGGTGACAATACTCGCATCTCTCGCCGGCGCGTGATCGGACGAGCTGGTCCAGGGCCTTGTCCATGAGATGCGGGACGTCTCAGGCAGCGGGGGTGTGGTTTTGCAAAGAGGCTTCCGCCTTGGCCTTCAGGATGATCAGAAGATCATCCACATTGAGATAATCCTCAAGCTCCTCGCGCTCGGTCGGCGTCAGCGCGCCGTCCTGGGCCTTGGAGGACAATTCAACATATCGGGCGCGATCTTCCGGCGGAAAAGTGAACTTCAACACCTGGCGGGCCAGCTCGGGAGGAAAGTTGCCGTGCTGCGGGTCGATGACCCTTTCGAGAATGGCCGGGTGACTCAGCATTGAGGCACTTTAGCCGGTTTGCGGCTGGGCTTCCAGCGGGCACCCGGCCGTTCAAGGCGGGACGCTCGCCGGGGCCAGCGGGCACCCGGCCGTGAATGGCGGGCGACTCGCCGGGACCAGCAGGGACCCGGCCGTGAATGGCGGACTGCCGACCGGGACCAGCGGCCCAGCGGACGGGGCCAGCCGACCGCCCGCCAGCACCAGCGGACCAGCCGGCGGGCCAGCGGGCGGCTCAGGGAGACCGTCCGGCCGTTCCGGGAAAGCCGTCCAGCCGATCAGGGAGACCGTCCAGCCGTGCAGGGAGGGCGGCGGGTGACTTGCCACATAAAACCCGCTCTGACGGACCCAAAAACGCGGTAATGACCTCGGCGGGCTCTTGGATCTGCGGAATCTCTCCCGGAGGACACGCAGTATTCTTTCCAGCACATTGGGATCCTAAGCTTAGAATTCCACGTGGACAAGTTGTCGCG
>JADMIO010838837.1_pt1 | contig 109234 bp, 94 predicted proteins | sample 8958161 | NCBI WGS metagenome assembly JADMIO01 (sample SAMN16585339, study PRJNA669376) | soil metagenome | isolation source: Crop rotation soil | place: USA: Cullars Rotation, Alabama | collected 2011
CGCGACAACTTGTCCACGTGGAATTCTAAGCTTAGGATCCCAATGTGCTGGAAAGCGCTGAAAAGCAAAGCGTGACGTTGCAGGGATGGCCTTCGTCTTCGAGCGTCTTGCAAGCCCGGAGGCCGTCGGGCGTCAGCGGCACTTTCACGACGATGTTCTTGGCGACGCCGCGCAGCTTGCGACCCTCGGCGAGCATCGTCTGGGTGTCCTGCGCCACCACCTCGGCGCTGACCGGGCCGGCCACAGCCGCGCAAATCTCCTCCAGCGTCTCGAAAAAGTTGCGGCCCGCTTTGGCAACGAGCGAGGGGTTGGTCGTCACGCCGTCGACGAGCCCAGTTTGGGCCAAAGCCTTCAGTTCCTTGGCGTCGGCGCTGTCGATGAAAATCTGCATCAAATAACTCCCTCACCGCATGGCGGCGGCGGCCATCGGCTGATACTCCCCCAGCGCTTTCCGGGCAAAGCGCCGAGCGAATCTGCGAATCGGCCCAACAGAGGCTCGGATAAGGATCGGGTATGAGCAACGGCGAGAAAATCGAAGGCGTTCCGGCGAAGGATCTGGCCAACGCCATCCGCGCGCTGGCGATGGATGCGGTCGAGGCGGCCAAGTCGGGCCACCCCGGCATGCCGATGGGCATGGCGGACGCAGCCACCGTCCTGTTCTCGAAGTTTCTGAAATACGATCCGAGCGAACCCAACTGGCCGGATCGCGACCGCTTCGTGCTGAGCGCGGGCCACGGCTCGATGCTGCTTTATTCGCTGCTCTATCTCACGGGCTATCCGGACATCACGCTCGACGAAATAAAGCGCTTCCGCCAACTCGGCTCGCGCACCGCGGGCCATCCGGAAAACTTTCTCGCCGCCGGCATTGAGACCACGACGGGTCCGCTGGGGCAGGGGCTGGCGAACGCGGTCGGTATGGCGATGGCGGAAGCGCATTTGAATGCGCGCTTCGGCGATGAGCTGGTAAACCACCGCACCTGGGTCATCGCGGGCGACGGCTGCCTGATGGAAGGCATCAGCCAGGAAGCGCTGACGCTGGCGGGCCGCCAGAAGCTCAACAAGCTCGTTGTGATCTGGGACGATAACTCGATCTCGATCGATGGCGCAGTGTCGTTGTCCGACTCCACGGACCAGAAGGCGCGCTTCGCCGCCAGCGGCTGGAACGTGCTTGAGTGCGAGGGCCACGATATGGAGGACGTCGCGCGCGCGTTCCAAGCAGCGACGCAATCCAATCTGCCAGTCTTCATCGCGTGCAAGACCATCATCGGCTACGGCGCGCCGAAAAAGGCTGGCACAGCGAAGGCGCACGGCGAGGCTTTGGGCGCGGAAGAACTCGCTGCGGCGAAGGCCAAACTCGGCTGGTCGCATGGGCCGTTCGAGATCCCGGACAACATTCTGCAGGCGTGGCGCAAGACCGGAGCGCGCGGCGCGGGCGTGCGGGAAGAGTGGGCGTCGCGGTTGAAGCGTGCGAGCAAACGCGATGCATTTGCGGCGGCGGTGAACGGCGGCAATGTCGAGGCGGCCGTCGCACATCTGGCGCTGCATGCGCGCGCAATGGCGGAGGAAAAGCCCGCGCTCGCGACGCGCGCCTCGTCCGGTAGGGCCATAGACGCAATGTTCGAAGCCTGCCCCGAGCTTCTCGGTGGCTCCGCCGATCTCACCGGCTCGAACAACACACAGGCCAAGGGCGCTGCCGACTTCACGCCTGAAAACCGGCTCGGCCGCTACGTTCGCTACGGCATCCGCGAGCACGGCATGGCTGCGGCGATGAATGGCATGGCGCTGCACGGCGGCGTCATTCCGTTTGGCGGCACGTTCCTAGTCTTCTCCGACTATTCACGTCCGGCGATCCGCCTCGCGGCGCTGAGCAAGATCCGCGTCATCCATGTGCTGACGCACGATTCCATTGGCCTCGGCGAAGATGGTCCGACGCACCAGCCGGTCGAACATTTGCCGGCGCTGCGCGCGATCCCGAACCTTTATGTTTTCCGTCCCGCTGATGCGGTGGAAGCTGCGGAATGCTGGCAGGCCGCGTTGCTCCGTGACGATGGGCCGAGCGCCATGGCGCTCTCGCGCCAAGCAACGCCGGCGCTGCGTGACGATGCGAGTGAAAACCTTTCAGCGCGCGGCGCGTACGAACTGCTGCCGGCGGAAGGCGGCGCCTCGCGCGTGGCGATCTTCGCGACCGGCACGGAAGTCGCGCTCGCCGTGAAGGCGCGCGAGACGTTGCAGGCGCAGGGCGTGCCGACGCGCGTTATCTCCGCGCCGTGCTTTGAACTCTTCGGCCAGCAGAGCGACGATTATCAGGACGCCGTCTGCGGCGATGACGAGGAGCTGAAGATCGGTGTCGAAGCAGCGATCGGGCAGGGCTGGTTTGAAGCCTTCGGCCTCGACGCCTTCATCGGCATGTCGACATTCGGCGCGTCAGCCCCCGCGAAAGACGCCTACGCGCATTTCGGCATCACCGCTGAAGCCATCGTCGAGACGGCGAAGGATTTGCTCTAGCCGGGAACCTCGCCTCGCCGCCGCTGGTTAGCAGCGCAGAGTCATGTCAGACGCCGGCGCTATTACGTATCAGGCCTTGGATTCGGCTATCGTCCTCGTCGTGGAGGACGAAGTCTTGATTCGCATGGCGGTGGCCGACGCCCTGCGCGACGAGGGCTTCGTCGTGATCGAGGCGTCCCATCCGCTGGAGGCGGTGAGAGCCGTGAATGGCGGCCTTAGGCCCGACGTCCTCTTCACCGATATTCGCATGCCCGGTGATATGGACGGCGTCGCGCTTGCCGGCGCGCTGCAGGCCCGTTTGCCCGAACTCCGGGTCTTCATCGCATCGGGTCACGAAAAAGGCGTGCGCAAAGCGCCGCATCTGCAGAATTTCATTGTGAAGCCTTACGAGCCAACGGAAGTCGCCAAGCGCATCCGGTTCGAGCTGGAAGAGCAGCACGTGATGTGACGGCTAGAGCCCCGCTGACAGCTTTCGCAGCTCATGGCGATCGTGTGTCATGGCGCGCGGTATGATCAGCAGGCCCTCCGGCGTGGCAACAACGACAAGATCCTCACCTTCGATCGCCTCAGCTCTCATGCCGCTCGCGGCCATCTTTCCGACATCGGCGGCGGCGGCCGGTCCCAGGATCGCATAACCGTCCGCATCGCGCGACGTGAGGCGCCAGACTTCATCCCACGAGCCAATGTCGGCCCAGCCGATGGAGCAGGGCGCGACCGCGGCCCGTGACGTCTTCTCCATCACAGCGGTGTCGAGCGCATCTGAGCGGACATCGGCGAACCGCGTTGCGTCGAGATAAATCTCGTCACGCTGGCGTCGCGCGGCCTCCAGCGCGGCGAGCGCGCTGTCGCGAATGTCGGCGCTGGCGGCGAACTCGCCGAGCAAAACTTCAGGGTGGAACAGGAAGATGCCGGCGTTCCAGGAATAGCCGCCGGCGTCCAGATAGAGTTGCGCCGTTTTCGCGTCGGGCTTTTCGCGGAACGACTTCACGGCGAATACGCCGTCGCCCAGTTCGTCGCCGCGATTGATGTAGCCATAACCCGTGGCGGGCCGATCCGGCGTGATGCCGAACGTTACGATGCGCTCGCGCGCGAAGGGCGCGGCGCGGGCGATGGCGGCGTGGAAGGCGGTTGGGTCGGCGATCAGGTGATCTGACGGCGCCAGCAAAACGAGCGCAGTCTCGTCGGTCTCAGTAGCCAAAGCGGCCGCGATGGCGGCGACGGCGGCGGTGTTGCGGGGGACCGGTTCAAAGACCAGCGCGGTTGGCTCCACGCCCCCGAGATGCGTGCGCACGAGCGCAACGTGGCGCGCGTTGCACAGCACGATCGGCCCCGCGAACGAAAGCGCCCCGACATCGCCGCTAAGGCGCCGCACGGTGCGCGTGAACAAGGAGTCCGGTCCAGCGAGCGCATGGAATTGCTTGGGGCTGGCTTCGGTGGAAAGCGGCCAAAGCCGCGTGCCGGCGCCGCCGGACATGATCGCGGGGATGATGCGGTAGGTCACGCGCGCGAGTGTGGACTGCGCCGCGAGCGGCGCAAAGGCCGCTCCCTCAGAGCCAGAAGCGCGCTAGCGCCGCAAGCTTGGCGCCGCCCTTGACCACGGCGGCTGAGCGCGCTGCCTTCTCCGGCGTCTGCTGGCCGAGGGCAAAGCCCATCGCGAACGCCTTCTGCGCCGTCTTCGGATCGGCAGATGCCTGCGCATCCGCCCAGGAGCCCATGAAGTCAGCGCGCAGACGCTCCTGCGCCGCGAAATCTTCAAGCCTGCCCGTGTCGGCCAGCAGCTGATCGAGCAGGCGCAGGAAACGGCGCGCCGCTGGCCGCTCGAACAACATGCCAAAGAAGTCGACAGCGCAGCGCAGGCGATGGATGGTCCCGCGCACCTCGACGAGATCAATGGCCGCGCCGGCGGAGAATTTGCGCAAAGCCTTCGCCGCTCGGGTATAGCTTGTCGATAGCGCGCGCATTGCAAACGCGCCGATGCGCCGGCTCGGTTCTTCGTCGCGCAGAGCGCCTTTGTCGGACCACTCGGCCGCAATCAGCCAAAGCGCGGTTCGGAGCACAAACTGACGATAGCGCTCACTGCCGACGGTTTCCATCACCTGCATCAGCACGCTTTGCCGGCGCTGCGCCGTTTCGTCGGCCAGCGCGTCGATCGCGGCGGTGTCGGGCTGGGTTTGGCGCAAGGGCGTGAGCACGCCTTCGAGGAACGCGTCCAGCGCGCAGGCGCCGTCGAGTTCGCCAATGAGCCAGCGCACCTCGTCTTTCACCGTGTCCGTTTCCGGGCCGTCCAGTAGGCGCCCAAAAATCGCAATGGCGGCGTCGAGGCGTTTGAGGCCCGCACGCATCTGGTGCGCGGCTTCGGCGTCCGCGGCTTCGATCGCATCCTTGTTCAGCGCGAAGTGACGCAGACACGCCCAGCCGATGCTTTGAAACGCTTCGCCCACGCGCGTCGATGGGGCCAGCAGAGCGGCCTCGCCGAAATGCGGTTGTGCGGGTTGGCCGCGGCGAAACGCAAAGCCGCGTTCGGCCTTGGTTTTCAGCGAAAGCGCGGCCGGCACCTCGCTGGCGATGCGCCGCGCGATGCGCGCCATCTCCGAGGAGGCCCCGCGTTTCAGTTCAAGCTCGATTTCGCAGAAGGAGACCGATTGCTCGCCGACAATGTGCGCGCGATCGATCGCGATCTCGATGGCGCTATTGGCCGATTGAATGGGAAACGCGCTGCGGTCTACGTGGATCTCGAAGCAGGGCTTCAGTTTGCGGCGAAGCTTCTTCTTCGCCATGCCCTGGAGCGGCGTGCCATTCAAATGCAGTTCCGGCTCTTCGCCGCTGATCTCTTCTTCCCATTCGTCGCGTTCGATCGGCAGCGCCGCACCGTTGACCGCTGCTTTCATGGTTTGCACCCGCGTCGCGCCTGAGCGCCTTACGCGCAGTGTCACGCCGCGTTCGAGCAACGCGAAATTGGGCGTGTCGTAATAGATCGATTGCAGTCGCGACGGGCGTAGTTCGCCGCTCGCCAGTTCCCAAAGCCAGGGCAGGCGCATGACTTTGCTGACGGTCTGCGCCGGGATTTCGAGCTTGATCTCGAATTCACGCGCCGGGTCCCGCATGGTCAGTCTCCATCAGCCGTGCAGGAACAAGCGCGCGCCCAGCCCGCCGCGCAATTCGACCGTGAAACAAATTCTGTGGACAACCACTTGTAGGTTTCGTGACGCTTCAATGAAGCGACGATCCTAGCGCTTTGAACTGATGGATGGAATCGCACGCGCACACCCTTTCGTCGCCAGGGTTGAACCACGAGAGAGTAGGGTAACTCCACGATAGCAAGCGCGCGAAAGGCTTCTTAGGCTTTCTTCCATGAGGCGGGGCGAGTCTACCTTCGGCGCATCGGGCGCCGGTTCGGCGCTTGGGCGATTTCCGCCCGTTTTAAGCGCGCCCGAAAGCGCAATGCGGGCAACGCCCGCAGCGAGCGCGCCGGCGCGCGTTCATCTGGTTCGTTTGCAACAGAACACTTCCGCCGCGGACGCATGCAGCGCCATCCTGGCGCTTCACGGCGCCGCCATCGCGCACAATCTCGAATGCGTGTTGACGACGCTCGATCCTGAAGGCCCGCACCAATTGCGCATCGCGCTTCGCCGCACGCGCGTGGCGCTGCGTGTGTTCGAGCCGGTGATGCGGCGCAAGGCGAACACGCAACTGGTGGAAACAGCGCGAACGCTGGGCGGCATTGTTGGTGAATTGCGCGACGCCGATGTGATCATCGATGAAATTATTACGCCCGCGGCGCGCGATCAGGTCTCGCTGCTTTCGGCGCTGAACGCCTGGCGCCAAGAGGTGCGCGGCCGCGTGCGGGCCAGGCTGCTCGCCTGGGATGCGCAAGGGTTGGTCGCTGGGTTTACGCAAGACGCCGCGACGTCGGCTTGGCTGAAGTCAGGCGTGCGCGGCGCCGTCTCCTTCGCGGACGTGGTCGGCGACGCACAGCAGGCGTTTTGGGATCGCGCCGCTCCGCTCGCGGCGCGCCTGGCCCACCTTTCGCATCTCGAACTGCACCAGCTGCGCAAAGCGGTGAAAGCAATGCGCTATGGCGCGGAGCTGGGCGCATCGGCGTCCATTGAGGGCGCCGAAGAACTGGCGCCGCGCCTCAAGCGCATCCAGGATGCGCTCGGTTTTGCCAACGACACGGCGGCGCTGGAGCAGTTCGCACCGCCCGTTTTTGGCGAAGCGGCCGCCATGCGCGATCTGCGCACGCGCCTGCTCGCAAGCCGCCAGCCCGCCGTCGACGATGCGATCACCGCGGCGATGAGGGAATGGAGCGCGCTCCCCACCAAGGATCGCGCGACGGTGAACTGAACCCGGCAAGGCTTACGCACCAGGCGCGGTCGCGGACATGATGCGCGCCACGATAAGATCGGCTGCGTCTTCGGGGCTCATCGCCGCCGCATCGATGCGGATTTCCGGCGTCTCCGGCGGTTCGTAGGGAGAGTCGACGCCAGTGAAGTTCTTGAGCTGACCGGCGCGCGCTTTCTTGTAGAGGCCCTTGGCGTCACGCTGCTCGGCGACTGCGATCGGCACATCGACGAAAATTTCGAAGAATTCGCCCTGTTGCGCGAGGCTCCGCGCCATGTCGCGCTCGTGCCGGAAGGGTGAGATGAACGCTACCAGCACGATGAGCCCGGCGTCGGCCATCAGCTTGGAGACTTCGGCGACGCGGCGGATGTTCTCGACGCGGTCGGCCTGCGTGAAGCCCAAATCGCGGTTGAGCCCGTGGCGCACGTTATCGCCGTCGAGCAGGACCGTGTGTCGGCCGAGCGCGTAGAGCTTCTTCTCCACGATGTTGGCGATCGTGGACTTCCCGGCGCCCGAGAGGCCTGTGAACCAGAGGATCGCCGGACGCTGGCGCTTGATGCTGGCGTGCGCGTTTCGATCGATCTCGAGTGCTTGCCAATGCACGTTCTGACCGCGCCGCAGCGCGAAGTGGATGAGCCCGGCGCCTGCTGTTTCGTTGGTTTCCTGATCGATCAGGATGAAGCCGCCTGTGTCTCGGTTCTGCGTGAAAGGATCGAACGCGAGCGGGCGATCGAGGCTGACATTGCCGACGCCGATTGCGTTGGCGTCGAGTTGCTTCGCGGGCCGCTGCTGCAGCGTATCCATGTCGAAGCTGTGCTTGATCTCGGTAACAGTCGCGTTGGCGCTGGCGGCGCCAAGCTTCAGCGTGTAGCGCCGGCCCGGGAAGAGGGGCGCATCGCTCATCCAAACCAGCGTGGCCTGAAACTGGTCGGCGATCTCGCACGGACGGTCGGCTGCGGCGATAACATCGCCGCGCGAACAGTCGATCTCGTGATCCAGCGTGAGCGTAACGGATTGACCCGCGCCTGCATGCGTCAGGTCGCCGTCGGCGGTGACAATGCGCGCGATCTTTGCGTTGCGCCCGGAGGGGCTGACGCGGACCGAATCGCCCGGCGCGACGGCGCCTGAAGAGATGCGGCCGGCGAAGCCACGGAAATCCTGATTGGGGCGGACGACGCTCTGCACCGCCATCCGGAAGGGGCCGCCTGAACGTGCTTCACCGGCGCTTGCCGCTTCCAACAGGTCGATCAGCGTGGGGCCGACGTACCAGGGCGTTGCGGCGCCGCGCGTGGCGATGTTCTCGCCATTGACGCCGGAGACGGGGAGCGTCGCGAATTGCTTGATCTCCAGAGTTTGCGCAAGCGCAGAGAAATCGCTGACGATGCGCGCGAACATATCCTCGGCGAAGCCGACTAGATCCATCTTGGTGACGGCGAGGACGATCTGCTTCACGCCCATCAGCGAACAGATGAAAGCGTGGCGGCGCGTTTGGGTGAGCACGCCTTTACGGGCGTCGATGAGGAGGATGGCGACATCGGCGTTGGAAGCGGCCGTCACCATGTTGCGCGTGTACTGCGTATGACCGGGGGAGTCCGCGACGATGAACTTGCGTTTCTCGGTGGCGAAGTAGCGGTAGGCGACGTCGATGGTGATGCCTTGCTCGCGTTCGGCCATCAGGCCGTCGACGAGAAGGGCGAAGTCGAGTTCGCCGCCGCGCGTGCCGACGGATTTGGAATCTGCTTCCAGCGCCGCAAGCTGATCGTCGGGGATTGTGCCGAGATCGTAAAGGAGGCGGCCGATGAGCGTGGACTTACCGTCATCGACGGAGCCGCAGGTCACCAAGCGGAGGAGAGATTTTTCGGCGGCCATCAGAAATAGCCGTCGCGTTTTTTCTTCTCCATAGAGGAGGGCGTATCGCTATCGATGAGGCGGCCCTGCCGCTCGCTTGCGCGGGATTCGATGATTTCGTTGACGATGTCGGCCACGCTCTGCGCGTTACTTTCGACGGCGCCGGAGAGCGGATAGCAGCCTAGCGTTCTGAAGCGGACGACGCGTGTTTCCGTTTTCTCACCCGGTTCGAGCCGCATGCGCTCGTCGTCGATCATGATCCACGCGCCGGAGCGGCGCACGACCTGGCGCTCAGCGGCGAAATAGAGCGGCACGATCGGGATGTTTTCCGCTTCGATGTATTGCCACACATCGAGTTCGGTCCAGTTCGAGAGCGGGAAGACGCGGAAGCTTTCGCCCGCGCGTTTGCGGGTATTGTAGAGGCTCCAGAGTTCGGGGCGCTGGTTCTTCGGGTCCCAGCGTTGGTGCGTGGAGCGCACGGAGAAAATGCGCTCCTTGGCGCGGCTTTTCTCTTCGTCACGACGCGCGCCGCCGATGGCGGCGTCGTAACCGTACTCCGCGAGCGCCTTGCGCAGGCCTTCGGTTTTCCAGATGTGCGTGTGTGTTTCAGAGCCCTGGTCGAACGGGTTGATGTTCTTCCCTTCGCCGTCCGGATTTCGGTAGACGATGAGTGTGTGCTCCTTCGCGACCGTATCGCGCATCGCGTACATGTCGCGAAATTTCCAGGTCGTATCGACGTGGAGAAGCGGGAAGGGCTGTTTCGCGGGGAAGAACGCCTTGGCCGCGAGGTGCAGCAGCACCGAGCTGTCCTTGCCCATTGAATAGAGCATGACCGGCTGTTCGGTCTCGGCCGCAACCTCGCGCAGAATGTGGATGCTTTCCGCTTCGAGCGCTTTGAGGTGAGAAAGGCGCGCCTCAGACGCCATAGAAGTCACGATACCAATCGATGAATTTTTTCATGCCCGTTTCAAGTGGCGTCTTCGGTGCGAAGCCAACATCGCGCGCGAGATCGTCCACGTCGGCAAACGTCGCCGGCACCTCTCCGGGCTGCACCGGCATTTCGTTGCGCACGGCTTTCTTGCCGGTGTGCTGTTCGATGATCTCGATCAGGCGGTTGACCTTCACCGGCGTGTGATTGCCGATATTGTAAAGCCGATAGGGTGCATTGGACGTCGCGGGATCGGGTTTGTCGCCGCGCCAGGCCGCGTTCGGCGCCGGGACGTGGTCCATGGTGCGCGCTACGGCTTCGACGATGTCGTCGATATAGGTGAAGTCCCGCTCCATCAGCCCTTCGCCGAACACGTTGATCGGCTCGCCCGCGAGGATGGCTTGCGTGAAGAGGAACGCCGCCATGTCGGGCCGGCCCCATGGGCCGTACACCGTGAAGAAACGCAGGCCCGTCGTGGGCAGCGCGTAGAGATGGCTGTACGTGTGCGCCAGCAGTTCGTTTGCTTTCTTCGTCGCGGCGTAGACGTTGAGCGGATGGTCGACGTTCTGGTGCACGGAGAACGGCGTCTTCGTCACCGCGCCGTACACTGAACTCGATGACGCAAAAACCAGGTGCTCGACCTTGTAGTCGCGGCACGCTTCGAGAAGGCTGGTGAAGCCCGCGATATTGGAGTGGATGTAAGCCTGCGGATTGACCAGCGAGTAGCGCACGCCTGCTTGCGCTGCGAGATTGAATACGCGCTTGAAGCGGTGCTGCGCAAAAAGCGCCGCGAGCGCCGCATCGTCAGCAAGATCCATCTCGGCAAACGTGAAGTTCGGCTGCGCCTTCAACCGCGCCAGACGCGCACGCTTCAGGTTCACATCGTAATAGTCGCTGAGATTATCGAGCCCGACGACATGGCTGCCTTCGCCGAGCAGACGCTCGGCGAGGTGATAACCGATGAAGCCGGCCGCGCCAGTCACCAGGATCGGGGTCATCAAGGCTCGTGCTTTGTCGCGCCGCAGCGCTAATCGTGCGCTTCGATAGGCGCCGCTCTAGTCAAAAGCAACCGGACGCGCTCACTTGGCTCCGCGTCCAAGCGCACCGACGATGCCGGCCGCGACGAACATCGCCGCAAGCCACCACTCGGCCCAAAGGTTGAAACTGAGATTAGCGACCACGCCCATTGCCGCGAGCGTGCCGGCGGCGGCCGCTGCCGCGGGGCGGTTCTCACCGAAGCGCCGCATGAGGTCGCCCCCGGAAAGGACGAGCAGGGTGAGGGCGAGGGCGACGCCGGCAATGCCGGTCTCAAACCAGATCTGCAGGCTGGCGCTGTGTGGATGGACTGGAATGGACGGCAAATGCGCGCGCGAGGCGTCGAGCCCGTGCCCGAACAGCGGCTGTTCCCAAATGCGGTCGCAGACATAGCTCCAAATCAGTACGCGCTCGTTCCAGCTGCGCGGCAGCGCCTGGGCGTCGATGCCTGACGCGAGGAATGGCGTCACGAACGGCGCGGCCACAAGCCAAAGCGATAAGCCGCCAAACACCAGCGCCAGCGCCGTGCGTGGCTTCGCCAGGGCAATGGAAAACGCCGCGAGGCCAGCGACAAATCCCACCGTGTTCGCAAATTGCCCGAACTGCAGTGAGATGAAGCCGCCTGCCGCAAGCACCGCGGCGGCCGCCAATTTCCAGCCGATCCCCGGCCGGGCCAGCAGGACACCCGCCGCGCCCCAGGTCAGCCCCACCAGGAGGCTGGCTGCCCGGCTCACGTTGCGGCCGAGCTCGTCGATATCGGTATCCGGCTGCGCCGCCCGATTGAGCGGCAGTCCGCCGAGCGCCTCGATCGCCAGCAGCGCCGCCAGAACGACGAACGAAGCAACCGCCCCGGCGCGGGTGAGCCGGCGGTCCGCGGCGCCGGAGCCGGCGAACAGGAGTCCCAGCGGGGCAAGCACCGCTATCTTGAGCGCCTGCGGGCCAGCCGCGAACTCCGACCACGCGGCCGACGCGACCGCCAGCATCAAGAACGCCAGCAGCGCCAGGAGCGCCAAAGGCCTGCTTTCAACAGCTTGCCGCAGTAGCGAAGGCCGCAGCGAGAGTGCGCCCGTGAGGCAGATCAAAACGGGCAGCCCGAGCGCTCCGCCGACACCGATTGCGGGCAGAAGAACGAAGAATGCAGCGCGTGCGAGCCCGCCGATCAACCCGGTCCCCGATCATTTGATTCTGCGTGTGTCTCATTCTGTAGACGACATTTCAGGATCGTCACTGGATAGCCCCTCTTAGCCCTTGGCGCCGGGCGAGATTTAAGCTTTGTTACGCCTCTGGCGCGTATAGGGACCTGGCGGGACTACGCGCGGCGGGCTACGCCCGTGGGGAGCGGACATGACTGAGAAGCCAGCTGACTACGGTCGCGAGGTTCGCGACACGGTCGTGAAGTCCGGACTGACTGGCGTCGCCGCAACCGTCCTCGCGGTCACCATTTTCTCGCCCGCCGGCTTCGGCGGCATGATCGGCACGAGTCTCGCGTCTGGTTTCGGTCTCGACACGAGCAACAACGCTGCTGCGGATGATCCGTATGCGAGCTTGCCGCCTTATCCGGCGCCGCTCACGACGCAAGAGCTGTCCGACATTCACAACCAACTCGCGCGCACCACCGCGTCGCTTGAAATCACGCGCGCCGCGACCGAAGCGAAGATTGAGTACATCCGTTCGCTCGCGGTTGCTGGCGATGCGGTGACGTTCGCGCCGGCGCGCCAAGCGGCGCAACTGAGCGATGGCCTGCGGCTGCGCACCAGCGAGGCGCAAGCGTTCGCGGCGCCAGCGCCGTTGACGCCGGTCGCCGAGAGCACCGTGGCGCCCCTGGAAGTTACCTCCACGCCGATCAGCTTCGCAGGCGGCGTCGATCCGAGCTATCGCGATCCGCACCTCGAACTGGCGGATCTGCTGCTCGCAGACGAGATGTTCTGAGCGAACTTTCCTGAGCGTGTAGGTTAGAGCGCGGCGACGCGAACCAGTTCGCTGAGCGCGAGCGCGATATGGTAGAAGCTCGACGCGCGCGCGGGCTCGCGTACGAACGCGCCGTCAGGCGTGCGCAGATCGTACCAAAATCCAGGCTTCGGCGTGTTGCAGAACGAGCGGATCATGTCGTGCGCTTGCAGCGCGGCGCGCATCGCCTCCGGATCGCCCGACGCTTCAAAACGCGCCAAATTCGCTTTCAAACGTTCAGTTTGGGGCCATAGCCGGGCTGTCGTCTTGAGCGGCCGTCCATCGATCAGAATCTGATCGCAGGCGGCGCCGTCCGTTACGCCGTGCGCTTCGGCATGCTGGCGTAAGCGCTCTGCTTGCCCGGTAAAATCCTCGCCGCCCAGCGCGCGCCAGCGATGCAGCAGCCAGCACCATTCGAAATGATGGCCCGGCTCGACGATCCGCCCGAGCCGGTCGGACATCGGCCGCCAGGCTTCGTCGTAAAACTCGGGAAGCGCGCCGTGCTGCTCATCGAACAGCTTGTCGCGGAAGAGGTGCGCCAGATCGCCCGCGCGCTCGAGGTGAATGGCCTCACCCGTGGTCTCGTGAAACGAGAGCAGCGCCTCCAGCAAATGCATGTGCGGATTCTGCCGGCGCGGCGGGGAGGGGCAGACCTCGCCTTCGTCAAACCCACCCTCGGGATGGTCCCAATACCAGTGGACCCATCCTTCGAGCCGCGTCGCCGCGTCGATCAGGCCGGCGCGTTCGTCGAGCACGCGCGCCGCCTCCGAGAGCGCGAGCAGTACGAAAGCCGCATCGTAGAGATCGCGGCGCTCATCGAGCGGGGCGCCGTTGGGTCCCAGCAGGTGACGCGTGCCGCCATCCGGCCGCAGCGCGCGCGTCAACAAGACTTCAACGCCGGCCTCGACTGCCTCGCGCCACGGTCCCGGCCAGCCCATGCGGCCAGCCAGTGCGTACACGAACGCTTGGCGCGCCTGCACGCGCACGCGGCGTGGCTCCGGCGCCGTCGCGCCGCCATCGAGCTCCAAGCGCTCGTGGAAGGCGTGCGCGCCCCGGTCGTAGCCGCGCTCCCACCAGAGCGGCAGCGCGTGCTCGAAGAGCCAGGCACGCGCGCTCTCGGCGGCCGATCGGAGTGTTTCGGTCACGAATTCAGGTCCATTGCGAAGCGGCGCTTTGCATTGATGGATATTCCGCGATCCAGGGTAGCCAGTCCGTTACGCCTCTGGTTAGAGGCGGCGAGCCAAGCCGGGCTTGGCGTTGGAGAGGCGTGTGCTCGCATCGGCAGATCCTGTGCTGGTCACGGGCGGATCAGGCTTCATCGCCGCCGCCTTGATACAAGCGCTTGGGTCCGCGTGGAATGTGCGCGTGTCGCAACGCCGCGAGGCCAGACGGCCGAATGAGTTTGTCGTCGGCGAAATAGGGGCTGGCGCGGACTGGCGGGCGGCGCTTGAGGGTGTAGCGACCGTCATCCATCTGGCGGGCCCGTCGAACTCCTATTTTCCGGACGAAGAAATCCAGCGCGGCATAGTTGGTGGAGCGCAGGAATTGGCGGCGCAAGCCGCGGCTGCGGGCGTGCGGCGTTTCATTTTTGTGAGTTCGATGAAAGCGTGCGCTGACTTCAGCGAACACGGCCCGCTCACCGAGAACGATGCGCCGCGCCCGCTGGACGCTTACGGCCGCGCCAAGCTCGAAGCCGAGAGCATTGTGCTGGAGCACGCCGCGCTCAATGCTATCGTGCTGCGCCCGCCGCTCGTGTACGCGGCGAGCGCCAAGGGCAATCTCAGCAAATTCCTGAAACGCCTCGACACGCCCACGCCGCTGCCGTTCGGCGGCGTGAAAAACAGGCGGAGCGTGATTGCTCTTCCATCGCTCATCGACGCGATTACCGCCGTGCTGAAGCACGATGGTGCGCCGACCGGCATATATCACCTGGCCGATGAGCCTTCAGTATCGACGGGCGAAATGGCGTCTCTTCTACGCCAAGGCATGGGCCGTGTTGCGCGTGTCTTCCCGATGCCCGGGTTTGAACTATTTGCCCCGCCGCCACTCGTGCGCAGTCTCGAAGTGGACGCGAGCCGCTTTCGGCAGACCTTCAGCTTTCCCGGCATTGACACGCGCGCGGGGCTCATTGCTTGCGGCAAAGCTTGGCGGGCGGCGCATTGAGCAAGCCCAAGATTCTTTTCCTTGCGACGGAGGACTGGTTTGTCCACTCGCATTTCCTGCCGCTGCTAAGACGCGCGCAGGCCGACGGGTTCGAAGTCGTGGTGGCCGCACGCGACTCAGGCGCGCTCGCCGCCGTGACCGATGTCCGCGTGATCGACACGCCTTTCGCGCGCGGTTCGATGCGGCCTTGGCATATTGCGCGGCAGATTGCACATCTGCGCGACTTACTGGCGCGCGAAGCGCCGAGCGTCGTGCATGCGATCGCGCTAAAGCCGATGGTGCTGCTCGCGCTTTCTCGCCATCGCGAGGCGGGCGCCGTGTTTGCGTTGACGGGACGCGGCTATCTCGGCGTGCGCCGTTCGCTCTGGACGCTGTTCGTGAACGACTGGCTGAGATCCATAGTTCGCGCCGCGCTGCGGCAGCCCAGAGCCATTCTCCTCGTCGAAAACACCGTCGATCGCGATTGGCTCGGGGCCGATCTCGAAGCGCAAACGCTCATCATGCCCGGCGCCGGCGTCGATCTGGCCGCCTTCACCCCCACGCGGCCGCCAGACACCGGCCCCGTCGTCATCGGTGTTGTGGCGCGCTTGATCTGGACGAAAGGGATCGATCTTCCCGTCGAGGCCGTGCAGCGTTTGCGCGAGCGCGGAGAGGATGTCGTGTTGCGCATCGCCGGCGATGTTGATCGCGAGAGTCCCGAAGCCGTGTCGGTTGCGGAGATCGATCGGTGGCGCGGCATTGCGGGCGTCGAGGTATTGGGCCGCGTTGACGACGTGAGCGTGTTTTGGGGCAGGGCGCACATCGCATGCTTGCCCTCGCGCGGCGGCGAAGGTTTACCGCGCTCACTGCTCGAAGCCGCGGCCTGTGCGCGGCCAATCGTCACCACGGATGCGCCCGGGTGCCGCGATTTTGTCTCGGCCGATATCGGTTTCGTCACGCCACGCGACGATGTGACCACGCTCACGGAAACGCTGCGGCGCCTCGTGCGGGACCGAGTCTTGCGTGAGACAATGGGCGCCGCGGCCCGTGCGAAAGTGGTCGCCGGCTACACCGAAGCGCACGCGGCCGAGATTGCATCGCGGGCCTGGGCCCGCGCGACGGCGCACGCGTGATGGCGCGCAAATTCCTCATTTGGTACTGGTCTCCCACCGGCGGTGGCGGCAGCCAATATGCCGTCAAACTGGCGCAACGCTTGGCGCGGCGCTTCGGCGATGATGCCGTCACGCTCTCACTGCACGCCGACGACCCGGCCTTAGCGACAGCCCAATCCTTCGCGTTCAGCACGCTCGCGGCGCAAGTCGTGACAGCGCGCCGCCGCCCACTCGGCACCGCAGCGAATCTGATGGCGAGCGCACGCACGCTGGCGGAGCATGCGCAGAATGCCGACTGCGTCATCGCGCCGATGAACTTCGCGGCAGCGGCGCCCCTTAGCCTCGGCTTGCAGAAGCCGCTCGTGTACGTCGCTCACGATCCGCACCCCCATCCCGGCGACTACGCCCCTCTATTGCAGCGCACGACCCAAGCCGCGTTGCTGCGTAAGAGCGCGCGGGTCATGGCGCTCTCGAACCACGCAGCGCGCCAACTTGCGGTCGCGCCAAGCATTCGCGCCAAGCTGCAGGTTGCCCCGCTGAGCGCTGTGTTTGAACCGCATGAGACGCCGTCTCGCACGGACGGCCCGGCGCGCCTGCTCTTTGCGGGGCGGATGATCGCTTACAAGGGCGTGGACATCCTGGCCGAAGCACTGCAGCGGATCGCGCACCGCGACGATTGGCGTCTCAGCATCGCCGGCGCCGGGCCCGCGCTCGACGAATCCACCGCCAGCTGCTTCAAGTTCGCGCAAGTCGAGCAACTCAAGCGCGATTGGCTGACCGAAGCGCAACTCGAATCTGAAATCGCCGCGTGTGACATCGTGCTCGCGCCATACCGGTCCGCCACGCAATCAGGCGTGCTGGCGCAAGCGCTCGCGCGCGGCAAACCGTGCATCGTCACGCCTGTCGGCGCGCTCAGCGAGCAGATCGGGGAGGGCGTCGGCGGCTGGGCGGCCGAACGCGCCGATGCGTCGGCGTTCGCCGCAGTGCTGGAGCAGGCGCTGAGTTTCACGGACCACCGGCAAGCAAAAGCCGCCGGCGCATTGGCGCTCGCTCGCGCGGCCTGGCAGCACGATTACTGGCGCTGGTTGGAAGAAATCTGAGGCGGGCGCCGCGCGGGGTTGCAGCGCGTGTGTCCCTCGCAATAGATGGCGCGGCAAACCGGGAGCCGGATTTGGGCGATCTCATAGGCATGCACGCTTCGAACGGCATCCTGTTCAATCACGAAAGCCCGCTGCGCGGCGAAACCTTCGTCACCCGCAAGATCACGCGCGCAGTCGCCGCGATCGACCTTGGCCTGCAGAGCAAGCTCTATCTCGGCAATCTCGATGCGAAGAGGGATTGGGGCCATGCGCGCGACTATGTCGAGGCGATGTGGCTGATGATGCAGCACCCCCAAGGCGATGACTACGTGATCGCCACCGGTGAGACGCACAGCGTCCGCGAATTCGTCGAACTGGCGTTCGCAGAAATCGGCCGCAAGATCGAGTGGCGCGGCAACAGCGCCGATGAAAAGGGTGTCGATGCCAAGACCGGCGAGGTGCTGGTCGCGATCGACGAGCGCTATTTGCGGCCGACGGAAGTGGACGTGCTGCTGGGCGATCCATCCAAGGCGCGCCAGAAGCTTGGCTGGCGCCATAAGACCGCGTTCAACGACCTGGTGCGCGAGATGGTCGAAGCGGACCGCAAAGCGGTGGCGCAGCAGAAAGATCGCCGCGACTGGCATGGCTAAGAGCCCTGTACGAATCGGCCCCCGCCGCGCATGCAAACCCGTGTGAAAGTGTTCAGCTGGTTCACCGCACATCCGTTGCGGCCCGCGATAGCGGCGATCGCCGCTATCCTTCTGTTGGGTTCCAGCGCGGCGATCAGCGAACCGCCGCGCACCGATCGCGACTGGTATCCTTACCTTGAGCGCGCCGTGGATGTTGAGCTGAGCCCGGATCGCTTTTCAGTCACGCCGGTCAGCACGTGGAGCTACGCGCGCGAGGGCCCCACCGGCGAGACCTATACAAGCGCCGCCTATAACCTCAGCGATCTGCGCGAGATCTGGTTCATGCTCGAACCCCAGCCGGGCTCGCAACTCGCCGCGCACACGCTTTTGCTATTCGAGTTCGAAGGGGATCGCATCCTCGGGCTCACCATCGAGGCGCGGCGCGAGCGCAACGAGGATTATTCCGCGCTGCTCGGCATCTTCAACGCGTTTGAGCTCGACTATGTATGGGGCGCCGCACGCGATTTCCTCACCCGGCGCGCGGTGATGCTCGACCACGAAGTGTTCGTCTATCCGGTCAATGTCACGCAGGACCAGAAGGTGATGCTGCTGACGCATCTCCTGCAGCGCACCGAAGCGCTCGAAACGCATCCGCGCTACTACAACACCATCACGTCCAACTGCACCAACGAGCTGGCCAAAGCGGCCGGCTTTCACTGGGCGCCCGCCTATATCTTCACCGGCCGCTCTGACGAATACCTCTATCGCCGCGGCATCATTCCCGGCGATAGCTTTGCCCAAGCGCACGCGCGTTCGGACATGACTGAGTTCATACAGGCGCTGAACACCGCGCCGGCTGAGGTCTTCGATCGCGAATTGCTCGCCGAGTTGCGCCGCCGTTTCCACAAGTGAGTCATTCCAGACGGCCGGAGGTCGTTCTGGAATGACTCACTTTGACTGGCGGATCAGCGCTTCCCGTTCGTCGCCGGTCAGTGTCCGCCAATTTCCTTCCGGCAAGTCCCCGAGCGAGAGTGGGCCGATACGCACGCGCAAGAGATCCGCGACGTCTAGCTCCACCAATTCACACATGCGCCTAATCTGACGCTTGCGGCCTTCGTGCAGCACGAAGCGAATGCGCTGCGGCTCGACGATATCGATCTTCGCCGGCTTCAATTGCCTGCCATCGAGCGCGAGCCCGTGGCGTAGCAGGGAGAGTTTGCGATCCGTGATCTGGCCGCGCACTGCGACCAGGTATTCTTTGTCCAACTTCGAGTCTTCTCCGATCGCCGCCTTCGCCAACACGCCATCTTCACTGAGCAGCAGCAATCCGCGAGAGTCTTGATCGAGCCGCCCGAGCGGCGCGAGGCTGGTGCGCGCGGTCGGCATCGGATCGGCGCGCCCGATAAGGTTCGCGCGCGTGAGCAGCCGCGCTGCTGGAACCTGATCGCCTTCGGGCTGTGATGAGACGAACCCCACGGGCTTGTTGATCGCGATACTGATCTTCGCAGGCGCGCGGCTGTCGGCCACCTCGATCGTCTGACCATGTTCGATCTTGCGCCCGGGATCATCGACACGCGCGCCGTCAATGTGCACCAGGCCCTTGGCGATCAGCGCCTCGGCCTCCCGGCGCGAGCACACGCCCTCGGCCGCGAGCCATTTGTTCACCCGCTGCGCTTCCGCGCCATCATAGGTTTTGCGCCACGTCACGCCGCTTGTTAGCGGCAGGCCGCACTTTCCTGCAAGGCGCGCAGGCGCTGGGCGGCCAGCGGCTGGATCTGGTGCTCGTCCGGCATGCAGGCGAGTTCGCGATAAAGCGAGATCGCGCGGGCGCGTTCCGCTTGCGAGCCGGTGCGGAGCATATCCGCCAGGTTGAACATGGCCGGCGCGTAGTGGCCACGCGCCGCTTGTTCGTAGAGCGCCTTGGCGCGGCCCTCGTTGCGCGGCGCACCGATGCCGTCGCGATAGAGTGTCGCCAGCATGTGCGTGGCTTCCAGTTCGCCACTGTTTGCCGCCCGATCGAGGAAGGGGATCGCCGCCGCCGGATCGCGCGGACCGGCGCGGCTATCGCGCAGCCAGCGTGCATATTGATATTGCCCACGCGCGTCGCCGCTTTCGGCGGCCGCCAGTAGAAGACGCCCAGCTTCGGCTTGCGCTTCCAGCGGCGCACTCGCATCCGGCGCCAGCACGAGCGCGTAGTCCACTTGCGCGGGCGTCCAGTTGAGCGCTGCCGCTTGCGCCAACCGCTCGCGCGCAACGCCTGCTTCCAGCCCCGCGTGCGGCGCTTCGCGCGAGAGCACCCAAGAAAAGTAAAGCGCCGCCGGATTATTCTGCGCTGCGCCCGCATCGCATTGCTCGCGCGCCGCTGTCGGGCTCGGCAGAAAGCCCGCCGCGCCCGCCATGTGACCGATGCACGCCAGCGTCTGCGCCAGCGCATCGCCGCGCTCTGCATCCGCTTTGATGCGTCCGGCCATGGCGTCATCGATGCCGCCAGCGATATCGCGCCATGGTCTGGTCTTAAGATCGGCCAACGTAAACGCGGTCGTCGCCGCAAGCGGCGCGGCCGTCGGCGCTGCGTCCGCTTGCGGTGTCGAAACCAGGAACGCGCCCGAGCGGAACGCTTGCACCAGCCTTCCGGCGCCGAACCCGACCACGAAGAGCGCGGCCACGGCAGCGGCCATCAAAGCGGGAAGCCGCCAGCGCGGCGCACGTCTCGGAATCGGATGTGCGAGCAGGCCCGCCCGCGCCTTCGCGACCGCATCCAAGAGCTTGGGCTCACCTGACGACGGCGCTCCGCGGGTGGGCGCGAGCTTGGTCGAAGCGTCCTGTGCCGGCCCGGTCTTGGCCGGCCCGGCCTGCACCGGCGCAAGCTTGTCGAGTTCGGAGACCAGCGCCTCGAAGCGCTTCTTGAACCGGGTGCGGTCGCGCGGAAGCAGGTCGACCTTCGGCGCGGACTGGAAAGGAGCAGGGGTCGTGCCGCTTTCGAGTTCGGCGTTGACCAGGTTCTTGCGGTCGAGCGCCAGGATCGCCCGCGCCGCCACCCACGGCGCGCCGGCCGCCGCAACGGACCACAGCACGAGCACGCATTTGGCCTCGTCGGCCCTCTTGGCGATATCGTTCTCGTTCGGCGCCCCTGCCTCGGCGTTGTAGCCGAGGAGCGTGAGCGCCTCGGCGAACGCCTTCGCCTGGGCCTCCTGACCCGGCGCCGCCGCAATGAACACCTCCGCCATAGTCCTCCGCCTCGCCTGCGACTGAACCGAAGCAGACGCATCAGCGTCAAGCACGCGAACCGAACATTGCCGCGACTTAAGCCGCGCGCGCCTCGGCTCACCGCCATCTGAGGAAAATCTCGACGGGATGTCGGGAGGGGCCCTAGGACTTCGTCCTTGGGAAGCTATGAGGCCCTATCGCATGATGTACGCCGTCCTTTGCTACAATGACGAAGCCGCCGTGTTCTCCTGGACCAAGGAAGAGGACGACGCCGTCATGGCGCGGCTGAATGTGGTGCATGAAAAGTGGGAGAAGGCCGGCAAGCTGAAGCCCTCGTTGCGCCTCTTGCCGACCTCCGCCGCTACGACACTGCGCAAAAAGGACGGCATGATCATCGACGGCCCGTATGCCGAGACCAAAGAGCAGCTCCTCGGCTTCTACATCATCGATGTGGACAACCTCGAAGAAGGGCTCGAATTCGCGCGCGAGTTGACCAAGGCCAATCCGGGCGGCGCCTACGAGCTGCGGCCTATCATGCTCTACAATAAGGGCGGCGAAGTCGCGTGACCGATCTCGCCTGGATCGACGGCGCGATCACGGCCGCAAGGCCACAAGCTGTGGCGGCGCTGTTGCGGTATTTCCGCGACCTCGATCTGGCGGAAGAAGCCTTTCAGGATGCGTGCCTTCGCGCGCTGAAGAGCTGGCCAACAAACGGCCCGCCGCGCGATCCGGCGGCATGGCTGATCATGGTCGGCCGCAATGCGGCAATCGATAGCGTCCGCCGCCGCGCCAAGCAGACGCAACTCCCGGACGAAGACGCGCTGTCGGATCTGAGCGACGCGGAAGCGGATCAGGCCGAACGGCTCGACGCCGCCGACTATCGCGACGACGTGCTGCGGCTTCTCTTCATTTGCTGCCATCCCGATCTGCCAGCGACCCAGCAAGTCGCGCTCGCCTTGCGCATCGTCTCGGGTCTCAGCGTGCCGCAGATCGCGAAAGCTTTTCTGGTCGGCGAAAGCGCGATGGAACAGCGCATCACGCGCGCCAAGGCGAAGGTTGCCGGCGCGGGCGTGCCGTTTGAAACGCCGGGCGCTGTCGAACGCTCCGAGCGTTTGGCCGCGGTCGCGACGATGATCTATCTCGTCTTCAACGAAGGCTACTCGGCCGGTCCCGCCGACGAAGATCGCGCGGCGCTGTGCGATGAGGCCATTCGCCTCGCGCGTCTCTTGTTGCGCATGTTCGCGGCCGAGCCCGAGATCATGGGTCTGCTTGCGCTGATGTTGTTGCAGCACTCGCGGATTGCGGCGCGGTTCGATGCGGCGGGCAACGTCGTTCTGTTGGAAGATCAGGATCGCGCCAAATGGAAGCGGCCGATGATCCAGGAAGGCTTGGCGCTGATCGACAAGGCCATGCGCTCGAAAAAGCCCGGCCCCTACCAGATACAGGCCGCGATTGCCGGATTGCACGCGCAAGCGGCAACATCCGGCGAGACCGATTGGGCCCAGATCGAGGCGCTCTATCAGGCGCTGGAAGTTCACGCGCCATCGCCAGTGGTGACGCTGAACAGGTCAGTCGCGGTGTCGAAAACCAAAGGCGCTGAAGCGGCGCTCGACCTGATCGACCTGCTGGCGGACCGGCTGGACGGCTATTTCTATTTTCACGGCGTGCGCGGCTCTTACCTGAAAGAGCTGGGCCGCACGCGTGAGGCGCGCGAGGCATTCAATCGCGCCATTGCGCTCGCCAATACGCCCGCCGAAGCCGCGCATATTCGCCAGCATCTGGATGCGCTCGCGGCGCAAAAATAATCGCTGCGCTGTCGGATCGCCGAGAGGTGGTTCGTCCTAGGATCAGACAAGGAGACCACGATGTCCGAGCATGAACTCTCAATCGAACTGATCCTCGATGCGCCGAAGGAGAAGCTCTATCGCTGCTACACCGATCCGGAATTGCTGAAGCAGTGGTTTGCGCCGAAACCCTGGAAGATCACCAAGGTCGACACTGACGTGCGCCCCGGCGGCCGCTTCAATTTCACGATGCAATCGCCCGAAGGCCAGGACTATCCGAACACCGGCATCTTCCTCGCCGTCGAGCCGAACAAGCGGCTCATCACGACGGACGCAGTGAATCCGCAGACGTTTGCGCCGCAAGGCCCGTTCATGATCGCGGAAGTCACGTTCGAGGACGCTGGGGCTGGCAAGACCAAGTATCGCGCCGTGGCGCGGCACTGGAGCGAAGAAACCAAAAAGCAGCACGCCGAAATGGGTTTCGAACCGGGCTGGACGCAAACCGCGCGTCAACTCGAAGAACTCGCCAAGACGATTTGAAGGAGACGATCCATGCCGCGCTATCTTGCACTCTACATGGCCCCCGCCGGCGCGACCGCCGCGCCGCCCGATGCTGAGCATATGGCGAAGATGGGTCAGTACATGACCCAGAGCATCCAAACCGGAAAGCTTATCTCAACTGGCGGCGTAAAACCGCGCGATAGCGACGCCGTCAGCGTGCGGCTCGAAGGTGATCATTTTTCTGTCGACGAGAAACCGCGCGCCGAATGGATGCTGGCGTCCGGCTGGGCGATCCTGCAGGCGCCGGACAAGGCACAGCTGATCGAAGACGTGAAAGAGTTTCTGAGCATGGCCGGGGGCGGCGTGTCCGAAGTGATCGAGCTCTTTGAGCCGCCGGCGCAGTAACCCTCAGCGCGTCTTGCGGGCGTTCTCGGCGGTGTAGTCGATGACCTCAACGACGACCGGATAGTCGCGGTAGAGGCCGATCAACTCCGTCGAGACGGTCGATCCGCGCGCGTTGATGTAAGCGTGCGCCAAGGCGCCGAGACAATGCATGTCGAACGACGTCTCGGGATCGCTGATCTGGCCGACGGGCTGGCCGTTCTTCAGCACGCGCTCGGCCAGAACCTTCATCAGCGTCATCGCGCTCGAGGGGTTCTCGTCCACGAGCGTGACGATCGCGGCCATGTTGAACTTCAGCTCACGGGTCTTGTCACCTTTGGTGACCAGCCCCGTGAACGCTTTCATGAAAGCCTGTTGGGTAAGCTTGCCCGGTCCCTTGAAATCCACGCGCCGGCTCCTGTGCTTTTCCTTCTGCTAGAACAGGAGCCGGGTCAGGCTCAACCAGTTTCCTCGGTTGGCGCTGCTGGCGCTCTTATGGCGCCGGGGCCTGCTCGGGGGTCGGCGTCGTCGCCGGCGCCGCGCCGGTGCGGGCCCGCTTCAGCGTGTTGGAGTTCGCTACGCTGGCATAGCCGGAGAAACGCTCCTCCACCGTGGAATCGAGCCGCCGCGCCAATTGCTTGTCCTCTTCGCCTGCTTCGGTCTGGCCGCGTCCGATGCGCGCAAGGCCGCGTCCATAAAAGTAGGAGTCGGGTGACATCGAGAACCGAGTCACTTCGTCCGCCGCTTGGTAAATCTCCACCGCTTGGTTGTAGTCGTCATAGGCCGCGCGGAAATCCTCGAGCCCGAGATTGACGAGGCCGCGGCTGTCATACGTGTTCGGATCGTTGGGCCGGAGCGCCAGCGAACGCGTGCAGTCGGCCTGTGCGCTCAGAAGCTGCGCCTGATCGGTTGAAGTCGTGGCCACGGCCCAGCACCGCGAATTGAGCGCGCTGGCAAGTTCGTTGTTTTGCGCGTCTGTGCGATTGGCCACGGCGTCGAGCCGCGCGATTTGCTCATCGTAGGTGCTGGTGACGCCGGCGGCGTCCGTCATCACGGTGCGCGAAGGATCGTAATAGGCCTCGTTATAGCGATCGAAATAGGTCAAGGTCGCCATTGCTGTTCCGAAGACGCCAACGATAGTCAGGAAGGCCAGCGCGATGCCGCCGCCGAGGAACGCGCCGACAAGCGGCGAGCCATATTCCTTACGCAACACAAACAGCAGCCTCATCAATTTGACCGCCAGGATCAGCGTGTAAACGAAGATGACGCCGGCGACGATCATGAGCAGCGTTGCGTCTGCCTCACCGCCCGACCTGCCGTCCGACGCGCCGGTCGCGTAGTTGATAAAGAGCGCAATCACGGTGACTTCGAGCAGCGCCGCTAGACTGAGCGACATCGCCGCCCATAGCGGCTCGGCGCTGCGCCAGCCGCGCATCATGGCCACCGACAGGCCGCCGGCGAGGAGCCAAAGGATGCAGAGGTAGGGAATGGCCGTAAGAACGGCGACGATGCTGTTCTTGCCGACGTCCTCGTAAAAGATCAGCGCTTGATTGATGACGCCCTGCAAGCCCAGGGGCGCGTCGTCCTGTCCCCGAATCTGCTCCAGCAATTGCACGGCGACGCCCGAGAAGAGAAAGCCCGTCAGCACCGCGAGCAGGAACGGCGAGGGGAGCGGGCGATAGCTGCCGGTGGCGCTCGCCCGCGCGATCGCACTCGGCTTGGCCAACAGCAAGGTGATCGGCAGGATGATGACGCTGATGGCGAATTCGGCGATCTCGCGCGCCGATGATTCAAACGCGCCGTCCCGGCGGGCATCGCCCGTCGCGTCTTGGCTGCTCATGAATGTCCCCCCTCATGATCGCACTCGCCCTCTGATAGCATGGATTTCGAGGGCGAGGAGTCCTTGGCGGGCCTATTTCGTCTGCCAGCGCTCTCCCGCACGGCGGGAGAGGGTTCACGGTGTGCGCGCATCCAGATCCGGATCCAGCTCCTGGCCTTCATCGAGTTGCACGCCGAACGTGTTCAGCATCATGCTCACTTGCGTGTACTGGCCGGCGGTGAAGACGGCGTCCATGCATTGGCGTTCGCTGAAATGGGCGGCGAGGGCGCGCCAGTTTTCGGTTGAGACGAATTGACGGGCGTGGAGGTCGTCGCAGGCGCGGATGAGGGCGGCGTCGGCCGGCGGCCAATCGGCAGCGTCGCTTTTGAGCGCTTCGATATCTGCGTCGGTGAGCCCAGCGCGTTTGCCAATGGCGACGTGCTGCGTCCATTCATAGCCGGAGCGGCAGAGATAGCCGATGCGCAGGATGACGATTTCGCGCTCGCGCGCTGGGAGCGCGTTTTTCTTGGAGAGGATGTAGCCGCCCCAGGCGAGGAAAGCAGTGAGCGCTTGGGGTGCGTGCGCCAGAGTGCGGAAAATGTTGAGCACCGGGCGCTCCGGCGCGCTGAGCGGCGCCAGCGCTTCGGTTTGTTCTGGCGTGAGCGTGTCGAGCGCGAGCGGTGCGATGCGGGGCTGGGAGAGGTGCATGAATTACTCCGTTGTGTTCAGCCGACGCGCGCTGAGGCGCCGCCGTCGACCGGCAGAAGGACGCCGGTGATGAATTTGGCTTCGTCTGAGGCGAGGAAAAGCGCGGCGTAGGCGGTGTCCCAGGCGTCGCCCATGTGCGCATTTAGCGGCACCATGGCGTGGCGTCTGGCGCGCAGCGCTTCGCGATCGACGCCGGTCACGTCCGACACCGTGTTGATCGCCATCGGCGTGTCCATCAGTCCCGGCAGGATGGCGTTGCAGCGCACGCCGGCCTTGGCGTTGGCGAGCGCCACCGACAGCGTGAGCCGGTTCAGCGCGGCCTTCGAGACTTCGTAGGCGATCATGTTGGCGCCGCCGAGCGAAGCCAGGGAGGAGATATTGACGATGGCGCCTTTGGTCTCGCGCAACGCCGGGATCGCCGCTTTGATCGTGAGCCAGGCGCCTTTGAAGTTGACGTTCATGATGCGGTCGAACGCGGCTTCGTCGGCTTTGTGGGCGGGACCGTCGCCGCCGCCGCCGATGCCGACATTATTGACCAGGATGTCGACGCCGCCGAAGCGCTCAAGCGCAGCGGCGACGATTGCAGCGCCCGCGCCGGACGCGGTGATGTCGGCCTGAAACGGCGCAGCGCCGATTTCGGCGGCGACGGCGTTGGCGCGATCAGCGTCGCTGTCGACGCAGAGCACTTGCGCGCCTTCGCGCGCGAACAGGGTGGCGATCGCGCGTCCGTTGCCGATCGTGTCGCCGGGGGTCTGACCTGCGCCGACGACGATGGCGCGCTTGTTGAGGAGTCTCATGGGAGCGCACCGCTACACCCTCTTCCCCGAGAGGGGGAGAGGGCAGGGTGAGGGGGTGGCGCAGGTGGTTGGTGATTGCGCGTTGCTTCGCTCGCTGGTTCTGCACTGCCGGTGCTGCACCCTCACCCTGCCCTCTCCCGCAAATGCGGGAGAGGGTTCACGAGCGATAGGCGCGCGTTTGCGCAAGCTTGGCGCAGCGCCAAGCAAAGCGGGGAGGCGGGGCGCGTCGGACGCGCTGGGTAGTACCGAGTTGCGCTGATCATCGCTGAGCAGCGCGCGCGTCGAACGCGCCCCGTCTTCGATCGTTTTTCACCGGATGCGGGTTTACAGGACTTTCGGTGGGACTGTGTCCATGCCGTTCCGATGCGATGCAGTCCTCACGCGTCGCCGCGCAATTGGCTGGTCCCGCACCGGGGCTTAGGTCCACCCCGCATGCCCGGTTCTCATGTGCAAGGCTTCTCCGAAGAAACCTTGGACCTCGCGGTTTGCATCCCCAGCGAGCAACCACACCGACCGAGGCTCTCACATCTCAAGGTTCGGAGCTCTTCGAAATCCTCCCGCGTGAGAGCAGGACCAGTGTATGCGCGGTGCAAGCCGGTCGGATAGATTTTGTGGGGAACGTTGGATTTCAACGCTTTGCGCGCGCGAAAGCATTGAAAGACGGGGTGCCTATCCGCCTAATGCGTGCGCGTGCGCTGCATGTCACGAAGCGAAATCGTCGTGATCTGGCGCCGCGCGCGGACGCGCGAAATGGCTCAAATTTGCCGGGCCGTCGTAGGTGAAGAGAAATTCTCTCAGGACAGAGCGGCCGATCAGGACATTGTAGTTGATGCGTTCGATCTTCGGCGCAAAGAGGCGGTCGAGGCGTTTGAAACCGAGTTGAGGGATTTCAAGCAGGCCAAGAAACACGCCCACCTCTATTGGCCCGCCGACCGTGCCAATGGTGCGCTGATCGATCTGACGCAGCTTGAGCGCGCGTGCGATGCGATAGTCGATGCACGTGTCTGAGGCGCCGGTGTCGATCATCGCGCGGTGCTCGACAAACTCCGGCACCCCTTCTTCGACCGCCGCTTTCGGTTCGCGGTGAACGATGACATCGATCACGATGCCTTCGATCGTAATGACCGGTCCAGGCGCCTGTGAAAGGGGGTTCACGCCGCCTCAACCACCACGAGAGGCACCTGCGGAATGTGCTCCTCGGTGTGGCGGATTAGGAATTGCGCGTCGCCGAACTTTTCGAGAGCGAAGCTTGCGGCCTCGTCAAACTCTTTGAACGCGCCCTTAAAGTCCGCGCCAACGAACACGACCCAGCTCGGCCCCTGCTCCTGCAGCAGGCGCGGCCTTTGCGCGTGGAACGCGGCAATCGTCTCGGACATATCCAGTTCAGCCATGACATCCTCGGCGGGCGGCGCGCCCATGGCTCGTGGTTCGCATGCGTCGCGGTACCAGACCCTTAAATAGAGTCGGGGACGTTTCGGCGCCAGGACTATGCGCCCCAGAAATGCGTGTGTGTCACTCCTTTCAAGCCCCGAGAACTTTGCCATCGACGATCATCACGTCGTGCGCGCGAACCCGCGGGCTATCCACCTTAAGATGTCGAAGGCAAGCCAGCAGACAGCGCCCATGAATGGTGGCAGGAGGAACCACCACATGAGGCGCTTAAGTATCGCAAGATCAAACGTAATGACCTGTTGCTCTTGATACTCTCGCGCTTGTTGCAGAATGGTTGGGTCTTGCATGCACCGCTGCACATGCCACGGACGGCTACCGGAGGCCCGTTCCCAATTGCGACAAATGCCTTCAGCATCATCAAACCTCTGAGGCGCGAAGGAATAGGCATAGTTCGCTTCCAAGACTCCGAGGCACCAGCTGCAGGCTATCGCAACGACCGCCGTGCGCAGCGCGCCAATGAGGAGTCCACCATTTCGGAGGCCTGCAAATAGCCAGAGCCCCACCCAGGAAATTGTCGCAACCAAGGCGCCCAAATAGAATGGTGCAACTATCCAAAGGAGCAGTTCGTTTCTGCTATCTGCGTATCGAAAGAGCTCCGAGATTGGATGAACGGAAAAACGAACGGACTTCCAAATCGAATACGCTCCCCAGGCCCAGATCACCGGGATCGATACCAACCAGACTCTGAATGCTCCGCGAAATAGACGCAGCGGTGGCGAACGCTTTGCCCATGAACGCGCTAACACGATCCCTGTTGTAAGCATCCCGATCGCGAGTGCCACCAGTGCGCCGGTCATTAGACTCGACAAAAGCGAGCCATCGGGTCTGCTCCCGTAGAAGGCCAGGGCAGCCAGGGCAATTGTGAGGAGTAGCGCTGTCGCTCGCCTCGGAATGGCGGCCGCGATCGCGATGGTGAGCAGTTGGATCGCCAGTCCGGCAATCACGTAGGCCATGATCCCCCCGGTAGTCAGACGGCGTAGCGAACAGGCTCCTGCCGCCCTAGCCGATCATCGGCAATGAAGTTCCGCGTGAAATGCGTCCTCAGCATGGTTATTGCTCCGTCGCGGGGCGCATTTCGAAAATCCCGCGGTCGGCATTGGTAATGCTGGACTCCGTGGCGATGTAGTTTCGAATGCCGCGAAAAATGTCCTGTGGCCAGCTACTCGCCGTGTGGTCACCCCAAAAGCCTACGTCGCGAGAGCCTTGCGCCACCACTGAAAACTCGTAACCGCCTGACCGCTCGGTGAAGTAGACGCCAGCAACAACATTCCAATCGTACATCGTCATTCCACGGGCGCCGATCACCGATCCGTCCGCTTCGCTGCCGCGTTGGATCGTGAAACTCGCAGAAGCCAAGCCTTCGCGGGCCGCCAGAAACGCGGTCTGCCTATCGATGCCCCGTACAAACATTACGTCCTGATACCGAGACCAGCCCGTCCGACCGATTTCGCCGCCGCCCGTTGTTGCCTCGGCAGCGGTTTGTGGAAGTTCGTTGACTGATGCGCAGGCACCCAGCGCAACGAACGCGATCAGAACCATGAGTTGTTTCATCAAAGCCCCCGTAGCGGCCACACGATAGCCGCTGATGCTCGGGAGTCGAGTCTAAGGCCCCTTGCGTCGCCGTCCGCGATACGGCGGCTTGTTCTTTCGCACCGTCGCGCCCGTCAGCGTAGCGCGCTCATCGCCGCGGCTTGCGCGCACGGCGGTCTCCGCCGCTTCGCGCACGGCTTCCTGGCGCGCTAGCGGGTCGTCGGCGATGAAGAGTTCGGTTTCCTGCAGGCGCTTGATCTCGTCACGCAGTCTTGCGGCCGTCTCGAACTCCAGGTCCGCCGCAGCCTCGCGCATTTCTTTTTCGAGTTCGGCGATGTGGGACTTTAGATTGTGGCCGATGAAGGGGGCGCCGTCTTCGCGCACGCCGGGGGCTTTGCCTTTGTAGCCCGCGCCGCGCTTGAAGCTCATTGGGTCGCGCGGGTCGATGGTGAGGCTGTCCTTTTCGTAGACGCTGTCGAGGATGTCCTTGATGTGCGACTTGATCGATTGCGGCGTGATGTTGTTGGCGAGATTGAAGGCGTTCTGCTTCTGGCGCCGGCGCGAGGTCTCGGCCATGGCGCGCTCCATCGAACCGGTGACCTTGTCGGCGTAGAGGATGACCTTGCCGTCGACGTTGCGCGCGGCGCGGCCGATGGTTTGCACGAGACTGGTCTCGCTGCGCAGGAAGCCTTCCTTGTCGGCGTCGAGGATGGCGACGAGGCCGCATTCGGGGATGTCGAGGCCTTCGCGCAGGAGGTTGATGCCGACGAGCACGTCGAACGTGCCGAGGCGGAGGTCGCGGATGATTTCGATGCGCTCGACGGTGTCGATGTCGGAGTGCATGTAGCGCACGCGCACGCCTTGCTCGTGCATGTATTCGGTGAGGTCCTCGGCCATGCGCTTGGTGAGCACGGTGACGAGGGAGCGGTAGCCTTTCTTGGCGACCTCTTTCACTTCGGCGATGACGTCGTCGACCTGGCTGTGGCCGTGCGCTTGCACGGGGCGCACTTCGACCGGGGGATCAATAAGTCCGGTGGGGCGGATGACTTGTTCTGCGAACACGCCGCCGGTGCGGTCGAGCTCCCAGGGGCCGGGGGTGGCGGAGACGTGCACGGTCTCGGGCCGCATGCGGTCCCATTCCTCGAATTTGAGCGGGCGGTTGTCCATGCAGGAGGGGAGGCGGAAGCCGTATTCGCTGAGCGTGTGCTTGCGGCTGAAGTCGCCTTTGTACATCGCGCCGAGCTGCGGGATGGTGACGTGGCTTTCGTCGGTGAAGACGAGCGCGTTGTCGGGGAGATATTCGAACATGGTCGGCGGCGGCTCGCCGGCTTTGCGGCCGGTGAGGTAGCGGCTGTAATTCTCGATGCCGGCGCACGAGCCGGTGGCCAGCATCATCTCCATGTCGAAGTTCACGCGCTGCTCGAGGCGCTGCGCTTCCAGCAGCTTGCCGTTCTCGCGGAACCAGGCGAGGCGATGCGCGAGTTCGTCCTTGATGGAGGTGACGGCCTGTTCGAGCGTCATCTTCGGCGTGACGTAGTGCGAGTTGGCGTAGACCTTCACGGCGCTCATCGGCGCGACCTTGCGGCCGGTGAGGGGGTCGAACTCGTCGATGCTCTCGACCTGGTCGCCGAAAAAGCTGAAGCGCCAGGCGCGGTCTTCCAAGTGCGCGGGCCAGAGTTCGATCGTGTCGCCGCGCACGCGGAACATGCCGCGCGCGAAGCCCGCCTCGTTGCGCTTGTAGTGCGTGGCGACGAGCTGGCGGATGAGTTCTTGCGAGCCGTACTCGTCGCCGGTTTTCACGGTGAAGGTCATCGAGGTGTAGGTCTCGACTGAGCCGATGCCGTAAATGCAGCTGACGGAGGCGACGATGATGACGTCGTCGCGTTCGAGGATCGCGCGCGTTGCGGCGTGCCGCATGCGGTCGATCTGCTCGTTGATGTTGGATTCTTTCTCGATGTAGGTGTCGGTGCGCGGGACGTACGCCTCGGGCTGGTAGTAGTCGTAGTAGCTGACGAAATACTCGACCGCGTTCTCGGGGAAGAACCCTCTGAATTCGCCATAGAGCTGCGCCGCGAGCGTCTTGTTCGGCGCGAGGATCAGAGCCGGGCGCTGCACGCGCTCGATGATTTTCGCCATCGTGAAGGTCTTGCCTGAGCCGGTGACGCCGAGCAGGACCTGGTCCTGCTCCTGGGCTTCAATCCCCTCGACCAGTTCGGCGATCGCCGTGGGCTGGTCGCCGGCGGGCTCGTAGTCGGAGACGAGCTTGAACTTCCGCCCGCCCTCCAGCTTCTCCCAGGCGCGCTTGGGACGATGCGGCATCCACATTGCCTGGGTCGTGTCGAACGTGGCCGGCGCCTCGGAGACGCCGGTTGGCTTGGGGGAGCGGGGCATCGGCTGAATGTAGAGGTTGAGCGCGCTTGCGTTAAGGGCGTGCAGTTTCGGACGCACTCTCTGCTTTTCCTGGCCGAAAATGCACCTGGGGCCCGGAACGCGTGTGGCGGATGCTTGTTCAAAACGCGTCGGCTCCGTCACGAGCGCGCGTCAAGGACGGCGCGTGAGCGCGGCGGCGCCACTCCAAACATGAAGCAGTCGACGCGCGCGCTCCCCCGCGCGCGGGAGGGTCCGATGAAACACCACGCTCCACGGCGCGAACGCCTCGCCGCCGGCGCCGCTTTGGCCATTGTCCTGGCTTTCGCCGCGCTCTCCGGAACCGCCTACGCACAGGATCAGGACGCCGCGGGCGGCGATGACGAGATCGTTGTCACGGGCACGCGCATCCAGCGCCCGGACTATCAATCGGCCAACCCCGTCACCTCGGTCAGCGGAGACCAGATCCAATATTCCGGCGTCACCAACGTGACGGATTTTCTGTCGGACGTGCCGGCGCTCACGGGATCGTCGACCACGGCGAACACTTCGGGCGACCAGGGCTTCATCGGCTCGACCGGGCTGAACCTGCTCAACCTGCGTAATCTGGGCTCTCAACGCACGCTGGTGCTGCAGAACGGACGCCGTCATGTGCCGGCGCTGCCCGCGTCGGGCGATGTCGACGTCAATACGATCCCCACCGACCTGATCGAGCGCGTGGACGTGCTGACGGGCGGGGCGTCGGCGATCTATGGCGCGGACGGCGTCAGCGGCGTCGTCAACTTCGTGATGCGCGACGATTTCGAGGGCCTGCGCGTGCGCGGGCAGGGCACGTGGACGGACGAAGGCGGCGGCGGACAGGCGTTCCTCAGCATCACAGGCGGGTCGAACTTCGCCGGCGGGCGCGGCAACATCGCCGCCTCGATCGAAGCCAGCCACGAAGATCCGCTCACCTCGTTCGAGCGGGAGAACACGCTGATCGGCGCGCGAATCGTGCGCAATCCGAACGATTTCATCGGCGGAGTCGACGATCCCAACTTGCCGGACCGCATTCCGCTGTCGGACCTGCGCTGGTTCGAGTCAGGCACGGGCGGGGCCGTCGATGTGAACGCCGACTTCGGCGCCGACTTCGACGGCAATACCGACGCGCCGTGGGATTCGGGTCTGTTTCCGGGCGGCATTCAGAGCGGCACGTTTCAGCTCGGCGGCAGCGGCACGCCGGTCGCCGGCTACGGGCGCGATCTGATCGGCGAGACTGATCGCATCGCCTTCAATCTGTTCGGCCACTACGACCTCAACAACAGTGTCCGCTTCTTCACCGAGCAGAAATACGTGGTGACGGACGCGACCTCGTTCGGTCAGCCGAGCTTCGATCTCTTCCTGGCCGTCAATCCGGACAATCCGTTCATTCCGCCGAACATCGCCGCGGCCGCAGCCGGCAACAGCGCGGCGGACCTTGGCCTGCCCGAAGGAACGGTGCTGGTCACCCGCGACAATTTCGATCTCGGCGTGCGCGGCGAGGACATCCATCGCGAGACCTATCGCGGCGTATTCGGCGTCGAGGGCGATCTCACGGACTGGCTGAGCTACAACGCATCCTACGTGTACGGCATCGTTCAATCGGAGAACGTGGCGCTGAACAACCGCTACAATGACCGCTTTGCCGCCGCGCTCGACGCAGTGATCGATCCGGGGACGGGCCAGCCGACGTGCCGCTCCAATCTCGATCCGACCGCACTCGGCTTGAACGTGGGCTGGCAAGGATGGGCCGAACCGGGCTCGTTCACGCCCGGGCCGGGCTCGGGGTGCGTGCCGATCAATATTTTCGGCAATGGCGCCCCGTCCCAGGACGCGATCGACTGGATCATGACGGACTCGCTGCGCAACGATGAGAACACACAGCAGGTTTTCACCGCGTATCTGACGGGACACTCGCCGAACTTCGAACTGCAGGGCGGGCCGATCTCGTTCGTCGTTGGCACGGAATGGCGGCGCGAAACGAGCGAGACAACGCCGGCGATCGAAGATCAACTAGGGCTCACGTTCAACAACATCATCGCCCCCTCGGAAGGCAGCTACGAAGTCCGCGAAGCGTTCGGCGAATTGGAAGTGCCGATCCTGGCCAACCTGCCGTTCGCGGATGAGCTCACGCTGAACGCGGCGTACCGCTATTCGGACTACAACGTGTTCGGCCAAACCGAGACGTGGAATTACGGCTTCCGCTGGGCGCCGATCGAGCAGCTCACGTTCCGCGGCACGCAAGCGCGCGCGGTGCGGGTGCCGAATATCGGCGAACTCTTCTCGCCGGCGAGTCAGACGTTCGCGTTCATCGACGATCCGTGCGACGTGGCGCGGCTCGGCGAAGGCACGGACTTCCGCGAGGCCAATTGCGCGGCGATTCTGTCGGGCCTCGGCGTCGCCGATCCGGGTTCGTTCGAAGATCCCAATGTCGGCATCACGGTGGCCGGCAACCAGGGCGGCAACACCGAACTCGATCCTGAAGAGGCCGAGACCACCACGCTCGGCGTGATCTATCGGCCGTCCTTCGTCGAAGGGCTGACACTCTCGGCCGATTGGTATGACATTGAGCTGACCAACGCGATCAACACGCTCGATCCCCAGGACATCGCCAATCAGTGCGTGGACCTGCCGGACATCACCAACCAGTTCTGCGGCCTCGTCGTGCGTGAGCCGGGGGCGGGCGGCATCGTCGACTTCACCACCCAACCCGTGAACGTCGCCGCCTTCACCACCAGCGGGGTCGACTTCACGATCCGCTATCTGCTCGATCCCCAGCGCTTCGGCGTTGAGCGCGACATCGGCACGTTCGCGATCAACCTGGTCGGCAACCACCTCGACGAGCTGACCTTCACCAACCTGCCCGGGGCCGAGCCCGACCCTGTCGAGGGCGAACTCAGCGCGCCGGAATGGCAGGCGACGCTAGACATCACCTGGCAGTACGGACCGCTAACCCTGAACTACGGCTACAACTACTTCAGCCAGACCTTCCGTTACGACAACCTGATCCGCGAGCAGCCGGATTATGTCCAGGCCGGCTATGAGGAGTACGACGCCCGCTCAACCCACGATCTCCAGGCGCGCTGGGATGTGAATGACCGCTTCACCGTCTACGGAGGGGTCAACAACATCTTCAACCAAGAGCCGGACCAGTTCGCGGAATCCTACCCGGTAAGTCCGTTGGGCCGGACCTTTTATGTGGGCCTGACCGCTTCACTGGACAGTCTGCGCTGAACCCCTGACATCGGGACTGCCCACGTCGGAGCAGTCCCGGCGATTCGCCTGTAGGGCGCCCATTTTGCCCGGTCCGACCCCCAAATACCGCACCGGGCATGCTCAAGTGTGACCTTCAGACCACTTCGACGCCTCAATCCGCCTCTTTTTAGTCATGTCCTGTTAACGTTGGTTGACCTTCCGGTTGCGGGGCCGCTTGAGTGGCGCCGTTAGGGGGACCGGTCCTCGGGAGGGGCCGGGTGCGCATTTCGCGTTCCCCGGGGATCGACGGTGGGAAAGATGAAACTCAAGAAGAAGCTCAGCTTGCTGGGCGCCACGTTCCTTACGGCTGCGTCGTTTGGCGTCGCGCCGGCACTCGCGCAAGACACGCCAGCTCAAGCGACGGACGACCAGGGCGACGAGCAGATCGTCGTCGTCGGTTCGCGTTTGCGCCGCGACAATTTCAACACGCCGGCGCCGATCGAGCTGATCACGCGCGAAGAAAGCGTGCGCGCGGGTTTCACGACCACGACTGAAATTCTTCAGAGCAACACCGCGACTGGCGGCACCGCTCAGCTGAACAACAACTTCTCCGGTCTCGTCACCGACGGCGGCCCCGGCGCCAACACGCTCGGCCTGCGCGGCTTCGGCCCGACCAGCACGCTGATCCTGCTCAACGGCCGCCGCCTGACGCCGGCCGGTACGCGCGGTTCTGTCGGCGCCGCCGACTTGAACACGATCCCGAGCGCGATCGTCGACCGCATCGAAATCCTAAAGGACGGCGCCTCGTCGATCTACGGTTCGGACGCCGTCGCCGGCGTTGTGAACATCATCACCCGCCAAAACATGGAAGAGACGGTCCTCGAAGGCCAACTCAACATGAACGAATCCGGCGGCGGTGAACAAATCCGCATGTCGGCCTCGGCCGGCCACACCTGGGGCAATTTCTCCCTCAGCGGCTCGCTCGATTATTACGAGCGCGAAGCGGTTCTGGTTGGCGAGCGCGATTGGGCGGCCTGCCCGCGCGACGTGTACACCCAAGCCGGGTATGACACCCTCGGGCCGCTCGGGTTCATCGACCACGACATCAACACGGGCGAAGAAGAGTGCTGGACGGCGAACTTCGCCAACTCCGGCGGCTCCACGATCAACACGATCGGCACCTCGACCCGCTCGGGCCTCGGCGGCCCCGGCACCGGTGCAACGGCGCCGCACAACTTCAACCGCTGGCGTCCGAACTCGTTCATCTCGGGCATTGCGGGCCTCGATGGCTTTGAAGGCGTCAGCAATTGCGGTGACCCCGACGGCGTTGGCCCCCTTACGGCTTGCCAAAATCCGGGCTTCACGGGCCTGAACAACCGCGACACGTTCGACCCGCTGATGTTGCAGGAGCACCTCTTCAACGCCACGCGCAACATGAACGCGTTCGTTCAAGGCACGTACGATCTCGGCAATCACGAGATTTACGGCGAAGTCCTGTTCTCACGCCGCGACTCCGACGCGCCGCTCTATCGTCAGCTCACGCTCGACTATCCGAGCACCGGCCTGCCGGGTGTGAACCCGCTGCTGCCGCCCGAGCTGCGCGTGGGCGCCGTGCAGAACCCGAACAGCACCGTGCCGAGCCCAGCGCCGACCGGCGTGCCAGGCACGCTGATGCCCTCTGCGTACCAGACGCAGGTGCGTGCGTTCATCGGCTTCGGTCTGACGGACTTCTCGCAAGAGGTCGAGTACACGCGCGTCGTCGGCGGCATCCGGGGCGACTTCCTGTTCCCGGACTGGCGCTATGACTTCAACATGTACCACGGCTCGAACGACTCTTCGTACAGCTCCGAGACGTTCCTGACCGATCACGTCTTCAACTCGATGGCCATCACCACGGTCATCCCGGGCGGGACGCCGGCGAACCTGATCCGTCAGACGCCGGACGGTGTGAGCTACATCTGCTCGATCACGGCCACCAACCCGGCCTATGGATGTATCCCGGCGCCGGCTCTGACGACTGACACGATTGCCGGCCGTCTGCCGCAGGACTTCAAGGACTGGATCCTCGACGACGCGACCGGCACGACGACGTACGAAGAAACGTCGTTCCAGTTCGTCATCGACGGCCCGCTGTTCACGCTGCCGGCCGGCGAAGTGTTGGCCGCGTTCGGCGCCGAATATCGGACCGCCGAAATCGACGACACGCCGAACCAAAACGCGCTCGATAACAACTTCCTGGGCTTGACCTCGGGCGGTGCGACGCGCGGCGAAGACTCCGTCCAGGAGTTCTTCGGCGAAGTCGAAGTGCCGATCCTTGCGGGCATGCCGCTGGCCGAAAGCCTGACGGCGAACTTGTCGGGTCGCTATACGGACTATGACTCGTACGGCGCTGACGAAACCTACAAGATCGGCCTGACGTGGTCCCCGGTTGAGAACCTTCTCTTCCGCGCCACGACGGGCACGTCGTATCGCGCTCCGGCGCTGTTCGAGCAATTCTTGGGCCCGACGACCGGCTTCCAAGGCGCGAACTTCGACCCGTGCGACGATTACGGTTCGGGCAACCCGCTCTCGACGCTCTATCAGAACTGCGACGCGGAAATTAACGACAACACGTTCCAGCAGCTGAACGGCGTCACCATCGTCGGCGGCGGTGGTGCGGCTCAAGGCCTCGCGGCCGAGCACTCGGACAACTTGACCTACGGCTTCACCTGGCGTCCGCTCAACGACGTGGACGGTCTGGGCTCGCTGGCCATCGCGATCGACCGCTTCTCGATCGAGGTGAACGACCAGGTCGCTCAGTTCGGCGCGGCGAACCTGCTGACGCTCTGCTACGAGTCGGTGAACTTCCCGGCCGATCCGTACTGCGCGTTCCGCGCGCGTGACGCGGGCAACCGCCTGACGGTGTTCAACAACTACACGAACATCGCCTCGCAGGTTTCCGAAGGGTACGACTACGACCTGCGCTACCTGCACAGCCTGATGGGCGGCACGCTTACGCTCGACCTCAGCCTGACGCAGTTCCTCGATCAGAAGACGCGTCTTTTCGACGTGGACCCTGTCTCGGGCGATCCGGTCGATTTCACCGACTTCAACGGTCAGACCGGCGCTCCGGAAATGTCGGGCGATTTCTATGCTGAGTTCGAGCAGGGCCCGTGGACGGTGCGTTATGGCGTGACCTGGATCGACGAAATGAGCAACTACGCGGCTCAAGAAGAAGATCCCGGGACGTCGTTCTACGTCCTCAGCACGCCGCAAATCTGGATCCAAGGCGCCTCGGTCCAGTATCGCCAAGACGATTGGGAGTTCACCGCCGGTGTCCGCAACCTGACGGATGAGCAACCGCCGGAATACTCCGCGATCGACAACCTGGTGAACCGCATCGGCAACACCGTGCTGTTCAGCGGCTACGAGCAGCTCTACTACGGCCGTCAGTTCTTCGTGAACGTGACCAAGTCGTTCTAATATAAACTAAGCCCTCAAGGGCAAGACTACGGGCGGACCCTTCGGGGTCCGCCTTTTTCTTTGCGCGCTGGCTGGCGCCGAAGACGCGCGTGTCACCGCGTGCGCGCTTGCTGCGCCCCCCAGGCGCAAACGCCCTCGGGGACGCGCGAGCCCGTTGTGAGTTATCTGGCCGGCTCACGCGCCGGCGGGGCACATCGGCGTCAGCCTTGGCGGCGAACCCGGTGTCCAGCGCCGCCGCGTGAGGAGACCAGGCGGTAGCTGCCGAGCGCGGCGCGATGGACGGTGACGGTATCGCCGGCCCGGACGTTGCGGGCCTCTTGCGGCTCGACCTGAACCCAGACCTGTCCGCCCGCCATCGTGAACGTGTGGTAGCCCAGCGGACTTTCCGACACGGAGGCGACTGTCATCTCCACGTCGTCGATCGGCTGGTCGCCGCCATCCAGGTTAGGCAGCAGCCGTGAGAGAGAGGGCAGGTTGAAGCCGAACGACTCCCGCTCGATGTCGCGCGCCTGCGAGCGGTCCACCGCTACCACCTGGCCCTGAGTTTCAGCCTGTTGCAACCGGCCCACAGCGCTGTCGTAACACTGTAGCCTTTGGGCATCGTCGGTCATCTGCGCGCAGGCGTACACATCAGTCAAAGCCTGCGGGGTGGATCCCGGAGTTTGCGCGAATGCCGCCCCGATGAGCGCGATGGTGCCCGCCCCAACTAGAAGAAGCGTACGCATGAGCCATGCCCCCTTTTTGCGCTAACGTCCCGTTCCCCTTCTACTTCGCAGGGGAAGTATGGCGTCAAGAGGCCCGCTGATACTGGTTCGTCTCGGGCGCGACAAAACTGCACCAGGTGGGGCGGAATATCCCTGTCAGGCGGCGTTCTCCCTTTGACGTCGGTTAAAAGATGTCGCTAACGTGGCCGAAGTTGCGCAGGAATCGATCTGCGTCTCGGTGGGCGAGGCGCTGGTCGGGCCATTTGGCCTTTGTTCTTGGCGGTCGCGGGCGGCGGCGGAAGCACTCGCCTGTGGGGGTACATAAGAAGTGTTTGGTCGCGCTCGCGCGCAGAGATCTCAGACGGGGGTCAATACATGAGTTCCAAAAAGCACACCGACGGGACGCGGAAGTCTTTGCTTTCAGGCGTTTCGATCGTCGCTGCAGCCGCAGCGGCTCTCGCGGGCACGCCCGCCCAGGCCCAAGATGACGAAGCGATCGTCGTCACCGGTTCGCGCATTCCGCAACCGAACCTGGTCACCACCAGCCCGGTCACGCAGCTGACGTCGGAAGACATCACGAACCAAGGCGCGACCCGCATCGAAGATATGACGAACGAGCTGCCGCAAGTGTTCGGCGCTCAGAGCTCCACGCTCGCCAACTCTTCGAACGGTACGGCGACGGTCGACTTGCGCGGCCTCGGCGCGCAACGGACCCTCGTTCTGATCAACGGCCGCCGCATGGGCTACGGCGACATCACCAGCTCGGCCGCTGACTTGAACCAGATCCCTGGCCCGCTGATCGAGCGCGTTGAAGTCCTCACGGGCGGCGCCTCGGCGGTGTACGGTTCGGACGCCATCTCGGGCGTCGTGAACTTCATCATGCGCGACGACTTCGAAGGCTTCCGGATTGACGCCCAATACGGCTTCAACCAGCACTCGAACGACTCGGACGACGGCTACATCCGCGAAGTGATCGCGGCTCGTCACGCGACGAACCCCGGCCAGTTCACTGTGCCGGAAGACGACCAGATGACTGGCTACGGCCAGGAAATCACTGCGGTGTTCGGCGCCTCGACGGGCGACGGACGCGGCAACGTGACGGCCTACATGGGCTATCGTAACGACGACGAAGTTCTGCAGCGCGACTACGACTACTCGGCGTGCTCGCTCGGCCCGGACAGCGTCGCGGCGGTAGCTGGCGTCCCGGCCGGCGCGCGTCACTGGACCTGCGGCGGTTCTGGCACCACGTCGCCAGCCCGTATTACGGCGCCGGTCGCCTTCGGCGGCAGCGGCGCGGACGTTACGCCGCGCGGCGTCGGCGATGCGTTCGTCCCGTACAACGGCGCTCTGCACCAGTATAACTTCGGCCCGATCAACCACTATCAACGTCCCGCCGAGCGTTATTCGTTGGGCGCGTTCGCCCGCTACGAAGTGAACGAGAACATCGAAGTCTACTCGCAGCTGATGTTCAGCCACCAAACGTCGCTGGCTCAGATCGCTCCGTCAGGCGCGTTCTACGGCACGTACAACATCAATTGCGGCGACCCGAACCTGGGTGCGGTGCGCGCGGCTCAGCTCGGCTGCACGCCCGGTCAGATCAGCGGCGACAATACGCTGACGGTTTTGATCGGACGCCGCAACACTGAAGGCGGCGGCCGTATCGACGACCGTCAGTTCGAATCGTATCGCGGCACGATCGGCATCCGCGGCCCGATCAACGAGGCCTGGGACTATGATCTGTACGCTCAGTACGGCAGCGTCCGGGTTGACCAAGTCTATCGGAACGACTTCTCGACGAGCCGCCTGAACCGGGCTCTGGACGTTGTCGATCCGGGTGCTGACGGCGCCTTCTTCGACGATCCGACCACCGGTGCGGACGAAACGTTGGACAACGGCACCGGCGGCACGCCGATCTGCCGCTCGGCCGACCCGAACGCTCCGCAAGCGGATCCGAACTGCCTCCCGTACAATATCTGGGATACCGGCGGCGTGGTGCCGGGCTCACCCGGATTGGCCTACTTGGCCATCCCAGGCGTTCGCTCGGGTGAAGTGACTCAGCAGATCGTCAGCGGCTCGCTCACGGGCGATCTGGGCATTGGCAGCCCGGCGGCCGAATCCAACTTCCAAACGGCGGTTGGCTTCGAATATCGCCGTGACGAAATCGGCACCGACGCCGACACCGCGTTCAGCACCGGCGACTTGTCGGGCCAAGGCGGTCCGACGTTCGGCGTGGCCGGCGCGATCGACGTGTTCGAACTCTTCGGCGAAGCCCGTCTGCCGCTTATCGAAGGCGCCGCCTTCGCCGAGCTGTTGTCGGTCGACTTCGCCTATCGTTATTCCGATTACTCGAACGGAACGACGACGGACACGTATAAGGTCGGCGGCGAATGGGCGCCGACGGACGACATCCGCTTCCGCGGCAGCTTCCAACAAGCGGTTCGCGCTCCGAACATCATCGAGCTGTTCTATCCGGCAGGCCTCAGCCTGTTCGATATGGGCGACGACCCGTGCGACAACGCCGACCCGAACACGGACGGCGTCGCGCCGGCCGCGGCTTGCGTTGGTCCCAACCCGTGGCAAGTGCCGACGCTGGCTCAGTTCAACAGCGGCGCCATCACCAGCCCGGCCGGCCAGTACAACCAGTTCGTCGGCGGCAACACCAGCTTGGCCCCGGAAGAGGCGGAAACGACGACCTACGGCTTCGTCTTCACCCCGACCTTCCTGCCGGGCTTCTCGCTGTCGGTTGACTACTTCAACATCGAAGTGACCAACTACATTCAGGCGCTGGATCCGACCACGACGGTCAACAACTGCTACTTCCTCGGCGATGCTCCGTCTTGCGCGCTCATCACGCGCGAACCGGCGCTCGGCAGCTTGTTCGTCACCGGATCGCAAGTCGTCGCCAACAACACGAACCTCGGCGGCGTGGCCACCTCCGGCTACGACATCAACGCCAGCTATTCGTGGGATATTGGCTCGATGGGCGGCCTGAACTTCAGCATGATCGGCACGCTGCTCGAAGACCTCACGGTCGATCCTGGCCCGCCGGCCACTCCGATCTCGTGCGAAGGCACGTTCTCGGCGTCCTGCTCGCAGATCGTCGGCGCGGTCAACCCGGAATGGCGTCACCGCTTCCGCGTCACCTGGGAAACCCCGTGGGATATCCAGCTGAACGGCACGTGGCGTTACTACGGGTCGGCGACGAACAACTCGTCGGGCAACCCCAACGACCTCGATCACGAGTTCGACGCGATCAACTACTTCGACCTTTCGGGCGACTGGCAGGTCTACGAGAACACGAACATCCGCTTCGGTGTGAACAACGTTCTCGACCAAGATCCGCCGCTCTCGGACAACGTCGGTACGACGGGCAACGGCAACACGTACCCGCAAGTGTACGACGCGCTGGGCCGGTACATCTTCATCGGCGCGACGGTCGACTTCTAAGACCGGAGCAAGACTCCACTTTAGGAACGGCGGGCCCTCGGGCCCGCCGTTTTCTTTTTGAGCGTTGCGTTGCGCGCCTCTGCGTAAGAGTGATCCGCGCGCGATTGCGCGCGCAGACATGCTTGAGCGCGGTGGTGTTGCCCGAACAGCGCGGCAATCAGCCGGGCAGCGCGTCGAGCACGCGTTGCAGGGCAGGGCGGGCGATGGCGTCCACGGCCGCGCGCAGCTCTGGCGAGGCGGCGCGGCGTTTGGGGGCGGCGTCCGGCAGGTAGGGGATCGGCTTTGCGAGCGGCGCCTTGGCGTAGTGCTGTGTGCTTTCGAGCATGCGCTTCGCGGCGGCCGCGCCCGGCGCCATGCCGAAGTGCTGCGCGACGTCGCCAAGCGCGTCGGCGATGTGTTCGTAGCGCGCGAGCCGTCCGCGGCTGGCGTCCAAGCGCATGATCGTGTCGCAGAACGCGGCGTAGAGACGGGCAAAGCTCTCAGGCTTCGACGCCGATCGCGCGTCTGGATCGAAGATGCCGGCGAGATGGCGCGCCGGCTCGGAATCGCCGCCGAACCAGGGCGGGGGATCGCGCAGCAGCGCTTCGCCCACTTCAACCGGATCGCGCACGTTGAAGACCCAGGGCGTGCGTGGAAACGCCTCGGCGATGACGTCGCAAAAGAGCGTGTTCCAGCTGCTGAGCTTCAGCACGTAGGAAGCGCCGGCATGGTCGGCGAACGCCGCCCCCAGACTGCGCAGCGCGAGCGTGACGTCCTGGCGCGAGCCAGCCGGGGGCGAGAGGAGCTCATTGATCGCCAGCGGCTCGGAATAGACGGCCACGTCGTCGAGCTGCTTCAGCGCTTGCGACAAGACGGTCGAGCCGCACCGCCCGACGTGGAAGATAATGCCCGCGGGTGCGGCGGAGGGATCAACTTGGCCCAGCTTGCCGGTCTCGACGCAGACCAGCGTTTCAGCCGCGGTCTCCATGCGCCGAACCGTTTGAAACAAGAACGGGTCCTGCAGCGCCGCCGCATCGACGTCCTTGAGGACGAGATAAAGCCCGTTGGGATGCAAGGCCGCACGCGTCGGCAGACCCGCGCTGTGTTGGCGCTGCATGGGCGCACCAAACATCGCCGGCTCGCCTGCGTCAACACGGCGCCGTTGCGCAGCCGGGTTCCTCTGGCGGCGCCCAAAGTGCTAGCGTGGCGCGGTGACTGATCTTGCAGCCTTGCTGGCGCCGTTCGACGTGCGGACTTTCCGCGCCGACTATTATGGAAAGCGTCCGCTCCATATCCGGCGCGAAGGCGCGCCGCGGCCGGACATTCTGGACTGGGCGCGCTTCAACCGCGCCCTCTCGGTGACGCCGTATTGGACCGAGGATTCGCTCAAGATCTTCTACAAGAACCGCGCCGCGCTGCGCGACAGCTATTGCGATGCGCCCGAGGGCAGAGGCCGCGCCGCGCAGGCCAATCCGGCCAAGGTGCAGGCGCTGGTGGCGCTGGGCGCCAGCGTGGTCGCCAATTTCATTCACCGGGTAGCGCCGGACGTCGCCTCGGTGGTGCGCACGCTCGAGGACGAGTTCGCCGCCAAGGTGTTCGCCAACTGCTATTGCTCGTTCCAGGGCGTGCAGGCCTTTCAGACCCACTACGATTTGCACGACGTGTTCGCCTACCAGGCCGAGGGCGAGAAGCTCTGGCGCATCTATGCGGCGCGCGCCGATGCGCCGACGACGCCCATTCCGCCGGGCGACGAAGCCGAGAAGTGGCTCATAAAATCGCGGGGTCCTGTGCTGTTCGAGGCGCATATGAGGCCGGGTGACGTGCTGTACCTGCCGCGCGGCCAGTACCACGATGCTCTAACCGGCGCGGAAGCCTCGCTGCACGTGACGTTCGGCGTCTCACCGCCGACCGGGTTGGCGCTCTTTGATTTGCTCGAGACGATCGCGACGCAGGAGCGGGAGTTTCGCGACTATCTGCCGGATGCGCGCAACGAGGCCGAGCTGCGTGCGCGCCTCGCGGTGCTCGCGGAGCGCGTTCATGGCCTGATGACATCGCCAGGTTTTGCGGTTGACGTGCTCAATCATCAGCGCGGCCTCAGCACGCTTAGCCCCGACTACGATCTGCCGCACAGAAAGCAGCCGGCGTGGTTCTCGGTGATTGCGGGCGGGCAGTTGGTTCGCCGCCCCGAGGGCGTTTTCCTCTTGCTTGAGGGACGTGAACTGTCGCTGGGCGCTCTTTATCCGACCGCCGAGTGGCTGCTGCAGCAGCGCCGCTTCTCGCTTGAGGACGCGGCGGCGCGTCAGCCGCGCACGCCGCACGCTGAGCTGCAGGCTTTGCTGAAGCGCCTGCTGGAAGCGGGCGTGATCGCAGAAGCGACCATGACGTAACCCCTATCTGCTAGGCCGACCCATGTTTCTCGAAATCAAAAATCTGCTGACCGAAGCGGAAGTCGCGCGACTCGTCGCGCTGTCCCAAGGAATGAAGTTCGTTGACGGACGCGCGAGCAATTCGGGCTTCGATCAGAAACAAAATCTCCAGGCCGACACCGGCGGCGCCGCCTACGCCGAATCCGTGAAGACCGTGTCGGACGCCTTCATGCGCTCGCGCGAGTTTCGCGACTTTGCACTGCCGCGCCGTTTCGCCCCGCCGCTGCTGGCGCGATATGAGCCCGGCATGAAGTACGGGCCGCATGCGGATGCCGCGTTTCTGCCTGCGCCGGACGGGCCGCCGCTGCGCTCTGATTTGTCATGCACGGTGTTTCTATCCGATCCCCGCTCATACGAGGGTGGCGAGCTTGTCATCCACCTTGGCGTGCGCGCGCTGCCGCTCAAGGCCGGCGCCGGCAGCGCCATCCTCTATCCCTCGACGACGCTGCATGAAGTGGCGCCGGTGCGCTCGGGCCAGCGATTGGTCTCGCTCACCTTCATCGAAAGCCAGATCCCGGACGAGCAGGAGCGCGCCATGCTGTTCGAGCTTGGCGAGCTCAGCGCGCTTGAAGGCAATTCCATGAATTGGGTGAGCCGCATGCGGCTCGAAGTGGTGCGCCAGAACCTGACACGAAAATGGTCACGCTGAGAGCGCGCTCGCTGCAATCGCCGAGCGTTTGGCGTTCAGTTCAATCCAGGTTAGCCCGCGGCTGATTTCCTCGCTGTTGCGGCGGCGGGAGTCGGCGAGAATCTCCTGGCGCAAGGCCGGCGAGTAAGGCTGGTCCGGCGCTTTGGAGTAACGCTGGAGCACCGGGCTCTTGGCGACATCGGCAAACACGGCGTCGGCGCGCTTCAAGCCGAAATGCGCGGCGATCGTTTGCAGCGCTTGGGCAGGCTCGGCGAGGAAGGCGTCGAAATCTATTGGAATGATCTTCGAGTGCTCGGCCTGCGCGCGCTGAGTCAGAGTCTCGACGAGCCAGGTGAGCGCGGCGATCTCGCCGAGGCTCATGGCGTGGAGCGGAGAGGCGGGCGGCGCGCCGAGACGGGCAAGACGCCGGTAGCGTTCGCGCGCCTGTCCGCGCAGGTCGATGTAGGAGTTCTGGCCCGCAAGCAGCGTCGCCAGATACGGTTCGGACTGCAGCGTCATAAAGATGGCGCGCGCATCGGGACGCGTGCGCAGCAGGTGCGCGGAGAGGCGGCCCGCGCTGCTCGTGGCTTTTACGATCACCGCTTCGGTGTCGGCGTAGCCGCGGCTCCACAGCTGGCAGAACCAGCCCAGCAATGCTTGCGCCTGCGCTTGGCTGATAAACGCATCGGCGGCGCCAAGCTCGTCGAAGGCGTCGGCTAGCACGCGCAGCGGCAACGGCTCGCGCAGACCCAAAACGCCGCCGAGCTGATCGAGAAGACGGCTCGCTAACGTCGAGCCGACGTGACCGGCGTGGAAGATGAAGTGCAGCGAAGTTGTGCCGACTACCGGCCCCATATGCGGCGCAAGGTCGTCAAAGCGCACCCAGCGTCCTTCCGATTGCGGCGTAAGGATGCGGTCGTCGAGAAAGGAAGCGCCTTGGAGCGCCGCACGGGTTAGCCGCGTGAAAAGGATCGCTTCGCGCGCGAAATCCAGGTTCTGCGGGTAGAGCGAAGGGTCAGTCCGGAGTCCGTCTTTGACCTGCTCGATCGGAAGTATGGGCATTCGGCCTCTTTATAAGCGAATGCGGGGGTGCGGGCCGACCACTAATTGCAAGGCGGGCGTCGTTTACATATCATCGGTTAGACGGTGGCGCGGCCTGCCGGCGGCTCAGGCAGGAATTGCAAGTCTTCGAGCGGGAGCCCGCAATGATCGATCTCATCTTCGTCGCCCTTTTCCAAACAGCGGCCGGCGAGCCTGCGCAGGAAGTCGAACAGCCTACCGAACAGCCCGTGGCGCAGCAGCAGTCGGACGAGCCCGCGCCTGGCGTGCATTGTCGCATGAGGAGGCTCGTCGGCAGCCGCATCGGCACGCGCGTTTGCACGACGGAAGCGTGGGACCGTGCGAATCGTGACGACGCGCGCCAGGCGGTGGACCGAGCCCAGCGAAATCACGCGGTGCACGAGTTCGAAGCCGGCGGCCGCATGACCGGCGGCGGCGGCTGACCGTCCTTCCCGTTGATTTTGCAGCAACGAAAGCGGGCCGATAGCCTTGCGGGGCGTTCCGGTTCGGCGTTGTATGAAGGCCGGTTGGGAGTCCGCGCATGATCGACTTTCTCTTCATTGCTCTTCTGCAGTCGGTGGCTGGCGAGCCCGCACAGCCTGTCGAGCAAGCGCCGGCCACAACAGAACAGCCTGCCGAACAGCAGCAAGCGGCGCCTGCCGAAGAGCCCCCGGAGCGCACGCGATGCCGGACCGAGCGGCTCGTCGGCAGCCGCATGGGTCAGCGCGTCTGCACGACTGAGGCGCAGGATCGCGCTTTGCGTGAGGATGCGCGACAGTCGACCGACCGCGCTCAGCGGTACAGGACTGTGGCGCCGGGTTCGTGAGACCAGCGCTTCATCTTCCGTCGCTGACCGTTTTCGCGCCCGGATGTGAACGGCGATAGGTGATGGCGAGTAATCACACGTCCGGCGATCTCTCCGCCGTGCAGATGGCGTCCGCGGCCTTGGCCAGGGGTGAGGCCGGACGAGCGCGCGATTTGCTCGACAGATTGGCCGTGGTGAAGCGCCTGGACGCGGCCGGTTGGCTGCTGCTTGCGCAGGCGCGCGCCGCCCTCGGCGATCGGACCGGTACGGGCGCCGCGCTTGACCAGGCGCTGGCGCTCGCGCCGAAGGATTTGCGCGCGTTGCTGGCGAAAGGAGACTTTGTCGCCGCCAGCGGCGATCAGCGGGCCGCCTCCGCTTTCTATGGCGCGGCGCTGCAATACATGCCGCGCTACAACACGCTGGCGCCGCAGCTGCAGGAAGGATTGCGCCGCGCGCAGGAAGCGACGCAGAAGCTCGCGCGAGAACTGGAAGATTATGTGCGCGCCGCGCTGGAAGCGAAGGGCGCGGCAAGTCCAAATGCGCCGGCGCGCTTTCGCGATGCAGTCGACATCGTCTTCGGTAGGAAGCGCATCTATCTGCAGCAGCCGAAATATCTCTATTACCCAGGCTTGTCGCACGTCGAATTCTACGACCGCGCGGCGTTTCCCTGGCTCGATGCCGTTGAAGCGGCGACAGCGGATATTCGCGATGAGCTGGCGCGCGTCATTGGCCCGGGGTTTCAGCCTTACGTGGAGATCATTCCGGACCGGCCGCGCGCCAGCCAGACGGGCCTGGCCGGCAACACCGATTGGAGCGCGTACTTCATGCGCAAGGACGGGGCCGATCAGGCCGGTGCCCACGAATGTCCACGCACCATGGCCGCACTCGCCGGTGCGCCGCTGACCACGATCCCGAGGCGGGCCCCGTCAATTCTGTTTTCGAAGCTCGCCGCCGGCGCGCACATCCCGCCGCACACAGGCAAGCTTAATGCGCGTCTCGTCTGCCATTTGCCGCTGATTGTCCCCGAGGGTTGCGATTTCCGCGTCGGCAACGATGTGCGCAGGTGGCAAGAAGGCAAGTCGTGGGCTTTCGACGACACGATCGAACATGAGGCGTGGAATAGAAGCGCGGTCGATCGCTACATCCTGATTTTCGACATCTGGCGCCCCGAGCTCAGCGTCGATGAACATGTCCATATCGCGGCGTTGTGCGAAGCGATCGACGCGTATCGTGGAGACGGCGCCTGGGACATGTGAACCTCAGCGCGGCGAATAGCTCGCGCGATCGCCCGCTTGGTATTCATTGAGCGCGTTCATCATCGTTTCAACCAGATCGCGCTCGGCCGGCGAGAGGAGCGGATTCCAAACGTCGAAGATCATGATGACGCGCGTTTGATCGCTCTTGTTCCAGGCCTCATGTTCGATCGTGTCGTCGAACACCCAGGCTTCACCCATCTTCCAGTCGCGCGTTTCGTTGCCGACGCGGAAGCTGCAGCGCGGCGGCAAGATGAGCGGCAGGTGCACGATGAGGCGTGTGTTGGCTGAGCCGGTGTGCGGCGGAATGTGCTTGTTCGGCGCCAGCACGGAGAACATCGCCGTCGGCCCGTAGCCGCGCTGGTGCGCGATGGGCAGGCGCTCAAGCAGCGCTGTCGTGTTTGGACAGCGCGCGCAATTGGCGTCCTGGCGCACACCGTCGCGCCAAAGGAAGAACGTGCTCCAGTCCGGCGAATTGTTGAGCTCGGTCCACTGATTCACCGGATCGCCGGGGCGGCGCTGGATATACGGGACGAATTCAGCGCCGTCTTCGCGCATCACCACGGCGAGTTCTTGGCGGATTGCGTCGGTCGCCGCTTCGAGTTCGGACAGCCAGGGAAAATACGCGCGGTCGTAAAACGGGATCGGCGGCAGGCGGGGATAATAGAGCAGGGCCGGGTCGTGCGTGTGCCGTTTCTTCACGCCCGCGAGGATGTCGAGGCACTCGTCAAATCGGCGCAGATCCTCGCCGCTGTGTTCGGCCCTCGTTGCGGCGGTCCGTGCGCGCAGAAACTCAGCCATGGCGGCCGCATTGGCGTCGACCACCTGATGCGCGCGTTCGAGTCCGCGGCGCATGCCGGCCGGCAAGTGCTCCGGCGCGGGCGCGATCTTGACGGCGATCGCATAAACGCTTGCCGCTTGGCGCGGCTGGTTCATGCGCTCGAGAACCGCGGCCTTGGACAAAAGCGCCATCAAAAAATAGGGATCGAGCGCGAGCGCGCGGTCGAACGCCGCCAGCGCAGGCTCAAACTCGCCGCGGGCGTGGTGGGCCATGGCGGCATGGATAGGAAGCTCGGGGTTCTGACGGTCGGCCGCTTCGGCCCGCTGGAACCAGCCGATGGCTCCGGCCGTGTCGCCGCGCTCCATCAGCCGCTTGCCCTGCGCGACGAGCGCCTTGGGGTGGTCGGGGGCCTGAGCCAGCACCTCGCCCCACAACTGAGCGGCCTCGGCGGGCCGGCCCATGCGCTCAGCCGCCTCGGCGCGGGCTATGAGATCCTCGGCGTGAGACATGACAAAGGCGTATCGAAAACCGCCCTGGCGTACAATTCGGACGCTGGACGAGCGGGCGCGACCGCCCTGTTTTCGCCGGTCGGACAGCCCCGAGAATCCGCCGCATCGGCTTCGCTTGACGGGAGGGGGCTCGGTCCGTATCTAGGCCGCCTCATTCGGAACGGTTGCGGTCAGAGCACCGCCCCGCCGATTGGACCTAGAATTTAGCGCGCCTCCGGGCGGTCTCCAAAGGGCCGTCAGGCGCGCTGTTTGAGTTTGGAACGCTAGCGGGAAGAGAATAGGGCAGGATGCCGACGATCAACCAGCTTATCCGCAAGCCGCGGCAACCCAACGTGGCTCGGAACAAGTCCCCAGCCTTGAAGGCGAGCCCGCAACGCCGGGGCGTTTGCACCCGCGTCTATACGACGACGCCGAAGAAGCCGAACTCGGCGCTCCGGAAGGTCGCCAAGGTTCGGCTGACGACCGGCATCGAAGCGGTCTGCTACATCCCGGGCGAAGGCCACAATTTGCAGGAGCACTCCGTTGTGCTCATCCGCGGCGGCCGCGTGAAGGATTTGCCGGGTGTCCGCTATCACATCCTGCGCGGCGTGCTCGACACGCAAGGCGTAAAGGATCGCAAGAAGCGCCGCTCGCTCTACGGCACGAAACGTCCGAAGTAAGGAAGAGAAGAGATGTCCCGCCGTCACCGCGCCGAGCCGCGTCAAGTTCTGCCCGATCCCGTTTATGGCGATCTCGTCCTCACGAAGTTCATGAACTACGTGATGTACGAAGGTAAGAAATCCGCTGCCGAGCAGATCGTCTACGGCGCGCTCGAGACTGTCGAGAAGAAGATGAAGCGCCCCTCGATCGAAGCGTTTCACGACGCGCTGGCCAATGTGGCGCCGGCGATCGAAGTGCGCTCGCGCCGCGTCGGCGGCGCGACTTACCAGGTTCCGGTGGAAGTCCGTCCAGAACGCCGCCAGGCTCTGGCGATCCGGTGGCTCGTGGGCGCCGCGCGCGCTCGTAACGAAAACACGATGCAAGAGCGGCTCGCCGGCGAGCTGATCGACGCCTCGAACAACCGCGGGAACGCGGTGAAGAAGCGTGAAGACACGCACCGGATGGCCGAAGCCAACCGCGCATTCTCCCACTACCGCTGGTAATCCTCACGGATCGCCGGCGCTTCGGGCCGGCTAAAAACCCGGCCCGAAAGGCGCCGGGCGGTCCAAACACACGGACAGAATTGTCATGCCCCGTCAGTACAACATCGAAGACTATCGTAACTTTGGCATCATGGCGCACATTGATGCCGGCAAGACGACGACGACGGAGCGCATCCTCTTTTACAGCGGCAAGAGCCACAAGATCGGCGAAGTCCACGATGGCGCGGCCACCATGGACTGGATGGAACAAGAGCAAGAGCGCGGCATCACCATTACCTCGGCTGCAACGACGACGTTCTGGAACGGCAAGCGCCTGAACATCATCGACACGCCCGGCCACGTCGACTTCACGATCGAAGTCGAGCGCAGCTTGCGCGTGCTCGACGGCGCCGTCGTCGTGCTCGACGGCAACCAAGGCGTTGAGCCGCAGACCGAAACCGTTTGGCGCCAGGGCGACAAGTACCGCGTGCCGCGCATCATCTTCGCCAACAAGATGGATAAGACCGGCGCGGACTTTTACATGTGCGTCGACGACATCAAGAAGCGCCTCGGCGCGCGCCCGGTGCCGCTGCAGCTGCCGATCGGCATCGAATCGGGTTTCAAGGGCCTGGTCGATCTCGTCGAGATGAAAGCGGTCATCTGGAAGGACGAGGCGCTTGGCGCGAAGTTCGACATCGTCGAGATCCCGGACGACCTCAAAGAGAAGGCGATCGAGTATCGCAGCAATCTCATTGAAGCGGCCGTCGAACTCGATGACGTGGCGATGGAAAAGTATCTCGAAGGCGAAGAGCCCTCGAAGGAAGAGCTGAAGCGCCTCATTCGTTTGGCGGTGCTGAAGGCAGCCTGGTATCCGATGCTCTTGGGCTCCGCGTTCAAGAACAAGGGCGTGCAGCCGCTGCTCGACGCCGTCGTCGATTATCTGCCAAGCCCGATCGATCGCCCCGCGATCAAGGGCGTCGACATGGACGATCCGGAAAAGGAATTGGTGCGCCAATCGTCGGACACCGACCCGCTCTCGATCCTGGCGTTCAAGATCATGGACGACCCGTTCGTCGGCACGATCACGTTCTGCCGCGTTTATTCAGGCATCCTGAACGCGGGCGACGCGTTGTTGAACTCGACGCGCGACAAGAAAGAGCGCGCCGGCCGTATGCTGCTGATGCACGCCAACAACCGCGAAGACATCAAGGAAGCCTATGCCGGCGACATCGTCGCGCTGGCGGGCCTGAAGGAAGTGCGCACCGGCGACACGCTCTGCGATCCGCAGAAGCCGGTCATCCTTGAGCGCATGATCTTCCCGGAGCCGGTTATCGAAGTGGCGGTTGAGCCGAAGTCGAAGGCCGACCAGGAAAAGCTGGGCGTGGCGCTCTCGAAGCTCGCGAACGAGGATCCGTCCTTCCGCGTGTCGACCGATCAAGAATCGGGTCAGACCATCCTGAAGGGGATGGGCGAACTCCACCTCGACATCAAAATCGATATCCTGCGCCGCACCTACAAAGTCGAAGCTGCCGTGGGCGCGCCGCAAGTCGCGTACCGCGAGAAGCTCGGCAAGGCGACGACGATCACCTACACGCACAAGAAGCAAACCGGCGGTTCAGGCCAGTTCGCCGAAGTGAAGATCGAGTTCGAGCCGGGCGAACCGGGTTCGGGCTTCAAGTTCGAGAACAAGATCGTCGGCGGCAACGTCCCGCGCGAATACGTGCCGGGCGTGGAAAAGGGCCTCAACATGGCCAAGGAAAACGGCTTGCTCGCCGGCTTCCCGGTCATCGACGTGACGGCGCGCCTGATCGACGGCAAGTATCACGACGTCGACTCCAACGTGCTGACGTTCCAAATCGCGGCGCAAGCCGCGTTCCGCGAACTGAAGGACAAGGGCGATCCGCGTCTGCTCGAACCGATCATGAAGGTCGAAGTCACGAGCCCTGAAGAATACGTCGGCTCGGTGATCGGCGATCTCAACTCACGCCGCGGCATGATCCAAGGCCAGGACATGCGCGGCAACGCGACCATCATCAACGCGATGGTCCCGCTAGCGAACATGTTCGGCTACGTGAACACGCTGCGCTCGTTCTCCCAAGGACGAGCTTCGTACGTGATGGAATTCGATCATTACGAAGAAGTCCCTCGGGCGGTGAGCCAGGAGGTCCTGGCAAAACTCCGCGCCTGAGATTGGTAAGCGGAGCAAAGCTCACTCAGCTGACCGACGCGGACCGGCACGAAAGAAACAAGCACTGAGAAAAGGCCGCTCCCGATGGGGCGGCCTTTTTGTTGCGCCTTTGCAGGCGCGCGGGCCTCGCTAGGATAGGCGAGGCCGATGCTGCTCGGCCGAGTCGAGGGGGACATCCATGCGCCTACTAATCGCGTTCGCCGCCATTGTACTGTCGGCGTCGACCGCCGCGGGGCAGACGCCGCAGACCCTCGAGGGCAGGCTGAGCGGCGCGGGCGCGCGCGCGGCGTTTCCCCTTCAGCTTGAGGCGGGGCAGGTGGTCACGCTGACGACATCCTCGGATGAGGGGTTGGATACCGTTCTGACGCTGAACGGTCCGAACGGCCGGCAAGTCGCGCAGAACGACGATCAGGCGGCCGGCATTTTGTCCTCGCGCATCGTCTACGAAGCTCAGCGGGCGGGTACGTACACGGCTGTCGTGACGGGTTATGGCGGCGCGGCCGGCGCCTTTGAGCTTCACGTCACGAACGGCCTCGACTTTGGCCTGTCGGCCGAGGCGCGCACGCTGCGCGAAGAGCGCCAATCGTTCACGCGGCGCGAGACGGAGCGCCGCTTCGAGGTGGATCTCAGCGCTGACGAAACATTCGTCGCGTCCACGTTCGCGTTCACCGACGGGCTCGACACCACCCTCACGCTGCTTGACGCCCAAGGCGCCGTGCTGGCGCAAAACGACGATGTCGGCGACGGCAATTTCAATTCACAGATCGTCTATCGGCCGGCTACGGCGGGCCGTTACACAATTGTCGCGAGCACATATTCAGGCGATGGCGTGGGCCAGTTCGCGATCTCGCTTGCGATCGATCCGAACGCGGAAGCGCCGTTCAACTTTGCGTCGGTCGAGGGCACGCCGATTGCACGGCACGAAGGCGCGCTCAGCGAAGCGCAGCCGGCGCAAGAATACCGCGTCGATCTCGCGGCAGGGCAGACCTTGCTGGCTCTGGCCGACGCAACCAGCGGCAATCTCGATATCGTGCTGCGGCTCAACGCTCCGGACGGAAACCCGGTCGCGCTGAACGACGATCGCGGCGATGGTTCACTAAACTCCGCGTTCGCCTTCACCGCGCCAAACGCGGGCACATACACGCTGGAGGTGGCTCGTTTCCGCCAATCCAATACGAGCGGCGATTACAGGCTTGTCTTGTCATCGGTAGAGGCTGGGGTGGTCGATACGCTGCAGGCGCTGATCGAAAATCAGGTCACGCTGAGCGGCCCGCAGCAAACCATCGAGACGCCGGATTTTCGCATCTATTACACGGTCGAGGGCCGAGACGCCTCGACGCCGGACTATGCCCAAGCAGTCGCGGAAACGATGCAGCGCGTGATGGACACGCAGGTGCGCGAGATCGGCTGGAACCCGCCCGTGCGCCCTCGCGACGGGCGTTATCGCGTCTACATCGCCGACGCGCGCGGCCTGATGGGTTTTGCGCCGCGCCTGCAGATGGTGTTCGACAATCCCAACAGCGCCGCCGTGCGCGAAATGGCGGCGACGCGGGGGATGCTTGTGCTCGACAACGATTTCGTCGGCATGGGCAAGAAGGCGCCGCCGGAAGCGCTGATGCACGCGACAGCCACGCACGAGTTCAATCACCTCGTGCAATTCGGCTATGACGGCGATGAAAGTCTGCAATGGCTCTACGAAGCCACGGCCTCGTGGACCGAAACAGTCACGGTCGGCAGAGATCAGGACGCGACCGACTATGTCCAAACTGACTTTGCCGCCCCGCAGCTCTGCTGGACGACGACCACGTTCGGCCACGATTACGGGCAGTGGACGTTGCTGCAATCGCTGGCCGACGCGCATGGGCGGGGTATCATCCTGAAGCTCTGGGAAAACAGCGTCCGCTTCGACGGCTTCGAGACCATGTCGCAAACGCTGGCTGGCGTCGGCACGACGATCCCGGACGCGCTTCAGCATTGGCGCGTGCAGAACTTCGCGCGCGCCTACGATCTGGCGCCGTTGTTTGCCGGCGCCGTGCAGAGCGCCGGCGTGATCAACCGCAACGGCGCCTGGTCGCCGAGAGGTCCGATCCAGGAGCTTGGCGCGAACTATGTCGAGCTTCGCGTGCAAGGGCCGCGCGCCTACGCGCTGCGCGGCGACGCCAATCTCGAACTGGTGGGCCTTGGATTGCGCAATGGCGAGATCGAAGCGACCCCGCTCGGGCGTGGGGGCGTCTTCAACGCCGCGCCCTACGAGTATGCCGCTATGATGGTGTTCAATCGCGCAGTGCCGTCGGCCCCTGGGGTGTGCGCCGATGCGCGCTATTCGATCACGGTTGCCGGCGCCGCCGGCGCACCGGCGAGCCCGCAATACCACTTCAGCGCCGGGCATTTTCTAGCCCCATCCTAGGGCCTCATGCATCCAACCGCCTGGCGGCCTGCATCTCTCGGGGCAGGGAGACCCAGCAAGGGAGGATTTCGTGCGCCTAGTGTTTTTGATGGGGGCCGCGCTCGGCCTGACGGCCGCACCGGCGGCGGCGGAGAGTTATCGCGCCAGCGGCGCGCGCCTGGAATACGTAGCGGCCGACCTCACGGTCATCGCCGAAGACCGCTCTGATATTGATGTTTCGATTTCACAGGTGGGCCAGCTGCCCGCGCCGACGGTGCGTGTCGAGGGCGACAGGGTCGTGATCGACGGCGGGCTGCGCAGCCGCCTGCAGGGCTGCACGACCACGCTCGCCAATGGCGACCGCGTGCGCATCCGCGGCATCGGCGCCCTGGCGCGCACGGAGTTGCCGCACATCACGCTGCACGTTCCACGCACGCTCAATCTCAGCATTGGCGGGGCGGTGTTCACCGACATTGGCGCGTCCAATGGCGGGACCGTTTCGCATAATGGCTGCGGCAACACGGAGATCGCCGATGTTTCCGGCGCGCTCGACGTGGCGCTCAACGGCTCGGGCGATGTCGAAATCACCCGTGTCGGCGGCGCGCTGGAGGCGGCGCTCAACGGCTCTGGCTCGCTGACCGTGACGCGCGCAGAAAGCAACGCTGAACTCCGGCTCAATGGCTCGGGCGATCTGCGCACGGGCGACGTGCGCGGCGACGTGGATGGCGTGCTGGCGGGGTCGGGCAATCTTCGCGTGGCGACGGCGCGTAACGCGCTGCTGCGGCTCAATGGCTCTGGAGATGTTCAAATCGGCGACGTCCCCGGTACGATCGACGCGCGCCTTGGCGGCTCCGGCGGCATGCGCATGGGATCGGCGGGCGCCGGCGCGATCCTGGAACTCAACGGCTCGGGCGATGTGAACGCAGGCGCGGTTCGTGGCGCGTTGCGCGCCAATCTCAGCGGCTCGGGTACGATCGAGGTGGCTTCGGTCGATGGGCCGAGCGCAGAGCTCAATCAATCGTCTTCAGGCGATGTCAGCGTGCATGGCGGGCATGTGGAACGCCTTGAGGCGCGCAACTCAGGCTCTGGCAGCGTGCGCTTTGCCGGGACAGCCGGCGCATCGCGCATCGAAGTGCGCAGCTCAGGCGATGTTACGGTGAGCGACGCCGGCCACGTCGAGCAGTTAATCGACACAGGCTCCGGCGGCGCGCGTCTCGGCAACTGAGCCGCCTCTTCAAAATGAAAAGGGCCCCGGCCGTAGCCGGGGCCCTTGCCATGTCTGGCTCTAGTGGAGTTTAGAGCAAACCGGCGAAGCGGCCGAGGCCGCCGCCGCGCGCGAGGCTCGCGCCCGAACGGTTGCGCTCGAACAGCGAGCCGCCCCAGTTGTAGCGCACGCCGACGCCGAGCGAGTCAGCGTCCGCATCCGCATCGTCGATCTCGGCATGCTGCCAGCCGCCGAAGATGCTGATCGGCAGCGACGCGAATTGGAATTCGCCGCCGACGCCGTACGAGACGAGATCCGCATCGTCCGTGCCGTCGTCAATCTGGCCGAAGCCGAGATTGGCGCCGAGCGAGAAGTTGTCGGTGACGAAGTGCGTGTAGCCGAGGTCGAGCGCGGTCAGCGAAGAGTCGACGTCATCGCCTTCCGAATAGCTCAGCGCGCCGTCGATCGTGCCGCGCGACAAATAGAGCTGACCTTCGGCGCCGACGGTCCAGAAATCGAAATCGCCGGCGCCGTCGATATCGGCGTTGCCGAGATTGACGAAGCCGCCGATCAGGCCGCCGTCGTGACGCGAGAAGACGTGGCCGCCAAGATTCCAAACGTCGGCTTCGCCGCCGCCATCGGCTTCGCTTTGGCTGAACAGGCCATCGACCTGCACGCCGAGCGAGCCGTTGCCGCCGAACGCAGCCGCGCCGCCGAGCGTCCAGCCATCGCCGTCGCCTTCAATACCAGCGACTTCGGCTTCGGTGGATTGATAGCCGAGATCGACATAAGCGGATTGCGCCGCCGCAACACCAGGCGCGGCGATCGCGAGCGCCGCAGCGGCGCCCATCAAAAACTTCTTCATGGAAAGGTCCCCTTTCGGTTAGCCGCAGACTCGGCTGTCGCGCAGATAGGAGACGTTTCGTGGCGCGTTAGAGGCAGACAAATTTTTTTCTGCGCGCTCGCGATGTGTGTTGCGGCGCGACCACAGAAAGATGAAACGCCGTTTATCCGGCGTAGCAAATGATGCGTTCGATACCATGAAAACAAAAACGCCCCGGCCGAAGCCGGGGCGTTCGAGTCTAGTGCTGTGAGTAATTACGGAAGCAACACAGACATCGCGTCGAACATGGTGCTGGCGCCGTTGAAGCCGGGGCCCGAACGGGTCCGCTCTTGGACGGACGCAGTGCCGAGATCCCAGCTGAAGCCGACAGTCCAGGAATCCGCGTCGCCGCCGTCGAAGTCGGCAGTGCGATAGCCGGCGTTGATGCTGAAAGGCGATCCGTCGAAGCGCCATTCGCCGCCGATGCCGAGCGTCGTCCAGTCCGAGTCGCCGCCGCTGAAATCGGCTTGGGTGAAGGCAACGAGGCCGGTCAGCGCGAGGTTCGGCGTGAAGAAGTACGCCGCGTCGACTTCCACGTTCGTGGCGCTCAGGTCGAAGTCGTCATAATCGGTGTAGCCGATCGAGCCGTTGAGATTGAGGTTGCCCAGATAGAGTTGGCCCTCAACGCCGAGGCCGAGGCCCGACGCGATGAAAAAATCGTTGAAGCCGACGAAGCCGGCGAACGCGTACGAGTCATTGCGCCAACCGTAGTGCATCGCGCCGTAGCTGTTGCCGACGCAGCAGCCGCCCGCATCGACGCGACCCATCTCGGCGTCCATCTGCAGAACTGCGCCGTTGCTAAGGTCGTGGCTGAACGCGCCGTTGAGGCCGTATTGGTCAAACTCGCCGAACGTATCGATGTCGGTGTTCGTGTACTGAAGGCCGACCACCGCATTGGTGTCCGCCGAGGCGATGGATGGCGCGGCAATGGCGGCGGCCGCCACGGCGCCCAACAAGATGTTCTTCATATCCAGAATCCTTTTGATGTCGCCGCTCTGGGCGCGGGCGGACGATCGCCGGGCAAGGTTATCTGGGTCTTAAGCACGCCTTGGCGGCCCCGCAGCGCGCGCCGCCTGTGATTCTGGCGCCACACCTGCGTTTACGATTGAGGCAAAGAAAAACGCCCCGGCCGAAGCCGGGGCGTTGGAAGGTTGTAACTGCGTACGGTGTTTCGATCAGAAGGCGTTCGCGAGGCCCACGACCGAAGCTTGGCTCGCGCCGTTGCGATCGCGATCGCGCAGCGTCGTGCCGCCGAAGTTGTAGCGCACGCCAACGGTCCAGGTGTCGACGTCGCCGCCATCGAAGTCGATGGTGTTCCAGCCGGCGCCGATGCTGATCGGAACGGTCGGGAATTGGAATTCGCCGCCCACGCCATAGAGCATCGCGTCGTCATCACCGGCAGTGCCGGCGTCAACCGAGACCCAGCCGATGTTGCCGTTCAGACGGAAGTTGTCGGACAGGAAGAAGCGGCCTTCCACGTTCGCGCCGAAGCCGTCAGCGTCGGCATCGTCGTTGTTGCCGTAGAAGAGGGCGCCCGCGAGCGTCCAGTTCGCGAAGTACTTGTTGGCTTCCAGACCCGCGATCCAGGTTTCGCTGCTGTCGCTGCCGGCGATGCCGACGAAGCCGCCGAACAGATGGTCGTCGTTGCGGCCATAGAGGTGGCCTACGAGGCCGTAGCCCGTGTCATCGCCGCCGCCACTGTCATCCGTGGTGACGACCGAGGCGTCAACTTCGAACACGATCGAGCCGGAGCCCGAGAAAGCCACCGCGCCTTCCGCACCCCAAGCATCGACATCGTCGGTGGCGCCGCCGAAATCGCTGTTGCTGTAGACGGCGCCCACGTAGCCAGTAGCTTGGGCTGCGGCGACGCCCGGCGCAGCCGCAGCCGCGAGCGCGGCCGCTGCGCCGATAATCCAATTACGCATTGTTATGTACCCCTGTGTCGTAATCACCCGTTCTGGGTGCGAAACTGATGCGCTCGGGCCTTGTAACGTACAATTCCACACGCCCCAGACGTTAACGATTAAGAACCCGTGATGCCCGAAAGTCACACCGGATTTGGGGTGCGGACCGCGTGGTTTCGCGCACCGGGGGAGCACACTTTGGCGCATCCAGGCGGGTCGTTTCGGGCATCCTGGCTTTGAGAGACGAACATCAGGTCCGAGGAGGGCCCGCTTTCATGCGCGTTATGACACTTGCCGCTTTGCTGGCGTTCTCCTTCGGATCGGCCGCCGCGCAGGCCCCCCCTGGCGCCCCGGCGGCGCCGGCCTCGGTCGCGCGGCAATGGATGCGCTACGAAGCCGCCGAGGTGAACGTCCGCGACGTCGCCGCCCTGGTGCGCGTGACCCCGGAAAACCGGTCCGACGTGGCGCTGGCCATCATCAATCCGGGACGCCTGCCTGCGCCTGAGGTGCGGGTTACCCGCGGGCGGCTGGTCGTCGATGGCGGCCTGCGCCGGCAGATCCGCTCCTGCCGCGTGACCGGCAATGAGTTCGAGGTCCACACGGCCCGCCAGGGACGGCTCCGGGGCGCCGATCTGCCCATCATCGAACTGCGCGTGCCCGAGCATGCAGTCGTCTCGGCCGGCGGGGCAGTGCGCCTGCACCTGGCCCCGGCCGCGAGCGCGGACGTCTCGCTCGCAGGCTGCGGCGACGCCGACATCGTCCGGGTGGAGGGCGAAGCGAAGCTCGCTCTAGCCGGCTCGCCGGATGTTCGCCTCTACGATGCGGGCAGCGCCGAAGTGAGCGTTGCGGGGTCGGGCGATGTCGTGGTCGGGGTTGTGCGCTCCGGCCTCACGGTTTCGATCGCCGGCGCCGGGGATTTCGTCGCCGCGCATGTGGACGGCCCCACCAACATCGCCATGCAGGGCGCGGGCGACGTGACGATCCGGGAAGGCAATGCGACCACGCTTAGCGTCGCCATCGCGGGTGCGGGCGATTTTACTCACAACGGCTCGGCGCGCCGGCTCGATGCGGTGATCGTCGGCGGCGGCGACGTGCATGTGCGAAGCGTCACCGGCGAAGTGAACCGGCGCGTGCTGGGCGGCGGTGAAGTGGTTGTGGGGCGCTAGGCCAGCGTCCCTTTTCCAAGCCGCAGAATCTCTCCAACGCTGAACCCAGGGCGCACAACGCGCTCCCTCGGAGGTGATGGCCATGCCCGCAGCGATTTCATGCGTAACGTTCCCGGTCGACGATCTGCAGAAGTCGCTAGCGTTCTACCGCGATGGCCTCGGCCTCACGGTCGAGGAGAGCGACGAAGAGCATGCCTCGTTCGATCTCGACGGCGTCTATTTCGTCATCCTCGACCGCAGCGAATTCGGCACTTACGTCGAGCGCGTCGGGCACCGTCCAGCGTCGCGCGGCGCGGCCGAGACGATCATCAGCTACTTCACCGAGAACAAAGGCGAAGTGGACGCCTTCATGACAAGAGCCAAGGCGGCTGGCGCCCAGGTCTCCGCGGCTGTGGATGAGGACGGCGTGTACTCGGGCTACTTCACCGATCCTGACGGTCACACCTGGGAAGTGCTGTTCGACGGCGAGGAATAATCCAAAGCCGCGTGGCTCGCGGGCAGGGATGCCGCCGCGAGCCGCGCAGCTTTGAGGTCTTCGACGAAGCGGCGGTATTGGATTTCTTTCGCCTCTTCGTCGGGCAAGCGCAGCAGATATGAAGGATGCACCGTTGCGCGCAGCGGCGCGCCTTCGCGTGTAACGAGCATGACCCCGCGCGCGGCTTCGAGCGCGCCTTTGTAACCGGCAAGCGATTTCAGCGCTGAGGCGCCAAGCGCAACGACAAGCCGCGGCTGCACGAACGAGAGTTCGTGTTTGACCCACCAGCGGCAAATTTCGATCTCGCGGCCATTGGGACTTTGGTGCATGCGCCGCTTGCCGCGCGGCGTGTGCTTGAAGTGCTTTACGGCGTTGGTGACGAACGTTTCACCGCGCTCGATGCCGGCTTCGGCCAGCGCGCGGTCGAGCACTTGTCCAGCCGGGCCGACGAACGGATGGCCGGCAAGATCCTCCTGATCGCCAGGCTGTTCGCCGACCAATGCGAGCAGGGGTTTGAGCGGGCCTTCCCCGCCAACGGCTTGCGTTGCGTCCTTGCCGATAGGGCAGGCGCGGCACGCGCTGAGCGCGGCGCGCAAGTCTTCGAGCGATCGCGGCGCAACACCATGTTGCGCGATCAGCTCCAGTTCAGGGGCAAGGTCGCTCGGCGCAATCAGCGTGTGCGCGACGCCCGCGCGTTTGCGCGGCGTGGTGGGTGTTGCGGCGACCATCTCATCGCGGCGTGCCGACGCTTGGGCGACCAGGCCTGGAATGACCCGCGCTTCGGGCAGATTGCGCCAATAATGCGTCGGCATCTCCCGCCGCATCGCATCTGTGCGCAGCCGCGCGGGATTGAACATGCTTTCGTAATAGGCGCGCCAATCATCATCGCGGGCATCGTCCGCGGGCACATCGGCGCGCGCGCCGCCCGCGCCGCAGCTGAGCGTTTCGCCGTCCCAATGCGCGCTGGCCTCCGGCGTAACGATGCTCCAACGCATGCCGGCGAAGCGGCGCACGAAGAAATCGGCCGCTTCCTGCAATATATGATGCCGCGGTTCGAACCACGCCACGAAGCGCGGGCCGTCTGCGTTTGCGGTTCCCTTGAAGCGCACGAAGGCATGCATTTTGTGCTCGTCGCGCCGGACGGCTTTGGCGAGCGCGTTGACGCGCACAACGTCCGGGTCGGCGGCGTCTTCAAGCAGCGCCTTATTGTGCTGAAGGCGAAAGAGCACGCGATAGAGCAGGGCAAAGCGCTCAGGATCGCTGTGCAATACGGCTTTGCGCGCAAGATCGACGAAAGCGCGGGATGCTCGCACCGCCGGCGCCTCGCCGGCCCGTTGGACGCTTGAACGATGCATGCCGGCGGGGGCGCCGGCAGTCCGGGCGAACAGGTCCGGGGCCGCGTCAGTGGTCCATGCGATCGCTTCTGGAGGCGCGCCTTTCACGAGCAGCGCACGCGCTTGATCGCGCCAGTCCTCGAAAACCGGAATCGCGGGCAGCTTGGCGGCGATCATGCGAAGAGATCGAGTTGCTCGACGGGGCGCGCGTGGATGTGCTCACTGTCAGCAAGCGCAACAGGCCGCCAGTCGCGCGCGACGATGAACGGGCGGCACTTTTCCAGCGAGCGCGTGAGGCGCGCAATATCGGCAAGACCCAGCGAACGCTGGCGGCGGACGAGCACGATTCGGTCGACCGTCTTCACGCCGAGCCCCGGAATGCGCAGCAGCATTTCGCGGTCGGCGCGGTTCACATCGACGGGAAAGCGATCGCGGTGCGCCAGCGCCCAGGCGAGCTTGGGATCAATGGCGAGATCCAGAAGGCCATCGGCGCCGGTGACGATCTCGTCGGCGCTGAACTTGTAGAAGCGCATCATCCAATCGGCCTGATAAAGCCGATGCTCGCGCATCAGCGGCGCGGCTTTGGAGGGGAGCCGCGCGCTGGAATCAGGAATTGGACTAAAGGCCGAATAATACACGCGCTTCAAATTGTAGGACGCGTAGAGCGTTTTGCTGGACGCAAGAATGTCGCGATCGCTCGCGCCATCGGCGCCCACGATCATTTGCGTGCTTTGGCCAGCCGGCGCAAACGCCGGCGCATTCTTTTCAGCGCTTTCCTCGATGCCCAGCCGCACGCGCGCCATGGATTTGCGGATCGTGTCGGCGCGCTTTTCCGGCGCGAGCGACTGCAGAGTATCCTCGCGCGCCAGTTCGACGTTGACGGAAACGCGGTCCGCGTAAGCGCCAGCCGCTGCGATGAGTTCAGGCGAAGCGCCGGCGATGAGCTTCAGATGAATGTAGCCGGCGAAATTGTGCTCTTCGCGCAGCGCTGTCGCCACGCGCACCATCTCCTCCATCGTCTCGTCGTGCGACTTGATGATGCCGGAGGAGAGGAAGAGGCCCTCAATGTAATTGCGCTTGTAAAAGTCGAGCGTGAGTTGAACCACTTCGTCCACGCTGAACTTCGCGCGCGGCACATTCGATGAGCGCCGATTGATGCAGTACGCGCAGTCGTAAAGGCACTGGTTGGTCAGCAGGATTTTCAGCAGCGACACGCAGCGCCCGTCCGGCGTGTACGAGTGGCAGATGCCCCAGCCTTCAGTCGAGCCGATGCCGCCGCTCGCCAAGCTGTCGCGTTTCTTACCGCCGCTCGAAGAGCAGGAAGCGTCATACTTGGCCGCGTCGGCCAGTATGCGGAGCTTGTCGCGTAGCAGCATAGATGTTCTAGTTATGTTCTATGCACCGCCTTGGCAATTGTGGCCGTGCAGCTCCACTGCAAGTTGCCAGCACATCCTTTCTGTACTGTAATTAATTACGTTGCCGGTAGCCCGGGGGGACACCATGGCGGAGCCTGGAACTTGGGTAGGCGGCTTTTTGAAAGCTGCGAAGGAAATTCTACCCGACTCGCTGAAGAGCATCGTCTACGCAGTAATTCTGCTGCTGCTCTTCGCCGTTACTGCTGCCGTTGTCTTGGTTGCGAAGCGGTCTGTCGATCAGGAAGACGAGTGGTTGATAGTCGGCGTCATCGCGCTGCTCTTCGCGCTTTGGATTTCCATCGCACTCTTTTGGCGCCCGCTCCGAAAAAAAATTCAAAGCATCCTCGACGCCGTGCGGCCCGGAGCGGACGTCGCAACTGCCGAGGAGCTGGAAAAGCGTCGCAAGCGCCGCGTTGCAGTCGCGAGCGCTGCAGCAATCATTATTCTCGCAGCGGGTGCATTCGGCGTTTGGGCCGTTTGGCCTAGTGCATACGCATTCGCGATAGAGATGAAACTGAGATACGACCCGCCTCAAGATCTAGCGTATTTGCGCGAATTGGAGCGCGTCCTCGAACGGAACGAAGCGACGGACGCTCAGTTGCGCTCACTTGTCGACGAACTATTTGTTGTTGGACCTGCGGCGCCGGTCGTCGCGCCGGACGGCGCTGTTACATACAATAGCGACTTTACGCAATTCCGGCTCGATCAAACCCGGCCCCAAGACGATGTCGGATATCAAATTCTAAGTCGTGTGCAGGTGGGTGGCCTTCTCTTTCGGCCATCATCGTTCAGCATTATCGAAACCCATCAAACCGGCAGTGCGGATCGATCTGGCGATACATGGCGCGTCGTCGGCTCACGTTTGCAGAATCAGGAACAGGCGGCCGCTTGGGTCCAGCGCCTTACAAGCTATCGGCACAGCACCGATCTTAGCGGGGACGCCAGTAAGACGCCGTTGCTGGTAATGGCCGACCACGAGGGTGGCATCGGTGGCGCTCTCAACGATCTGTCGCGACTAAACGTGTCGTACGCGCACGAATTGCCCGCTGCCATGGCGCTTTCGGTTTCGAGGCGGCGAGCGAATGCGTGTCGCGCAGGCTTCCTCGCCGCGCGCGACCTTCGTGCGCTCGGGCTGAATGTGAACCTGGCGCCCGTCATGGACTTGGCGGCGGAGGACGACAATCAGGTCATTCACGACCGCAGTTTCGGCGTGGACATTTCAACAACGTCAGCCATGTCCACAGCGTACATCGAGGGAATGTACAACGGCGGTGTTGCGGGCGTTATCAAACACTATCCGGGCCATAGCCGGACTCCCGCTGGTGCTCACGCGCCCGGCCTGGAAACGAGTGGATATGACGCGGCGCTCTTGGACGCTCTGTTAGAGCCATTTCGAACCGCGCTTGCCGAAGACTCCGAAGAGCCCCAATTCGTCATGTCGGCTTTTTTCCGCGCACCGCAATTAGGCTTGGAACCCAATCAGAACATCGCCACTTCGCCGAAATTTATGTACGAAATCTTGCGCGGACGCGAGCACCCCGACCAGCGAATGCGCTCCGGCGCGCTTGATCGCCAGCGCCAGCGGGTGCGCGTAGAAAGTTATGAAATTCAGACGCTAGGCTTCGATGGTGTGCTGATATCGGATGATTTGCTCATTCAATCTTTGGTGTTCGCAGAAAGACGGCATCTAACCGCCGAACAACTGACGACCCGCGTTGCTGATCAAGCGATTGCATTGTTTGATGCCGGGCACGACATGCTCTTGATAGGTGACGTCCGCTCACAGCGAGATGGCGACGCGCGCATCGGAGCCAACTGGCAGGCGGGCGAAGAGCCAGCGTATTTGACGCTCGAAGAGTTTGTGACAGTGCGGGACCGTATGGTTCAGCACATCTTTGAGCCCGGCCAAGCGGCGCGGCGCGAACGGCTTCGGGAGTCATTGCTGCGCATAATCCGCCAGAAAATACTATTGAGGGAAAGCGAGTTGCTTGCCCCGAGCGTCAGCGGGAGCGGCGCGGTAGTCGCGTCAAACGCCATGGCCGATGTGCATCACCAACTTTGGCAAGATTCCATGGGTTACGTTTTTCGGGGAGGCCTGCGCCTTCCTCACACCGAATCCGAGTCCGCCCACACTATCGTCGTGACTCCTTTCGGTCGTAACGCGATGCCGCGCAGCGCCCGTGATGGCAGGGTGGTCCCTAGAAACAGCCTGCGTTGGGAGGGCACATCTCCCGCGGACGTGGCGCTCAGACAGAGCTTCATCAGAGAGTCGCCACTTGGCGCAGAGTTGCTCACTCGTTTGGGCCCTCAGGTGATGACATTGCCCATCACGTCAAACGAAAGAATCGCCCGCTGCATTCGAAGCTCACCCGGTGAGGCCCCCCTGATGACGCCGGAGCAAACTCCGGTTCCGCCGGAGCGCGTTGGCCCCACCGATTCTGAGATTGCCGAACGCATTTACGAAGACTTGCCGGCTGGCACCGCGCAGGAACGTCGCAACCGCAAGCGTTGCTTCATGGAAGAGGGCGATGCGATCGCAGCCGCTATCGCTGCGAGCCACGCCCAGTCAGTCATTTTCGTCGTTGTGGATGAGCGGACGTACTTTGTTACCTTGTTTGCACTCACCCAGCTGCAACGGATGCATGTCAGCGCGCTCGGCGGGGAAGGGGAGGACGCGGAAGCTACCGACGAACCAAGCGATACGCCTTGGTTCGGGCGCACACTTGTTGTCTTCGACTGGAGGCAATTGTTGACTTACTCGGATAACGAATTCGGCGTGCCGAACCGAAGGCTAGAAGATGGAGACGCGGACGTCCTCGATCGAGTAAATCTGTTCTTCCCGTTCTCTGGTTATCAAGAACGATCCCGTCAGGCGGCCGAATTTCTCCTGGACCCGGTCAATGAGCGGCTCATCGCTTCAAATGAGCGTCGGCGAATGCCGATTCGCGTGCCTGGCAGCGACATACCGTTCAGTATCGAAGATGCCTACGCCCCGAGAACGTGCAGAGATGTGCTTGCTGACGATGGCATACTGCGGCGGGCAGCTCGCTATTAGCGCGGCTTCCAAATACCGCGGCCACTCAACTGGGCGCGCACCTGCGAGGCGAAGTAGCGAGAATTCATGTCTGACGCGGGCGCGATCCCAGCGCCCACGAGCCATCGGCCGACATCCACGCCGCCAACGAAGCATTGGGCTTTAGCGCCTTCAGCGCTCTCGATTGAGCAGTGGACGGTACTGTTTCCAGCAAGTGCTTCAACCGCTTCGCTGAGCGCGTGAAACTCCGCTGGCCCTACGCCCTCAAGCTCGACGACATGTCCATCGATCTCAAGGCTCGCTGGCCCCGCAACAGCCGGCGAGCCGGAGATCATCGTGGGAGCCTGCTCCGGTGTGGCTGCCGCCACCGCAACGCCAGCCGCCGCTCCCGCGATCATCACCGCCCCGATGGGTGCAAATTTCATGGGCCTTTCCCTAAACGCGGGCACGCGTCATCCGCAAGTTGTCGCCTGCAAGTTACTGAGATGTTAGCATGTTTGAGGCAATCGTAATGCGAGTCGCTGGGATTGCTGCGCGCGCCGCCTCATCCTTCCACAAAGGAAACGAACCTGACGGAGCGCTTGCCGCGCCTGGGTCGTTGGGGCATAAGCCCCGCCTTGGACCGGCGCGCGAGAAGGCGCGGCCGTATCTTCCGCCATGCCCAGCGACTTCAACCGCCCGGGACCGGCGGCGGGGCGGTAGAGGAGTTTAGCTCAGCTGGTAGAGCGACGGTCTCCAAAACCGTAGGTCGTGGGTTCGAGTCCCCCAACTCCTGCCACCCGGCTCTTGCCGGAACAGCCAGCCGGTCCGATGTGAACGCGAAGGGAAAGTTGAAAGCGAATGTCGATGGATGCGGCCGATCAAGAAACAGAGCCACGGCGCAAGGGCGGAGGTCCACTCCGCTTCATCGGCGAAGTGCGCGCCGAGGGACGCAAGGTTACCTGGGCGACGCGCCAGGAAGTGATGGTCTCGACCATCATGGTTGTGATGATGGGCGTCGCGGCCGCGCTGTTTTTCTTCGTTGTCGACTCGCTGCTCCGGCTGATCGTCGGTTTCCTGCTCAGTCTGTGAAATGAACGCCATGCCTGAAACTCAAGAACCGCAAGTCGCCGCTCCGCAGCCGCGTTATTCCGGCAAGGCCAAGTGGTACATCGTGCACGCCTACTCGAACTTCGAGGGCAAGGTGGCCGAAGCCATTCGCGAACAATCGCAGCGCCAAGGCCTCGAGGAGCAGTTCGAGGACATCCAGGTGCCGACCGAGGAAGTCACCGAAGTCGTGCGCGGCGCCAAGAAGGTGCGCCAGCATCGCCACTTCCCAGGCTACGTGCTGGTGAAGATGGAAATGACCGACGAGGCCTACCACCTTGTGAAGAACACGCCGAAAGTCACGGGTTTCCTGGGTACGCAGAACAAGCCGCAGCCGGTCAGTGATCGCGAAGTCGAGCGCATCCTGGGCCGCGTGGCCGAAGTGGGCGCCGCCAAGCCGCGCCAGCTCATCCATTTTGAAACCGGCGAGCGCGTGCGCGTGTCCGATGGCCCGTTCCAGAGCTTTGAAGGGCTTGTGTCAGAGGTGGACGAAGAGCGCGGGCGCCTGAAGGTGGCCGTCATGATCTTCGGCCGCGAGACGCCGGTCGATCTGGAATACAGCCAGGTCGAAAAGCTGCGCTAATCGCCAATCACCATATCTGCGAGGTCGCCGCGGACGTCTGTCTGTTCGTCGGTGACGATAATCGCCTGCGCCATGAGCGTTGCGTAAAAGAGATACGCGTGCTTGCGCGCCTCATGCTCGTCCTGTCCGAGCTCGGCAAAAAGCCTCGCGTAATAACCGAGGCGTTGATGATCTATGAGTTTTACGGCGTGCGCGGCCTCTTCGTCGCGCCGCGCCCAAAAACGGATCGCCATTTCGATTGCGGCGGCGCGTTCGGCCTTGGTGCTGGAGTGCGGAAGCCGCAGGTTGCGTTTTAGCCGCTCTCGGGCATCGGACGTGATGTGGTCGATGCGGTCGCCGACCTGATAGGTCGCCGCCTTGCGCCACTGTTTCAGCATCGCCTTGTGCAGCGCTTCGCGATCCTTGAAGTGCCAATAGAAGCTGCCGCGCGTCACGCCCAAGCGCTTGGCCAGCGGATCGACACGCACGGCATCGATACCGCCTTCGGCGAGCAGATCGAACGCTGCCTCAACCCAAGCGGGCGCATCGAGCGTCGTTACGGGCGCGGCGGCGGCTTTGCGTGCGGACATTCTGACTCCGTGCGTAGCTGCGCCAGTGTTGCAGCGCCACCACCGTAATTGCCGTTACGTTACGCGATCGGCTGATGTGTGGACAAGCGCACTCTTAGGAGTACCGTACACCTCTGTATGGCGGAGCGAAACAAAGACTTCGCCCGCACGGGGAGGGAGCAATGGCAAAACAACGTGATCGGTTCGGCGCGCGTTTTGGCGCGTTGATCACAGCAGTGCTTGGCGCGTCGGGAGTAGTCGCCCTGGCGCCGGAAGCTTTGGCGCAAGATGACGAGGAAGTCGTCGTCACGGGATCTTACATTCGCGGCACGCCCGAGGATGCGGCGCTGCCCGTCGACGTGATTACGCAAGAAGATTTGCTCGACCGCGGCGCCCCAACGACGCTCGATCTGATCAAGTCGCTGCCTGTGAGCAACGGTGTTCTGGGCGACACCAACCAGTTCGACGCACGCGCGCAGGGATCGGAAGGGTCCGGAACTGTCAATCTGCGCGGCCTTGGCCCGCAACGCACGTTGGTGCTGCTGAATGGCCACCGCATGGTGCTGAACCCGTTCGCGCTCGTGGCCGCCGGCGCGGTCGATACGAACACTATTCCTTCATTCGCCATTGGCCGCGTGGAAGTGCTGAAAGACGGCGCCGCGGCGACATACGGCTCCGACGCCATTGGCGGCGTCGTGAACTTCATTACGCGTGACGATCTCAATGGTCTTGAGGTCGGCGGCGACTACGAGTTCATTGAGGGGTCGGACGGCGACTACGACGCCCACGGCCTGTGGGGCTGGCAGGGACAGCAAGCTCAGCTGCTCGTTGGCGTCGGCGTACAGCACCGCTCTCAACTGGCCGTGCTCGAGCGCGACTGGGCGCACCTGCCTTATCTCAGTAATCCGCAGGGCGGCTGGTCCGCGGCGGGTTCGCCAAGCAGCTATATTTCCCTGTTGAACGTGGCCACTAATCCGCGCGCGTTCCGCGATCCGGGATGTACGCCGCTCGGCGGCGAGGCGTTCCCGTCAGGGACAACGCCGGTTTGCTACTGGCAATACAACATTTACGACAACCTGACTGAAGAAGAGGACCGCGAGCAGCTCTTCGCCAGCTTCGACGTGGATCTCACAGACTCGCTGCAGTTCCACTCCGACGCGCTGATCTCGCACACCGTCGTGCCGGAATGGCATACCTCGCCATCCTACGCGCTGCTGCAGGGCCCGACCGCGGGCGCAGGCTCAGGCAATTCGCCTGTGCCGAACCGCTTCTATGTGCCCGCCACCAATCCTGGCCTTGCCTATTTCATCGCACAAAATCCCGGCGGCACGCCAGGCACCGTTCTGCTGACCGGCGGACCGACGACCATCACGGCAGCGGAAATGGCGTCAGGTCTTCTCAACGTGGGGAACCGTCCCTACGCGCTGGGCGGCAATCCCGATTACGATTTCGGGGCCTCGGAAGCGCGTCGCGAATTCGACGCGATGCGGTTCTCAGCGGGGCTGAGCGGCTCGGCGGGCGATGCGTTCGACTGGGACTTCACCATCGGATATGGCGAAGAGGTTGGCTACCGCACCGGCCGCGACACGGTCGTTACACGGTACCAGCGGCTGCTCAAAGGCTTGGGTGGTCCCGCTTGCCCGACCGTCGGCGGCACGCCGGGCGTCGGCAATTGCTACTTCTTCGATCCATTCAACTATCAGATCCCAAGCAACGCCATCACGGGTACAGCCAACCCGACGTATCTGCCCGCCGGCTACAATCCTGGCGGCCTGAACATCGGCAACAACAATCCAGCCATCATCGACTGGTTCTTCCCGGAGGTCTGGACCCGCGACACCGCGAGACTGACGACGGTCGATCTCGTTCTCAATGGCGACACCCCCATCAATTTGTCGGGCGGTCCGGTGCAATGGGCGGCGGGCGCTCAGTATCGGCAGGACGGATACGAGCGCGAGCTGGATGACCTTTCCAATCTTGCCGTCAACCCGTGTATCAACTCGCCGGACTTCAACAACAACGTGTGCGCGTCTCCAGCGGGCGCGCTCGGCTTCCTGGGAAGCTCCACCGAATCTTCGCTCAACCGCGACGTCTACGCACTGTTCGGCGAACTGAGCATTCCGTTCAGCGACGCCTTCCAGGTGCAGCTCGCCGCGCGTTACGAGGATTACGGCTCTGATACGGGAGCTACATTTGACCCGAAGATCTCAGCGCGCTTCCAAGTGACCGATTGGCTGGCGCTTCGCGCCTCCGCCGGCACCACCTTCCGCGGACCGTCGCTGCCTTCGGTCGCGCCCAGCAACGTCACCGCATTGCAGGACGTGCGCGGCACCTTCCGTGCGGTCGACATCTTCGGCAATCCCGATCTCGAGCCGGAAAGCGCCACCACCTACAATGTCGGCGCCATCGTGGAGACCGAGCATCTCTTCTTCACCGTGGACTGGTGGCGGTTCGATTTCGAAAACCCGCTGATCACCGAGCCCCTCGGCGGCATGGTCGATGCCTTGTTCGGGGCAAGCGGCACGCTAAATTGTGGCGCGCCCGCTTACGCCGCCCTCCAGGCGCGGTTCACGTTCAGCTCAACGTGCGGCGCGAGCAACGTGACGCGCGTGCGCACCTTCAACATCAACGGCGCGCCGATCGAGAACTCCGGCATCGACGTGCAGGCGGAGCTGCACTTCGACGCGATGGGCGGCACGTTGGCGGTCGGCGGCAACGCCACCTACGTGCTGGAATACGTCGTCGGCGCGCAGACAGTCGAAGGCATCCTGGTGCAACCAGAGTTCGATGCAGTCGGCCTGCTCAACTATCAGACGTCGGTTTATCCTTTGCCGCAGTGGAAGGGTAACGCCTACGTCGAGTGGGGAGGGGCGCTGCAGAACCTGCGCCTCACGGTGAACTACATCGACTCCTACACCGATCAGCGCACGACGATCTTCGCGCCGTCGCCGAACTGGGGCGGAACCGCCATCACGGCCGGCAAAGAGATCGATTCCCAGATGACGGTTGACCTCAACTATCGCCTTAACTTGGGGGACAACACGACGCTGCTCGCCGGCGTACAAAACTTGACGGACGAAGATCCGGCGTTCGCACGCCTCGATCTGAACTACGATCCGTTCACCGGCGACGCGATCGGACGCACCATCCGCGTTGGTGTGCGCCAGCGCTTCTGATCGGATGGACCTCTAGTTCTTCTCGATCCTCCCAATATCTCGGCCGCGGGTTCCCCCCGCGGCCGTTCTGTTTGTGCTGGCGCCGCCGCGCGCGCGGGTGCAGCGTTCACTGGCGTGACACAGGGAAATTCGCCTCGGCGCGGCGGCGCGGGCGTGCTGACGGCGTTCGTTCTGATCGCCGCGGCGGTGCTGGTCTTTGCGCCCAACATACTGGGCGCTTGGCTCGGCGGCATGATCGGCAATGTCTGGGCCACGGCGCTGAACGCACTGACGGCGCTGCTGAGCGGGCTGTTCGGCGCGCCACCTTAGTTCGAAGAAGGCGCCGATCCCCTAAGACCCGCTTATTGAGCGGTCTGTCCGGCAAGCGCGCCGGGCTGCGCTGCAGCTTGCGTACGCGTGACGCCGCCACAAGCGTCAGTCCAGCAGATCCGCCGGTATGTCCGGGTAGGCGTCGATGACCGAGCCGAGCGCGTTCTCAAGCGGCGCGAGCCAGGGCGAAAAATTGCGCCACTGATCCAGCGCCCTCGTGGAGATAGGTTGGCGCACTTGTTCGGAGCTCGCGCTGCCCGCTACGCGCGGATTTCTGTAGAACTGCAAGCATGCCTCTTCGAAGGGCAGGCCAAGGAAATCAAGCGCGCGCCGCGTTTCCGTTTCAGGCTCGTTGACGAGGCGTTCGTGAATCACGCGATGCACGCGGCCGGGTGCGATCGCATCGAAGTGAGCCATGAGCTCAACATAGTTTCGATAATAGCGCCCCAAACCTTGCAGATCGTACGTGAACGCTTGGCCTTGGCCGAAGTATTGCTTGAACGACGAAAAACACGTCGCCATCGGGTGCCGGCGCGCATCGATGATCTTGGCGTTCGGAAGTGCGAGCAGAACCAAGCCGAGCAGCCGAAAATTGCCCAGCTGTTTGTCGGTGAAGAATGGCTTGTCGGTCTGGCGCCACTTGCGCACCGCCTCGAGATAGGCCTCGCCCAAATGCTGAAGCTGTGAGGGCGACTGCTTGAGCAAAGCTTCTGGATAGGCATTCGGGCCAAGCAGGCGCCCGGCGCCTGAAAGTTCGCTCATCTCATCGCAGGCCTCGATCTGCGAGTGGCTAGATAAGATCTGCTCCAGCAGCGTCGAACCGGATCGCGGCATGCCGACAATGAAGATCGGCCCGGGTGAAGGCGAGCCGCGTCCGGCCTGGGCCGACATGACATCGCGGGTGAGGGAGGTCTTCGTTCGCCGTACGAGGTCGGTGATGCCGCCATCTGCGCCGATCTTGGTGCGCCGCAAGCGCGCGCCCGCTTCGTAGTTTGAAAACGCCTCCCCATAGTCGCCGTTGTCTTCCAGCGCCTTGCCCAGCGCGTAGTGCAATTGCGCGCGTTCGCCCGGTTCGGCGTCGTGCAGCGCGGCGCGCATGCGTGCGATGTCCCCGGTTTCGAAGGGCACCGTCTTCAGGTTGGCGTAGCCCCACCAGGCTTCGCCGAGGGACGGACTAAGCGTCGCCGCTTGCCGGTACGCTCTGACGCTGGTCTGCGTATCGCCAAGCTTCTTTGCGGCGTTGCCGAGCTGAACCCAAAAGTTCGCGCGCTGCGGGTGAGAGGCGGTCAAACGAACATAGATGTCTCGCGCTTCAGCGAAGCGCCGCAATTGAGAGAGAGAACCCGCCTCGCAGGTCTGGAAGTCCGGATTGTCGGGCCGTGCCTCACACAGCCACATGGCCTGCTTGAGCGCCTCCTCGTGTCTGCCCGCGCCGCTCAGCCAATTGTAATACTGGGCGCGCGCCTCAAGGTTTTGCGGCTCCAACGCTAGGCAGCGCTCGAGCATCGCGCCGGCGGCCGCGCCCCGTTTCGTCCGCGCCGCCAATTCCGCCAGCAGCAAGATGGCCGCAACGTCGTCCGGCTCCGCGGTAAGCTGAGCCTTCAACGCCTCCTCGGCCTCGGCGAGCGCTCCGGCGCGCAAGGCTGAGCGTGCGGTCTCAAGCAAGGAGCGTGGGCTGGGGCGGTCAGTAGGGGCGATGGTCTCGTCTCACGGGCGCTGCGATACCCTTACCGATGGACGCCCAGGGCGTCGACAAGCCCACGCCCTTCCGTTATACGCCCCGCTTCCCGCGTGGGAGGGGAGCCATCCCGGACCACGCACCCACTCAGGTCGGGCGGTTTAGCGATCGTCCGGCGTTAAGCGAGAGGCCAACATGGCTAAGAAGGTACTGGGGCAAATTAAGCTCCAGGTGCCGGCTGGCGCTGCCAACCCGTCACCACCAATCGGTCCTGCGCTCGGTCAGCGCGGTCTGAACATCATGGAATTCTGCAAGGGCTTTAACGCCCGCACCCAGGACATGCCGAAGGGCGATCCGTGCCCGGTCGTCATCACCTACTACCAAGACAAGAGCTTCACCTTCGAGATCAAGACGCCGCCGGCGTCGTTCCTGATCAAGAAGGCCGCAAAGCTCCCGACGGCCAAGAAGCCGGGCTCGGGCTCGAAGACGCCGGGCGTCAACGTGGTCGGCAAGATCACGATGGCCCAGTGCAAGGAAATCGCCAAGGCGAAGCAGAAAGACCTGAACGCCGCTGACTTGGACCAAGCCGCGAAGATGATCGCCGGCACCGCCCGCTCGATGGGCGTGGAAGTGGTGGGGTAACGCGTCATGGCCGAAGCAAGAAAAACCAAGGACGTGAAGCTCCCGAAGCGTCAGCAAAAGAGCCACGCCGGCATCGACCCCCGTAAGCTCCACACGCTCGATGAAGCGGTGAAGCTGATCAAGGCGCGCGCCAACGCGAAGTTCGACGAGACGATCGAAGTCGCGATGAACCTCGGCGTCGATCCGAAGTATCCCGATCAGCAAGTGCGCGGCGTCGTCTCGCTGCCGAACGGCACGGGCCGCTCGGCGCGCGTCGCTGTGTTTGCGCGTGGTCCGAAGGCTGAAGAAGCCAAGGCCGCGGGCGCGGACATCGTTGGCGCGGAAGACCTCTTCGAGGTCGTCAATGGCGGCAAGATCGACTTCGAACGCCTGATCGCGACGCCCGACATGATGGCTCTCGTTGGCCGTCTCGGTAAGGTTCTGGGCCCGCGCGGCCTGATGCCGAACCCGAAGGTCGGCACGGTAACGATGGACGTGAAGAAGGCCGTCGGCGATGCCAAAGGCGGCGCGGTTGAGTTTCGCGTCGAGAAGGCCGGCATCATTCACGCCGGCGTCGGCAAGGCGAGCTTCACCGAAGACCAGATCCGGCAGAACGTAAAAGCGTTCATCGACGCGGTCGCCAAGGCAAAGCCCGCGGGCGCGAAGGGCACTTTCGTGAAGAAGGTCGCGCTTTCGACCACGATGGGCCCGGGCGTTCGTATCGATCCCTCCAACGCCACGGCGCAAGGCTAAACGCGATGGCTGACCTCGCCGCGCCGCGCTTCGAGGACAAGCCCGCGATGCTGATCGCGGGACATGTCAGGCGGCACACGCCTGACACGCTCTCGAAGCTGCCGATGCAGTGGTACGAGTTGCAAAGCGAACTCGCGCGCATCACTGGCGCGGTTGGCGGTGACGCGTACGGACTTTGGTACGGCCTCACCGGCGGCTCAGGTCAGTTCACCTATCTCGCCGGCGTTCGCGTCGGCGAGTTTGCGCCTATTCCGCCCGCGCTCAGCCGCGCGGAACTCGCGCCGTTGCGTTACGCGGTGTTCCAGTATGGCGGCGAGCGTCTGCAGGTGCGCAACACCGTGAACGCTGCGCTGACCCAATGGCTGCCGACCTCCGGATACGAACTCTCGGACATGGAAGGCCGTCCCGACGCGATCGAGCGCTACAGCGAACAGTTCAACCAAACGGGCCAAGGTCCCGTCGAAGTCTGGCTGCCGATCAAGAAGAAATAGGCCGTGCGCAGGCGCGCCTTACCAATGGGTAGGATGCTCGCGCCTGCGTGAAGGAACGGCATCGTACCCCAAACGCTGGTTGTGCATGGCCGGAGCGGTCCTTCTCCTAGGCACGGGGATCGCCACCGGTCTTGGGGAGCGGCGGTGTGGCGCCGCTTGCCAAGGCGCGAGAATTGTGCCTCGCCCCCTTGCAGGGTTTCGTTAAACCGTGCATATCGCCCCGTTCGGCGGGGCGTTAACCCGTCGAAACCTGTCCGAGACTGCAGGCGTCACGCATGTGGCGGCCCGAGAGGGCCTCATGCGCGTGGCTTAAATCGTTGAAAGCCTTTGGCTTTCTGGGGCCCGCAATAGACAGAAGCTGACGTTTTTCGGGGGTGGCTGTCAAGCCATCTCCCGCAGGCCGGCTCCTGGGACAGTGTGCGCGCGGATCGCGCGCCGCCCGGGGGTCTTTTTCCGCCGGCCGGCTCGTCCGCGTGCGCTTCGATAGCGCCCGGATTGGCCGGGCGCTGACTGAGGAGACCGCAATGGATCGTGCTCAGAAGGCCGAAACGGTGGAATCGCTGAAAGGCGTCTTCGCCGGCGCCGGGATGATGGTCATCGGCCATTACTCCGGACTGACCGTTGCGGATTTGACGGTGCTGCGTACTCGCCTTCGCCAAGAAGGCGCTGCGCTCAAAGTCGTAAAGAACCGGCTCGTGAAACTGGCCATCGACGGCACGCCCAAGGCGTCCGCCGCTGACCTGTTCAAGGGCCCAACGGCCATCGCCTATTCCAAGGACCCGATCGCGGCCGCCAAGGTCGCCGTCGCCTACGCCAAGGATAAGGAAAAGTTCGTCATTCTCGGCGGGCTCTTCGGCGACCAGCTGCTCGACAAGCAAGGCGTGCAGGCGATCGCCACGCTGCCTTCGCTCGACGAGCTGCGCGGCAAGATCATCGGCCTGGTGCAGGCGCCCGCGACCAAGATCGCCGGCGTGCTCGCAGCCCCCGGTGGTCAGCTGGCCCGCGTTCTCAACGCTTACGCGACCAAGGACGCCGCCTAACCGTCATTCCGCAATTCGATTGAAAACACAGACAAAACGTCAGGAACAAAGATCATGGCAAACCTCGAAAAGATCGTCGAAGACCTTTCGGCGCTGACCGTCCTCGAAGCTGCTGAGCTCTCGAAGATGCTCGAAGAAAAGTGGGGCGTTTCCGCCGCTGCTCCGGTGGCCGTCGCCGCCGCTGGCGGCGCAGCGCCCGCTGCCGCCGCTGAAGAGAAGACCGAGTTCACGGTCCAGCTTACCGCCGCGGGCGACAAGAAGATCGAAGTCATCAAGGAAGTGCGCGCGATCACGGGCCTCGGCTTGAAAGAAGCCAAGGACCTGGTCGAAGGCGCGCCGAAGCCGGTGAAGGAGGGCGTGAACAAGGCCGATGCCGAAAAGTTCAAAGCTCAGCTTGAAAAAGCCGGCGCCAAGGTCGATCTGAAGTAACTCGCAAACATCAACCGGACGCCGGAGCCGCTCAAAGCGGCTTCGGCTCCGGCATTTCGCGTCCTCAAGAGACGCGAACGGAGCTCCCACCGCCCGGGGGCGCTTCGACAAGGGTCGGGTTCGCGGCGCGAAACGCGAATTCAGGGGCAAAGGCGGCTCATGTGCCGCGCTTGGCGGGCCTAGTGGCCGGGGTCCGCACGTGAGCGCAGCGCGCATTGGGAAGACGAGACGAGATGGCTCTGTCGTACACTGGTAAGAAACGTATTCGCAAATCCTTCGGCAAGATCCCGGAAGCCGGGCGCATGCCGAACCTGATCGAGGTGCAAAAGAGCTCCTACGATCAATTCCTGCAGAAGGACCAGCGTTCCTACGAACGCATCGATGAAGGTCTGCAGGCCGTGTTCAAGTCGGTGTTCCCGATCCGCGACTTCTCGGAGCGCGCGGTGCTGGAATACGTCAGCTACGAATTCGAAGAGCCGAAGTTCGACGTCGAAGAATGCCAGCAGCGCGACATGACCTATGCCGCGCCGCTGAAGGTGAAGCTGCGTCTCATCGTGTTCGAAACCGATGAAGAGACCGGCGCGAAGTCCGTGAAGGACATCAAAGAACAGGACGTCTATCTGGGCGACATCCCGCTCATGACGGACAAGGGCACGTTCGTCGTGAACGGCACCGAGCGCGTGATCGTGTCTCAGATGCACCGTTCGCCGGGCGTCTTCTTCGACCACGACAAGGGCAAGACCCACGCCTCGGGCAAGCTCTTGTTCGCCGCGCGCGTGATTCCGTACCGCGGCTCCTGGCTCGACTTCGAGTTCGACGCCAAGGACGTGATGTTCGTCCGCATCGACCGCAAGCGGAAGCTGCCGGCGACGACGCTGCTCTATGGCCTGGGCATGTCGAGCGAGCAGATCCTCGCGACGTTCTATTCGTCATCCATCTACAAGCGCACCCGCGCCGGCTGGACCGCAAAGTACCGCGCCGAACGCTGGCGCGGCGTGAAGCCGAACTACGACCTCGTCGACGCCAAGACGAGCAAGGTCGTCGCCGAGGCGGGCAAGAAGATTTCCGCCCGCGTCGCCAACAAGCTCGTGGAAGACGGCGTCGTCGACATCATGGTCCCTTCGGAGGACCTGTTCGACCGCTACATCGCTGAAGACATCGTCAACCCGGAAACGGGCGAAATCTATGTCGAAGCGGGCGACGCGCTCAGCGAGGCCGTTCTGGCGACGCTGATCGAAGCGGGCATCGACGAACTGCCGATCCTCGACATCGATCCGGTCACCAACGGGCCGTACATCCGCAACACGCTGAAGCTCGACAAAAACGAAAACCGCGAGCAGGCGCTGTTCGACATCTACCGCGTCATGCGTCCTGGTGAACCGCCGACGATCGACACGGCTGAAGTGCTGTTCAACGGCCTCTTCTCCGATGGCGAGCGCTACGATCTCTCGGCCGTCGGCCGCGTGAAGATGAACATGCGCCTCGGGCTCGATACGGATGACACCATCCGCGTGCTGCGCCTGCAGGACATCCTCGAAGTGCTGCGCACGCTCTCGGACCTCCGCGACGGGCGAGGGGAAGTCGACGACATCGACAACCTCGGCAACCGCCGCGTGCGCTCGGTCGGCGAACTGATGGAGAATCAGTATCGCATCGGCTTGCTGCGCATGGAGCGCGCGATCAAGGAACGCATGAGCTCCGTCGATATCGAGACGGTGATGCCGCACGACCTGATCAACGCAAAGCCCGCGGCCGCCGCGGTGCGCGAGTTCTTCGGCTCGTCCCAGCTCTCGCAGTTCATGGACCAAACCAATCCCTTGTCCGAGATCACGCACAAGCGTCGTCTCTCGGCGCTGGGCCCTGGTGGTCTGACGCGCGAACGCGCGGGCTTCGAAGTCCGCGACGTGCACCCGACGCACTACGGCCGCATCTGCCCGATCGAAACGCCGGAAGGCCCGAACATCGGTCTGATCAACTCGCTCGCCACGCACGCGCGCGTGAACAAGTACGGCTTCATCGAAAGCCCGTACCGCAAAGTCTCGCACGGCAAGCCGTCGTCGGAGATTGTTTATCTCTCGGCGATGGAAGAGACCAAGCACAAGATCGCGCAGGCCAACGCCCAACTCGACGAGAAGGGCAACCTCTCGGAAGATCTGGTGCAGGCCCGTGAAAGCGGCGAAGCGCAACTGATCGCGCGCGAAGAAATCGACCTGATGGACGTTTCGCCCAAGCAGGTTGTCTCGGTCGCTGCCTCGCTCATCCCGTTCCTCGAGAACGACGACGCGAACCGCGCGCTGATGGGTTCGAACATGCAAAAGCAGGCGGTGCCGCTCGTCCGTACGGACGCGCCCATCGTCGGCACCGGCATGGAAGGCACCGTCGCGCGTGACTCGGGCGCGGTCATCACCGCGCGCCGCACCGGCATCGTCGAACAAGTGGACAGCCAGCGTATCGTCGTGCGCGCAACCGATGAAAGCGATGCGACCAAGCCGGGCGTCGATATCTATCGCCTGCTGAAGTTCCAGCGCTCGAACCAGAACACCTGCATCACGCAGCGCCCGATCGTGAAGGTCGGCGACATCGTGAAGGCCGAAGACATCATCGCTGACGGCCCCTCGACGGACCTCGGCGAACTGGCGCTCGGCCGCAACGTGCTCGTCGCGTTCATGCCGTGGAACGGCTACAACTTCGAAGACTCGATCCTTATCAGCGAACGCATCGTCAAGGACGACGTGTTCACCTCGATCCACATCGAAGAGTTCGAAGTCGCCGCCCGCGACACCAAGCTCGGTCCGGAAGAAATCACCCGCGACATCCCGAACGTCGGCGAGGAAGCCCTGCGCAACCTCGACGAAGCGGGCATCGTGGCGATCGGCGCCGAAGTCGAAGCCGGGGACATCCTGGTCGGCAAGGTCACCCCCAAGGGTGAATCGCCGATGACGCCGGAAGAAAAGCTCCTGCGCGCCATCTTTGGCGAAAAGGCTTCAGACGTGCGCGACACGTCTCTGCGTCTTCCGCCTGGCGTCAACGGCACGATCGTCGAAGTGCGCGTCTTCAACCGCCACGGTGTGGAAAAGGATCAGCGCGCGCTCCAGATCGAGAAGGACGAAGAACAGCGCCTCGCCAAGGACCGCGACGACGAACTCGCGATCCTGGAGCGCAACATCTTCGGCCGCCTCGAACAGATCCTGCTCGGCAAGAGCGCCGCGTCTGGCCCGAAGGGCTTCAAGAAGGGCGAAGTCACCGCTGAATCGCTTGAGCCGCTCAGCCGCGGCCAGTGGTGGCAGATCGGCCTCGAAGACGAAAACGCGATGGCCGAGATCGAAGCGCTGAAGAAGCAGTACGACGACGCCAAGAAGCGTCTCGATGCGCGCTTCCACGACAAGGTCGACAAGCTGCGCCGCGGTGACGAACTGCCGCCGGGCGTGATGAAGATCGTGAAGGTCTTCGTCGCGGTGAAGCGCAAGCTGCAGCCGGGCGACAAGATGGCCGGCCGTCACGGCAACAAGGGCGTCATCTCCAAGATCGTTCCGGTCGAGGACATGCCGTTCCTGGAAGACGGCATGCACGTCGACATCGTGCTCAATCCGCTGGGCGTGCCCTCGCGGATGAACGTCGGCCAGATTCTGGAAACGCACTTGGGCTGGGCCTGCGCGGGCATCGGCAAGCAAGTCCGCCAAGCGCTCGACACGTTCGAACGCGAAGGCGATCGCAAGCCGCTCGACGCCAAGCTGCGCGAATTCTACGGCCCCAAGGAGCAATTGCCGAAGGACGCCGATGAGCTGCGTGAATTGGCGCACAACATCGAGAAGGGCGTGCCTGTGGCGACGCCCGTCTTCGATGGCGCCAAGGACGCCGACATCCGCGATCTTCTGAAGGCCGCCGGTTTCTCGGAGACCGGTCAGGTTCAGCTGAAGGACGGCACGACGGGCGAGACGTTCAAGCGTCCCGTCACGGTTGGCTACATTTACATGCTGAAGCTGCACCACCTGGTCGACGACAAGATCCACGCGCGTTCGATCGGCCCGTACTCGCTCGTCACCCAGCAACCTTTGGGCGGCAAGGCGCAGTTCGGCGGTCAGCGCTTCGGCGAAATGGAAGTGTGGGCGCTCGAGGCCTACGGCGCGGCCTACACGCTGCAGGAAATGCTGACCGTGAAGTCCGACGACGTCGCCGGCCGCACCAAGGTCTACGAGGCCATCACGCGCGGTCACGACACGTTCGAAGCGGGCATCCCCGAGTCGTTCAACGTGCTCGTGAAGGAAATGCGCTCGCTTGGCCTCAACGTCGAACTGGTCGACGGCCAGAAGCTGAAGGCGGCCGAATAACAAGAGCCGGCGCGTCTCACCCGAGACGCGCCGGGCTCAAGTGAAAATGAACCCACGGAGCGCCGCCGCACACGGCGCCACTGAAGGTCAAGACGATGAATGCAATGAACCAAGACCTGATCAACAACACGTTCGGCAACCAGCCGCCGGCGCCGGTGTTCGATCAGATCAAGATTTCGATCGCGAGCCCGGAGCAGATCCGCTCCTGGTCGTTCGGTGAGATCAAGAAGCCCGAGACGATCAACTACCGCACGTTCAAGCCTGAGCGTGACGGTCTGTTCTGCGCGCGCATCTTTGGCCCGATCAAGGATTACGAGTGCTTGTGCGGCAAGTACAAGCGCATGAAGTACAAGGACATCATCTGCGAAAAGTGCGGCGTGCAGGTGACGCTCCAGCGCGTGCGGCGCGAGCGCATGGGCCACATCGAGCTCGCCGCGCCCGTCGCGCACATCTGGTTCCTGAAGTCGCTGCCGAGCCGCATCGCGCTGATGCTGGACATGGCGCTGAAGGACATCGAGCGCGTCCTCTACTTCGAACAATACATCGTGCTCGAACCGGGTCTGACGCCGCTCTCGGCCAAGCAGCTCCTGACCGAAGAAGATTACATCAAGGCGCAGGACGAGTACGGCGAAGACAGCTTCACGGCCGCCATCGGCGCCGAAGCGATCCGCGAACTGCTGATGCAGCTCAACCTCGAAAAAGAGGCCGAGCAGCTGCGCAAGGAAATCGCGGAATCCACGTCTGAACTGAAGCCGAAGAAGCTCGCCAAGCGCCTGAAGCTGGTCGAAGCCTTTATCCGCTCGGGCAACAAGCCCGAATGGATGATCCTCACGGTCGTGCCGGTGATCCCGCCGGAACTGCGTCCGCTCGTGCCGCTCGATGGCGGCCGCTTCGCGACGTCGGATCTGAACGACCTCTATCGCCGCGTTATCAACCGCAACAACCGCTTGAAGCGCCTGATGGAGCTCCGCGCGCCGGACATCATCATCCGCAACGAAAAGCGGATGCTGCAGGAAGCTGTCGACGCGCTGTTCGATAACGGCCGCCGCGGCCGCGTCATCACGGGCGCCAACAAGCGTCCGCTGAAGTCGCTCGCCGACATGCTGAAGGGCAAGCAAGGCCGCTTCCGTCAGAACTTGCTCGGCAAGCGCGTCGACTATTCCGGCCGTTCGGTCATCGTCGTCGGTCCGGATCTGAAGCTGCACCAGTGCGGCTTGCCGAAGAAGATGGCGCTCGAACTGTTCAAGCCGTTCATCTACGCGCGCCTGGACATCAAGGGCCTCTCCGGCACCGTGAAGCAGTCGCGCCGCATGGTGGAAAAGGAACGCCCCGAAGTTTGGGACGTGCTCGAAGAAGTCATTCGCGAGCACCCGGTTCTGCTGAACCGCGCCCCGACGCTGCACCGCCTGGGCATCCAGGCGTTCGAGCCGAAGCTCATCGAGGGCAAGGCGATCCAGCTTCACCCGCTGGTCTGCGCTGCGTTCAACGCCGACTTCGACGGCGACCAGATGGCCGTGCACGTTCCGCTGTCGCTTGAAGCGCAGCTGGAAGCGCGCGTGCTGATGATGTCCACGAACAACATCCTCAGCCCCGCCAACGGCAAGGCGATCATCGTGCCGTCGCAGGATATCGTGCTCGGACTCTACTATCTCTCGACCGTGAAGGATGGCGAGCCGGGCGAAGGCAAGCTGTTCGGTTCGATCGGCGAAATCGAGTCGGCGCTCGAAGCAGGCGTCGTGACGTTGCACACCAAGATCAAGGCGCGCTTTGAAACCGTCGACGAGAACAACAAGCCGATCCGTCTGACGATCGACTCGACGCCGGGCCGCATGAAGCTCGCCGAGCTTCTGCCGCGTCACCCGAAGATCAGCCACAAGCTCTTGGATCAGACGATGACCAAGAAGGAAGTCGGCAACCTGATCGATCAGGTTTACCGGTTCTGCGGCCAGAAGGCGACGGTGATCTTCGCCGACCGCATGATGCAGCTCGGCTTCCGCGAAGCCGCCAAGGCCGGCATCAGCTTCGGCATGGCCGACATGGTCGTGCCGAAGGCGAAGGAAGCGCTCGTCGAAGAAACGCGCAAGCGCGCGGCCGAGTACGAGAAGCAATACGCTGACGGCCTCATCACCAAGGGCGAAAAGTACAACAAGGTTGTCGACGCCTGGTCGAAGTGCACCGACAAAGTCGCTGACGCGATGATGGATGAAGCGTCCAAGCCGGCCAAGTTGAAGGACGGCCGCATGGGCGAACTCAACTCGGTCTTCATGATGGCGCACTCGGGCGCGCGCGGTTCGAAGAACCAGATGAAGCAGCTTGCCGGCATGCGCGGCCTCATGGCCAAGCCGTCGGGCGAGATCATCGAGACGCCGATCATCTCGAACTTCAAGGAAGGCCTTTCGGTCCTCGAATACTTCAACTCGACCCACGGCGCCCGCAAGGGCCTCGCGGATACCGCGCTGAAGACCGCGAACTCAGGCTATCTCACGCGCCGTCTGGTCGACGTCGCGCAAGATTGCATCATCACCGAAGACGATTGCGGCACCCAAGACGGCATCCAGATGATTCCGGTTATCGACGGCGCCGATATCGTCGTCTCGCTCGGCACCCGAATCCTCGGCCGCACTGCGGCGGTCGATATCGTCGATCCGGGCAATGGCAGTGTCGTCGTGCCGGGCGGTTCTTTCCTCGACGAAGACATCGTCGTCGCGATCGAGAAGGCCGCCGTGCAAGCGGTGAAGGTGCGCTCGGTGCTGACGTGCGAGACGCGTACCGGCGTCTGCGGCGCCTGCTATGGCCGCGACCTGGCGCGCGGCACGCGGGTGAACATCGGCGAAGCGGTTGGCGTCATCGCGGCGCAATCGATCGGCGAGCCGGGCACCCAGCTCACCATGCGTACGTTCCACATCGGCGGCGCCGCACAGGTCGCGGAAACGTCAGCGATGGAGTCCGCGCATGACGGCAAGGTGAAGTTCGTCAACCGCAACACCGTGAAGAACGCGAATGGCGATCTCATCGTCATGAGCCGCAACATGGAAGTCGTGGTCGTCGACGACGAAGGCAAGGAGCGTCAGAGCTTTAAGCTCTCGTTCGGCGCGCGTCTGCGGGTGGACGACAAGGCGAAGGTCTCCCGAGGCGATCGCATCGCCGAATGGGACCCGTACTCGACGCCGATCCTCACGGAAGCTGCAGGCCGTGTGAAGTTCGAAGACATCATCGACGGCATTTCGGCGCGCGATGAGTTCGACGAAGCGACCGGCATCTCCTCGAAGGTGATCATCGATTGGCGCGCGACAGCAAAGGGCTCGGACCTGAAGCCATCGATCGCGGTGACAGACGGCAAAGGCAAGTCCAAGAGCTACACGCTCCCGGTGGGCGCCATTCTCTCGGTCGCTGACGGCGACGACGTCACGCCCGGCCAGGACCTCGCGCGTATGCCGACGGGCGGCGCCAAAACCCGTGACATCACGGGTGGTCTGCCGCGCGTCGCCGAATTGTTCGAAGCCCGCCGTCCGAAGGATCACGCGATCATCTCGGAAAGCGACGGCCGCGTGGAGTTCGGCAAGGACTACAAGAACAAGCGCCGCCTCCGCGTCGTGTCCGAAGACGAGAGCGAAGAGCCGATCGAGTACATGATCCCGAAGGGCAAGCACATTCCGGTGCAAGAAGGCGACTTCGTGAAGAAGGGCGATTACCTGCTCGACGGCAACCCCGCGCCGCAGGACATCCTCTCCATTCTCGGCGTCGAAGCGCTGGCCAATTACCTCGTCGAGGAAATTCAGAAGGTCTATCGACTGCAAGGCGTGCCGATCAACGACAAGCACATCGAGGTGATCGTTCGCCAGATGCTGCAGAAGGTCGAGATCATGGAATCCGGCGACACCGAATTCCTGAAAGGGGAGGCGGTGGAAGCGCTGGATCTCGAAGACGAGAACAAGCGCGTCGCCGAACTCGGCCTCTCGCCGGCGACCGCGCAGCCCATGTTGCTCGGCATCACCAAGGCGAGCCTGCAGACGCGTTCGTTCATCTCGGCTGCGTCGTTCCAAGAGACCACGCGCGTGCTCACCGAAGCTGCCTCTTACGGCAAGTCGGACACGCTCGAGGGCCTCAAGGAAAACGTGATCGTCGGGCGTCTCATTCCGGCCGGCACGGGCGGTCAGCTGCGGCGCTATCAAAAGCTCGCGGCCGAACGCGACGAACAGCTCGCGATCGAACGCGCCGAGGACGCAGCAAAGCTGGCGGCGCAACGCCAGCCCGAAGCGGCCGAATAAGACAGGCAGAGGAAACGTCCAAGAAAAAGAGTACGGCCCGGGAGCAATCCCGGGCCGTAACTTTTTGCGGCGGCGATCGATCAGTTGCCGAAGCGCTCGGCAAGGACGCCATGCCGGAGGCCGAGGTCGCTCACGGTCAGAGCATCCTTGCCGAGTTTGTCCATCACCGTTCGGACGATACACGCGCCGGCCAGGATAAGTTCGGCCCGTTTAGGCTGGAGGCCAACGATCGAGCGACGCTCGTTCGCATCACGTGAGCGATACATCTCGATCTGGCGATCGACTTCAGAGCGATCGAGGATGGCGCCCTGAATGAGCTTCGCGTCGTATGCGGGCAGGCCTAGCTTGACAGCCGTCAGGTTGGTGATCGCACCGCCCATGCCGACCAGCGTATCCGGCGATTTGCGCCCATCGAGCTCTGAGAGCTCCGCCCCAATCGCCGCGAGCGCATCGCGCAGCACGCCGGGATCGACCTTGCCGTCCAGGTCGAACCGTTCCGTGAAACGAGCAGCGCCGACATTGATGCTGAACCGCGTATCCACACGCGCGCCATCTCCAAACGTGAATTGTGAACTCCCGCCGCCCGTGTCGAAAACAACCAACGAGCCTTTGCGCGCTCCGAGCCCGAGCATCACGGCCGCGTACGCCAACCGGCTCTCGTCCTCGCCAGACAGCACCTCGATGCAAACGCCGGTGCGCGCGCGAATTGCTTCCACGATGGACGCACTGTTGCGCGCGATCCTCAAGCCAGCGGTTCCCACGGCAACGATGGCGCGAACGCCGCGCTGTTCTGCTTCCTCGACCATGCCGGCGATCGCGCTGGCGGTTCGGCCGGCCGCTTCGGGCGCGATCTCGCCGGTCTCCGCCAGGCGTTCGCCGAGGCGTGTCAGTTCCGCGCGGTCGGCGTTCGTGCGCCAAACACCAGACGCATCGCGCTCGCCAACATGCAGCTTGACCGAGTTGGTGCCCACATCGATCACCGCGTAACGCTCCGGCGCATTTTCGAGAAACGACCGCAAGCCGCGCGAATAATTCGTGTTGAAGAAGCCGCTCAGGCTCACCGACGCGACGGCCGAGATCACCGCTGCTGCGTCCTCAGACTCAATCGCGATCGTGCGCGTGTGCTTTCCGTCCGCTGAAATGTCCGTAAGTTCTGAAGTGCAGCCGCCGACCGTGTAGCGGACACGCCGTTTATGAACGCGCACAGAGGTAGCGCCCGCAGCACTAAGATCGCTGGCAAACTGAGCAAGTGTATAGGCATCCCGGTTGAGTCCCGGCGCGGCGAGTCCGAGAAACGTGTACGCGCTCGCCATGTCCGCCGCGGATAACGGAAACGGCGCCTTCATCACCGGTTCCCAGCGCTCGAGGCCGTTTGCGTCCACCGCGCGAAGCACCTTGACGTCGAGAAGCTCGTCGCGAACCTTCACATTGGCGCTCCCGGCGCCGAGTACATAGAGTTCGTCGCTCTCCTGCACGCCGGTCGGCGTCAATTCAGCGAAGCGAGCCTCCGCAATCCCGAAACACGTTCCGAATGTGCGCCACTCCCAACGTGGAGAGATCGTTGCCATGCCTAGCCTCGTTGCTGCATGCAGGCGTTGCTACGAACTGGATTGCTTGCACGCCTTGGCGAAGTATTCCAGCGCCGTCCGTGTCTTCGTTTCCTGAGCCCCGCGCGGATCGAGGCCGAGCACGGTGAGGTGATTGTCAAAAGCCTTTCGCGCCTCGGGCGCCTCTTCGGGACTCGTCTTGATCGAAACTTCGACGAGGTCCTCGCCGTTTGGAAGTCTCCATTCCTCGACCGTCATCTGGTGTTCGAAATTGTCGTGTTCCAGCTTCCAACGCAGCACCCGGATAGGGCCCAGGACGCGAAGCTCCCCGAACCCGACCGTACCCGCGTAGAAGTTGGCGAGGAAACGCTCCTGGTCCTTTGTGAACAGCTTCTCGATGGCTCGCTTTCCTTCCGCGACCTTTTCGATCTCGTCGCGCCGTTGCTGCTGCGTCACGGATGCGGAGGAGACGGCATGGTCGCCTACCCAATCGGCCTCGAGTTTGAACCCCTCCAACCGCCGCCACTCCGGTGACACGTTTGCCAATTCTCCGGAACGTATCTTTACGGTGGAATCGTCTTCGTCGCCTTTGACGAGCCGCGCGCGTAAAGCAACGCCCTCGTTGAACAGATCGAGATCCAGAGTGTCGAAGAAGTAGATGAGCCGGACGACGGCGGTGTCCTCGTTGACCCGCATCGCGCGTTCCGCGCGGAGTTCTTGATCGGACCGGATCGTGACCTTGATCTCGACAGCGTCGAAATCAGCGAATGCAACTCCGGTCTTTGAGGTTGGGGCAATGCCTACTTCATGCGGTTCCATGTGATCAGTCCGAAACTCCAGCATCAGCTGCAGGCCAGGCTTCGCGGCAAATGGGCGAACCGATCGGACTTTGAACCAGGTGTAGAGGCGCTACCTATTAGTGAGAGTCAGTACGGCATTCGCCGGATCGTCGCGAATGCAAGGGCCCCCCCGAGCCGTGCCAGTGCCCTTCGGCGCCCGCGTATCCAACACTTTTCCGTGCCAAACCGCTGAAAATAAAGCGATCCAACAAAATCAGTCCTACACCTCCAAACCCGCGCGATACTCGTGCGCATGAACAAACCCGTCCACTTCCTCAGCCAGCATCGCCTCGCCAGGCTCATCGCCTGGGCGTTAGCGATGCTGGCGTGGGTTGCGGACGCATTGCTCGGGGAGGGCGCGCCGCACCGCCGGCGCCTGCGCCAGCGCGGCGGCTTTTTCTCGCTCGACCGCCTCGCGCGCTTCACATGCCGGTTAGCGCTCGCGCGCGCCGCCGACATCGTCGGCCTCCGCGCGCGCCAACGCGCCATCCGCAACGCCGCACCTTCAGGCTTCCGCCGCCGCACCACCCCGCGCGCGCTCTTGCGCGCCTGCATCGGCTCGCGCCTGCGCAGAGCCGTAAAGCGCGGCGATGTCGCCGCGCGCATCCGCTTCCTCCGCGCCGCGCTGTCCGACATCGACGCCTTCGCGCGCCGCTACACCGTCCCGCGCGCGCTGCGCCGCCTCACCAAGCTCTGCGCCATCGTCCCGATCGCGCCGCGCACTGAGGCCATGCTCGGACCGCCGGCGCCCTCGCCGGCCTGCGCCGATAGCTCCTGAGCCTCAGCTCATTCCATCGCCAAATCCACTGCCTCGCGCCGAGCGCCAGGCAGCCGCAAGTGCTGCGCTACTGAGGAATCGGCGGACCGCCTGGCGTCGGCTGATCCTGCGGCGGGCGCTGTGGACCAGAACCGAACTGATAGGTCAGCGCGAAACGCACGCGTGCGCCCGGGCTCGTGATCTCGGTGCGTTCGAAATATGTGTCCGTCGTGATTTCATTGACGTTGTTCTGGCTGCTGAAAATGTCCTGCGCCGAAAGCGTGCCATAAAGTCGATCAGCCAGTTTGCGCCGCCACGTGACGTTCGCCACCGCGAATTCATCCAGATCGCTTTGCAGCGTGTGCCGCGGCCCCTGGAAGCGCACTTCAAATTGCAGCTGGTCGGCGCCGATCGCGTTCTGGTCCGGATCGCGATAATCGAGCGAAATCGAACCGTCATATTCGAACTCATCGCGCCGTCTGATAACGCCGCCCGCAAGAAAATCAAATTCGCGCTGCATCAGGTTCACGTTCGCGGAATACCGCCAGCGCTCGCTGAGCGGCCCACGCAGGATCGCCTGCAGACCGCGTTGCTCGCTCGTGCCGGCGTTCACCGTCGAGGTGACGATCACGCCGTCGCCGTTGGTTTCCGTGAACGGGGAGAAGATGTCGTCGCTGATGCGATCGTAGAACGTGAGGCCAAAACTGCGCCCCCCGTTCTGATACGTAACGTTCGCTTCGTAAGCGTCCGTCGGCGACGGCTGCAGATCAGGATTTCCCGTGATCGCGCGGTTCACGTCGATAAACCTAAGCGATGGATCGAGCTGATTGAAACCTGGCCGTTGGATGCGGCTCGTATAGCTCAGATCCACATCGACGTGCTCGCCCACCTCGCGCCGGATATGGACGCTGGGGAAATAACGCATGTCGACGTCATCATCTTCGACGCCGCCCGACCGAACTTCGCGCCGATAGTTCTCCGCGCGCACGCCGGGTTGGAACGTCCAGTCGCCGGCGCCGAATTGGAATGTGCCATACGCTGCGAGCGTTTCCTGCCGTCCCTCGAGCAGCGCTGTAAAGTCCGGCGGGATTGCAGGCCCCAACAGCGCCTCCCGCGCGGTGTGGATCTCCTGATCCGAAGAGTCGAACGAAACGCCCGTCGTCAGAAAGCGCTCCTCGGCGAACGGCCGTTCATACTCAAGTCTCGCATTGATGTTGCGCAGATCGACCGATTGGGTCGCCCTGAACTGGCTATCCGCGCCAACGACAGGATCGAAACCGAACAGCTGATCGAAGTCGACGCCATGGAGTTGGTACATGCCGAACGCCTTCAGCACTTCGCGTGGCTGTGCGCCGTCCTGCTGGAATTCAAGATTGACCTGGTCGTTGTAGAATTGGACTTCGTTCAAATTGGATTGCGCGGATACCGGCGCGCCGCCGTTCGTCGTTTCCGTCTCGCGCAAAACGTCGTTTCCACCTCGCACGTGATCGAGCGCGACCGAGTAGCGCCGCCGTTCCGTCGGACGATAGCCGAGCGTCAGGCGGCTCAAATAATAGCCGCCGAATTCGAGGTTCTGTTCGCCGTCTTCAAGCGTCGTGGAGGCGGGGCTGAACACCCGTCGCTCGCGCTCGAAATCCTGGGTTTGCTCGCCGCCCCAAAGGCCGATGCCGCCGCTCAGCGACCATGGCCCCGAAGACCAGCTCGGCGAGACTCCAGCCTGATAGCCGCCCAGCGTATCGACGCCGGCCTGCACGGAGCCGTTCAGTCCAGCGCTGACGCGCTGGCGCGTTATGATGTTGATGATCCCGCCGGACGCTGCCGCCGAATACTGAGCGCCAGGATTGGTAATCACCTCGATGCGCTCGACCTCCGCGCCGGTGGTGCCACGCAGCACCTGTTCGAGGTTTGTCTCCGGCACGGGCTGACCGTTGATTTGAATCGTGACGTTGCCGGCGCCCAGCAGTGTGATGGCCCCCGACGGCGCTACGCTTACCGAGGGAATTCGCCCCAGCACGTCGAGCATGTTGCTCGACTGCGCCAGCGGATCTTCGCGCAGCGTGTAGGTGCGCCGGTCGATCCGCACCTGATCCCCGGGCGCCAGCACCACGATCGGATCTTCTTCCGCGACACCGTCGTCAGCCTCGGCCGGAGGGGGCGGAGGGGGTGATGCCGGCGGCGCATGTTGCGCATGCGCCACGCCGGCGGCCGCCCACAATGCAGCCGAAGCCGAAAGAAGAAGTCGCTTCATGAAAATCCCCGTTTCGAATTCTGGAAATCCGTCCCCCGACGGGTCAACGCCGAAGCGATGCGCGCCACTCGTCGACGCTGGTTTCTAACCGCGCTTTGTTGCCCGGATGTTGCGCGAATGTTGCCGCTGTACCGCGCTGAGCTGCATGAGTTCGTTCCGAGCGTTCGCTGAAAGGCTTCGGCGGACGCGTTTTTGCCTCAAAAGAGCGCTGGCTTGCCCTATGCTCGCCGCCATGCGAATCGGACGGACGCTATGAACGGCACAGTCTCAAACGCGCTGAAGCGCGTGAAACCTTCGGCGACAATGGCGATGAGCGCGAAGGCGCGCGCGCTGAAAGCAGCGGGCCGCGATTGTATCGCGCTCAGCCAAGGCGAACCGGATTTCGACACGCCGGACAACATCAAGGAAGCCGCCGCGCGCGCCATGCGCGAAGGCAAGACCAAGTACACCGATGTCGATGGCATCCCGGAGCTGAAGGACGCGATCTGCGCGAAATTCAAACGCGAGAATGAGCTCGATTACAAGCGCAGCCAGATCAACGTGTCCCCCGGTGGCAAGCCGGTCATCTTCAATGCGTTCATGGCGACGCTGAATCCCGGCGATGAAGTGGTCATCCCCGCGCCGTATTGGGTGAGCTATCCCGACATGGCGCTGATGTGTGGCGGCACGCCAGTGTTCGTCGAGACGCGTCTCGAAGACGGCTTCAAGGTTCGCCCCGAAACACTCGCCAAGGCGCTCACACCCCACACGAAGTGGCTGTTGCTGAACTCACCGTCCAATCCGTCAGGCGCGGCTTACACGGGCGATGAACTCAAAGCGCTTGCCGCCGTGCTGTTGGACTATCCGAACGTCATGGTGCTCACGGACGACATGTACGAGCATCTCACCTACGGCGACTTCAAGTTCACGACCATCGCGCAAGTCGAGCCGCGCCTTTACGAACGCACGTTGACCATGAACGGCGTCTCGAAAGCCTATTCAATGACCGGCTGGCGCATCGGCTACGCCGGCGGGCCCGAATGGCTGATCAAGGCGATGTCCAACGTGATGGGGCAGACCACGTCTAACCCGTGCTCGATCTCTCAATGGGCAGCGGTCGAAGCGCTCAACGGGCCGCAGGACTTCATTCCGAAGCACCAGAAGCTTTTCCAGGATCGCCGCGACCTCGTCGTGTCGATGCTGAACCAGGCGAACGGGATCAAGTGTCCCACGCCCGAGGGCGCCTTCTACGTTTATCCCTCGATCGCCGCGCTCATCGGCAAGAAGACGCCGGCCGGCAAGGTCATCGATTGCGACGAAACGTTTGCGACCGAGCTGCTGGAGGCCGAATGCGTCGCGCTGGTGCACGGAGGCGCGTTCGGCCTCTCGCCCAATTTCCGCATTTCCTATGCGACATCGACGCAATGCCTGGAGGACGCCTGCGCGCGCGTCCAGCGTTTCTGCGCTAGCCTCGTCTAAGCGCGGCGCGCCTGAATGCGCCATGCGCCAGGGGAGCCGCCGGCACGGAAGGCGATTGACTCGGCGGCGACGTCGATCAATCCCGATGATGTCAGCATTCCCGCGGCGCGATCCACCGCCGGCTGATCCAACGCTGCTCCAACCATAGTGCGCATACGGTCGCGGTAGTGTTTCAAGCTGGTCTTCACCTGATCGATGAACGTGAACGCCTCAGTCGAGTCGTAAGCCATGCGGCGCGAGGCAAGTGCGGTGATCTCGTTGAGGGCGGACGACAGCGTCGTTTTCGCAACTGAGTCACGCGCACTCTCAAGCGCGGTCGATATTCGCCGAGCGGCTTGCTGAAACTTTTTTTCCGACCGATCCAGCGTCACCGCACGCGCGTAGCGTTGTGCATAGCTGCTTGCGAGACTCTCGCGCGCGTGATCGGCTAAGCCTTCCTTGAAAAACAGGTTGAGCAAGCGCAGATTCTCGGCGCACTCGGCGTTGATGCTTCCATCCTTGAGGTGCGCGATGACCGACAACGCGCCACCGGGTTTGAGGATGCGCGCCGCTTCTTGGAACGCCGCTGCGCCGCCGTATTCGAGACCGAACTGACTGACCACAATGTCGGCCGCGCCCGACCGCACCGGCAGCCTGCACGCATCGGACGCAGCGCCCATCGCGCCTGGCGTCGCGCGCATCGCGGCGCGCACCCCGGCCTCGGAAGCGTCGAGTGCAATGAGCGTGGATTGCCGAAGCTCTTCGCGCGCGAAGCTGAAAATCACTCCGTCGCCGCACGCAATATCGACGACGATTGCGTTCGTGGCGGCGTAATCCGAAAACGTTTTGCGCCAATGCGTGGCAAGAAACGTTCTTTCCGAAGGATCGCCGAGCGCGCGCTCAGCTGCGCCGCCTGAGGCCCAGTATTCGTGCCAGTGTTTCGCAACCACCCAGGCAGCGTAATAAGCCGGTTTACTTGGCCAAACCTGAAAGGGAGCTACTAGCCTACAGCGTGTGAACTTAGATGTAACGATGATTACTGTTGTAACGTCAATTACGCTCAGTTCTGCAGCTTGAACGTCAGCCCGGCGCGCATTTGCAACCGGTCAACCAGCGCATCGCCCATCGCCGCGAACGGCGTCCACACGCCGCCGGGCGTCTCGGTGCGCGGGGTGTCGTTGAGACAGAGCGCGGCCTCCGAGATCATTTTCGAGGTCGAGCCATAGCCAGGATCCATGTCGCCGCTGACGGTGGCGCGCAGGCTCATCCCGTCCGTCGTCTTGCCCACGAAGAGCGCCTCGTAACTGCCGGTCTCGCGCTCGTGCTTGTTGGGGCCTTCACCCGGCTTCGGCAAAGCAAAGCGCTTCAGCAGCGCGCGCGTCGGGCCGAACGTCAGCAGCGTGTTCTGCAGCCGCGACTGGCGAAGCGCTGCGCGGGCGCGCGCCTGGCCTTTCGGCCCGTCGCCGGTGAACATCATTTCGCTATAGGTGAAATCGCGTCCGTAGGCATAGCCGCGCAAGGCGTTGGTGCGGTGGACGTTCTTGGTGTTGATCGCCGCCATCACAAAGGGCGCCGCCCAACCAGGGACGTCGTCATCCCGCACCACGCCGTCGAGTGGAGGCTGCGGCGTCAGTGTTTCCGGCGCGAGCGCGAACGGATTTGCCATGGCGTGCGCCAGCTTGGGATCGCGTTTGACCGCTTCCAGCGTGGCCAGCAGGCTTGCAGCGGTGCCGCCGGAAAACCCGCCCTTCATGCGCATGACGCGTGCGCGGACGTCGCGCACCGGCTGGCCGAAGCGCTGCTTCGCTTCCTGCTGCAGATAATAGACGCCGCCGTCGAACGGGATGGAATCGAAGCCACACGAGAACACGATGCGCGCGCCGCTTTCCTTGGCCGCCTTGTCGTACTTGGCGATCATCTCGGCCATCCAATTCGGCTCGCCGCAAAGATCGACATAGTCCGTGCCGGCACGCGCGCACGCCGCGACAAGGCCTTCGCCGTAGCGCTGATAGGGGCCGACCGTCGTGATCACAACGCGCCCGCGATGGGCAAGCGCATCGAGTGCTCCGGCGTCGTGCGCGCCCGCTTCGATTAGCGGAAAATCCATCGGCGCGCCGAGATCGATGGCGAGCTGCTTCAGCTTTTGCCTGTCGCGCCCTGCGATGGCCCAGCGCACATCGCCCTGCGCGCCGTAGGTGCGCAATAAATGCTCCGCCACGAGGCGGCCCGTAAAGCCGGTCGCGCCATAAACGATAACGTCGAATTCCTGTGCGCTCATGCGCTCCTCCCACGGGCGCTATCGCTAGCATGCGGCAACGGGGGAGGGGAGCTATTCGCGTTTGCGCTCACACTGACGTAGCGACACGTGCTCTAGTCTCGCCCGACTCATGCCGCCTCTCGCCATCGGCGCCGCGCTTACATCGGCGCTCATTCACGCCAGTTGGAACGCCGCGCTCAAAGGCGGGCGCGGCGACCGCATCGCGGACGCTTTCCTGATTGCCGTTGGCGGCATCCTAACCTGGGCCGTCATCGCCGCGATCTGGGGCGCGCCACGCGTGGAAGCATGGCCTTTCCTCGCGGCCTCCGCGCTGATCCATCTCGTCTACTGGTACGCACTCTTCAACGCCTACGACGCGGGCGACATGAGCCACATCTACACGCTGTCGCGCGGCTCGGCGCCGATGCTGGTGGCGTTTGGCGCAGCCCTGGTCGCGCACGAGATTCCGCCGCCGGTGAAGATGGGCGGCGTGGCGCTCGTCTCGCTTGGCGTGCTTTGCGTGGGCTTTTCTCCGCGCGCGCCGCTCAAGGCGACGCTGTGGGCGCTGAGCATCGGGCTGTGCATTTCGGCCTATTCGCTCGTCGACGCGCTCGGCGCTCGCGCAAGCGGCAACGCGCTTGTCTACGTCGCTTGGACGTCGGGCGTCATGGGCGTGCCGATGATTGCCTTCGCGTACTGGCGGCGCGGGCGTCAGCTCTGGACTGACGCGATGGTGCAGCCGATCCGCGGGCTCGCCATCGGTGTGATCAGTTTTCTTGGCTACGGCCTCGTTCTCTGGGCGCAGACTTTCGCGCCCATCGCGCAAGTGACGGCGCTGCGCGAAACCTCGGTGGTGTTCGGCGCGCTGATCGCTTTCGCGTTCCTGCGCGAGCGATTGGGCGCCCGGCGCTGGACCGGCGCCGTGATTGTCGCGGCGGGCGCTGGCCTCATCGCCTTCGCGTGACTATCTTGGCTGCAATGGCCGACCTCCACATTATCCGCATCGACGACGCAAAGGCGCTGGTGCGCGTCGGCGTGCCGGAGCCCGAGCGCGCCAAGCCGCAGGAGGTGCGCATCTGCGTGACGCTCGCGCTCGCCGAGCCGCCGCATTATGTCGAGCACGACCGGATCGCCGCGACCGTCGATTACGATCGCATCATCCACTTCATCCGCGACGATCTCGGCGAACCAGCGCATCTCATTGAAACGCTGGCCGATCGCGTGGCCGGGCATTGTCTTTCGCTGAGCCCCCGCGCGCGCTGGGTGGAAGTGACGGTGAAGAAGCCGTCGGTGCTGTCCGGCGATGGCGTGGTGAGCGTGTGCATCCGGAGAGAGCGCCCATGAGCTGGGCGCTGGTCACCGGGGCTGGAAAGCGGCTCGGTCGCGCGGTGGCGCTGGATCTGGCGCGTGGCGGCTGGGGCGTCGTGGTTCACTACAATAGCTCACAAGGCGCGGCGGAAGCGGTGGCGAAAGAGGTGCGCGCGGCAGGCGCGGCGGCCGCGCTGGTGCAAGCTGAGCTGGGCGATCCCGCGCAGCGCACCGCGCTGATCGGCCACGCGACGAAAGCGGCAGGCGCGCCGCTGACCGCACTGGTCAATTGCGCCGCCATCTTCGAACACGACACCATCGACACGCTAAGCGAGCAAGCGCTGCAGCATCACATCGCGATCAACACGCTGACGCCTGCGCTGCTGGCGCGCGAATTTGCTGAAGCCTTGCCGGACGATGCGCGCGGCGTCGTGGTCAATTTTCTCGATTTCAAGCTGGCGAATCCGTACCCGGATCACTTCTCCTACACGCTCTCGAAATACGCGCTCGCCGGCGCAACCGAACTCTTGGCGCGTGCGCTGGCGCCGCGCGTGCGTGTGAACGCGGTCGCGCCCGGCTATGTGTTGCCGGCGCCCGGCCAGCCTGATGAAGACTACAAGCGTCTGCATGCGCAAACGCCGCTGGCCTATGGCCCCACTGCCGACGATGTCGCCCATGCCGTGCGCTTCCTCATCGAAAGCCCGGCAGTTACGGGCCAAACGATTTACGTGGATGCGGGCCGGCGCTTCGTTACGTACGAACGCGACATGGGGTTCATGTAGTGCTGCATCCCTATTGGGTGACCTTTGAGCGATCGCCTACACCGACGTTCTTCAACTTGGGCGTTGGCGTTACAGCGAGTAGCGAACGGGAAGCGGAAGAGACTATTCGGCGCGCATTTCCTCAGGCGCCGGGCGTCAGCGGCGTCCGCCTCATTCGTGATGCGAGCGAACTCGATCAGGGCCACGTCGTGCCGAACATGGGCAACATGCTTCGACGTGGCGTTTGGTTTCCCATGGGATTTGCGTGACCATTCCGGTCCTGTGCCCACCGTCACAGCGATAAGGCAAACGGCGGCTTACCTTCATCTCATCGGATCGATGGCGGTCCGAAACGGGAGATGGAAATGGCGAAGTTTTACTGCCTTATCGCCGCGCTCGTCGTGTTCGCGCCCATGGCGTTCGCCACGATGAACCAAGCGGCTCAAATCGTCGCCTAAGGGCGTACGCGCCCCAGGGGCTGACAATGCAAAATGCAAACGTCTGAGGGCGTCGGATTTACCCGGCGCCCTTTGCTATGACCGCGCGGGGGACCGCACAGCTCTAATGGAGGAGCAGGGTGGCCACGCCCACCGCCCAGGCCAGGGTGAGCGCCACAAGCAATCTCCGGCGAAGGTCCGAATTGCGATCGAACACGAGCGCACTCGCGACTAGTGTGCAACGAGCGGCTAATTAGCTTCTTACTCATTGTTGTCAACGGAGTACAAGCAGCCCTTCAGAGTTCTTGAAATGTTCTCATTGTAGGATTACGATCCTACCAAATGGATAAAGATCGGCTCCATGGCCGCGGCGCGCGCACCAATGCGAGCGGCCGCTTCGAGCGCTTCGCTTACGAAGCCTTCGATGACGGCTGGAGCGCCGAAGAGGTGACGCCGCTCGAGACCATCGTCACGCCAGAACTGGCCAAGTCGATCATCAGCACCAATCAAAGCCCGGACGTTTCGTTCGATCAGTCGATCAATCCCTATCGCGGCTGCGAGCATGGCTGCATTTATTGCTACGCGCGACCGAACCACGCGTACGTGGGGCTTTCGCCAGGCCTCGATTTTGAGACGAAGCTGTTCGTGAAAGCGAACGCGGCCGAGTTGCTGGAAGCCGAGTTCGCCAAGCCAAGCTACCGGCCGAAGACCATCATGCTCGGCGGCGTCACCGACATCTATCAGCCCATCGAGCGCGGCTACGGCGTCACGCGCGCGATCCTCGAAGTGATGGAGCGCTGGCGCCATCCAGTGTCGCTGATCACTAAATCACAACTCGTCATGCGCGACATCGACATTCTCGCGCGTCTGGCCGAACGCGGGCTCGCGAAAGCGGCGATCTCCGTGACCACGCTGGAACGCCGCATCGCGCGCGTGATGGAGCCGCGCGCTGCGGCCCCGCACCGGCGCATCGAAGCGATCCGCGCACTGACACAAGCGGGCGTGCCGGTGACGGTGATGGTGGCGCCGATCGTGCCTGCGATCACCGACAGTGAAATCGAAGCCATTATCGAAGAAGCCGCCAAAGCCGGCGCGAGCGCGGCGGGCTATGTGGTGTTGCGCCTGCCGCTTGAGATCAAGGATCTCTTCCACGAGTGGCTCTACGAACATTTTCCCGACCGGGCCACGCGCGTGATCTCGATCGTGCGCCAAATGCGCAACGGGCGCGACTACGATCCCGAATGGGGTAAGCGGCAAAAAGGCGAGGGGCCGTATGCCAAGCTCATCGCCGACCGCTTCACGCGCGCCATGCGCAAGTTTGGTTTGGACAAGCCGCGCCTGCCGCTCGACACAACACAGTTCCGCCGCCCGCTCGAAGCGGGCGGGCAGACCGATCTCTTCTTCGACACGGCCGAACCGCAGCCCTTGCGCCAGGCCGCAGAGGACAGCGAAAGCTGGCAAGATAAATAGTTGGCAAAAAGTGAAACTATAATTGACACGCGCTGCGGTTGCGCCGAACCTGGGTAAACCGACTGCGAGGAGAGGTTCATGGCGCGCGCGCCCGGCAAGCACGCTCTCGCCTTCATTTTCCTGACCGTGCTGATCGACTCGATCGGCTTCGGCATCGTCATGCCAGTGATGCCGCAACTCATCGTTCAGCTCACCGGCGAGCCTTTAGCGCAAGCGACTTTCATCGGCGGCTGGCTGCTGACGAGCTACGCGGTGATGCAATTTGTCTGCGGGCCGATCATGGGCAATCTCAGCGACCGGTTTGGGCGCAGGCCCGTGCTGCTCGCATCGCTCGCCGCCTTCGCGATCGACTACGCATTCATGGGCTTTGCGCCGACCTTGGCTTGGCTCTTCCTCGGCCGCGTGCTGGCGGGCGTGGCGGGCGCGGTTTATTCACCGGCCTGGGCTTATGTGGCGGATATCTCAGCGCCAGAAAAACGCGCGCAGAGCTTTGGCGTCATGGGCGCCGCGTTCGGCGTCGGATTCATCCTTGGGCCCGCGCTCGGGGGATTGTTGGGCGAGTTCGGGCCGCGCGCGCCGTTTTTCGCGGCCGCCGCGCTCGGCGCGCTGAATTTGCTCTACGGCCTCCTCGTGCTGCCCGAGAGTTTGCCGGCCGATAAGCGGCGCAAGTTCGAATGGACGCGCGCCAACCCGCTGGGCACGCTCATGGCGCTCAAACGCTATCCTCATGTGATGGCGATCGCGGGCGCGGTGTTTCTTTGGCAGCTCGCGCACCAAGTCTATCCATCGTCCTGGGCGTTCTTCGCGGAAATTCGTTTCAACTGGAGTCCAGGCCAGATCGGCGCTTCGCTGGCTTATGTTGGCATGTTGATGGCGCTGACGCAGGCGCTGCTCACCGGCAGGATCGTCAAGCACTTGGGAGAACAGCGCGCGGTGATGGTTGGCATCACGAGCGGCGCGGCGAGCATGTTGCTACTCGCATTTTCAAACGTGGGCTGGTTCGTCTATGTGGCCATCACCGCGGGGATGCTGCAGTTCGTCGCGTACCCGTCCATGAACGCTATCATGTCCAAGCAAGTGCCGCCGGACGAGCAGGGCGAGCTGCAAGGGGGCGTCGCCAGCCTGATGAGCCTCACCACCATCATCGGCCCGCTGTTGATGACCCAGACCCTGGGGCGTTTTTCGGGGGCGGGCGCGCCGATCTACTTTCCGGGCGCCGCCTTTGCGCTGGCGGCGGTCCTGGCAGTCTGCGCCCTCGCGATCATCCTCCGCGCGGGAGCTAAAGCGGGCGGTTCGGCGTTGCCGGTTGCCGGACCTGCGAGCTAGGTTCGCTGCCCCACCGGGAGGATTTTTCCATGCGCCTCGACAACCAGCGCCGCTCAACCAATTTCGAAGACCGTGGCGGCAGCGCCGGGGGCGGCGGCGGCATGGGCGCGATGGCGCTGTTCGGTCTCTTCCGGCTGCTTGGTCCGCGCGGGATGCTTGTGGCGATCGTCGTCCTCGGCGCGATCTTTCTGTTCAATCCTCTCGGCTTGCGAGATTCCGTGCTCGGCGGCGGCGCTGGGGGCGGATCGGGCGGCTCGGCGGAAAGCACGTGCTCGGCGTCGCCCGCAAACGGACAGGCTTGCGATTTCTCAACTGCGGTGCTCGCTTCGACAGAAGATGTTTGGCGCGGCCAATTCCAGGAAGGCCGCCTGCCGAACTATGGCGTGCAGCCGGGCGCCTATCGCGATCCGAGGCTGGTTGTGTTCACGGGGTCCGTCCAAACCGCGTGCGGCAATGCGCCTTCGTCGGTGGGACCGTTCTACTGCCCTGGTGACAGCCAGCTCTATGTCGATCCGAGCTTTTATGAAGTGATGCAAAGCCAGCTGCATGCGCCTGGCGATTTTGCGCAGGCCTACGTGATTGCGCACGAGGTGGGCCACCACGTGCAGAACCTGATCGGTGCGACGCGCAATTCCGTTCCCGGCGAAACGCAGAACCAGACATCGGTGCGCGTTGAGCTGCAGGCCGATTGCTTCGCGGGCGTGTGGGGCCACACCGCCCGCGCCAATCTCGCGATCGACGACGCCGATCTTCGGGAAGCCACCAACGCCGCACACAATATCGGCGACGACGCACTCGGCGCACGCGAGGAGCAATACACGCACGGCACCAGCGCTCAGCGCATGACCTGGTTCCGGCGCGGCTTTGACTCAGGCGATGCGAGGCAGTGCGATACGTTCGCGGTGCGGAACTACAGCCAGCTCTAATATGGAGCGCCGGCGCGGCCGGCGCTTCACATTATTCCTTCCAGGTCGCGGCCTGATCGATCAGGAATTGGCGGAACGCGGCTATGCGCTTTGAGCGCTTCAGATCGCTCGGATAAATGAAATAGACCTCGAACGAGGGGCCCGGATGATCCGGCAACACCTTTACCAGGTTCGCGTTCTCGCGCGCCATGTAGTCGGGCGCGCTGCCGATGCCGAAGCCGGACTCCACCGCGCGCAGCATGCCGTAGACGTTGTTGATCTCAAGCAGCGGCGGGCGCGGGCGATTGTCTTCGCGGCCGGCGCGTTGGGCCCAATCCAGTTCGCGCATCGGCGTCGGCACGCCCGCTTGGTAAGCAATGATGCGGTGATGATCGAGATCCTCGACCTTCTTCGGCGTGCCGTGCCGCTTCAGGTAATCTTCCGATGCATACAAGCTCACCTGCACATCGAAGAGCTTGCGCTGAATAAGATCGGCGTGCGTCGCGGCCCAAAGGCGGATGGCGCACTCGGCTTCCAGCTTCAGCAGATCGTACTCGCGGTCATCGAGCAGAATCTGCAGCCGCGTTTCGGGATACTGGTCCGCGAACGCGACGAGCCGCGGCGCCAGCCACGTCGCGCCGAACGCAACAGGCGCGGTGACCTTGAGATCGCCGATGACCTTCTCGCGCGCATCCTTCAGCGTGCTTTCAGCGATCACCGCCGCGCCCGCCATTTCCCGCGTGAACTCCCGGAGCGCCATGCCTGGCCCGGTCAGCAGCAGTCCGCGGGCGTGCCGTTGAAACAATGGAACGCCCATGTCGTTTTCCAGCGCGGCGATCTGGCGGCTGACGGAGGATTGGCTGACGCCCAGCTTCTCCGCGGCCGCCGTAAGGCTCCCGGTCTCAGCCGCGAAGTGGAACGTCTTGAGCTTATCCCAGTCCATAAACCCACCCTGGCGGGGGCGCCCATTTCGGCCCGCGCGCGTTGCAATATTGCATAGCTCTGGGACAGGGTCGATAGAGGGACGACTCGGGATTTTTCGATGTTGAACACCCAGCTGGACCACCTTCCGGACTTTCCGCTTCTCACCGTTGGCAACGTTCACGTGACACTCGGCGGCGTCGCGGCCTCGTTCGCGACGATGCTGGGGTTCATGTTCGCCGCCTGGCTCGCCGGCTCGGCCTTGAAGCGGTTGCGGCTGCGCACGCGGGAAGGGAGCGGCGCGCTTTATCTCACCGAGAAGCTGCTGAGCTACGGGCTCGTTATCATTGGCATCGTCGTGGGCCTCTCGACGCTTGGACTCGACCTTACGTCACTCGCCGTTTTTGCCGGTGCGATCGGCATCGGCCTGGGGCTGGGCCTGCAGGGCATCGTCAAGGAATTCGTCTCCGGCCTCGTGCTGATCTCGGACCGCGCGATCCACATGGGCGACTATGTCGAACTGCCCGACGGCACGCGCGGCGTGGTGCAGGAGATCGGCCCGCGCGCGACGCGCATCCGCAACAACGACAACGTCTACCTCCTGGTGCCGAACTCGAAGCTCATCGAGAACACGATGATCAATTGGACCCTGCGCGGCCACACGCGGCGCATTCATGTGGTGTTCAAGGTCGCGTACGGCGCAGACAAGGAGAAAGTGCGCGATGCCGTGCTCGCGGCCGCGCATGACGTGCCGTTCACGCTGCCCGATACGCCAACGCAAAAAACCCAAGTCTGGATGACGGGCTTCGGCGAATCCTCAATGGATTTCGAACTTGTCGTGTGGCCCACGCTCGAGGCGGTCAAACGGCCGAAAGCAATGAACGCGGCCTATACCTGGGCGATTGACGATGCGCTGCGCAAGGTGGGCGTTGAAGTGCCAGTGCCGCAGCGCGATCTCCGCATCCGGAGCTTCTTCGGTCACGAAGGACAGGATGCGCTGCAAGCGCTCAACCTCGAACGCACGCCGGAAGCGCCAATGCCGGTCGCGTTGCCGACAACGAACGACGCGGCCGAGGATCTGATGCAGCCCGAGAAGCCCGTCGACAGCGAACTCAGCGACGACGACGAACCGCTCGCGCCGGAAAAACGCACCGCTTGATGTGCGATGACTAAAACACAACCTCGGCGCTGGGCTTTGTGCGCGCCGAGTCCATTTCCTGCGCGGCCAGGAACTTCTCTGCTTCCAGTGCGGCCATGCAGCCGAGGCCGGCGGCGGTGACGGCTTGGCGGTAGGTGTCGTCCGCAACATCGCCCGCGGCGTACACGCCGGGGATGTTCGTTTCCGTCGTGCCGGGTCTGACGATGATGTAGCCGTTGTCCCTCATCGTCACTTGGCCTTTGAACAGCTCGGTCGAAGGCGCGTGCCCGATTGCGATGAAAACGCCGTCGAGCTTGCGTTCTTCTCGCGCGCCGGTTTTCAGGTTCTTGATGACGATCCCGGTGACACTTTTGGGATCTTCCGTGCCCTCGATGGCTTCGAGCGCCGAATTCCACACCACCTCGATCTTCGGGTGATTGAACAGGCGCTCCTGCAGGACTTTTTCCGCGCGCAGTGAATCGCGGCGATGGATCAGCGTCACCTTGCTGGCGAGGTGCGCGAGATAGAGCGCTTCTTCCACCGCGCTGTTGCCGCCGCCGATCACGGCGACTTCCTTGCCGCGGAAGAAGAAGCCGTCACACGTGGCGCAGGCGGAAACGCCGAAGCCGCCGAACTTTTTCTCGTCCTCCAAGCCGAGCCATTTCGCTTGCGCGCCGGTCGCGATGATCAGTGCATCGGCGAGGTACACCTGCCCGCTGTCGCCGGTGAGCTTGAACGGACGCTGGCCGAGTTCAGCCTTCACGATGATGTCTTCGACGACGTCCGTGCCAACGTGCTTGGCCTGCGCGCGCATCTGCTCCATCAGCCACGGTCCCTGGATGACGTCGGCGAAGCCCGGATAGTTCTCCACATCGGTGGTGATGGTGAGCTGGCCGCCCGGCTGGAGCCCTGCGATCAGCAGCGGCTTGCGCAGCGCCCGCGCCGCATAGATCGCGGCGGTGTAGCCGGCGGGCCCAGAGCCAATGATGACAATGGGGGCATGGCGGGCGGGCGCTTGGGTCATGGGTTGGCTTTCAGGGTGGATTCGGTGTCGAGGCCAATATGGCGGGCTGCGGACCTGGCCGAAACCCGGGGCTAGCAATCCTCATTGTTCGATGATACTGGAAAGATAGAAATGAAATCCGCCGATGCAATCTCCGCCTTGGGCGCTTTGGCCAACGAACACCGCCTCGCGGTGTTCAGATTGCTGGTGCAAGCGGGCCCCGAGGGCAGGGCGGCGGGAACAATTGCCGAAGCGTTGGAGCTGCCGGCCTCATCGCTCTCATTTCACCTCGCGCATCTGACGCGAGCCGGCCTCATCACCCAGCGCCGCGAGAGCCGTTCGCTGATCTACGCCGCCGACTTCACGGCGATGAACGGGCTTGTCGGCTTCCTCACCGAGAATTGCTGCGGCGGTGCGTCGTGCGCGCCGAAACCGAAGCCGAAGCGGAGCGCAGCGTGAGCCGGGCGCTCGTCCAGACGCTGAACGAGAGCTGCTTCTGCGTCTCGCTCGACAAGGCGGAGCTCGCGCGATCCCTCGAACGCGCCGCCGGCCGTTCGGGCTTCATGAACGATCTCCTGACGACGAGGCCGCACCTGTTGGCGGGTGCGCCGGTGTTTCTGGCCAAGCAGGATGCGGAGGCGATGGCGGCAACCGTTCAGGCCATCGAGGCCGCAGTTCGCCTCCCGCAGTTTCGCGAGACAGCGCTGGCTTTCGCACCACAGAGCGCGCGGGTGGATCACGGCCCTGTAGGCGTGTTCATGGGCTACGACTTCCACCTGTCGGATGAGGGCCCCAAGCTCATCGAGATCAACACCAATGCAGGCGGCGCATTTTTGAACGCGCTCTTGGCGCGCGCCCAACGCATGTGCTGTGGGAGCGTTGCTCCTTCTTATCCGGAAGCCTTCGATGACGCCGTCATCGACATGTTTGCAGCCGAATGGGCCCGTCAGCGAGGCAATGGCCGGCCTCGGCGCATCGCCATCGTTGATGATGCACCGACGGATCAATACCTCTATCCGGAGTTCGTCCTGGCGCCAGTGCTGGTGGTGTGAGCAGGAGAAAACAGATGAAGCGCTTGCATGTGCACGTCGGCGTCAAAGACCTCGATCAGTCGATCCAATTCTACTCATCGCTCTTCGCTTCAGAGCCGACGGTGATAAAGACCGACTACGCCAAGTGGATGCTCGACGATCCGCGCGTGAACTTCGCGATCTCGACGCGCCAGGACGGCGGCGGTGTTCGCCATCTCGGCATCCAGGCGGAGAACGCTGACGAATTGCAGGACGTCTATGCACGTCTCAAGCAAGCCAATGGCCCGACTTTCGAAGAGGGCCAGACAACGTGTTGCTACGCCAAGTCAGAGAAGACTTGGATCACCGATCCACAAGGTGTGGCGTGGGAAACGTTCCTCACCACTGGTGAGAGCACGACGTATGGCGGCGGGACCGATGAGGCAGCGCCTGAATCCCATGCCGCCACCAAGCCGGGGGCCTGCTGCGGCCCGCGTGAGTTGGAGAGCGTGGTATGACCGCGCACGCCGCCCGCCGCGTTTACAACGCGCTCTTTCTCTGCACCGGCAATTCGGCGCGCTCGATCATGGCTGAGGCGATCCTTTCGCGCCTCGGCGCAGGGAAGTTTCGCGCGTTTTCCGCTGGCTCTTTTCCCAACGGCCAAGTGAACCCGCACGCGCTGCGGCTCTTGCAGCGCTTCAACTACAAGACCGATGGTTTTCGCTCCAAGAGCTGGGATGAGTTTGCCAAGCCGGATGCGCTACAGCTCGATTTCGTGTTCACCGTCTGCGACAGCGCGGCGGGCGAAGTATGTCCGATCTGGCCGGGCCAGCCCATGACGGCGCATTGGGGCGTGCCCGATCCTGCTGCAGTGGAAGGGACGGAAGCGGAGATCGCCGCTGCGTTTGCGGACGCCTATGGCCGGCTCAACAATCGCATATCCATTTTTGTGTCGCTCCCATTCGAGGCCATCGATCGCCTTTCGCTGCAAAGCCGCCTCGACGACATCGGCCGCCGCAAGGACAGCGCGACGCGCGAGACATGAGCGCCGATATCACGCGCCGTCTCGCCGCTGAGTTCGCCGGATCGCTCTTCCTGGCAGCGGTTGTGATTGGCTCGGGCGTTATGGGTGTTCAGCTTGCGGGTGGCAGCGTCGGATTGGCGCTCATCGCCAATACGCTGGCGACCGCCGCCATCCTCTACGTGCTGATCACGGCGCTCGGGCCGGTCTCGGGCGCACACTTCAATCCGGCGGTGACACTGGTGTTTGCGTTGCGGCGCGAACTGAGCGTGGGGGAGGCGATGTTCTACGCCTTGGTGCAGATCGCGGGATGCATCGCCGGCGCCGCGCTTGCGCATGTTTTGTTCGATCTGCCCTTGCTGCAGATTGCAACGACTGAACGCGCAGGCGTTGCTCAGATGATTTCCGAAGGGGCAGCGACGTTTGCTCTGGTCGCCTGCATTCTGCTGGTGTTGCGCGCCAGACCGGAAGCTGTGGCGGCGGCTGTCGCGCTGACGATCGCGGCGGGATACTGGTGGACGAGCTCAACCTCGTTCGCCAATCCCGCCATCACGATCGCGCGCGCGCTTAGCGACACCTTCGCCGGCGTGCGGCCGCAGGATGCGCCGGGCTTCATCCTTGCCCAGTTCGCCGGCGCTTTGCTCGCGGCCTTCGCGTGCGGCTGGCTCTATCCCGTGCGCGCGCGCGCGGCCCAGGCCGTCAGCACAGCGGCGGCGACGCGGTCGGTTTCCAAGAGCGGCGGATAGGTCCAGGTTTCCAGCTTGCCGTTAAAACGGCGTGCGCAGCCGCGGCGCGCCAGGCTCTGGTGAAAGCGCGTAAGCTTGCCGCCGTGGCCGTCGACATCCAGCACGTGAACCGGTTTTGCGGTGGCGGCGGCCTCGGTGGCCATGTTCACGCTGTCGGCGGTGACGAAGATGTGGTCGGCCGCGCCCAGCATGGCGAAATAGGGATTGGGACCGTCGCCTTCGTAGAAGACGGCGCAATGCGGCGCGAGCCAGGTGCGAAATTGCAGGCGCGCCGCGTCGCTGGTGCGGCGCGAGAGCGTCGCCATCAGCGTGCCGCCGGTCTGGCGCTGCAGCGTGGCCAGCGTGTCGGAGATCTCGCGCGCGCGCTGGGGAGAGATGTCGTTGCGCTTAGATTTGCCGCCGATCAGCACGGCAAAGCGCGGCGGAGAGAGATCTTCGAGCGGCGTGGAAAAATCCAGCACCGCTTCGTCAATCTTCTCCGGCGTCACGCGATGGCACGCGCCGACGATCGGCAGCACGTTCGCGCCCTCAAGCTTGTCGTGGATCGGCGGCACAACCACGTCGAACTCGCGCGGATTTACGCGCGGGTCCTGCAGTTGCACAACAAAGGTCCTGTGGTTCGACCAATCGCGCAGGCCGAGCGCGAACGGCACGGACGCGCGACCACAGCCGACAAAGATATCTGGCCACGGTGGCTCGATCTGATCAGACTGAATGGTGAGCGCCTGGCGAGGCACGGGCACAAAGCCCGGCGGAAGCCAGGACCACGGCGTGCGCAACACGACGTGCTTGACTGTCAATTTGATCGGCGCGCGCCGGCCGATGGCTTCAGCCAGCCCCAACGCCTGGTTCTCGATGCCAGTGCGCCCGTCGCTGACGGCCCAGATCTTGATGGCTTCCGCGGGCTGATAGCCGACACTGCGCATCAGCCCAGCTCCGTGGGCGTCAGAGGTATTTCACCTTGACGATCTCGTAGGACTTGGCGCCGCCCGGGGCCATGACCTCGACGACGTCGCCTTCCTCCTTGCCGATCATCGCGCGCGCGATCGGGGAGGTGATCGAGATCTTGCCGGCCTTCACGTCGGCCTCGTCCTCGCCGACGATCTTGTATTTGGCCTTGTCGCCGCTGTCCTCGTCCACGAGCTGGACCGTGGCTCCGAACTTCACCTGTTTGCCGCTGAGCTTCGAGACGTCGATGATCTGCGAGCGCGCGATCTTGTCCTCGATCTCGGCCACGCGGGTCTCGATGACTTTCCAGCACAGTGGGATCCGAAGCTTGGAATTCACGTGACTTGAAGTCGCGGC
>JADMIO013073912.1_pt1 | contig 109234 bp, 64 predicted proteins | sample 8958161 | NCBI WGS metagenome assembly JADMIO01 (sample SAMN16585339, study PRJNA669376) | soil metagenome | isolation source: Crop rotation soil | place: USA: Cullars Rotation, Alabama | collected 2011
ATCAGACCGACGATACGAGTGGGACCGTGGTCCCAGACTAATAATCAGACCGACGATACGAGTGGGACCGTGGTCCCAGTCTGATTATCAGACCGACGATACAAGTGGAACAGTTATGCCCGGGAATTCCTGCAGGATCGATCCGCTCGAGAAGCTTTCTAGTGGTACCAACCCAGGCAGGTAGCACAGTGCGCGCCCACTGCCTTACGGATAGCACGACGCATCTTCGCCGCAGCGTTGTTCCCACGGGCGATAGCAGCACGCCGCTTCGCATGGCTCTTCACACTGCGCTGTGCCTGATAGGTGGCGTGGTGCTGAGCACAGCGCCCACCATGAGTAGCCCAGTCCCTACAGTCGAGACACCGGGTACGCATAGGGCACCCCCCCCCCCCTTCCGGGGACACCCCCCTATCCGTCGACACCCCCCTACCTACTCACGTGAGTAGGCTGGGCGCGGCAGCGCTAGAAGCGACCGCCCGTCATGAAGTGGGCAGTGAGCCAACCCATGAAGGCCAGTAGCGCAAAGCGTCGAGCACGCACCCAACCCGAAGGCTTGCCTGTACTGCCGCTTTGCGTGGCGAACCATGACCAGACGTGTTCGCTCAGCGTGTCGCCCGGCTTCTTATTGAAGAGCGCTCGACCCTCAATGACGCCGAACGCGGCAAGCCATGCGAGCCAAGCGATTGTGTATCCGCTCATTGAGCCCCCCGACGGATTCGAACCGCCGACCCCCTGATTACGAAACAGGCGCTCTAACCGAACTGAGCTAGGGAGGCAACGCCGGTCGCTCAACCCTGGGAGAGATCAGGGGAGTGACCGGCCTGAGTGGGTAGCGCTCGACGCCGTTCCTTAGCGGTGCTTGATGCGTGGCGCGTAAACCCCTCTACCTATATGAAGGTTGTCGGCAACCTGATTCGGGGTCACAGCGAAGGGCGCCCGGGTGACGCTGTGATGAAGTGGCGTGAAGTCTGGATTACCCAATGAGAAGTCATTAGGAATGTGTGTTTCGAGTCATTCCGTCACAGCATCACTTCCCCCAGGTCAACGGCTCGCCCCGCTGTGCTGTGGTGACGGAGTCACTGTTACTTAGGCTAACTAACTAAACCGAGACAAGAGAAATGGGCCGACCGGGGGACCGGCCGACCCTTCCCGCTGCCCCAGGAAGCCCGCTGTGCGCCCGTCTCAGCGCCTAACAGGCTTCCCGGGTGTCTCGCTACGCCGCTACGTCTTCCGTGCCGTCCTGGGCGTCGTCTTCGTCGTCGTCGGTCGGCGGCTTCGCCCACGTGATCGAAGCGCGCTTCTCGATGGGCGTTCCCTGCCCCCTGCCCGTAGTCGACTTCGTGACAACGATCTTGTCTACGAAGAGCCCGACGAACACGCGCTTGTCGTCTACTGACGCGCGCCCCCACCACGACTTAGGGCCGGTCGGGTCAGCGTCGGCGTCTTCGGGGAACCATTGGTCAAGGGGAAGCTTCGGGGCTTCGGCGGCTTCAAGTTCGGCAAGCCGCTCTTCCGCCCCTTGCTGCCGGAGCGTCAGCGCTGCCTGTTGCTTCCGGAAGTGCTTCCTGCCAACGGGTCCGTCGTACGCGCCTGCCGCGCGGTCTTCGTACAGCTCTTCAAGGGCGTTCAGGGCGTCGGCGCGCTCCGCAACAAGGTTCGCCCGTTCGCCGCTCTTCTCAGGCGCCTCAGTGAGCTTGCCGAAGCGTCGGGCGGCTTCCCACAGAAGCGCCAACGTCTCTTCGTCGCCTTCGGCGTGCCTGATCTTGTTGAAGATGCGTTCCGCAACGAACTTGTCGAGTGCCGCCATGCTGACGTTGCACGTGCCTTCGTGCTGCCCAGGTGCGGACGGGTCGACCACCTTCCGGCGACGGCAGCGGTAAGAGTCCTTGATCGATTCTTCCCCGCGCTTCGAAGTCATGACGGCGCCACACTCGCAGTACAGCTTGTCCATGGCGGACAGAATGGCTTGCCCCCGGGAAAGCCCCTTGCCGCGCCCCCTGCCGTCCAACCACGCCTGAAGCTCATACCACTCAGCGGGCTCGATGATCGGTCCGCAATCAAGCTCGACCGGCCGGAGCGTGATCGGGTCGCGCTGAATGCGGTAACCCTCAATCTTCGTGGTCGGCGTGCCGTCCGGCTTCTTCTTGTAGATCACCTCAGCGGCGAAGCCCGCAATACGCGGGTCCCGAAGGATTCGCATAACGGTTGCCGGGTCCCAGGCGCTTGAAGCGGTCTTCTTCCCAATCGTCTCGCCCCGGGTCGGCACGGCGTCAGCGTCCATGCGCTTACAAAGCCCCGTGATGCTGCCCGGGTGAATGGCGGCTTGACTGCCCGGCTTGAAGGGAAGGTGTTTGTGCGTCTTGATCTCACGCCACCACCACCGGATTACGTCGGGCTCGAACTCGAAGGGTCCGGTAAGGGGAGTGGTCGAGTGCGCAAGCTTGTTGATGACGACATTGACCATTCGGCCGTTGCGCGTGATCTCCTTCGTCTCCGAAACAAGCTCGAAGCCGTAAGGCGCCTTCCCGCCGACGTACCCGCCCAATTCGCGCTGAAGGTTCTTCGTGTCGAGAATCTTCGCCGACTTCAGCGAAGATTCTTTGTGCGACGCGTCGAGCCGCATAATCAGGTGAATCAGGTCCATGACGTTTCCCTGCCGGAAGACGCCTTCCTGAGTGGAAACAATCGTCACGCCCAGGGCGAGCAATTCCGAGACAATCGGAATCGCGTCCATGACCTTCAGGCGCGAGAAGCGCGACACGTCATAGACAATGATCATGTTGAGCCGCCCGGCGCGGCATTCGTTCAGGATGCGTTCGAACTCCGGGCGCTCCGCCGTCCCGAACGCCGACGTGCCCGGCGCTTCGCTGAAATGCCCGACGAACCTGAACCGGCCCCCGTCGCGCTCGACTTCGCGCTGAAGGTCGGCCGCCTTGTCTTCGTTGGCGCTACGCTGTGTCGCTGGGCTTGCTGCGCTCGAATTCTCGCGCTCGCGCGACTGACGGTCGTAAGCACCCGCGTACGTGTCCACCCCGGTCACAACCCCTTGTGTCATGTCGGCGACCCTACGCCCCCAACTGAGAGAACTCAAAGGTTACCCCAGTTGGGGCACTACTCCCGAAAACCGCTTCTGACCTGGGAAAACGTGAAGCCCCGGGGCATCCGCTGAGGGTTGCCGCCGGGGCTTCGGTGTGTCCGTCAGTACGGGCCATAGAGGGGCGTCGTGTAACCCACCCAGGGCGATTGCTCCGGCACGGGGAAGCCGCGCCACGCCTTCGGGACGTCGCGGTGAGTTCAGGCTTTTTCATATCTCATTGCCCCCGGACGAGCGTCTGCTCCGCCATTCGCCGTCCGCCGTGCCAATCGGATCAGCCGTCCAAATGCGGGATTTTCGTTAGTCGGAGGCCAAACGGCATTGAGCGTCAGCATATCATCAGCGAGCTGAAGAAAGACAATCCCCGATCCGCTCCACGTGTTGCCCCAGCAATCAGCGCGACCTTGCCCCTCCAACGTCATCTCGTTCTCCGCTCATGAGCTCAGCCACTGGCGAGCGGCATCGCATTCTTCGCATCCCGCCTCTGGCGGATGCAGGAAGATCAACGGATCTCGGCCCAGTTGACCCAGGGCTGTCGCCACAATGTCGCGGGAGCGGATCAACCGAGCAAAGGCATGACCGACTGGACCTTCCTTCTGAAGGCTCTTCTCCTTGAGCCACCTGTCCGCCAAGGCAAAGCGCTCACAGCAGTGGTCATTCTCGAGATAATCGACGCGTACCAACTTGCCATCCTGAAGAATGGTGCAGTGTCTCGGCACCCCATAGGGAACCTTTGCCATCAACTCGGCAAGATGCAGCGTCGTGTTGGCATCGTGTCCCACGCCGAGGAGAAGTACCTGCCCATCGAGTTCATGGACACGGGCGACCGGGCTTGCAGGCGAGTGAGGTGGCAGGGGCAATGGATCAGAGATGATCTGCTCTGCCTGTGGCCCCGCTGCCGCAAAGGCAAATGGATGGGCGCTGCGCTTTACATTTGGCAGGCGCCAGAATGTGTCAGAGACAACTCCAAGGTCCGGTGTAACGGGCGACGTGGCAGGATCGAACGGCTCGTCGTCCAGACCTGACCACGAGGGCATGACGAGCGTCCCTCCCGGACCCAGCGCAGCACGCAGGGCCTCGATCAGTCCAAGTGGCCCATCTTCGAGGGGCCGGACGCTACGGAAGGAGCTGTGGACCAGCAGCACACCGCCGGGGGTAACCCCAAGGTTGAGAAGCTGACCGATGAGCTCGGCTTTTCGCCATTCGTATTGCACGACATTGCACTCCACCGCTGATGACATCAGTCGATCATAGCACGATCAACGGCACTGTTGCAAATAGTCGGTGGTGATAAACTTATCATCCCCTTTTGCTGATGGAGCTGCACATGAACCCATTCAAAGGCCGGCATTTTCAGCGTGACATCATTCTGTGGGCCGTACGCTGGTACTGCAAATACGGCATCAGTTACCGTGAGCTGCAGGTCGACGGATCTTTTCCGCTGCATAACCCTGCTTCGGGGTCATTATAGCGATTTTTTCGGTATATCCATCCTTTTTCGCACGATATACAGGATTTTGCCAAAGGGTTCGTGTAGACTTTCCTTGGTGTATCCAACGGCGTCAGCCGGGCAGGATAGGTGAAGTAGGCCCACCCGCGAGCGGGTGTTCCTTCTTCACTGTCCCTTATTCGCACCTGGCGGTGCTCAACGGGAATCCTGCTCTGCGAGGCTGGCCGGCTACCGCCGGCGTAACAGATGAGGGCAAGCGGATGGCTGATGAAACCAAGCCAACCAGGAAGGGCAGCCCACCTATCAAGGTGTACTGCCTTCCAGACGAACGAAGAGCGATTGAGGAAAAGGCGGCGGCGGCCGAGAGAGAATATTCAGGCCAGTTATGCTTTCTGGCCTGTAACAAAGGACATTAAGTAAAGACAGATAAACGTAGACTAAAACGTGGTCGCATCAGGGTGCTGGCTTTTCAAGTTCCTTAAGAATGGCCTCAATTTTCTCTATACACTCAGTTGGAACACGAGACCTGTCCAGGTTAAGCACCATTTTATCGCCCTTATACAATACTGTCGCTCCAGGAGCAAACTGATGTCGTGAGCTTAAACTAGTTCTTGATGCAGATGACGTTTTAAGCACAGAAGTTAAAAGAGTGATAACTTCTTCAGCTTCAAATATCACCCCAGCTTTTTTCTGCTCATGAAGGTTAGATGCCTGCTGCTTAAGTAATTCCTCTTTATCTGTAAAGGCTTTTTGAAGTGCATCACCTGACCGGGCAGATAGTTCACCGGGGTGAGAAAAAAGAGCAACAACTGATTTAGGCAATTTGGCGGTGTTGATACAGCGGGTAATAATCTTACGTGAAATATTTTCCGCATCAGCCAGCGCAGAAATATTTCCAGCAAATTCATTCTGCAATCGGCTTGCATAACGCTGACCACGTTCATAAGCACTTGTTGGGCGATAATCGTTACCCAATCTGGATAATGCAGCCATCTGCTCATCATCCAGCTCGCCAACCAGAACACGATAATCACTTTCGGTAAGTGCAGCAGCTTTACGACGGCGACTCCCATCGGCAATTTCTATGACACCAGATACTCTTCGACCGAACGCCGGTGTCTGTTGACCAGTCAGTAGAAAAGAAGGGATGAGATCATCCAGTGCGTCCTCAGTAAGCAGCTCCTGGTCACGTTCATTACCTGACCATACCCGAGAGGTCTTCTCAACACTATCACCCCGGAGCACTTCAAGAGTAAACTTCACATCCCGACCACATACAGGCAAAGTAATGGCATTACCGCGAGCCATTACTCCTACGCGCGCAATTAACGAATCCACCATCGGGGCAGCTGGTGTCGATAACGAAGTATCTTCAACCGGTTGAGTATTGAGCGTATGTTTTGGAATAACAGGCGCACGCTTCATTATCTAATCTCCCAGCGTGGTTTAATCAGACGATCGAAAATTTCATTGCAGACAGGTTCCCAAATAGAAAGAGCATTTCTCCAGGCACCAGTTGAAGAGCGTTGATCAATGGCCTGTTCAAAAACAGTTCTCATCCGGATCTGACCTTTACCAACTTCATCCGTTTCACGTACAACATTTTTTAGAACCATGCTTCCCCAGGCATCCCGAATTTGCTCCTCCATCCACGGGGACTGAGAGCCATTACTATTGCTGTATTTGGTAAGCAAAATACGTACATCAGGCTCGAACCCTTTAAGATCAACGTTCTTGAGCAGATCACGAAGCATATCGAAAAACTGCAGTGCGGAGGTGTAGTCAAACAACTCAGCAGGCGTGGGAACAATCAGCACATCAGCAGCACATACGACATTAATCGTGCCGATACCCAGGTTAGGCGCGCTGTCAATAACTATGACATCATAGTCATGAGCAACAGTTTCAATGGCCAGTCGGAGCATCAGGTGTGGATCGGTGGGCAGTTTACCTTCATCAAATTTGCCCATTAACTCAGTTTCAATACGGTGCAGAGCCAGACAGGAAGGAATAATGTCAAGCCCCGGCCAGCAAGTGGGCTTTATTGCATAAGTGACATCGTCCTTTTCCCCAAGATAGAAAGGCAGGAGAGTGTCTTCTGCATGAATATGAAGATCTGGTACCCATCCGTGATACATTGAGGCTGTTCCCTGGGGGTCGTTACCTTCCACGAGCAAAACACGTAGCCCCTTCAGAGCCAGATCCTGAGCAAGATGAACAGAAACTGAGGTTTTGTAAACGCCTCCTTTATGGGCAGCAACCCCGATCACCGGTGGAAATACGTCTTCAGCACGTCGCAATCGCGTACCAAACACATCACGCATATGATTAATTTGTTCAATTGTATAACCAACACGTTGCTCAACCCGTCCTCGAATTTCCATATCCGGGTGCGGTAGTCGCCCTGCTTTCTCGGCATCTCTGATAGCCTGAGAAGAAACCCCAACTAAATCCGCTGCTTCACCTATTCTCCAGCGCCGGGTTATTTTCCTCGCTTCCGGGCTGTCATCATTAAACTGTGCAATGGCGATAGCCTTCGTCATTTCATGACCAGCGTTTATGCACTGGTTAAGTGTTTCCATGAGTTTCATTCTGAACATCCTTTAATCATTGCTTTGCGTTTTTTTATTAAATCTTGCAATTTACTGCAAAGCAACAACAAAATCGCAAAGTCATCAAAAAACCGCAAAGTTGTTTAAAATAAGAGCAACACTACAAAAGGAGATAAGAAGAGCACATACCTCAGTCACTTATTATCACTAGCGCTCGCCGCAGCCGTGTAACCGAGCATAGCGAGCGAACTGGCGAGGAAGCAAAGAAGAACTGTTCTGTCAGATAGCTCTTACGCTCAGCGCAAGAAGAAATATCCACCGTGGGAAAAACTCCAGGTAGAGGTACACACGCGGATAGCCAATTCAGAGTAATAAACTGTGATAATCAACCCTCATCAATGATGACGAACTAACCCCCGATATCAAGTCACATGACGAAGGGAAAGAGAAGGAAATCAACTGTGACAAACTGCCCTCAAATTTGGCTTCCTTAAAAATTACAGTTCAAAAAGTATGAGAAAATCCATGCAGGCTGAAGGAAACAGCAAAACTGTGACAAATTACCCTCAGTAGGTCAGAACAAATGTGACGAACCACCCTCAAATCTGTGACAGATAACCCTCAGACTATCCTGTCGTCATGGAAGTGATATCGCGGAAGGAAAATACGATATGAGTCGTCTGGCGGCCTTTCTTTTTCTCAATGTATGAGAGGCGCATTGGAGTTCTGCTGTTGATCTCATTAACACAGACCTGCAGGAAGCGGCGGCGGAAGTCAGGCATACGCTGGTAACTTTGAGGCAGCTGGTAACGCTCTATGATCCAGTCGATTTTCAGAGAGACGATGCCTGAGCCATCCGGCTTACGATACTGACACAGGGATTCGTATAAACGCATGGCATACGGATTGGTGATTTCTTTTGTTTCACTAAGCCGAAACTGCGTAAACCGGTTCTGTAACCCGATAAAGAAGGGAATGAGATATGGGTTGATATGTACACTGTAAAGCCCTCTGGATGGACTGTGCGCACGTTTGATAAACCAAGGAAAAGATTCATAGCCTTTTTCATCGCCGGCATCCTCTTCAGGGCGATAAAAAACCACTTCCTTCCCCGCGAAACTCTTCAATGCCTGCCGTATATCCTTACTGGCTTCCGCAGAGGTCAATCCGAATATTTCAGCATATTTAGCAACATGGATCTCGCAGATACCGTCATGTTCCTGTAGGGTGCCATCAGATTTTCTGATCTGGTCAACGAACAGATACAGCATACGTTTTTGATCCCGGGAGAGACTATATGCCGCCTCAGTGAGGTCGTTTGACTGGACGATTCGCGGGCTATTTTTACGTTTCTTGTGATTGATAACCGCTGTTTCCGCCATGACAGATCCATGTGAAGTGTGACAAGTTTTTAGATTGTCACACTAAATAAAAAAGAGTCAATAAGCAGGGATAACTTTGTGAAAAAACAGCTTCTTCTGAGGGCAATTTGTCACAGGGTTAAGGGCAATTTGTCACAGACAGGACTGTCATTTGAGGGTGATTTGTCACACTGAAAGGGCAATTTGTCACAACACCTTCTCTAGAACCAGCATGGATAAAGGCCTACAAGGCGCTCTAAAAAAGAAGATCTAAAAACTATAAAAAAAATAATTATAAAAATATCCCCGTGGATAAGTGGATAACCCCAAGGGAAGTTTTTTCAGGCATCGTGTGTAAGCAGAATATATAAGTGCTGTTCCCTGGTGCTTCCTCGCTCACTCGACCGGGAGGGTTCGAGAAGGGGGGGCACCCCCCTTCGGCGTGCGCGGTCACGCGCACAGGGCGCAGCCCTGGTTAAAAACAAGGTTTATAAATATTGGTTTAAAAGCAGGTTAAAAGACAGGTTAGCGGTGGCCGAAAAACGGGCGGAAACCCTTGCAAATGCTGGATTTTCTGCCTGTGGACAGCCCCTCAAATGTCAATAGGTGCGCCCCTCATCTGTCAGCACTCTGCCCCTCAAGTGTCAAGGATCGCGCCCCTCATCTGTCAGTAGTCGCGCCCCTCAAGTGTCAATACCGCAGGGCACTTATCCCCAGGCTTGTCCACATCATCTGTGGGAAACTCGCGTAAAATCAGGCGTTTTCGCCGATTTGCGAGGCTGGCCAGCTCCACGTCGCCGGCCGAAATCGAGCCTGCCCCTCATCTGTCAACGCCGCGCCGGGTGAGTCGGCCCCTCAAGTGTCAACGTCCGCCCCTCATCTGTCAGTGAGGGCCAAGTTTTCCGCGAGGTATCCACAACGCCGGCGGCCGGCCGCGGTGTCTCGCACACGGCTTCGACGGCGTTTCTGGCGCGTTTGCAGGGCCATAGACGGCCGCCAGCCCAGCGGCGAGGGCAACCAGCCGAGGGCTTCGCCCTGTCGCTCGACTGCGGCGAGCACTACTGGCTGTAAAAGGACAGACCACATCATGGTTCTGTGTTCATTAGGTTGTTCTGTCCATTGCTGACATAATCCGCTCCACTTCAACGTAACACCGCACGAAGATTTCTATTGTTCCTGAAGGCATATTCAAATCGTTTTCGTTACCGCTTGCAGGCATCATGACAGAACACTACTTCCTATAAACGCTACACAGGCTCCTGAGATTAATAATGCGGATCTCTACGATAATGGGAGATTTTCCCGACTGTTTCGTTCGCTTCTCAGTGGATAACAGCCAGCTTCTCTGTTTAACAGACAAAAACAGCATATCCACTCAGTTCCACATTTCCATATAAAGGCCAAGGCATTTATTCTCAGGATAATTGTTTCAGCATCGCAACCGCATCAGACTCCGGCATCGCAAACTGCACCCGGTGCCGGGCAGCCACATCCAGCGCAAAAACCTTCGTGTAGACTTCCGTTGAACTGATGGACTTATGTCCCATCAGGCTTTGCAGAACTTTCAGCGGTATACCGGCATACAGCATGTGCATCGCATAGGAATGGCGGAACGTATGTGGTGTGACCGGAACAGAGAACGTCACACCGTCAGCAGCAGCGGCGGCAACCGCCTCCCCAATCCAGGTCCTGACCGTTCTGTCCGTCACTTCCCAGATCCGCGCTTTCTCTGTCCTTCCTGTGCGACGGTTACGCCGCTCCATGAGCTTATCGGGTCCACTCGCGAACGCAGAAAGGCCCACCCGAAGGTGAGCCAGTGTGATTACATTTGCGGCCTAACTGTGGCCAGTCCAGTTACGCTGGAGTCACTAGTATTTAGGTGACACTATAGAAGCGGCCGCGACAACTTGTCCACGTGGAATTCTAAGCTTAGGATCCCAATGTGCTGGAAAGGAGCCTTCCGGCAGGTGAATACGACGTCACGCGCGTGATGGATGAACCGATCGCGCTACTGCTTCGCAACGTGCATGACAAGCACGATGAAGTGGTAGTTAGGACCGATCCGGTACAGGGACGCATCATCCCTAATCGTGACGAGCTGATCTTCAATCGTTACGGTGAGACGTATTTTCTGGAAGAGATTTTCACTGCGGGTGAGCAGACCGGTGAGGAGTTAAGTACTTCGCACCGAGAACGTGAACTGAAACGTGAAATGGCGCTCAACCAGGCTGGACCAGAGACGGTGACGATAGCGGCGTTAAATTAGGAATATTTTAGCCACGGATTACACGGATCAACACAGGTAAGAATTATCCGTGTTCATCCGTGTAATCCGTGGCTTATATTTTTTAAGGAATTACCTCGAAGCTGATCTTGTTCGATTCCACCATCGGACCATCGCAACAAGCGAATCTACGTTGAATCGTGAGCTCATATTTGCCTGCGGGCAATGAATCGTACCAGGCGTCCGCACCGCCCGAATTATCAGCAACGAGCACGAACCAGTCAGCCACTCGCGGTTCGTTCGGTTTAAGCAGTACCGGTTCAGGAATGTTCTCCGCTTCGCACATGTGATTGCGTTTGGCATTCATCGTCTCGTACGACTGCCAATTCATGTAGGGCAAGACCTTCCCATCGCGCGTGAGCTTCGGACGATCTTGGTAAAGATCTGACGAGATGCACGTGTACATCGCGTCCTTCGACGTATTCGTCATCGTAATCGTAACGGGAATTTCTTCACCAACTTTGTAGCGCGTCGCCGGTGGACCAAGAAAACCGTCGGTGGTTACGATCGTCACCTTGACCGATTGCTCGTCCGGCGTCAACGCCGCTTCGTCCCTCGCCGCTGCTGATTGGCCCATCGCTACCGTGGACGCGATCAGGATCAAGACACCGAGCGCTGATAAAGAGCGCGGCAGATTGCGTCTGGATTGCTGCGACTCCTCGATCCAGGTCTTGACTGTGTTCGCGATCTTTCGTGTGCTGGGTTCGACCGGCTTTTTGCTTTCAGTCGTTGCCTCATTCGGATTCTGCTTTTGCTTGATGATTCGTATTGCCCTCATAATGCTGGAAAATAGATGCAAATCGAGTGCTACGTCTTCTCTGTAGTTGCGTCGAGTTGCCGTGTTTTGCGTGCGCAAGGGTTTGAGTTGCGAGAAGCAAATTGAAGCAAATAGGAACAATCCGACACAATACCGAGCTATCTACAATGTGCAATACTTAGACCGATATGGGACTGCGGAGCCTTCTGTTTGCTATAGCTATAGTTCTCGTGTGTGCCGGCTGTTTGCCGGCACAGGAAATTCCCGGTGCAGCGAAAATCGCGACCGGACAGCCTGCTGCCTTGAGCTATGAGCAAGCAGTCAGGCTCGCCATCGAGAACAATCTCGCCACACTTCGAGCACAAGAACGTCGGAAAGAAGCGCGCGGCCAGCAGGAACAAGCGCGCGCGCCGTTGTTGCCTAATATTTCCGGCGTGGCCTACCAGGCAGACCTGACGATGAACCTCGTCGCACTCGGTTTCCAGCCGGGCACCTTTCCTGGTATCACCAGAACATTTCTCGGTCCATTCAAAAACTTCGATGCGCGCTTGTTTCTGACGCAGAGAGTTTTTGATCTGACCGCGATTCGAAACTACCAGGCAGGAAAAGCCGGAGTTCGCGTTGCAGAACTGGGCGAAGCGCTCGCCCGCGAACAGGTGGCCAGTCGCACGGGGCTGAGTTATCTCGAAGCATTGCGCGCCGATCGCGCGGTCGTTGCCGCACAGGCGAATGTCGAGTTGGCCCAGGCGTTATTGCAACTCGCTCAGGATCAGCGCAACGCGGGCGTCGCCACCGGCGTCGACGTCACTCGCGCTCAAACACGATTGGCTGAGCAGCAAGTCGGTCTGGCGCAGGCGCAAACAGATTCTGAACAAGCGCGCTTGAACTTGCAGCGTATAGTTGGGTTGCCGCTTGGAGGTCCGTTGACGTTGACCGATCGACTGGAATTTGTCGACGACCCGTTGCCGTCAGTCGAAACAGCCGTGACGCAAGCGGCTCGCGACCGGCGCGAGATTCAGGTCGCGGAAGAGCAGAACCGAGTCAATCAACTCGAACTCCAGGCCGCGCGCGCGGAGCATCTGCCGTCGCTCGAAGTCGTTGGTGATTACGGTTCGAGTGGTGTCACGCCCGATCAGTTCGCGCTACCAACACGTCGAGTCGCGGTACAACTCAACGTGCCGATTTTTAATGGTGGCTTGACGCAGGGTAGAGTGACTTCGGCGGCGAGCCGGCAACGGCAAACCGAGCTGGAGCTATCAAACATCCGTGGACAGGTTGAGGAGGACGTGCGTCTGGCGTTGACGACCTTAAGAACAGCGGCCGTGCAAGTGCGAGCGGCTGAAGAAAGCGTGACGTTGGCGCAACGCGAGCTCGAGATGGCGCGCGATCGTTTCCGGGCCGGCGTCGCGGACAATCTCGAGGTGATAACGGCGCAAACGACGCTTGCGAATGCGCGCGTCACGCAAGTAACTGCGCTGGCGCAACACAACGCCGCCCGTTTGAATTTGGCGGCAGCACTGGGACGCGCGGAGACATTTAGATGGTGAAACCTAAGCCGCGGATTACGCGGGTTGAAGACGAAGAACCGATCAAGGACCAACCGGACGCCGAAAAAGCTCGGCGCCCTTTTTACAAACGCCGGGGCGTGCTCATCATCGCCGCCGTGGTGCTGCTGCTCGGAGCGATCTTTGGCATTCGTTACTGGCTCTACGCACGTTCGCATGAATCTACTGACGATGCATTTATCGATGGTCACATCATCCAGGTGAGTCCCAAAGTTTCCGGTTATGTCGCGAAGATCTATGTGGCTGACAACCAGCAGGTGAAAGAAGGCGATCTGATCGCCGAACTCGATGCGCGCGACTACGAAGTTAAGTTGCAGCAAGCGAAGGCTGCCCTCGACGCAGGACTCGCCAAAGAGAACGAAGCAAAATCAAATGTAAGACTGACGCGCGCGACGAGTTCCGCGACAGTTCAACAAGCGCGCGCGGCGGTGCAAAGGTCGCGTTCGGAAGTCCAGTCGCAACGAGCCGGCGCCGCTAGTTCAAGTAGCCGCGCGAGCGAAGCCTCTTCGGCTATTTCGACGGCGCAGGCAAATGTGGCTCAGGCGCAGGCCCAGGTCGTCGCGGCACAGGCCGATGTGACACGTGCGAATGCTGATGTCGAACGTTACCGGGCGCTGTATGCCAAAGACGAGATTTCACAGCAGCAGTTGGACCAGGCTATCGCAACGGCAAGGACGGCCGCCGCCCAACTGGAGGCGGCGCGACAGAAAGTGGCCGCGGCAGAGGCACAAGTGAACCAGGCGCGCGCGTCGCAGTCAGCGGCGGCTCAAACAGCGCAGCAGGCGCAAACACAAATCAGCGGTGCGCAGGCTGGAGTTAATGAAGCGCTCGGTCGATTGGCCCAGGCTAACGCAGCGCCGCAACAAGTCGCCGTGAGCGAGGCACAAGCCGCAACCGCCGGTGCGACGACGGAACAGTTGAAAGCGCAGGTCGCACAAGCTGAGCTCGAACTCTCGTACACAAAAATCTACGCGCCCGAGAGTGGACGCGTGACGCGCAAGAGTGTTGAAGAGGGCGCGCTCGTGCAGGTCGGTCAGCCGTTGCTGGCGATCGTTCCCGGCGACGTTTGGGTGACGGCGAATTTCAAAGAGAGCCAGATCGGCCAGATGACGCCCGGCCAGTCTGTTGAAATCAGTGTCGATGCTTATCCTGACAAAGTTTTCAAAGGACATGTTGATAGCATTCAGGCCGGCACGGGGGCGCGGTTCAGCTTGATTCCACCCGAGAACGCGACGGGAAACTACGTCAAAGTCGTTCAGCGTGTGCCGGTGAAGATCGTCTTTGACGAGTCGCCGGATCCGAAACACATGCTGGCGCCGGGAATGTCAGTCGTTCCCGAGGTCAAGGTGAAATGACGCCTGAGATCGAGTGGAAGCCGAGCTTCAATCCTTGGCTGATCGCGACTGCGGTGATGCTCGCCACGTTCATGGAAGTGCTCGACACTTCCGTCGCCAACGTAGCGCTGCCACACATCGCGGGCAATCTTTCGGCTACGCCCGAAGAGTCCACGTGGGTCCTCACGAGCTATCTGATTTCCAACGCCATCATTCTTCCCGCGACTAACTGGCTGGGTTCGTTATTCGGTCGCAAGCGATTCCTGATCGTTTGCATCGGCATCTTCACGTTGTCGTCGGCGTTGTGCGGCGCTGCAACGAGTTTGGGCATGTTGCTGGTCGCGCGCATTCTGCAAGGCGCCGGCGGCGGAGCGTTGCAGCCGATCGCGCAGGCAGTGTTGTTGGAGAGTTTTCCCGCCGAGAAACGTGGTTCGGCGATGGCTGTCTATGGAATGGGAATCGTCGTCGCGCCGATCATTGGCCCAACGCTCGGCGGTTGGATCACGGACAACTATTCCTGGCGCTGGATTTTTTACATCAATATCCCCGTCGGCGTGCTTGCGATGTTGATGGCGAAGACGTTTATCGAGGATCCGCCGTACATCAGGACCCAGCGGCCGGGACGGATTGACTACATCGGTTTCGGCTTGATGGCCGTTGGCCTTGCGACGCTCCAACTCGTGCTCGATAAGGGTCAGGAAGAGGACTGGTTTGCGTCGCCGTTTATCGTGCGGTCCATTCTGATCGCGGTCGTGGCCCTCATCGCTTTTGTTATTTGGGAACTGCGGACGAAGGAGCCAATCGTCAATCTGCGTGTGCTTTCAAATCGGAACTTCGCGGTGGGCACAACGCTGATCGCAACGGTGGGTATCGCGCTGTACGGCACTACTGCGCTCCTGCCGTTGTTCCTGCAAACGCTGCTGGGTTACCCGGCGTTGCAAAGCGGACTGGCAGTGAGTCCACGCGGTATCGGCGCAATCGCTTCGATGATCATTGTCGGACGTTTTATCGGAAAGATTGATGGTCGCTATCTGATCGTGTTCGGGTTCGCCATTCTCGCGGTATCGACTTACCTGCTCGCCGACATAAACCTAACGATCACGGTACGCAGCATCGCGTGGCCGCAGGTTTTTAGTGGTTTCGCGCTCGGGTTTGTGTTTGTTCCGTTAACTGTGCTTGCAACGGGCACGCTCACGAACGAGCAGATGGGTAACGCTACGGGCATTTATAATCTGATGCGAAACGTAGGCGGCAGTTTTGGAATTGCGGCAGTCACGACGATGCTCGCGCGCGGCACCCAGACGCATCAAGCCGCGATGGTGTCGCATCTGACACCGTACGATCCGGTCTTTCGACAACGTCTGGAGGAGATGGCGTCGAACTTCGCAGCGCACGGGGGGAGCATGGTGACAGCCACTGAACAAGCCTACCTCGCGATGTATCAAACGCTCGTGCGACAAGCGACCCTGCTGGCCTACATCGACAACTTTCGTTTGCTGGCCTTCCTCTGTGTGATCTGCCTCCCCGCCGGACTGTTATTCAAAAAAGTCCGCGCCCGCTCCGGCGCCGCGGCAATGCACTGAGTTTTTAGCCACAAAGAAGCACAAAAAGCTCAAAATAGGTTGCTGCTGATTTGAGTTTTTGTGCTTCTTTGTGGCTAAAAAGAATGGCTCGAAATTCAGCAGGCTATAATTCATGTATGTCTGAAACGCGAATTCACTGTGCTGGGACTGAATACTTCACGAGGTGGTCGCGGGCGACGACGAAGAGTTCATTTTTGTCGTTGAAGGTCATGCCGAAAGCAACGTTCTTCACGTTGATGAGTGATAGGTAGCGTCCGTTCGCATCGAATACCTGAATGCCTTTCATGTCGCCGACGTATACGCGGCCGTAGCCATCAACGGCAATCGAGTAGGGCGCACGAAACTGACCCGCTTGATCACCGTCGCCGCCAAAACGATTGATAAACTTCCCATCGCGCCCGAATTTGAAAACCCCATTATTGAATCTACCGAGCGCGTAGATATATCCGGCGCCGTCAACCGCGACTCGCATAGCTAACTCGGAGTCGCCACTCGCGCCACTGATTGCCTCCGGAATCGTCCGCACAAGTTTTCCGTTTGCATCAAAGGTGACGATATCGTCGCGATTGCTTTGCCAGGCCGCTACCAAGCCGCCATCAGCTCCCACCGCGACGTCGTCAAAGCCATTTCGCTCATACTCGACCTGGCCCAGCTTCTCTCCAGTTTCACCGCGATAACGATCGATGCGTCCGCCTTCGACAATGTAGACTGTCCCTTTGCGATCCGCGGCGAGCCCGCGCAGTATCGTCTTTCGATCGCCAATGCTCCACTGCGTCACAAACTTGCCGTCGGGATCGAAGACTTGAATGCGACCGCCCGTGTACTCACCCACATAGATCCGTCCCGCGCCATCGACAGCAATACTGCGCGCGTCGTTGAGCATTCCCGGGCCGATGCCTTCCTTGCCCACGTCGAACACGACATTCGCGAAACCGGGTTTGCTTTCCTTCCTCGGAAGATTCGGAGCGATGGGTTTTACTGGTTCTACAGCGGGACGGCTGACTGAGTAAAAAAGTGGAGCGAGTGCTCCAACGGCCGCGAGGCCGCCGATAATCAAACCGATCAAAGGAATGACCAACACGAGCCAGATCCATTTGGGAAACTTGCTGCCTTCCGAAATCCCGAATTTAATCTGGACCACCTGCGCCGGCCGGCCCGCGAGTTCGTTCGGCGCGATCAACTGGCTGTGACAATACTCACAGCGCACGGTTGTTTTGCGGGCGCTGAAATCTGAAGGAGCCTCGTAGGTGACGGGCGCTCCACACTTGGGACAGTCAAAAGTTTGTGGCATATGTGTTATTTGATCGTCAGGGCCGTGCGAAACAGTTTGTTACATTCTTCTTCGAGCACTCCGCCGGCGACGGTGCATTGATGGAACGTCGCCAATCGTGAAAGCGCTTCAGCTCGAATATCGATGGCCCACCAGTCCAGGCTCTTCAAGAAAGGTATTGACGAACCAAAAACTACTCGACTGATTCCCGCCCACGCAACCGCGCCCTGGCACATCGCACAAGGTTCGGCGGTCGTGTAAAGCGTCAGCTTCGTCCAATCGATCTGCGGATGAGACGCGGCGCATTTGTTGATGGCATCCATCTCGCCGTGCCAGGTAGGATTGTGAACTGAACGATTCCAGCCTTCCGCGACGACTTGTTTCTGTTGGTCCACCAGCACGGCGGCAAAGGGATACTTCGCATTGTTTGCAGCCAGGCGAATAGCTCGTCTCATGTATTGGTCGTCATCAGGTTCTACGAGCGAGTTATAACTTTCATAACCAAAAATCGTTTTCGTCGCCACTGGCGCCACGACGATTGAAGTGATCAAGTTGTAAAGCAAAGTCCGACGCTTCATTCGTGTCCTCCGAGTAGTAATGCAGTTTGGATTAACGCCGAAGGCGTCCAGCGAATCCTTTCAGGGTTGATAGGATTTCAGTCATTGGAACCCAGGGTTGTAGCTGGCGCTCCAACCCTGGGCTAAAATTAGCGAACGCCTGCGGCGTTATCAACTTCAGTATTCATGTCACTGCAGCATTCATGTCCGCCGGTTTTGATTGCGCATTGCCGCGAAAGTAAATAATACTTCCGGGAATTATGTCTAGCTTTTGGGACAAACAGATCGAGAGAGCGGATCTTCTCGCCGGCGAGTCGAGCGGGTCGAAAGAGCTGCTGCACTTTTATGCGCAACTGCTGCGCGCGCAGAAAGAGATCTACGAATCATTTCGTGGTCGCACACACTGGTTGCCGTCGGGGGACCTGGAACATGACGTGACCGTGGTTCAATCGTCGATGAGCGGACTGTTGCAACGTGTCGCGCGAAACGGCCCGGAGGCGCTCGCTGAAGAGGCGCAAGCATTGCTCAACACTGAAGCGAACGCGATGGTCCAGGATCTGTTGAACTATTGGCACAGTCCTTCTGACATGCAGTTCTTCGCCAAATCCGTGCTTCAGCCTTACGCGCGCTGGCTGGCGGAAACGAGAACCACTCCAGTCGGGAGAGAACTCGCGGGCGGCGAACGAACGTGTCCTTTTTGCGGCGGCAAACCGCAAGTCAGTTTTCTTCAATCGCGCGAAGGTGCGGAGAGTGGCAACCGCGATTTGTTATGTGCGACTTGTCTTTCCTCGTGGGAATTTCGACGCATAGTTTGCGCGAACTGCGGGGAAGAACGCCCGGCGAAGCTGGGTTACTTTCACTCCCCCGAGTTTGATCATATTCGCATCGAAGCTTGCGATTCGTGCAAGCACTACATCAAGGGAATCGATCTCACTCGTTTCGGTCTCGCGGTGCCGTTAGTAGATGAGCTGTACGCTGCGCCGCTCGACCTCTGGGCCCGCGAACACGGCTATACAAAGATCGAACTAAACTTAATCGGATTATGATTGCGACCGCCCACTCACACAAATCTTAGTTGAGCTTCTTCTCTGTGCAACCTCTGTGTTCTCTGTGTCTCCGTGGTTAATAATTCCTGACAGTACTCACCACGGAGACACAGAGAACACAGAGGTTGCACAGAGACGAAGCTCAACTAAGAATCAACACAAATCTCCATTGACTTTCTTTGTAGATGGGCCTAGTCTTAGGCCGTAACCCCCTTTCATCGCGAGCCCCAACAACTTAAGTGGCCCACAAATCCGCTTAGCGGAGGTATGGTTTATGGATATCTCCAGAAGGACCTTCATCAAGACAACCTTGATCGGAGGTGCAGGTGTTAGTGTATTCGGATTCAATCTCGCCCCGGTCTATGCGCAAACTCAGGGACTGAAGATCGAGCGCACCAGCGAGACGCGCAGCATTTGTCCTTACTGTTCCGTGAGCTGCGGCGTGATTATTCACACGCTCGGCGATAAAGCGAAGAACGCGATTCCGCAGGTCGTCCACGTCGAAGGCGATCCCGATGCTCCGATCAATCGTGGCACCCTTTGTCCAAAAGGCGCCTCGCTCGAGCAGGAGATCGTCAACGACCGTCGCTTGCTGAAACCACAGGTGCGTCGTCCCGGTGCCACTGACTGGGAAGACATCTCCTGGGACCAGGCCGTCGATGAAATCGCGCGCTGGACCAAGAAGACGCGCGACGCCACGTTCATCGAGAAAGATAAGGACGGCTACACCGTCAATCGTTTGGAAACAATCGGTTGGATCGGCGGCTGCACTGACACTAACGAACTGAACTTTCTAGCCGTAAAGGCCATGCGCGGCATGGGCCTCTGCTATTTCGAAACGCAGGCCCGGGTTTGACACGGTCCGACGGTCTCCAGTTTGGGGCCCACATTCGGACGCGGCGCGATGACTAACGGCTGGATCGACATGAAGAATACCGACATGATGTTGATCATGGGCGGTAATCCGGCTGAGAACCACCCGTGTGGCTTCAAGTGGCCGGTTGAAGCGAAACTACACCGAAACGCGAAACTGATCGTCGTCGATCCGCGCTTCACACGCACGGCGACGCAGGCAGATCTCTTTTGCCAAATCCGCGCCGGCACTGACATCGCGTTTCTCGGCGGCCTGATCAACTACGCGATCCAAACCAACCGCATCGCGAAGGACTATCTCATCAACTACACGAATGCCGCGTTCGTCGTGAAGGAAGGATTCAAACTTCCTGATGATGGTTTGTTTTCGGGTTTCGATGGCCATACGTACGCCAAAGACACCTGGAATTACGAAGAGGGCGGTAATGTTGGTCCAAAGGCGGCAGCCGCAACCGGAGGAACACAACCAACATCGTCGTCAACTCCTTCCGGCACGGCATCAACTGGAACCACCGGCGAGCAGCAAAAGCAGGGTGAACAACTCGCCGCGAACTTCGAACGCAAGTCCGAACCCGTTGCGGCTAAACCTTCGACTCCGCAAAAGGGCGGGGACGCACTGGGCCAGGGACATCAGGCTGGTGGTCCAGTAGGCGCTTCCGGACAAGGCGGACAAAAACCGCCGCCGATGCTGCCCGCGAACGTCGCTTACGATCTTTCGCTGCAACATCCGCGTTGTGTTTACCAGTTACTGAAGCAACAGTATTCGCGCTACACGCCGGAGATGGTCGAACGCATCACGGGTATCCCGAGAGATCAATTCCTGAAAGCCGCCGACCTCTTCACGTCTATCCGCAAAGACGGCGACATGAAGAAAGCCGGGACGATCATCTACGCCGTCGGCTGGACGCAACACACCTCCGGCACGCAGATCATCCGCACCGCGGCGATTGTGCAATTACTGCTCGGCAACGTTGGACGCGCCGGTGGTGGCGTGAATGCGCTGCGCGGACACTCGAACATTCAGGGCGCCACCGATATGGGCGGCGTATTCGACATCTTCCCGGGCTATCTCAAGATCCCGCAGCCGACAGACACGGACCTCGCGACTTTCAACAAACGCACGACGCCGACGATTTCGAAACCTGGCGAGTGGGACTCGTATAACTACTGGTCCAACACGCCGAAGTTTATGGCGTCGTTCCTGAAGGCGATGTACGGCGACTCGGCGAAGAAGGAAAACGATTTCAACTATAACTACCTGCCGAAGATCGATCGCAAGTTCTCATGGACCGAGTTGTGGGATGAGATGTACCAGGGCAAGGTCAAAGGACTGTTTGCGTTCGGCATGAACGGCGTTGCTATCGGACCTAACTCTCGCAAGAACATCGAGGCGTTGAAGAAAGCTGACTTCCTCGTGGTCTGCGATCTCTTTCCGGAAGAAACGGCTGAATTCTGGCGGGCTCCCGGCACTACGCCAGACCAAATGAAGAGCATCAACACGACCGTCTATCGTCTGCCGGGCGCTGGTTTCGCCGAAAAAGACGGCACGTTCGTCAACTCGGCGCGCTGGCTGCAATGGAAGTACGTGGCTTTGCCGCCGCCCGGTAGCGCGAAAGTGGATCAGGAAATATTGGCGCGCATCTTTTTGAAAGTTCGTGAGCTTTATCAAAAGGAAGGCGGCAAGTTTCCTGATCCGATACTCAACCTCAGTTGGTCGTATACAACTCCGGAGAACCCGTCGCTCTCAGAAGTCGCGAAAGAGATCAACGGCAAAGCACTCGCGGATCTCACTCTCGACACACAGCCTGGCGTGACGATCAAGGCTGGACAACAGCTTCCGGGTTTCGCCTGGTTAAAGGACGACGGCACCACCGCGTGCGGCAACTGGTTGTACTCAGGTTCATGGACCGAAGCGGGCGCGCAAATGCAACGACGCGGCACCGACGATCCATCGGGACTCGGCATTTATCCGAACTGGGGCTATTCGTGGCCGGCGAACCGGCGCGTCATGTACAACCGTGCGTCGTGCGATCTCTCAGGTAAACCCTGGGACAACGAGCGGCGGCAGGTTTGGTGGAATGATGCGCAGCAGCGGTGGGTCGGTAACGACGTACCCGATTTCAAAGTCGACTCCAAGCCTTCGGATCACATGGGCCCGTTCATCATGAATCCGGAAGGTGTCGGTCGTATCTTTGGACCACTCGCGGCATTTGCCGACGGGCCGTTTCCGGAACACTACGAACCGATGGAAAGCCCGATCGCGAATCCCTTGCATCCGCAACAGTCGAACAATCCGGTCGCGAAAAAATTCAGCTCCGACATGGACAAGTTCGGCACGCCGGAGCAGGGCTTCAATATCGTTTGCACTACGTATCGACTGACCGAGCATTACCACTACTGGACCAAGAACAATCCGATGAACGTGCAACTCGTCCCTGAGCCATTCGTCGAAATACCGGCTGAACTGGCGAATGAGATGGGTATCAGCGGCGGTGAAAAGCTGAAAATCTCGAGCGCGCGCGGCCATTACATCGGTAAAGCGATGGTCACGCGGCGCATCAAGCCGATGATGATCGACGGCAAGAAGACCTATCAAATCGGCATACCGATTCACTGGGGCTATCGCGGCATTGCCGAAGACGAGGGCAAGACGGGACTAACACCCGCAAACGGTCTGTCGCCGGCGGCGATTGATCCGAATGCGTATACGCCGGAGTTCAAAGGCTTCCTCGTGAAGATCGAAAGGGCATAGGACCATGGCAAACCCACGCACGTTTCAGATTCAGGAAATTTCGGCTCATCCTGGTCCCGTGCCGGGCTATGGCGCCCGGCGTGAAGAACAGGTCTGCAAGTACATCGACGTTTCGACGTGCATCGGCTGCAAAGCGTGTGAAGTCGCCTGCGTTGAATGGAACGATCATCCATTTCGCGAGACGACGTTCAACGACACTTATCAGACGATGCCGTCGACGGAGTGGAACTACTACAACCTGATCCGCTTCGCTGAAGACGAGAACAACGGCAACTTGATGTGGTTGCTGCGCAAGGACCAGTGCATGCATTGCGAAGATCCCGGGTGTTTGCGTGCGTGTCCGGCCGATGGCGCCATTATCAAGTACGAAAACGGCATCGTCGATTTTCAACAGGAGAACTGCATCGGCTGCGGCTACTGCATCTCCGGTTGTCCTTTCGATATTCCGAAGTTCAATTCGCAGACGAAGAAAGTTTACAAGTGCACGCTTTGTTCGGATCGCGTGGGCGCGGGCCTCGAACCGGCTTGCATCAAAGCCTGTCCGACCGGCTGCCTGAAGTTTGGGACCAAGTCTGACATGGTTCAGATCGCCGGTTTGCGCGCAAAGCAATTGCGCGAAGTTTCGGGTTTCGCTGATGCCGGCGTTTACGATCCCCCATCGATCGGCGGCACGCACGTGATCTACGTACTGCACGATATCAAGCGACCCGAGCGTTACGGCTTGCCTGCGAATCCAGTGATTCCGCCGAGTTACACCTATTGGAAATGGCTGGCTAAACCGATTGGCCTGGGTCTCGGTGTACTGGGCGTCGCGGCTGTCTTCTTCCATCGCGTTTTCTATGGGCCAAAACTGCCGCAGCCGGAACCACCTGAGGTCAGAACTGGTCCAGCGGAAGAAATCGAAGCCGGACGCAAGGAGGAGCCATGAGTTCGACCGCCAAAAACTTCGATGAAAAGGCGCGAGGCGAATTCGCTCGGATCGGCACCACGCGGGTTTATCGTGGCGAGTTGTTGCGCCATCCGGTTTACACGCGCTTTCTGCACTGGTCGGTCGCGATCTTTTTCGTGCTCTCGCTGCTGACTGGCTTTGCGATTTACTCGCCGTGGCTTTTTCGCTGGATTACGCCGCTCTTCGGCGGTGGGCCACGAACGCGCCTGCTGCATCCGTGGTTTGGGCTGCTGTTCGAAGTCTTCTTTATATTTCAGTTCATCAATTGGTTCGCGCCGATGGCGTGGACCGAAGCCGATCGACGTTGGATGAAAAGAGTTCGACAGTACGCCACGAACCAGGAGGGCGCTGAACCGGAGGACGTCGGTTTTTTCAATGCGGGCCAGAAGCTTTATTTCTGGACCATCGCCGTCAGCGCCATTTTGTTCCTGATCACCGGGTTATTGATGTGGTTTGACGATTTCACCGGCCGATGGGTCGTGGCGGTGAGTTATGTGATTCACGATCTCGCCGCGCTGGTGATGCTCGCCGGCTTCATCATTCACGTTTACGAAGGTACCGCGCATCAACCGGGCACGTTTCACTCGATGATCGATGGAACAGTTACTGAGGATTGGGCCAGGACGCACCATCCCGGCTGGTTTCGTAACCTGACCGGTCGTAACCGCGAAGAGTAGCCACAAAGAGGCACAAAAAGCACAAAGTACCGTCATGTGCCTTTTGTGCCTTTTTGTGGCTCAGAAAGGATCCATCATGTTTCTACGTCTTGTTTTGACTGTGATTATTTGTCTGGCCAGTGCGCCGCTTGTCTTCTCACAAAGCACGGACACGGGCGATCCTCTCGTGCGTGTGCTGCAATCGAAAGGAGTGATCACTGAAGCTGAAGCGCGGGCGATCACGTCCAACGCCACACCCACCGAGCAAAGAGATCGTCTCGCTGCGCTCTTGCGCGACAAAGGCGTGATCTCAGCGACTGAATTCGAAGCGGTGCGCGCGCCGGCAGCTTCACCCACCACTTCCTCAGAAGTAAAGACAATCACGGCCGAGTACAGACCAATCGCACCACCAGCGCCAGCCGCGCCGGCGCCACAACCGACACCCGTCGTGATCGCCGCCGTTGCGCCGGTTCGCTTGCAGGGCATCGACTCCCCGAAACGAGAAGGACTGATCCCCGACATAAAACTCGGCACGGGCGCACGTCTGAAGTTTTACGGCATCTTCAAAACAAGCCTGATTCACGATTCATCATCGCCGCAGGGAAACGATTTTCCGTTGCCACTACTCGCGCAGGACACAGGACCAAACAACTCGCCTGAGTTTCACGTGCGCGCCCGCGGACTGCGACTTGGGGCAAATTTCGAGTGGCTCGATCCGGCGCCGAAGATGTCGATCACTGGAAAAATTGAGTTTGATTTCGAAGGTGATTTCACGCGCGTCAACAATCGCAATATCACTTCGATTCGCTCGAGCCAGCCGTCTCTACGCCTGGCCTGGGTAAGAATCGATCGTCGCTTCGATGATAAGAACACGGCCTTCGTTCTGTTTGGCCAGGACTGGTCGCCGTTTGTCTCTTCGACCCTGCCGAACATGATCGAAAACACAAACTTCGGCGGCATTGGATACGGCGCTCCGTACACACGCATTCCGCAGGCGAAGTTTGGTTTCAATCACAAGTTCGGCGGCTCGCGTAATGTTCAGTTTGAACCGGAGTTTGCGATCGTGTTGCCGGCTTTCGGGAACCTGCCGAGTGACGTCTCGAATCAGCTCGCGTTTGGTGAACGACAGGGCGTGGATTCGCAGCAGCCGGGCGTTCAGGGTCGTGCCGTGCTCCAATGGCAGCTTGATAAGTCTGCGAACGTCGCCCCCGCGCAGTTGATCGTCAGCTTCGAACACCAGCAGCGCACAGCGATCGTTACCGCCGTGACCGTGCCCGCTGCATTCAAAGCGGCGTTTCCGAATGGCGTGGAGGTTGATAGCGACAGCAATGGTTACTCGGCCGAGTTTCAACTGCCGACGCATTTCGTGACTGCGGTTGGCAAGTATTACGGCGGTTCCGATCTGCGTTTCTTTCTGGGGGGACAACTACTTTCAAACTTCAACGACACCTTCGGACTGACCAGCACTGCGACGACGCTTTCGATCGATGGCGCATCGACAGTCGTCTTCGGATTGCGCGACGGTATTCCAGTAGTCGCACCACAGCGGCCGGTGCGTGCGCAGGGCGGCTTCATGCAACTCGGTTTTCCGTTGTCGCGAATCTTCGACGCGAATCCGAAGGGACGTAACGCCGGTTGGAATGCGTTTCTTTACTACGGTTTCGACCAGGCGATGGCGCGTGATGCGCGGCGCTTTGGACTGCGTGGCGGTCGCAGCGATCTCTTCTCGGGCAACATTCAGTACAAATGGAACCAGTGGGTGACGTTTGCTTACGAAGAGGGTTACTACCGCACGCGCGCGGATTCTCGTGTCGGCGTGTTGCCGCTGTTTCGCGGCATCCCGAGTTACACGACGCACAATATAAGGTCGGAGTTCGCCGCTATCTTTACGTTCTGAGCCATAAAGAAGCACAAAAAGCACATAATGAATTACACAGACATTGCTATCAAAGATGATGAGGTGCCGCAGGCTTTGTCTCGGATTTTTCAACACGTGGTGAAGACCTACGCGAGCGAGGTAAACAAGCTCAATTCCGTTTGGCACGCATTCGCCGAAAACGATCTCGCTTTCAAACCACATCCACGCTCCAGCACGGTTGGACAGATCATAGAGCACGAACTCCTGTCAGAGCGGCGCTTCTTCGGCGAGTTTCTGGGCTTGCCGGAAGTGCCGGCGAACGAAGTCCTGCCGCAGAGTCGCACACCGCAGGCGTTTGCGGCGCGCATGGTTGAGCTCTCGCGCGAGCGTTTGAAATTTCTGGCGACGCAGGACGAGGAATGGTGGCTGACTGTCGTTCCGTTCTTTGACGTCGAGCGCGAAAGGATCTGGATCTTCTGGCGACGCGTGCTGCACACCGCGCATCATCGCGCCCAACTCGGAGTTTACTTGCGTGTGTTGGACAAGAGCGTGCCCTCGACTTACGGTCCAACTGCCGACGTACGTTGGGAAGGCGCTGATCCAACGACGACTGTCGCCGCCGCGAGTCGAAAGTAAATCCGCGGTGCAAAAGTGTTATCAACAAAACGAACGAGGAGGTTATAGGTGAATGGCAAGATACGGTAAGAAGGCGGGTAAGAAAGTCGAAAGAGCCATGCATGAGATGAAGCATGGTGAATTGAAGAGCGGCCGCTCAGGCAAGAAAGTAACAAGCCGCAAGCAGGCGATCGCGATTGGACTATCGGAGGCTCGCGCGGAAGGTGACAAAGTGCCTTCCAAGAAGGGCTCGAAAAAGGGTTCAAAGAAGGGCAGCAAGAAGAGTTCGAAGAAAGGCGGCAAGAAGCGCTCGTCGAAGAAACGTACTTCCAAGAAGAAATAATGTCGCGATAGTAATTGTAGTGCCAGCCTCTGCCGAGTAGGCACAGTACCGAGCACGGTAGCGCCGGTTACTGTGCCTGCTCGGCGTGTTTATTTCCGATCGAGTGGTAAACCTGCATCCACCCACGCCTCGAATCCGCCGTAGAGCGGATGAACGTTTTTCCAACCGCGTTCAGTCAGCTCCTGCGCCACCCGGGCGCTCGATGCTTCATGCGGTCAAGTGCAGTAGGTTATCACTGTCCGGTCCTTTGGAATCTCATCGAGATGTTGCGCGACTTCATCAGCCGGTACGCGCAGCGCATTCGGCAATTTCTGATCCGATTCTCCCCACGCCGTGGGATTTCGCGTGTCGACAAATGTGAATTGTTCGCCGCGATCGAGCCGCTCTCTAATTTCGTCAGTAGTAATCCTTGTTGCTTCCATGGTCACCTCCCAGTTTCATTCTTAGTCACAGATTACACAGATTGATTTATAGAATCTGCGTAATCTGTGGATAAGATGATATAAAGTGCGAGATTGCCGACACTTCTTCACTTCAGGAGGTAGTTTATGCGCATTTTGTGTGCTCTCGTCGTTATCGGTCTGATTACATCGTCGGGTTACGCTGCAGCAAAGACAAAGGCGGGTTTCGAGGCGTTCATTGTTGGTAATCCCGCTGATGCACAACCAGCGCCGACACTCAGTCCCGGATTGGTTTTGATGGGCGGCGGCACGGACGTCGACGCTGCGTTTCAGTGGATGTGCCAGCGTGCTGGCGGCGGTGACTTCGTCGTGATCAGGACCACCGGAACGGACGCTTACAATCCTTACATCCAGCAACTCTGTCCGCAAATGGATTCCGTCGAAACGATCATCATCACGAGCGTCACTGGCGCAAACTCCGCGTACGTCAGTAGTCACATACAAAACGCTGAGGCGCTCTGGATTGCGGGCGGTGACCAGTCGACGTACTTGGATCTGTGGCGCAACACAGCCGTCCAGACGGGCGTCAATTTTCTGATCAATTCGAAGCACGTGCCGGTTGGTGGAACCAGCGCGGGCCTGGCGGTGCTCAGCCAATTCATCTACACCGGTGCGCTCGGTTCAGTGACCTCGAGCCAGGCGCTCGCGAACCCTTTCCATCGTTACGTCACGCTCGATCGAGATCTGTTTCAATCGGCGCTTGGCGTAGACAAACTCTACGATTCACATTTTGTGACGCGCGATCGCATGGGACGCTCGCTCGTGTTCCTGGCGCGTATCGTGAACAACGGTTGGGCCACACAGCCGCGCGGCATCGGCATAGATGAAGAGACCGCGATACTCGTGTTGCCGAACGGCGCGGGCACGATGGTCGGAGTCGGTGCGGCTTACTTCCTTCAGGCGCCGGGACCGGCGCAAGTGCTCGCTGATAAGACGCCGTTGACGTATCTCAACATCGGCGTCTACAAAGTTCCGCAAGGCGGCACGTTCAATCTCTCCACCTGGAACGGCACGGGCGGAGTTGCGTACACGCTCAACGTAAACAACGGATCTGTCACGTCAACGCAAGCCGGCGGGAACATTTACTAAAGCCGAGTTTTAGCCACAAAGAAGCACAAAAAGCACAAAATTGGCTTCTGCTGATTTTGTGCCTTTTGTGCTTCTTTGTGGCATAACAGAAGCACACAAAAACACGGAGGACGTGCGATGTCATCAATCAGCGAAGTATTTCTGCCCGGTGTCGGGCGCAAGTTTCAGATCGAAACGCTCGACGGAGATCGGCTGGTGATCGTCATTCACGACGACGGCACGCGCGAGCTCTACCACTTCACGCGCAAGAATTTTGATCGGCCGACTTCGGTTTTGCGGCTCACCGACGGCGAAGCGCGCCAGATCGCGGGCATCATCGGCGGCCTGACGTACGTGCCGCGCAGTTTGCCGATGGCTGAAGTGATTCTTGAAGACCTCGTCCTCGAATGGTTCAAGATTGAGCCTCGTGCCGCATGCATCGGCAAAACAATCCGCGAACTCCAGGTTCGTACTGTCACGGGCGCCTCCATCGTCTCAATCGTCGAACCGGATCAAACGAAGCGCACTAATCCCGAAGCCGCCACCGTGCTGAACGAAGGCGCAACGCTGATCGTCGCCGGCGACCGCGGCACCATCAACTCTCTCAAACGCCTGCTCGTGACAGGAACAACGGAGTAGTTGATGGACCACGTCATTCTCGAAATCGGATTGGCGCTGGCGCTGATCGCGTTTGCGGTCGCACTCGCGGCGAAGCTCAAGCTCTCCAACGTCCCATTCCTAATCATCATCGGGATGATCGTCGGACCGCACGCGCCGCAAATCGGCGTGTTCGACTTTCGTTTCATCGAAACCGGCACGCTCATCACCTTCATGGGCCAACTCGGCGTTCTCTTTCTCCTTTTTTATCTTGGTTTGGAGGCGAACGTAACGCGCCTGATTGAGTCCGGTCCTTCGATTCTGACTGGCGGCTCAATTTACATCGGGATCAATTTTGTCCTCGGGCTGCTTTATGCCTACCTCGTCGGCTTTCCTTTTCGCGAGACCTTGATATCAGCCGGTGTCGTGACCATTTCGTCGAGTGCGATCGTCGCGAAGATCCTCTTCGACTACCGGAGAACAGCGAATCCGGAAACAGAACTGATACTCGGCATCACGATGTTTGAAGACATCTTCCTGGCCGTGTACTTATCGCTGATCTCGGGCATCGTCCTGAGCGGTGCGACGTCGATAACCGGCGTGCTGTCGTCCGGCGGCATTGCATTGGCGTTCATAGTCGGGTTGATGTTGATTGGACGATTCGCTATTCCGCTGTTGAACCGTCTGTTTCAGATCTCATCAAACGAGGTTTTCATCGTCGTGGTCTTCGGCTCGTTATTTCTGCTGGCAGGACTAGGCGAAACGATTCACGTCGCGGAATCCATCGGCGCGCTGCTCATGGGCTTGATTCTCGGGGAAACAAAACACGCAGAGCGGATGGAACATCTCGTGGTGCCCTTCCGCGACTTCTTTGGCGCGATCTTCTTTTTCAGCTTTGGTCTGTCGATCGATCCTTTTACGTTGGGTGGCGCCGTGTGGCTCGCGGTTGGGGCGGCGCTGTTGTCACTGGTGTCCGTAATTGTCGCCGGCCTGATCGTCGGCCGTCGCGCAAAGCTTTCAGCCGTGGGATCGCTGAATCTCAGTTTCACGTTGCTGGCCCGCGGTGAGTTTTCGATCATCATCGCAGCGCTCGCGCAGGCCGGCGGGCTGCTCGGGGTAGTGCAGCCGTTTGCGGCGCTCTATGTGTTGATCCTCGCGAGCGTTTCACCATTGCTGGCGAAGGAGTCGGAGCGTATCTACGACTCGGTGATGAAGCTGGTGCGTTGGCGTCCGAAAGCGAAGCAGCGCATCGCTGAAGAACGCGCCGATGAGTCCGTCGATAGTTAGATCTCAATCAACTATCCGCGCGTAGTTTGGTGGTCTATGCATATCGACGCCAAGCGGATCGCCAAGATTACCCCTGTACTGCGGCGAGGCTAAGAACTCTCTTATCTCGTCGCAACCGTCGCCCCTGGCATGAAGTTTCATTCCATCTGTTTCAAGTTTCGTGTACAGATGCTCCAGCGCACCGCGCGCGATTTTGAAGGCGGCTTTCCAGTCATCACTGCGATAATCAGGCGCTGATAGGAAGTTCCTTATTTCATCGCAAACCGCGCAGTTCGAATGTAGATCCAGTCGAGCTTGTTCGAGCTGGAAGTACAAGTGTCTCAATGCGCGAAGAGCCGCGAAGAACGAACGTTCCCAAGTCACCACGCGATCGTCCAACACCGTTTTCCCCCTTCCTGGATTTTTATCGGGTTACTTGTGCTCGCTAGTTGTCCGGCAGAATGCAACCCGAGTGTAAACATCCGCTACGATCTGTCTGCTTGTTTGTCTTCTTTCGCAGGCACAACGTGTTGCTGCTCCGATTTGGAGATCGTTACGCGAAGTTTGTGCCTGAGCATCAAAGACGTGGATGTAATTACACACGTAAGTGTGAGCATGTAATTACACATGCGACCTGACGTTTGAAATGTGTCTTGCTTATTGTAGCGGTACTGGCTTCGGACTACCTTGCAGTTGGATCGGCAATTCCGGCGCGCAACAAATCTTGTCCAGGCGTTTCCGATCTTGTTGCATTGCAGGATCGTTCGCGAGCCACTCGCGCACATCTACGAGCACTTTGGCTGCATTCTCATCTTTCGGTGTCGCGATACGATAATGCATCCAAATTCCTTCTCTGCGCGCCGCCACGATACCGGCTCGTCGTAAGTAAGCGAGATGCCGGCTAATCTTCGGCTGGTTTGTTTTCAATATCTCCACGAAAAAACAAACGCAGACTTCCTGATCACCGATGAGATTGATAAGCCGCAGCCTCGTTGAATCTGCCAGTGCGCGAAAGAACAATTCACGATCGAAAGGCTTTTCTCTCTTTGCCATAACGCGCGAATCATAACATGAAACATATACGCCTTGACAGATGTCTAGTCCCTGGCGGATACTCTCCACATGCGTTTGCGCGTATATGTAGAAATTCCGCCGGATGGCTTAAACGATAAGGAGTAGTTGAAATGAAGAACGAACAGAAACCCGTTCAGGCACTAAAAGCGCACTTTGCGTTGAATGTAAAAGATGTCGGAGTCAGTCTCGAGTTTTATAAAAAACTCCTGGGCATTGAGCCGAGCAAAGTGCGAACAGGTTATGCCAAGTTTGACGTTCACAATCCGCCGCTGAACCTGACTCTTAATCAGCACGTTTTTAACGAACGTGGAGCCCTCTCGCACCTCGGAATTCAGGTCGCGTCTACAGCCGATGTGCTTGCCATTCGCGAACGGTGGACCGAGGCAGGCTTATTGACGCGCGACGAAATGCAAACTAGTTGCTGTTACGCACTGCAAGATAAGACCTGGGTGCGCGATCCTGATGGCAATGAATGGGAAGTGTTTGTCGTGCTCGAGGACAATCTGGCCGAAACTGCGCCTTGCGAATGCGGCACTAAAGTAGAGGACAGCGCGACCATCGAAACACTGAAGACGGAAAGCGCGGCGGCGTGCTGTGCGCCAACACCGATTGGAGTCACGAATGCGTCAGCCGTTAGCAAAGCGGGTTGTTGCTGAGGCTTTGGGGACGTTTTCGTGCTGGCCGCAGCACGCGATAGCGGTAAAAGGCACTATGCAAAGCAAACCGCACAAGTTTTTGTTTCTTTGCACCGGCAATTCAGCCCGCAGCATTTTGGGCGAGTATCTGTTGAGGCGGTTAGGCGGCTCGCGGTTTCAGGTATTCAGCGCCGGTTCTTTTCCCACGGGCAAAGTAAATCATTTCGCGATTCAGGTTTTACAGGACGTTTACAACATCGATGCCTCGGCCGCTCGCAGCAAATCCTGGGAAGAATTCAAAGACGTGGAATTTGATTTTGTAGTAACTGTCTGCGACAGTGCGCGCGAGAGTTGCCCGGTGTGGCCAGGTCAACCAATCGTTGCTCATTGGAGCAGTCCAGATCCCGCAGCCGTAGACGGAACAGACTCAGAAAAGTATCGAGCGTTCAAGGAAGTAGCTTTCCAGATCAATCGTCGCCTTCAACTATTCACAAGCCTTCCTTTGGATAAACTGGACCGCCAACGCGCTGCCGCCATTCAGGAGATAGGCTCAAAATGAACTGCGAAAACATCACGATCACGGCCGCTTCAGCCGATGATCTGGAAGACATTTTGGACTTACTTTCACTCGTCCAACTACCCCACGATGGAGTTGCGGAAAACGTCGATGATTTTCTAGTTGCCAGAGACGAATCGTTACGACTCGTTGCTACGATCGGGCTCGAACGGCATGCCAGTACAGGGCTGTTGAGATCCGCCGCGGTGGCGCCTGAATATCAAGGCTGCGGGATTGGTTCTCGCTTGACCAAAAAGCTCCTCGCACGGGCAACGAACAACGGCGTGGAAAGAGTCGTGCTGTTGACTACTACAGCGAGCGAGTTCTTTGCGCGGCGCTTCGGATTTTGCGAAACCTCTCGGACTCTCTTCGAGAATGAGTTAGCAGCATCATCAGAATGGAACCTGCCACGTTGTTCAAGCGCAGTATGTATGACTCTCGACCTACAGCAATGAGTCGCTCACCGAATCTCGCCGAACTCACCTTCTGTATTTTGGTAATGTCTTAGTTAAGCTTCTTCTCTGTGCAACCTCTGCGTCCTCTGTGTGTCTCTGTGGTGAGTATTTGTCAAGAATTACTTAACCACAGAGACACAGAGCACGCAGAGGTTGCACAGAGAAGACTAAACTAAGATAGCGCCTTTTCAAGCCTTGACATTGGAATCGGTTCCACGGTTTAGAATGCCAACATGAAGGCAGCGAGTGGCAATGGTGCTTTAAGCTCAGGTGAACTGGCGGAGTTGGCCGGAGTCAGCAGAGATACGCTGCGACATTACGAGCGCAAGGGTGTGCTACCGCATCCGCTCCGCGGTCACAACGCGTATCGACAGTATCCGCCTGAGGCATTGCAACGAGTGCAACTGGTCCGGCGGGCGCTGTCAGTTGGTTTCACGCTGGACGAACTGGCTAAGGTCTTGAAGGTTCGCGATGCCGGTGGAGCGCCATGTGAAGAAGTCAGGACCCTGGCAGCTCAAAAGCTACTCAGCGTTCAGGACCAACTGCGCGAACTCACCGCGTTACGAGATGATCTGCAAAAGACGTTGCGAGACTGGGACACGCGATTAGCTCGTCGAGCCCAGGGAAAGCAAGCCAATCTACTCGAGTCGCTGTCGGTCCAGCCGAGTCCTTCCAAACGTTCACACCGTTCAATCAAACGCAAAAGGAGAAGTGAGTAAATGAAAAACCATTTTAGACGGTCCATCCCGGCTTCATTGATTCTTGCAATCGCGACAGTCGTGGTTGTTTACGCGCAGGAGCCGAAGCACGGCCACGATATGGCTGACGAGCAAATGAACAAGCGCGGCGATCGAGTCATGGGCTTTGACCATACAAAGACGACACATCATTTCCTGTTGCAAGAGGCGGGTGGGTCCATCGAGATAACAGCCAATAGCCCAGACGATGTTGAGAGTAGCAAACAGATCAGAATGCACTTGAAGCATATCGCGATGATGTTCGCCGAAGGGAATTTCAATGCGCCCATGCTAATCCACGAGCAAACGCCGCCAGGCGTGCCCGTGATGAAAGAGCTAAAAGACGAGATCAAGTACAGCTTTGAGGAGATCGATCGGGGAGCGGCTGTGCGGATTTCCACAAAGAATCCGGCGGCATTGAAAGCGATTCACGACTTCCTGCGATTTCAAATAAATGAACACAAGACCGGGGATTCGTTGGAGATTGGTATGCGCTAGACCACCGAACCTCGATAAATAAATCTTAGCCAGAAAAAGGCCCAAAAAAGCTCAAAGGGGTTCTTCCTGATTTCGAGCTTTTTTGGGCCTTTTTCTGGCCAAAAGACTTTGACGCAAAGCTGGTTAGTTTTGGTTAGGACTTATTAGCAAACAATTAGTAATGCGTTAAAGACGCCCGCCTTGGACCAGTCCTATTCTCACGCCATCAACACATTCCAATCTGGTTTGACGGAACGAGCAAGGGCGTTTCCTGGGTCGCACAAGTCTGGCTCAAAAGCACTACTTCACATCAGGGAAGAAAGGACTTTCGCAACATGAACTCCCAAAGCAAGAAAGCATCGCACCTGTTTCTAATCCCCCTCGGCGCAATCAGCTTAATCAGCATTTTCCTGCTGAACATCCCCGTTGCTCACGCAAATCGCTCGGAAAACCAAAGTAAATCCCAAGCACGCAAAGTTTCCCCCCTGCTGAAACCGAAGGGCCAAACAGTGGACCAGACGGTCACCGTTATCGTGTCGCTCAGCGCACCGAGAAGCGGACGCCTCAATGCTTTCTTGAGCCGAGCCGGCGTGCAGCCGCGCCGCGATATGAAGAACCTCGGTGTTTTTTCCCTCAGCCTGCCGTTTGGCATGATTGACGCATTAGCTTCTCTCCCCGAAGTTGCGTATGTATCGTCGAATGAAGCGGTCCGTAGTTTCGGACATGTATCCGCCACGACTGGAAAAGATGCCGGAACAGCCGCGGCACTCGCGGCCGGTCGCGGCGCCATTGACGGTTCCGGAGTCGGAATCGCCATTCTCGACTCGGGTATCGACGCCAACCACGCTCAATTTGCAGGCTCGCGCATCCTCGCAAGCGTCGATTTCACCGGGGAGAACCGCACCGACGATCCTTACGGACACGGTACGTTTGTAGCCGCGGCTGCCGCCGGTGGTTCAGGCGCCGGCGCTGATTACACCGGCATCGCTCCCGGCGCATCGTTGTTGAACGTGCGCGTCCTGGACAGCACGGGCCAGGGAACAGTTGAGACGGTCCTGGACGGACTTGATTGGGTCGCAGGCCACGCCCGCCAGTACAACATTCGTATCGTCAACATGAGTCTTGGAACGACGGCGATCGATTCTTATAAATACGACACGCTGTGCCGTGCCGTCCGCGGGCTCGTAAATTCAGGGATCATGGTTTTTGCTGCGGCGGGTAACGATGGAAAGGACGAAAACGGACAAAAGATTTACGGCGCTATTCATTCGCCAGGCAATGAACCCTCGGCGTTCACGATCGGCGCTGCCAATACCTTCCAGACTGACGGCCGTTCTGACGATGGAGTGGCGACCTATAGCTCACGTGGTCCGACGCGGAGTTACTGGGTTGACGCCAACGCCGTTATCCATCATGACAATTTGTTGAAGCCTGACCTCGTAGCTCCCGGCAACAACCTCGTGTTTGCGCAGGCCGCAAACAATCTGATTGTTGCCAACGATCCGTCACTCAATGCCTCGCCCAGCGGCACGGCGACGACGATGAAAATGATGAAGCTCAGCGGCAGCTCCGTTTCCACTCCGATCGCTGCCGGTACGGCGGCCCTGATGCTTCAACTCAATCCCAAGCTGACGCCGAACATGGTCAAGGCTTTCATGGAATACTCAGCTCAGAAACTGGATGGTTTTGGCACTCTCGAACAGGGCGCGGGACTGCTGAACATTGAAGGCGCAATGAGAATCGCGTCCGCAGTTCGTTCGGATTTGGTTTCACCAGTCAACGTCGGGCTGCCGCTTCTCACCACGACGGTCACGGCCTCGTCGTCGTTCGCCGGCAGCACATTCACCTGGAGCACGACGGTGGTCCGTAAATTCAATATAATGAGCGGCCATGGTTTGATTGACCGGTTTCAGGGACCATATGCCACTGGTGAACTGCTCGGCGATGGCTTTCTGATTGCCGATGGATTGATCATAAGCAGGGGCTTGCTCCTGTCTGGATCAGATCAACTTGCCAACGGAGACTCGCTTTGGAACGGCAGCAGCTTCACTACTGATGGTCTTTTGATTTCCGATAACGCTCTCGTTTCCGATGCTGTTACAATCTCGAGCCAGTCAATAACTCTCGATGGTCTGCTCCTCGCAGATCCCTTGATGAGGGGTGGACGCAGCGTTACTACGCCGGCGGTTTACGACGGAATTCTTCTCACAAGCGGCATTTTACTTTCGAATTCCGCGTTACTGTCGAACGGGTCGCAGGTAGACCACAATCTGTTGCTGGGCGACGGAGTTCTGATGGGCTCCGGCGCACTAACTGCGGGAGATATCAACATAGCCGATGGCGCGATGCTGCCCGACGGAATCATCTTCGGTGACGGGATCATTTTCGGCGATGGGATCATCTTCGGCGACGGCATCATTTTTGGTGATGGAGTCACGTTTGCCGACGGCATTATCTTCGGCGACGGGATCATTTTTGGGGACGGAATAATCTTCGGCGACGCCCTCGGCCAGGTCTAGAGAAACACGAGGGTTTGTCTCGTACTGATGAAAGATTAACGTCGAAGGCCAACGCCTTCGGCGTTAATTGACGCAAAGCCGGCGGCACGAGCGTTGCTGAATTTCTCCCGTTAATTTCGTTCTATCCAGAAACTCAAACCGAGGAAATCTATGGCAACTATTGGCAGGTACTGTAAGTCCTATCCGCTCTCCCGCCTTCGTCAATTTTCCGGTTGGCATGAGAAACCAGAGAACGCAAGAAAAGTAAAAAAGGAAGTCAACGGTGAAATTGTGGAACAGCCCAGGCAGCTAACCGACGACGACTACGTTTACCTGCATGGAAATTTTACGGTCACCGACGGCATCTTCATTGATGAAAACATAATTTTCGACAACGTTACTCCGGAATGGAAGGACTTTTGTCAAAGTCTTGTCGAAGCAACACCGCCTAAGGAAAGACCTTAGCCGTAACCTCAGGGGAAGACTTAATTCTTCTATACATTCTTTTAAAACTTCCGTATTATCCCCGCATCGGATTAATCACAACTACTAAGTCCGCTCGGTCAATGTTTCGCCCAGATGTACATTGACTGTTTAAGTAGTTGCTCCAGTGATGCACCTCCCCAGCAAAGCGTCATTGATCATCCACGATTATAAATCTGAGGGCCCCCAGGCCTTTGGCGCCGAGTGTTTGTCGCGTTGCTCTAGAAACGACGGAGTCGCAATGATCATTAGCGAAACGAATCATTTCCACTCCCTCAGAAATCTCAACTCGAAAGTCTCCGGTTGCCTTTATGGAAAGAGATACTCACCCCAAGATTTATGAGTTCGAGGGTTTCCGTCTAGAAGAGGGGCAATCACGTCTCCTGTATAAAAACAAACCAGTCACGCTTAAACCCAAAATATTGGATTTGTTACTATTTTTGGTGAAGAAGCGCGGACAGCTAATCGCCAAAGACGAGTTGATGCAGGAGATCTGGCCTGATGCGATTGTTGAAGAGAACAACATCACGGTCAGCATGTCGATCCTGAGGAAAGCGTTAGGTGATGCTGCCGGCAATCAGTTTATTGAAACTGTGCCGCGACGCGGATACCGCTTTATCGCGACGGTTACTGAAGTCTTACCTAAGACGAACCATGACTCCGAACCTCATCAGGCCGATGCAATAGAACTTGAAGACGAGCGGATCGATTCGCTTGCCGTCATTCCACTGGAGGCGCCCGACCGAGACATTAACGTTGAATACCTCTCCGACGGCATTACTGAAAGCATCATCAATTCTCTATCGCGCATTCCCAAGCTCCGCGTCCTTGCGTGCAGCACGGTGCTTCGTCTTGATAGAAAGAACATTGACCCGCAAAAAGCCGGCCGCGATCTCAATGTCAAAGCGGTCAATGTGATCCGCGTTATACGGCTCGGCGACAACCTGATCATCAGAAGCGAATTGGTTAAGGTCTCGGATGGATCGCAGCTTTGGGGCGAGCAATACAATCGCAACCCTTCCGACCTGCTGGCGATCCAGGAGGAGATTGCGAAGGCGATCAGCGAGAGCTTGAAGTTCAAAATAAGTCTCGCCAAGAGGGCGACTTCCAACAATGAAGCCTACAATCTGTATCTCCGCGGCCGCTACTTCTGGAACAAGTATCACAAAGAATCCGGGTTGAAGGCCGTCGATCTTTTCAATGAAGCGATCAAGATTGATGCAAACTTCGCCCTCGCTTACTGCGGCTTGGCCGATGCTTATTTCAGGTTGTCGAACGTTCATCTGCCGCCACGGGAAGTTTTGCCGAAGGCCAAGGAAGCCGCGGTGAGAGCGGTGGAGATTGATGAAAACCTCGCGGAAGCTCACGCCTCGTTAGGGCTTGTTAAAGTCTATTACGATTACGACTGGATTGGCGCGGAAAAGGAGTTTAGAAAAGCTCTCCGGTTGAATCCGGATCTGTTTCTCGCGCACCAGCGGTTCGGTTCGTATTTACAGTTCATGGGCCGGTTTGAAGAGGCGAACCGGCATTACGAAATGGCTTTGGATCTCGATCCTTTTTCACTCCAGGTCAACATCAATCTGGCTACGACCTACTACCTGCGCAGCGAGTACGACCGCGCCATCCGGCTATTGAAAACAACGAGTGAGCTCGAGCCGAACTACATGCCCACGCTTTTCGTCCTCGGTTGTGTGTACATCCAACAGGGGCGACTTGACGACGCGATCGAGCAATTTCAGCAGATCTACAAACTCGATGAAGAGGCTTATTTGGCGATGGGCTTCATGGGCTACGCGCACGCGTTGGCCGGTCAGCGAGCCGAAGCCGAAACGCTGCTGAACGTGTTGCAGGAGATATCGCAGCGGAAGTATGTGTCTCCTTACAGCATGCTCGTAATTCACCTCGCACTCGGACCAGAGGAGCGCGTCTTTGAATTGCTCGAGCAGCTTTATCACGAGCGCAACGAATGGTTAGTTTGGTTGAAAGTGAGCCCGGAACTCCGCTCGGTTCGTAACCACCCCCGCTTCAAAGAACTCATGTCCCGCGTGGGTTTTCCGGAGTGACGCAACTCCTGTTACGCGGTCTTTCCTTGTCGCAATCGACTGAAGAGTCTGGCGAGCGTACCTGAGCAAATTCAACCTATCACTTCCTATTCTGGAATCACGATAGGTGGGCGATCCGCAATCAAACAGGGCAGCGAATCAAATGGCGGAAGTGAATCTTGCTGGCCTGGAGTGGTGCGTACATAGTCAGACGGTTCTTTGCGAAGGCCATAACAGTCAGTGTGTTCGTTGTCTCGCCGCTCGCGCAACTTAAAGCGCAGGTTAGCTCCGTTGATCTCGCAGTCGGTTAAGCCGCGCTCATAGATGTTATATTGCACCCGAAAATACATTTTATTTTTGAGTGAATCGGGCGCGTCCTCCCACTTATTGACGCGAACGATCCAGTACTCAACGAAGGTAGCGATGCCACGCACCGGACCCATCACCGGGTACCGATTTGACCTTAAGAAGGCCACAACGACGCCTTCGCCATAGAGCTCTTTTGGCTCAGACTGCTCCTGAGCAAAAAGAGTTGAGGAAAGAGTGAGTATTAGCAATGCGATGACAAGTCTTCTCGAGGTTGTGGTCATGAATGTTTCTCCGATTCTATTCCTGTTTCTGGTCGGGTTTGAGAACTTTGATATTACCCTGCAAGCGATCAAATGTAGTTGGTAACGATTCAGCCGGCTGTGGTGTGGTTAGGGTTATCTCAATTGGGATTTTTGTACCGAGACGTTGGAAGTTGAGAGTGGCTTGAACTGATGTTGCCACTCTAGCACCTTCCGGAAGCCCTCCGATCTGTTCGACTCTTATCTGTCCGAAAAACTTATCGGCAAGGGCATGTGCTAAATTATAATTAGGCAGTCCTTGTTTACTAAAAAATGCCTCGAGTATTTCATGGCCCACTAATTCACCCGCGACAACCTGATCCACTTGGTTCAGGTCGGCTCGATCGACCTTATTCAAACCGGTTACAGGCGGTATGTTATTCAACGCTGAATAACCAAAGTGGATCTTGTCTGACGATGAAACCACCTCCAAAGTGGCAACCGTTTCAGTGTTCGTTATGGCATTGTAAAGCGCTAACTCCGATCCTGAAAGGCTCTTCTTATCGACCTCTCCTACTACTTTTAGCCTCCCGTTCTTGAGTTCAGTTTGGAACTTCGCATCCTTTCTACCATTGAGGTCGTCCACCGTCTTTGTGCAATCTGCCTCAATTTGACATTTAACCGCGATCTCGAGACCGTCTGGATCAATAAATTTCAGCGGATTGTTTCGGGTATAGGCGTAAAGATTCCAACTTTGAGGATATTGGAGACGATTGGCTTCCATAAACAGCGGATCGGCTCCCGCAAACCTCCCTTGAATACTGGCATAATATCTCGCGCCAAAGTAGTCCAATCCCGTTTCGGTATCACGCTCTTTTGAGGTGAACCTCTGCCTTGTGCCGTCAGACGTTCCGGGGAAGCCGATGGCGGTGGTGCGGCCGCCGACTCCGGCGCCGAGCTCTTCGCCAAAGGGCATGTAGTCGTGACGGCTGATCACGCTTGCGCTCGAGTTTGTTACTACACGTGGGGAGCCGAGGTGGTCGGGGGTGGTGTAGCGCGTGCCGTTTGAGTTTACGGCTGTGGGTTCGATGGTGGCGAGCAGACCGCTCGCGCCGTAGATGTATTCCTTCTGTAACGATCCGGTTGAGCCGCTGAAGTCGGCAATCAGTTGGCCGCTGATACCGTAGATCAAACGCAGATTCTCACTGACCAGCTTGCGGACGCGCTCTCCTTCGCCGTTGTAAACGTAAGCTGAGACATTGTCGACTTTCGCGATCTTGTTTTCTGCGTCGTAGGTATATGCGTGTGAGCCGTCGTTGAGCAGGTTGCCGGCAGTGTCGTAACTACTGCCGGTGATGCGATTATTGGTGGTGTTGAAATAGAGACTCTTATTGCCGCCGCCGAGATCGATCCAGCGATTGCCATAACGATCGTAGCCGTTCGTTTGTGACCAGCTCGAGCCGCTCTCGACGGATGTGGTCAGACGATTCAGAGAATCGTAGCCGAACGTCTGCGTGTAACTGAGCCCGCCACCGCTGTAGGTGTGCGTGAGTACGTTGCCGTTGTTGTTCGTCCCGCCGTAGTTGTAGCCCAATGAAATAACTGAGGTGGGACTGACAGATGTACCGAGCTTGATGTTTGTCGGCTGGAGCCGATTGTTGTAATCGACGGTATGAGTGAGACCATTGCCGTAGGTCTCAGTATTCAACGCATTGTGAGCGGCATACAGAATGTTTGAAACACTCGCCGCGGGCGCGTAGCTCGTCGCACTACTGCTCAGGGAAAGTAAACGGCCCGCCGCATCATTCGTGTAAGTCACGGTGCGACGATCACCCGCGCCTGGAACAGCCGGATAGATTTGCTGATGTAACGCGCTATTTGCGTAATAACTCGCTTCCACAAGGTAGTTGACCGAGTCAGTGCGTTGATACTGCGTAACTACCCGGCCCATCTGATCATAACCGCGATAAGTGCCTTCGCTGCTGCCGTTGCCGTACGTCACCGCGACGAGACGACCAGTTGAGTAGCCGCGAGCGAAGCTCGGCGCGCCGGTTGGCAATGTCTGTGCGTCGTAGAAGTAGCTAACAGTTGGTGTTTGCGGAGTGTCGTTGTAAGTTTTGGAGGTGACACGATTGAGCGCGTCATACCCGATCGTCGTGGTGATAGACCGCGCATCGACCTTGCTGGTGAGATTGCCATTCGCATCATAGCCATAAGTCACCGTGCCGCTTTCGGGATTAGCTGCGGAGGTGAGACGTTTCAGCGAGTCGTAAACAAACGTCCTGGTCTGCACTCCCTGGGTCACACCCGTTAAGTCGTCGAGCACGTCGTAGCTGTAGTAAGTCGGCTGGACCGGATTGCCACCCGAATCGAGGTTGTTGTTGGCATCCGGCTCGTCCACGCGTGCCAAGCGTCCTAACCCATCGGTGAGACTGCGCCGCAGTTTGCCGGCCTGATCTGCTACCGTGACAGCATTGCCGCTGTACGAAGTGGTCACCACCGCGCTGTCAGGCGTGGTCACGGACGTAACCCGGCTGAGCGCGTCAAACGCCGTGGTGGTCCAAACCGCCGTTTCGTTTAAGTACGGCCGGTAAGGATTGGAAGTCTGACTCGCCCGGCCCAGCGCATCGTATTGCTGCTCAGTGCGAATGAAATTCGTGCCACCTTCGTATTGTTGCGTTTCTTTAGTGCGGCCGAAGCCATCGTAAAGGACTTTGCTGACGAGGCCACCGTCAGCCTTGTTGTCGCGATCGCTCGTGGTCGTAACCGTGCGACCGGGATCGTCGTACGCAAAAGCAGTCTGGTTTTCGGCGCCCGTGCCGATTGCCCGTATGATTTGCGTGGGCCGATCGAGGCTGTCGTTATACGAGCCCTGCGCCACGATGCCGTTGAAGTCTTCGCCATTCACCGGCCTGCCGAGGTAATAGTCAAACTGGGCAAACGAGATGTGACCAAGGGCATTAATTACTTTGGTGGCGAAGGCGTAACTGGTCAGCCCGCCCAACGGCGCTGGCGCGGTGTTGCTTTCCGCTTCACTGTCAGGAATACCGTAGCGATCAGTGAAATCCAAGGTGGTGGCATAGCCGCGCGCGTCGATGCTCTTCACCACATTGCCCGCCACGTCATACTGACTGTAGGAATAAAGCGGTGTGCTCGTGGACAGAATCCAGCCGGTCGCGCGGGTTAGGTTCCCACGCGTTACATACGACGTTGTAAACGCGGCATCCAGACCCGAGATGCCGGACCTCGCGGTCAATGGCGCATGACTGCCGTCACTCGCATAGTTGTCATACTCGAACGTGGTGCGCGCCTTTTCCGCGCCGGCCGCGTCAAACACCTGTACCTGCGTTGGCAAACTGCGAATGTGAATGCTAGTGGTCGTGTAATCCGTGCTATTGACTGAATTCGTTTTCAGATAATCGGTATGAGTGCGCCGCACCAGCGCGCCTGCCGTGCCGCTGCCGAAGTCGTATTCGTAAACATCTGAACGGTTGTTAAAGGGAACCGTGTCGTCATACGTAAAAGTTTGTTTCGAGACCTGATTGGTATCAACCAGCGTGTTGGTCGTGTCGCTCAACCGCACATCATTCGAGGGCGCCAGATCCGCGCTGCCCGTCCACCAACTGACGGCCGCGCGTTGCTGCCAGGTGTTGTTCACGCGCGTCAGAACCGTGCTGCCGTTACTGGCGAAGTTTTCGGTCTGGTACTCGCGGCCTTCTTTCCACCCGGCATAGTCAATCGGCGAAATGGCAAACGACACTCTGGGACTGCCATAGAAATAATGTTTGCTGCGCGTGAGCAGGGTGCCGCTGTTATTGAGTTGGTCGGCGATCACGTAGCCGGCGTTGGACGTGGTCGTTTCGGGTCGACTGTAGGTCATGCGACTGGCGTAAGTTGACCCGCTGCCGCCATCAGGATAAAGCCGGCGCTCGGTCACGCGCCGATAGATCACCAGCGAGCCCTGATAACCACTGGCCGTCATGCCGTCAGCATAATCATTCGTCAGTCCCGCCGCGTAGTCATACTCCACCGCGCCGCCGGTGGGCAGCACGACCCGCGCCAGTTCGCCGTAATCATTGTATTTGAATGTGTATTGCCGGCCGTTTGGTAACGTTACTGACGCCACCACGGCGGGATTGTGTTGCGTCGTGCTGGACCCGTTCGACTCGGGAAACAGCGATTTGTAAGTGCGCGTGCCCGCGTAATCGGAGCGCAGAGCGCTGGACAGCGAAGCATAATTCACCAGAATCGATCTCGAGGTCTCGTGGAAACCTTTGTAACTAATCTGGTCCGACGTTCCTGGTCCAGTGTTGTAGGTGATGCTTACCTGACGATTGAGTGAGTCGGTGATCGTGGAAACACGGTTGTTGCCGTCGTAAGCGAAGATCAACTTGTTGCCGTTCCGATCGCGCAACCATGAGACGAGGCCGTTATCGATGCGGTAGCGAGTGCCATCGCGCAGCAGAAAGTATCCGGAAGGATAGATCTCGCCGGGATTCGGGCTGATTGGTTGATCGTAGATCGTCGTGTCGGAAATGAATGTAGCGGCTGAGCCATCGGTCGTAATGAAGACAGTACCGCGCGATTGCGGACTCGCGTAGTTGCACAAGCCGTTGTTCGACGGCTGTCCACCTGTTAACTGATCACGCAGTTCATACTCAGTTCCATCTGGCGCAGTGAACGTGAGGCGTGTGATCGAATAACCGAAGACTTAGGTTCCATCCGGGCAGTCTATTTCGTCAAGCCCTGCCTGCCTTCCGGCCATCGTGCCGGGGCTGTACTTGCGTTCGTTGTTCTCCCACCAACTTTGAGTCGGCAAGTAACGGTGGGTGACGCCACCGCCAATTTGAGGGGTGGCAACATCTGAAACGCGCCACTTGCCGGAGATGGGCAACATCACCGGCATCTGCGCGCCGCCGCGCCCCACAACCCCAAGTAGCGATAGCTGAAAGCTCAGATTGCCGTTATAGAGATTCACATTATCAAAACCGCTGAGCGCGTATGAGCCAGCGGGCGAGCCTGGTTGCAAGCCGAGCGGCGTGCTGCCGTCCGTCGCGCTCGTTGTTTGCGCCGCAACGGAAAAACTCAGGACGAAAGTGAATATGACAATGGTGGTAAGTGTGAGAAAAACGGTACTTTTTTGATTTCGCATAAACTTTCCCCGAAGAGAGACGTGAGCGCGAATCCAGAGGAACCCAAGCGTTAATATGCGGAGAAAATACCCCTCAGACGATAGGAAACTGTTTATTTATTGATAATCCTAAGCTAAGGACTAATATCCCCAACCCGTCTATTCTCACCCTGCAACTGGTTAAGCAAGTCGAAATAAGGATCCAGTTGCCATCAATTATGCACAACCAAGTCACGCAAGAGCAGAATATACAACAGGAACTCACCCAGAAGTTTGGATTGCAGCAAATCATCGGTGAGAGTCCCGCACTGCTCGCCGAGACAGCCAAAATCCCGATGGTCGCGAAGGCTGACACGTCAGTGCTGATCCTTGGCGAAACTGGAACGGGCAAGGAAGTTGTCGGCCGCGCGATTCACTATCTGAGCCCGCGCGCCGGCGAACCCTTCGTGCCGGTCAACTGCGGCGCGATTCCCGTCGAGCTCATCGAGAACGAATTGTTTGGTCACGAGCGGGGCGCTTTCACCGGAGCCGGCGCGTCGCGAAATGGTTTGATTCAGGAAGCAGAGAATGGCACGTTGTTTCTCGACGAAGTGAACACGCTGCCATTGTTGGCCCAGGTCAAGCTTTTACGTTTTCTGCAGAGCAAAGAATACCGTCCGCTGGGCAGCACAAAGTCGTTGCATGGCGACGTGCGTATTATCGCTGCCTCGAACGCAAAACTGGATGCGGAAGTCGCAGCCGGAACCATGCGACAGGATCTTTTCTATCGTTTGAACGTGGTCCCGATCGTGCTGCCGCCGTTGCGCGCGCGATCGACCGACATACTCCTGCTGGCGAATCACTTCCTGGCCCAGTATGCATCGCGGTTGAATAGTCCGGCACTCCGGTTTTCTCCCGAAGCACAACGTAAGCTGTTGCTCTATCGCTGGCCCGGGAATGTACGTGAACTCGAACACGTAATCGAACGCGTCGCGGTCCTTTCATCGAACGAAGTCATCGAGGCAGACGAGATTGTTTTGTCAGGTGAGGATAACAACCTGACTCGTCTTTCGTTCCAGGAGATGAAGCGCAAAGTCATCTCTCAATTCGAGACCGATTACATTCAGAGTTTGCTTTACGCCTATCGCGGTAACATCTCGCAGGCCGCGCAGGCCGCGCAAAAAGAGCGAAGGACGTTCTGGGAGCTCGTCCGCAAACACAAGATCGATGTGCAGAAATTTAGACAGGCTTCCTAGCTTCCGTAGCGAGGGCAATCTCTCGCTTGGACCAGGGCAAGTTTGCCACGGCATTAAGACGATGAAATTCAAGGCAATAATTGAAGACAGCAAGATTTTACTGAGGCAGAAAGGCCCACGTTGGGAGGTTAAATCGCAGCAATCGCTCAATGTTTTTTAGTGCACGGTAAATGCAAGAGGACCGGCAATGGCCGGTAAAAAATGAGACTCGAAGAAAAAGATAAGAACGAGGCTTGTCAACACATACTCGAGTATCTCCTCGAGCACCCAAGTGCCGGCGACACTCTCGAAGGAATTGTGGACTGGTGGTTACTGGAGCAAAGGATCAGGTTCGAAACACTGACAGTCGCACAAGCAGTGGCCCAACTGGTAAATGATGGCTTGATAACCGCGCAACAAGGTCCGGATTCAAGAATCATCTACAGGGCCAATCGAAGCAGTGAAAACATCCAAGCGATGCTCTACGAAATGAACTTGTCGGACGATTAAAAGAGTAACTGAGCTTTACCAGCTCAACACAATCGGACACCCGACTGGGAAACAAGGGATTACAGGCATTGGACGCGAACTCGGCGTGATGAATTGTCATCGCCTGAGCAGTAGCGAGGCGCAACGTCCACGAAAGCGTTACCGATCGATCGGCAGCGCTGGGCGTCGCGGAACGATTGAAATGCACGAAAAGTTGATCGCGAAGGAAGTTTCGGTTCAACGTGCGGCAGCTTTGCCTGATTGACAAACAATTGTTCGCTTCCCCCTTTGATAAAACGTGCGGCTGCAAAAGCAGAAGGGAATTGAGAAATGTCAACAGCGAACGGAAACACTCTTAACTGGTACGTGGTCCACACTCACCCGAAGCAGGAAGATCGAACCAGCATGAACCTGCGGACCTGGGGAATTGAAACCATCAGCCCGCGGTTGCAAGTCGACAAGTACAACGAATTCTCGGGCAAGGTCACTCACCTCGCGAAGCCCATGTTCCCCAGTTACATCTTCAGTCGTTTCAATTACGAGCAGGTTTTTCATCGAGTGCGTTATACGAGAGGCGTCTACAATTTGGTTTCTTTCAATAACAAGCCGGCCCTGGTTGACGACGAGATCGTCGAGTTGCTGCGATCGCAAATCGGAACCGACGGCTTTGTGAAGACATTCGATCAATTCGAGCCGGGCGATAAAGTAGTCGTCAAGCACGGCCGGTTTCAAAACTTCTGCGGCGTGTTTGAAGGCGGCCTTTCCGATTCGGATCGCGTGCGAATATTGCTGGACACCGTCAGTTTTCAGGCCCACATCGTGGTTGATCGATCGTTGGTTGCGAGAGCGGGAGCGTAAGAATCGAGGAGACAAGTCATGAGCGCGAACGACACCGAAAGAGAAGACACTGCGATTTATAGAGTCGTGATCAATGACGAAGAGCAGTATTCGATTTGGCCCGCCGATCGAGAGAACGCGAACGGCTGGCACGATGCCGGCAAGACCGGTCCAAAAGCGGAATGCCTCGCGTACATCAAGGAAGTTTGGACCGACATGAGGCCGTTGAGCCTGCGCCAGCAAATGGAAACCGCAACCGGCCGTTAACCCCAATTCCATTCTCTTCTTTTAAGTTTTTGCCGTTTCGTGGCTAAAACCAAATCCCCGTCCAACCAGGTCTCATGAGCAGTTTAGTAATTGAAAGCCCGGACGTTTTGTTCGGCGTTGACGCGCATTCGCTCACGTTGGTCGATCTCCTTGAATGGAGAGCAAACACTCAACCAGAGCGCGTGGCGTACACGTATCTCGTTGACGGCGAGACCATCACGAACCGTCTCACCTGGGCCGATCTCCAGCAACGAGCGCGCATGATCGCGCGACAACTGACCGCCCTCGGAGCTTCCGGCAAGACGGTGCTGCTGCTCTATCCGTCTGATCTCGAATACGTCGCGGCGTTCTTCGGCTGCTTACAAGCCGGCGCCATCGCAGTCCCTGCTTACCCGCCGAAACAGAATCGCACGCTCGATCGTTTGCAGGCCATCGTTGCTGACTCGCGCGCTGCTTTCGCCATGACGATTTCAGCCATCGGCGATCGCATCAAACCGATCTGCGACCGATTGCCTTACCTGAATAAACTGACCTGGCTGACCACCGACAACCTCGCGCAGGACGTCACGGACGTTTGGCATTACCCCGAGTTCAGCCTGGACCAGCCGGCGTTTTTGCAATACACCTCCGGTTCTACCAGCCAGCCCAAAGGCGTGATGGTGAGCCACGGCAACCTGATGCACAACGAGCAGTTGATTCAGCAGGCATTTGCACAAACCGAGTCGTCGATCATCGTCGGCTGGTTGCCGCTGTATCACGATATGGGATTGATCGGGAACGTGCTGCAAACGCTCTACGTCGGAGCGAGCTGCATTCTCATGTCGCCAGTCGCTTTCCTGCAAAATCCCGTTCGCTGGCTCGAGGCGATTTCAAACTTCGGCGCGACCACGAGTGGTGGTCCAAACTTCGCTTACGAGCTCTGCTCGCGAAAGGTCACCGAAGAACAACGCGCGCAACTCGATCTCAGCAGTTGGAAAGTGGCATTCAACGGCGCCGAGCCGATTCGCCCCGAAACGCTCAAGCGATTTGCCAAAGTGTTCGCACCGTGCGGCTTCAAAGCCGAAGCTCTTCATCCTTGTTACGGATTAGCGGAAGCAACTCTTTTCGTGTCGGGGAAGACATGCGGAACTCAGCCGCGCATCAGCGGATTCAACTCGGTCGAGCTGATCAAGAATCGCGCTGTTGAGTCGAACGGCGATGGCAGGAGGCTGGTTAGCTGTGGTGTTCCGACCGCCGAGCAGAAGGTGCTCGTCGTTAACACTGAGACATTGACCGAGTGCGCGCCCGGCGAAGTTGGCGAGGTTTGGATTTCCGGACACAGCGTTGCCGGCGGTTATTGGAACCAACCGGAAGCCACTGCTTACACGTTCAAGGCACAGCTTCCGGGCAATGCGAATGACAGGTTTTTGAGAACCGGCGATCTTGGATTTCTCCACGAGGGCGAACTCTACGTCACGGGCCGGCTCAAAGATCTCATCATCATTCGCGGCCTGAATCATTACCCGCAAGACATCGAACAAACCGCTGAACGGAGTCACGCTGCCGTTCGACCCGGCTGCGGCGCGGCGTTCTCAGTCGAAGTCGAAGGCGCCGAACGTCTCGTGATCGTGTACGAGGTCCAGCGCAACTCCCAGTCTGCACATCAAGAGATCATCGACGCGATTCGACAGCGCGTCAGCGAAGAGCACGAGCTACAGGTTTACGCTGTGTCGTTGATCCGTCACAGCTCGATCAGCAAAACCTCGAGCGGCAAGATCCAGCGCAACGCCTGCCGGCTTGCGTTCCTGAATGGCGAACTGAATCTCGAAGCTGAGTGGCGCGAAACGTCCGAAGGCATTCAGATTCCGAAAACTCCGACAGAAGTTGAGACACACGACGCGTGGTTGCTAGGGACTGTCGCTCGTCTCCTCCACGTCGATCCGAAACAGATTGATGTTAACCAGCCGATCACCCGATACGGTGTTGATTCTTTGCAAGCCGCCGAGCTGCTGCATTCGATCGAAGAGCGCTTCGGCGTCACGATTCCGCTTTCGACACTGTTGGAAAGCATCAGTGTCGCGCAGTTATCAGAGCGATTGCGTGGTGTTCGCGCCGCGGATTCGCGGCAACAGGATACGAGCGGCAACGATTCCACCGCTCGACCTTTGTCCAGCAACCAGCAATCGCTCTGGTTCCTGCATCAGCTCGCGCCGCAGGAGCCGACTTATAACCTCGCGTTTGCAGCACGCATTCACGGCAGTTTGGATGTGAACAGTCTGCGCCGCGCGTTTCAGGCACTCGTCGATCGTCACGCTTCGCTGCGAACAACGTTCGCCGTGGAACCCGTTGTAGGGGTGGCCCTCTGTGGCCACCCGTCTTCTCCATCCGCCACGGGTGGCCACGGAGGGCCACCCCTACAGTTGATTCCAGATGGCGAACCGGTGCAGCAGATCGCAGAGCACGCGGACGTTTATTTTGAAGAGCACGACGCGGCGCAGTGGGATCAAACTCAACTCAACGAGCAGCTAGGCAACGAAGCTCAGCGTCCATTCGATCTCGAACATGGCCCACTATTCAAAGTCCATCTTTACAACTATCCCGGCGAATCGATCCTGTTACTGACGACGCACCACATCATCGTCGACCTCTGGTCGCTGACAGTCTTGATTCACGAACTCGGAATTCTTTACACCGCGCAGCAATCAGGCGTTACTGCCGATTTGCCGCCCGTCACCTACCAGTACCTCGACTACACGCGCTGGCAAAACGATTTGTTGCACAGCGAGTTGGGTGAAACTCATCGCCAGTACTGGACCAGGCAGTTGGCGGGCCCGCTTCCCATGTTGTCTTTATCGACCGATCGACCGCGCCCACCTGTACAAACCTATCACGGTGCTGCCCACTCCTTTCGCCTTACCCCGCAAATGACCCGGCGTCTGAAGTCGTTGAGTCGGGAAAATGATGCCACCCTCTACATGACATTGCTCGCGGCTTTTGACGTCCTTCTTTATCGGTACACCGGCCAGGAGGACATTCTCGTCGGGTCACCCACCTCAGGTCGCACGCGCAACTGGATGGCGGGAATGATCGGCTATCTCGTTAACCCTGTGGTCCTGCGCGCGCTGATTGCAAACGATCAGTCGTTCACGAAGTTTCTACAGCAGGTACGACAGACGGTATTGGCTGCGTTCGAGCACCAGGATTATCCGTTCGCGCTGCAAGTGAAAGACGTGCAGCCCGATCGCGATCCGAGCCGGTCGCCATTGTTCCAGGCGATGTTCATATTGCAGAAGTCACACAATGATCAGAGTGTGGCTGCGTTTGCTGTCGGTCACGAAGGCGCTCGCATTTCACTCGGCGACGTCGAACTCGAATCGTTTGCGTTACCGCAACGCACGTCGCAGTTTGATTTGACGCTCGCGATGGCGGAGGTTGAGGACCAACTCGCTGCCAGCTTCGAATACAACACCGATCTATTCGATGCGATGACGATTCAACGCTTGTCTGACTCGTTCGAGTGTCTCCTCGAAAGCATCGTGACGGAACCGGAAGTTTCTGTTTCACGGCTGCCGATGTTCAGCCGCAAAGAGCAACTACTTCTCGCCTCGTGGAATGATACGGAACTTGACTATCCTGCGGTCAGCGGACTGCATCGCCTGTTCGAGGCGCAGGTGGAGCGGACGCCTTTTGCGCCTGCACTCGTCGCTGGAACCGAACGGCTTTCCTACAAAGAACTGAATGAACGAGCGAACCGCTTAGCGCAGCGTTTGATCGAACTCGGAGTTGGGGCCGATCATCGCGTCGGCATATTCCTCGATCGCTCCGCGAATATGGTGGCTGCGATCCTGGCTACGCTGAAGGCCGGTGGTTGTTATGTGCCGCTCGATCCTGAGTATCCGATTGAGCGTCTGGCGTACACGCTGAAAGATGCAGGTCTGACCGTGCTGGTCACGACGCGGAAGCTCGCTGAGTCGTTCAATACTGAAGCGACCGCGATGTTGCTTGTCGATGAGTTAAGCGAAGACTCGGCTTCAGAGAACCCGCAAATCGAAGTTCACGACAACCAGATCGCGTACATGATTTACACGTCGGGCTCGACGGGCCAACCGAAAGGCGTCGCGCTCCAGCACGCGAGCGTAATCTCGCTCGTGCATTGGGCCGGCAAAGTTATCGATCCGAAAGATCTGCGCGGTGTCTTGTTTTCGACGTCGATCTGTTTCGACATCTCGTTAATCGAAGTCTTTGTCACACTGAGTTACGGCGGCCAGATTATCCTTGCCGATAACGCGTTGCATTTACCTCAACTGCCGGCTGCTGCTGATGTGACTTTAATCAACACGGTCCCATCTGCCATGCGAGAGTTAGTGCGGATGCAGGCCGTGCCCGACTCGGTGCGAACGGTGATCGTGGCCGGAGAGCCGCTGAGCCAGGAGTTAGTCGAAGAGATCTTTGCTAACACGAAAGTCGAAGAGCTTTACAACGGATACGGACCAACTGAAACGACTATCTATTCGACCTTCACACGCGTGAGAAGTGGCGAACGCGTAACGATCGGACGGCCCGTCGGCAACACGCGAGTCTACGTGTTGGACGAGCAGATGCAGCGCGTGCCCGTTGGCGTAGTCGGCGACTTGTACATCGCCGGCAGCGGACTCGGTCGCGGTTACTGGAATCGTCCCGAACTGACGGCGGAAAAATTCATTCCTGACGCGTTCAGCGGCGAATCAGGAAAGCGTCTGTACGTGACGGGTGACAAAGTCAGGTATCTCGCGAACGGCGATCTCGAGTTTCTGGGACGCGGCGATCACCAGGTGAAGATTCGTGGTTACCGCATTGAGCTCGGAGAAATCGAGAGTTGCTTACGCCGCCACGAGCAGGTGCGAGATGCGATCGTCGTCGCACGAGATCACGGCTGTGACAAGCAGATCGTGGCCTATATCGTCGCGGCTGGCGACGTGACGGTTAGCGAGCTGCGTAGCTGGGTTGGCGATTCGCTGCCGAAATACATGACGCCCGCGGCGTTTGTGCTGATGGAACAGTTGCCGTTGATGCCGAACGGCAAAGTGAATCGCAAGGCGCTTCCCGATCCCGACTTCAACATCAACGATGCTTCGTTAATCGCGCCGCGCACCCAAATCGAAGAGATCTTGTTGAGCATCTTCGCGAACGTGCTTGGAGTTCAACAGCTCGGCATCGATGACAACTTCTTCGAGCTCGGCGGTCATTCGTTGATGGCGACGCGACTGATCTCGCGTGTACGCAACGAGCTTAACGTCGAAGTGCCGCTGAGCAAGCTGTTCGCCTCGCCGACTGTGGCCGGTGTTGCCGAAGAGATCGAAGCGTTAACGCGAGACGGACGAGGCGTGCTGTACAGCCGGATCGAACCCGCGCCACGCGATCGAGCTTTGCCGCTTTCGTTCGCGCAGCAGCGACTCTGGTTCCTGGACCAGATGGAGCCGGACAGTTCGTCCTACAACATTTCGGCTGTCGTTCGTCTTACGGGCAAGTTGAACGTCGATGCCTTCGAGCGAAGTTTCGAAGAGATCGTGCGCCGGCACGAGACGCTACGGACGCGATTTGAAGTCGTTGATGGTCAGCCGGCGCAAGTTATCGATTCCTTGCCGTCTCATTATCTGCGTTTGGTGGACTTGCGTGGATTGAGCGAAGGGGAGCGCGACAGAGAGGTCGAACGGCGCGCGGCCGTTGAGGCGCAGACGCCGTTCGATCTCTCGGGGGGCGCTTTGTTGAGAACGCAGCTGCTGCAATTGGACGATGAAGATCACGCGCTGCTGCTCACGATCCACCACATCATCAGCGACGCGTGGTCGCTCGGCATTCTGATCAAAGAGCTCACGGTGCTCTATCAATCATTCGACAACGGCGAGCAATCGCCGCTGCCCAACCTGGAGGTGCAGTATGCAGATTTCGCGCGCTGGCAACAGGATTGGTTGCAGGGTGAAGCGCTTGCGACGCAGATGTCTTACTGGCGGCAACATCTCGCGGGCGCGCCGGCGCTGCTTAATTTCCCAACCGATCGACCGCGTCCACCAATCCAACGATTTGAAGGCGAACGACACACGCTCGTCCTGCCAAAAGATCTAACTGAATCGCTGAAGAGTTTTAGTCGCAAGCAAGGTGCGACGCTCTTCATGACTTTGCTCGCCGTATTCAAGACGCTGCTGTTTCGCTACACGGGACAGACCGACATCGTCGTCGGCACACCAATCGCGGGTCGCAATCGCGCTGACATCGAGAACCTCATTGGTTTCTTCGTCAACACGCAGGCGCTACGCACGCAGCTGTCGGGTGCGATGGAGTTCAGGGAGTTGCTGGCCCAGGTGCGCGCCGTAGTGTTGGAAGCGCACGCGCGCCAGGATTTGCCGTTTGAGAAACTTGTCGAAGAGTTGCAACCGGAACGAAGCCTCAGCCACACACCGATTTTTCAAGTAATGTTTGCGCTGCAGAACGTTCCGATGCCGAAGTTTGAGTTGAATGGTTTGACCGTGGCTGCGGCCGAGACGGCAACCATCACGACTTCAAAGTTCGACTTCTCGTTATCGTTAGAAGAAAAAGCAGAAGGCCTCGCCGGCTATCTCGAATACAACACCGACCTTTTCGATGCAGCGACGATGACGCGGCTGCTTGGCCACTATCGTCGGCTGCTCGAAGAGGTCGTCAACACTAATGCCGAGAAGAAACTCGCCGATTTGCAATTGTTGACGGCTGACGAACGACAGCAGTTACTCGATTGGAACCACTTTACGCCGAGTGTCTCATCGTCATTCTTTGCGCATCGCCAGTTCGAGCTTCACGCTGAGACGACGCCAGAAGCGCCGGCAATGTTTTGTGATGATGCAATGTTGAGTTATGGCGAGTTGAATCGTCGTGCGAATGTGCTTGCGCATCGCTTGCAGCGGCTGGGCGTTGGTCCGGAAAGTGTCGTCGGTATTTGCGCGGAACGATCTTTCGAGCTCGTGATTGGCGTGCTCGGCATTCTCAAAGCCGGCGGCGCTTACGTCCCGCTCGATCCGCATTATCCGCGTGAGCGTTTGAGTTTCATGCTCGCGGATTGCAACGCTTCTGTGCTTCTGACGCACCACGAACTGCTGGAAAAACTGCCGTCACAATCGGGTTTGTCCATCATCTGTCTGGATGACGACAGGGAATTAGCCACTCACGAAGACACACAAAATCCGTCCTCCTCGATAACCCCGGCTAACCTCGCCTACGTGATTTACACGTCAGGCTCCACTGGTCGACCGAAAGGCGTCGGCGTCTCACACACCGCGCTCGCGAACCTCGTCGCCTGGCATCTTTCGGCGTTCAAGGTCACGCGTTCTGATCGCGCAACGCTGCTCGCCGGCGTTGGCTTCGATGCTTCGGTGTGGGAAGTGTGGCCATACCTGTCCTGTGGTGCAGCGCTCGATGTGCCGTCGAATGATGTGCGTGCATCCTCCGAAGCACTGCGCGATTGGCTAACACAACGCGAGGTGACGATCAGCTTCGTCCCGACGCCAGTCGCGGATCCGATGCTCACTTTGGAGTGGTCACAAGAGACTAAGCTCCGAGCGCTCTTGACTGGTGGTGACAGGCTGCACAACTGGCCGTCTTCGTCACTGCCGTTCGCGGTGATCAATAACTATGGTCCAACAGAGAACGCGGTGGTCAGCACGTCAGGCTTAGTCAGTCCGGAAGCTTTCGTGCCGGGCGCGGCGCCGACCTTAGGCCGGCCAATCAGCAATGTCGGAGTTTACATCGTCGATCCTTGCGGCCAACTCGTGCCGATCGGCGTCACCGGAGAACTCTGCGTCGGCGGCAACAGTCTCGCGCGCGGTTATCTGAACCGGCCCGAGTTGACTGCTGAACTGTTTGTGCCCGACGCGTTGAGTGGCGATGCAGGCGCGCGACTCTATCGCACCGGCGATCTCGCCCGTTACTTACCCGACGGCGCGATTGAATTTCTCGGGCGCATCGGCAGCCAGGTGAAAGTGCGCGGGCACCGCATCGAGCTTGGCGAGATCGAGACGGCGTTGCAGGAAGCGAGCGGGGTACGCGAAGCAGTCGTGTTGTGCCGCGCAGGCAGCACCAGCGGGCAGTGCCTCGTTGCTTATGTCGTCCCAGACAACGAAGCCGGAGTCGTGACTGAGAATCACTTGCGCGATGTGCTGCGCGACAAATTGCCCGATTACATGATGCCTGCTTTCTTCGTCATGCTCGACGAGATGCCGATTACTGAGAACGGCAAGATCGATCGACGGGCATTGCCGGCCCCGGCGCAAAAAGATGACGAGACGAATTCGTCGACCGCGCTTACGCAGACAGCGGAACTCTTGTCGCATATCTGGACGGATGTTTTGGGCATCCGCAGAGCCGGCCTCAACGAAAACTTCTTTGAGCTCGGCGGCCATTCGCTGCTGGCGACACAAGTCGTGTCACGCGTGCGCGAGACTTTCAACGTTGAGTTGCCGTTGCGCGCGTTGTTTGAAAGCCCGACGATTGCGGAGTTGGCCCAGACTGTAGAGAAGACCGTTCGTTCACAAACGTTCGCGCCACCCATGACCATTGGGCGGGTGGATCGGGACTCGGATCTGCCGCTCTCGTTTGCGCAACAACGTCTCTGGTTTCTCGACAAATTCTCGCCTCGGAGCACGGCTTACAACATCCAGGTAGCAGTCAGGATGATCGGCGCGCTCGATCAGCTCGCGCTCGAAAAGGCGCTGAACGAAATCGTCCGGCGACATGAAGCTCTGCGCACGACTTTCGTCGACCGCAACGGACAGCCGGTACAGGTCATCGCCCCCGAATACTTAGTCTCGTTACCAATCACGGACATCTCGGAAGTGTCGGCGAGTGAGCGCGACGCAACGATCGAACGCATCTACAGTGAAGAAGGCCGCAACGCTTTTGCTCTCGATAAGCTGCCGCTGTTTCGTTTCAAACTCCTGAAACTGTCCGAAACCGAGCACGCGCTGTTACTGAACATCCATCACATCATCTCAGACGGCTGGTCCATGAGCGTGATCACGCGCGAGCTTGCCGCGCATTATGAAGCATTCACGAGCGAACAAGGCTCAACGCTGCCGGAATTCGCGATCCAGTACGCTGATTTTGCATACTGGCAGCGCGACTGGCTAAAGGGCGAAGTGCTTGAAGAGCAGCTCGCTTACTGGAAGTCTCAGCTCGGTCATCAACTGCCCGTCTTGAATTTGCCCATCGATCGTCCGCGTCCGAAAGTGCAGAGCTTCCGCGGCGCTCGTTATCACTTCACGCTGCCCGCCGAGCTCTCCGACGCAATGAAGTCACTGAGCCGCCGCGAAGGCGTAACGCTTTACATGCTGACGCTCGCCGCGTTCAAAGTTTTGCTGCAACGCTACAGCGGCCAGGACGACATCGTCGTCGGCACTGACATCGCGAATCGCAATCGCAGCGAAATCGAGCCGCTCATCGGCTTCTTTGCGAATCAACTCGTGTTGCGAACAGATCTCTCCGGTAATCCGACGTTCAGCGAACTGCTCGGTCGTGTTCGCGAAATCACGCTCGGCGCTTACGCGCATCAGGACACGCCGTTTGAAAAGCTCGTCGAAGAGTTGCAACCCGAGCGCGATTTCAGTCGCAACCCGCTGTTCCAGGTGATGTTCATCTTTCAAAACAACCCGATGCCGGCGCTCGCGGTTGGTGATCTCTCGATGGAGCCGATCGAGACGAAAGAAGCGACGACGGCTTTCGATATCAGCCTCGTCCTGAACGAGCCGCAGCGCGGTGCGATGAGCGGTTCCGTCCGTTACAGCACGGATCTATTCGACGCTTCGACCATCGAGCGCCTCGTCCAGCATTACCAGCGCTTGCTGGAATCGATCGTAGCCGGCGGCGATGTGCGCCTCAGTTCACTCGAAATGTTCACCGGGGAGGAGCGTGTGCAACAAGCCGTCAATAAAGAAGAGCGTAAGGACCAGAAGCTGAAGAAACTGCTCGGCGCGAAGCCGAAAGCAGTCAAGTTGTCTGAGCAGACGATGATTAGCGAGTCAGTCGCGCACAATGGTCTGCCAGTGATTTTTCAGCCGAAGTATGAAGCTGTCGATCTCGTTAGCTGGGCGAGGCAGAACCTGGAACTCATCGAAAGCCGTTCGCGACAGTACGGCGCGCTGCTCTTCCGCGGTTTCAATACTCGTTCACTCGGCAGCTTCGAGCAGTTCGTTACTGCGATTAGCCGATCGACGATTGCGTATGGTGAACGCTCTTCGCCGCGTCACGTGTTGAAAGGCAATATCTACACTTCGACCGATCATCCGTCCGATCAGCACATACTGCTTCACAACGAACAGTCGTACACGCTCAATTGGCCCATGAAGATCTTGTTCTTCTGCGTGCGTCCGGCGCACCAGGGTGGTCGCACGCCGATCGCCGACAGTCGCCGGATCTTTCAACGGCTGCCGTCGCCAGTCGTGGAAAAATTTGTGCAGAAACAGGTGATGTACGTGCGCAACTACGGTGACAATCTCGGGCTCTCCTGGCGCGAAGCGTTTCAGACTGACGACCGCCAGGTGGTGGAAGAACATTGCCGCCGCGAAGCGATCGAGTTTGAGTGGAAGGATGAGAATCGCCTGCGCACGAAGCAGATTCGACCGGCGGTGCGAACGCATCCGCGTACTGGAGAATCGATCTGGTTCAATCATGCGGTCTTCTTCAATGTCCACAGTCTGGATCCGGCGGCTCGCGACGCATTGCGGGCAGGCATTGATGACTTCGATCTTCCCTTCAACACTTTCTACGGTGACGGTTCGCCGATCGAGGCTTCGGTGATCGAGCAGATCTACGAGATCTATCGCGAGGAGCAAGTCGCGTTTGACTGGCAGCTCGGCGACATCCTGATGCTCGACAACATGCTCGTCGCCCACGGTCGCGAACCGTTCGTCGCGCCGCGCGAGATCGCGGTGGCGATGGCCGATCCTTATTCACTATTTTTCACGCAAAGTCGCAAAGACAGCAAAGTACGCAAAGAAATCCCTTGATACGCGGCAGCGCTTGGCCCCTTTGCGCCTTTGCGTGAAACCCCACGTAAAATTTTATGAGTGCACCGGCAATCGTCGAAGGATTTCGACTCTCGCCCCAGCAGCGACGTCTCTGGTTGTTGCAGCAGGACGACGCGTCGTCGTTTTGCGCGCAGTTAGTGTTGCTGCTCGAAGGCGATCTGCAAGTTGATGACCTGCGTGGCGCGCTGCAAAAGGTGTGTGCACGCCATGAGTCGTTGCGCAGCACGTTTAGTCGTCTGCCGGGCGTGTTGATACCGATTCAGTCTGTGGTTGACGATCTCGATGTGTCGTTTCGCACGATCACAGTTAGTGTAAGCGAACTGGAAAAATTGCTTGCGTCGGAACGTGACCGTGAGTTCGATCTCGAGTACGGTCCGTTGGTCCACGCGACGGTGTACGTCTTCTCGGCGGCGCGTCATGTCCTTTCGATCACTCTCCCTGCGCTTTGTGCCGACCGGCGCACGCTGCACAACCTTTTTACTGAACTCTGCCAGGCTTATGCGGCAACGAGCGAAGGTGAAGACGAGCCGTTCCAGTATCTCCAGTTCGCTGAATGGCAGAACACACTCGCCGGCGAGCCGGACGCTAAAGAAGGAAAAGAATACTGGAGCAAACAAGATCTCACGGCTGCTTCGACAGTCAGGCTTCCGGGACAAACCCGAAATGAGACACGCGGCAAAACTCACTCGTTAAGAGTTTCGCTCAGCGCAGAAACCACCGCGCAGATCGAAGCGCTCGCAGAGAAGTTCGAAACCACAAGCGGAAACGTACTGCTCGGCGTGTGGCAGACACTGCTCTGGCGACTCACGCGACGAGCGATCATCGTCGGCACTGTTTGCGATGGAAGATCGTACGAACTGCTGAACGACGCCTTCGGATTGTTTGCTCGCACCTTGCCCATTCAAAGCCGGTTTGAAGACGGATTGAGCTTCGCTGAAGTCATCGCACAAATCACTACATCCCAACGCGAAGTTACCGAATGGCAAGATTATTTTGAGTTCAACGAAACCGCAGACGGCGCGGCGGCTCATTTCACCTTCGGCTACGAACACACAGAACTCCCGGCGCCACAAACTGCACGCGGCGTGCAGATCTCAGTCGTTCGTCAGCACTGCGGTATCGAACGATTTCGCTTGAAGCTCTCGACCACTAGCAAAGAGCTCGAATTTGAATATGACGATGGGGCGTTCAGCGAAGTAAACGTTCGCCATCTCGCCGGACAGTTTCAGACGCTCCTCTCTGCTGCGCTCGCGAACCCGGAAGCCCAAGTCGATGATCTCGAAATCGTCTCTGACACAGAGCGTGAACAAATTGTTCTCACCTGGAACCAGACACAGCGCGAGTACGCTCTCAACCACTGTTTGCATCAACTGTTCGAAGAGCAGGTAAAGATCACGCCAGACGCACCGGCGGTCGTTTTCAAAGATAGTCAACTCACGTTTCAGCAATTGAATGAGCGCGCCAACCAGCTCGCGCACTACCTGCAAGCCTTTGGTGTTGGTCCAGAGATGCCCGTCGGCCTCTGCGTCGAGCGCTCGCTCGAGATGATCGTCGGCGTGCTTGGAATTCTGAAATCGGGCGGCGCGTATCTGCCAATCGACCCGCGCAATCCTGACAAACGCATCAACCAGGTGTTGAAAGACGCCGGCGCAACGTTGCTCGTCACGCAGAGTCACCTGGGATCGAGACAGATTGAACCCTACATACAACTGATCGAACTGGACAAAGAGATCGCTGGCGAGAGCGTCGAGAATCGTGTCAGCACGGTAACTCCGCAAAATCTCGCTTACATCATCTACACCTCCGGCTCGACCGGCCGGCCAAAAGGCGTGATGATCGAGCACGCTTCCGCCGTCAATCTCGCGACCGGTTTGCGCGATGAGCTTTACGGCGATCTTGGTCCAGCACTCAAGGTCGGCCTCAGTGCGCCGCTGGCTTTCGATGCTTCAGTCAAACAGTGGTTGCAACTGCTCTCCGGCCACACGCTTTACCTGCTGCCCGAAGAGTTGCGCCTCGACGCCGTCCAATTGCGTGCTTACTTGGACCAACACGCTCTCGACGTGCTTGATTGCACGCCGTCGCAACTGAAACTTTTGCTTGCCGCGGGATTCGGCGAAACGAATTGGAACAAGCCGAAGATGATGCTGATCGGTGGTGAAGCCGTTGATGAGTCGCTGTGGTCTCAGCTCGAGGCCGAACCACGCACACGCTTTGAAAACGTGTACGGCCCAACGGAATGCACGGTCGACACGACGTCCGCCACCGTAAACGCCCACGCATCTCCGACGATCGGCCGCCCGTTACCCAACGTTCAGGTCTACATCCTCGATGAGAACCTCAAGCCGTCCGGCGTTCACATTACTGGCGAGCTTTACGTGGGCGGCGCGGGAGTTGGCCGCGGTTATCTCGATCGTCCCGAACTGACGGCCGAGAGATTTGTGCCCGACTTCCTGAGCGGCAAACACGGCGCGCGCTTGTATCGAACCGGAGATCTGGCGCGGTACTTACCTGATGGCACGATTGAATTCCTCGGTCGCAACGATTCGCAGGTCAAAGTTCGTGGTCATCGCATCGAGTTGGGCGAGATCGAAGCGGTCGTGCGCCAGCACGAGCAGGTGCGCAACGCGGTTGTCATCGCGCGGGAAGACAGACCGAATGAACAGCGCCTCGTCGCGTATGTAGTGCCAAAAGAAAAACTGGACGTCAGTGAAGTACGACGCTTAGTGAGCGAGCGCTTGCCCGAGTACATGGCGCTTTCGTTTGTCGTTGTCATGGACCAGTTACCGCTGACGCGCAACGGCAAAGTCGATCTGAAAGCGCTGCCTAAACCCGAAGCCGTGCAGTTGTCGTCGGTAGCGCGTTACGTCGCGCCGCGCAACGAGATCGAACAGATCGTGACAAGCGTTTGGCAGGAAGCGCTGGGCGTCGAGCAAATCGGCATCAACGACAACTTCTTCGAAGTCGGCGGCCACTCGCTGCTCATGGTCCAGGTGCATAGCAAGTTGAGCGATCTCTTCGACAGCAAACTCTCGATCGCGGAGATGTTCGCCAAACCCACCATCAGCGCGTTGGCAGAACATTTAGGCAACGGCAACGGTCATAAAGCCGGATTGCAAAACGCCGCCAGCCGCGCCGAACGCCGAAAGCAGGCCGCCGGCCGGCGCAAATTATCAAGTTAGCTTTTGTCAGTACCGCCCGCGATAGCGTGGGTAACCACTCAAATAAATTACACGTTGATAATGACCCGCATGAAACCGCGGCGGTACTGACGTTTTAAGCGTTCGATTTCTCTGTGCCACCTCTGTGTCCTCTGTGTCTCGGTGGTTAATGAATCGTTCACTAAACAACCACAGAGACACAGAGAACACAGAGGTAGCACAGAGAAGAAGGATCCAAGAGAGGACCGGAATCGATGAGTAATAATCAGATTGAAGGTGTGGCCATTATCGGTATGGCGGGCCGCTTCCCGGGCGCGCAGGATATCGCTGAATACTGGCGCAACCTGCGCGACGGCGTCGAGACGATCAAGTCCTTCACCGACGACGAGTTGAAGAGCGCGGGCGTCGATGCAGCTCGAATTAATCATCCGAACTTCATCAAGGCCAAGGGCGCGATCGAGAACGGCGATCAGTTTGACGCGGCTTTCTTCAGCTTCACTCCACGCGAGGCTGAGCTCATGGACCCGCAACATCGCGTGTTCATGGAATGCGTTTGGACTGCGCTCGAAAACTCCGGCTACAACCCCGACAGCTACACCGGCGCGATCGGTCTTTACGGCGGCGAAAGCATGAACAGCTATCTGCTGCTGAATCTCATGTCGAACCGCGATCTGCTTGACTCCGTCGGACTCCTGCAAGCCTCAGTTCAGAATCGCACCGATCACCTGACGACGCACATTGCTTACAAGTTGAATCTGAAAGGCCCGAGTCTCACGATTCAAACCGCGTGTTCGACTTCGCTCGTCGCCGTGCACCAGGCGTGTCAGAGTTTGCTCGGTTACGAGTGTGATATCGCCGTCGCCGGCGGCGTGTCAGTCACCGTGCCGCTGAAGAACGGTTACGTCTATCAAGACGGCGGCATCTACTCGCCCGATGGACACTGCCGCGCCTTCGACGAAAAGGCACAGGGCACGGTCGAAGGAAACGGCACCGGCGCAGTTGTTCTGAAACGACTGGCTGACGCGATCCGCGACAACGATACGATCCACGCCGTCATCCGTGGTTCTGCAATTAATAACGACGGTTCTCTCAAGGTTGGTTACACGGCGCCGGGCGTTGACGGCCAGGCCGAAGTGATCACGGAAGCCCTTACGGTTAGCGGCGTCGAACCCGAAACAATTACGTACGTCGAAACACACGGCACCGGCACTACTCTCGGCGATCCGATCGAGATCGAAGCATTGCAACAAGCGTTTCGGCAGGGCACGGATGCGAAGCGTTTCTGCGGTATCGGTTCAGTGAAGACAAACATCGGTCATCTGGATGCGGCAGCCGGTGTGGCTGGCCTAATCAAGACCGTGCTCGCACTCGAGCACAAGCAACTGCCGCCGAGTCTGAATTTCGAAAGTGAAAACACGCGCATCGATTTCGCGAACAGTCCTTTCTTTGTCAATGCGGAACTTTCTGAATGGAAACCCCAGAACGGTACGCCGCGCCGCGCGGGCATCAGTTCGTTCGGCATCGGCGGCACGAACGTGCACGTCGTAGTTGAAGAAGCACCCGAGCAACTCTCCGCGGAAACCAAACGCCGCTGGCACCTGTTGCCGTTATCGGCTCGCACAATCACCGCGCTCGACACCGCGACCTTCAATCTCCACGCCTACTTAAAAGAACAGCCGGGGCTGGATCTTTCGGACGTGGCTTACACACTGCAGGTCGGTCGCAAGCAGTTCAATCATCGCCGCGTCGTGATCAGCAGCGACATAGACAACGCGGTCCATTCGCTCCAAACGATGGACGCGCGCCGCGTGTTTACGAGTCTTCAGGAGCCGCGTGAGCGTCCCGTCGTGTTCATGTTTCCTGGCCAGGGCGCTCAGTACGCGAACATGGGGCGCGAACTATACGAGACTGAATCAGTGTTTCGCGAAGAGGTTGATCGATGTGCGGAGATACTCAAGTCGCATCTCGGTTTCGACCTGCGCGACGTGCTCTATTCAAGCGCAGCAGAAGCAACCGAAAAGATCGGTCAAACATACATCACTCAGCCGGCGCTCTTTGTCACTGAGTATGCACTCGCGAAGCAGTGGATGGCGTGGGGCGTCAAGCCGGAAGCGATGATCGGCCACAGCATCGGTGAGTACGTGGCCGCATGTCTGGCGGGCGTTTTCTCACTCGAAGATGCGCTGCGTCTCGTCGCTTTGCGCGGCCGGCTGATCCAGGATCTTCCGTCCGGCTCGATGCTCGTCACTTCGATGTCCGAAGAACAGATCCGCGCAGTCTTGGAACGGCATCCGGAGTTGTCGCTGGCGGCTAACAATGCCCCGTCGTTGTTCACGGTGGCCGGCCCACACGAAGCGATCGACAAACTCGAAGCCGAGTTGAAAGCCGAGCAATTCATGGTCAGGCGCTTGCACACTTCGCACGCCTTCCATTCGCAGATGATGGAACCGATCCTCGCGCCGTTCGTCGCCGAGGTGGCAAAGACGACACGCAATGCGCCGTCGATTCCGTACGTCTCGAATGTAACCGGCACGTGGATCACGGACGAGGAAGCCACGGACGCGTCTTATTACGCGCGTCATATCCGTCAGGCAGTGCAATTCGGCGCGGGCGCGGGCGAGCTCTTCAAGAACCCGCAACGTGCGCTCGTCGAAGTTGGCCCAGGCAACACGCTCAGCGTGCTGGTCCGGCATCACCCGCAGCGTGGCGCGGCTCAGATAGTGCTTTCGTCGCTGCGTCGCGTTGACGAGCAGGAGCCCGATGAAGCAGTGATGCTGACGACGCTTGGACGTCTGTGGCTCGCGAACGTCAATGTCGATTGGACGAAGCTGTACGCGGATGAGGTTCGCCGTCGCGTGCCGCTGCCGACTTATCCATTCGAACGACAGCGTTACTGGATCGACGCGCAGCCAAATGGTCATGTGTCGAAAGCAAACGCGCAACAGAAGAACCCGGAGATTGCTGATTGGTTCTACACGCCTTCGTGGCGTCGTTCGAATCTGAAGAAGGCCACGCTGAGCGAGCGCCGCCGCTGGTTGATCTTCGCTGATGAATGTGGCGTCGGCGCGGGACTGAAGCAGCGACTCGATGCGGCTGGACAGGAAGTCATCTCAGTCACCGCGGGCGACGACTTCAGCAAGACGGGAACGGGGACGTTCACCGTCAATCCCGGCAAGCGTGGAGACTACCAATCGTTACTGAAAGAAATCGGGGCGGCAAAAGATACCGCGCAAACGATCGTGCACCTGTGGAACGTCACGACGAAGGATCACGACGACGTTCTCGCACGCAGTTTTTACAGCCCGCTGTATCTGGTCCAGGCCATTGGTGATCAGCTTGTCGCCCTTGCGCCGCCGGATGAAAGCACGACCGGGCGACTCAAGATCTGCATCGTCTCGAACAACCTGCAGGAAGTTACGGGCGAAGAAGAATTAAATCCGGAGAAGGCGACGCTGTTGGGACCTTGCCGCGTGATCAATCAGGAGTATCGAGACATTAGGTGCCAGAGTATCGACGTGATCGCGCCTGAAGTCGGGAGCCAGGCTTACGAACAGTTGCTCGATAACCTGCTGAGCGAGGCGACGGCGGAAGAAAAATCCACAGTGATTGCTTATCGCGGCCGGCATCGTTGGGTGCAGGACTTCGAACAGTTCCGCCTCGACGCTGCGGGAACGACTGGTCGTTTGAAAGACCGCGGTGTTTACGTGATCACTGGCGGCATGGGCGGCATGGGTTTGGAAATCGCGCAGTATCTCGCGTCAACGGTCCAGGCGCGGCTCGTGCTTGTTGGCCGCACCGGATTACCAGCGCGTGATGAATGGAACGAATGGCTCAAGACGCACGACGAAGCGGACGAAGTGAGTCAGCGAATTATGAAAGTGCGCGCCATTCAAGACGCCGGCGGCGAAGTTCTGATTTCTACAGGCGACGTGGCGAACGAAGAAGAGATGCGAGCGGTGTTCGCGCAAACGCATAGCCGGTTTGGTGAGATCAATGGCGTGATTCACGCGGCTGGTGTGGCCGGCGGCGGCATCATTCAGTTGAAGACGGAGTCGATGGCCAATAACGTGCTCGCGCCGAAGGTGGCCGGCACGCGCGTGCTCGAACGGTTGTTGCAGGACACGCCGCTCGACTTCTTCGTGATGTGTTCGTCCCGAGCTTCAGTGTTGGGTGGCTTCGGAAACGTCGATTACTGCGCGGCCAATGCTTACCTCGACGCGTTCGCGCATTACAAGCGCACGCAAGGCGAATCGTACGTCTCGATCGATTGGGATGCGTGGCAGTCGGTCGGCATGCTCGTCAAGAGCGCCGAGAAGGCTAAAAAACCTTCGCCGTATAAACCGCAGACGAACGGCAACGGACACGAACCTTTCGCCCACCCGCTGTTGCACCGCCGGATTGATACTGGCGCTAACGAACGAGCTTACGAAAGTGAGTTCACCGTTGCTGAGTCCTGGGTGCTGGACGATCATCGTATCGTCGGCACGGCGGTCATGCCCGGCACGGCTTATCTCGAAATGGCGCGCGCTGCCGTTGAGCCAGAATCGCCAACACGGACGCTGGAAATTCGCGACGCATTCTTTTTGGCTCCAATGGCGCTGCGTGACGATGAAAAGCTCAGGGTGCGGACGATCGTCGAAAAGGCCGGTGACGAGTATTCGTACCGCGTCGTGGGCCAATCAGCGACGACGACCAACGGTGATGCGGATGAATGGCAGACTTTTTCGATTGGCAAGATCGGTTATGTCGACTCAGAACCACCTGCGCGACACGACCTGCGGACGATCATTGAACGTTGCAATCGCAAGGAAGTTGTCATCCACGACGATGACGAATTCGATCCTGATCTTGGACCACGCTGGCAGAGCTTGCAACGCGTCAGAGTGGGTGATGGAGAGTTAGTGGCCACGCTCGAGCTACCGCAGATGTTCGATGCGGACATGGAAGTTTTGAAATTGCATCCCGCGCTGCTCGATCGTGCGACCGGCACCGCCAAGCACTTTCTTGTAAATGAAGGACACTACTATTTGCCGATGGGCTACAAGCGACTCCAGCTCAGAGGCCCGCTGCCGCGCAAGGTCCACACGTACATCAGGCAAAAGGACAGCGGCTCCAGAAACGAGACACTCACTTTCGATATCGTGATGTTTGACGACGACGGTGTGGAACGTGTCGTCATCGACAGTTTCAGCCAGAAGCGAATCAACGATGAGGCTGGCACGATCAGGATGATGGCCGGTGCGGGACCGCAAAAGGCCGAGACCGCCGGCAACCGAGAAGGCATTTATCAGAAGAAGCTGGCGAGCGGCATCACGCCTGCTGAAGGTATCGACGTGTTTCGGCGGATACTTTCGAACGAGACGCCCGCGCAAGTCATCGTCTCGACGAAAGATTTATATGCCTCAATCGAGCAGGCGAATGCGTTCACTGAAATCTCGCTGGTTGAAGAGTCAGAGAAGAGCAATGTACCGCGCGCTTCGCATCCGCGACCGAATTTAGGAACCCCGTACGTGGCGCCGCGCACGGACGTGGAGCAGCGCATCGCGAACATCTGGCAACAGATGCTCGGCATCGAGGAGATCAGCATCCACGACAACTTCTTCGAACTCGGTGGCGACTCGGTGCAGGCCATTCAGATCAGCGTGAAGATCAATGAGGCTGGTTTGCATTTCACGCCGCAACAGCTTTTCCAAAATCAAACCATTGCGGAGCTGGCGGGGATTTTTGATACGTCGTCACCAGCGGCAGTGATTGAAACACCCGCTGCTACTCCAACCGGCGAGTTCTCACTCGCGGGCGTCAACGAAGACGAGTTGGCCAAGATCGCGATGCTGATCGAAGCCGCCGACGAGCTCAACGACGCAGTCATTTAAAGAAGAATTAGCCACTGGTTACACCGATTACACGGATCTGACAGTGTAAATCTGTGTGATCCGTGGCCTAAAACAAAAGAGTCCTGTCATGAAAAACGTAGAAGATCTTTATCACCTCACGCCAGTGCAGCGTGAAAAGTTCGGTGAGACGCGATTCGCAAAGACCGCGAGCATTGCTCACGTCGCGTGGCCACTCGAAGGCGAGTTGAATAGCGAAGCCTTCGAGCAGGCGTGGCAACAGTTGTTGATGCGTCACGGAATGCTGCGTACGTGTTTCCTCTCGGAAAACCTGGAAGAACCGGTCCAGGTGGTCAGGCAGCAGGTGAAGCTGCACTACCAACGCTACGACTGGACCAGCGATTCACCCGACCTGCAACGCGGGAAACTGCAACACCTGCTGGTCAGTGAAACCGAGCGCGGTTTTGAACTCGCGAAGACGCCATTGTTTCGGCTCTCCGAAGTGCGACTGGGCAAGCGTTCGTTTCAACTGATCCTGAGTTACCACAAGCTGCTGCTCGACGAGCGCTCGGTCAGGCAACTCTTCCGCGAAGCCACGGCTTACTATCGTGCCGAAGGCTTCGACGATGCCGCGCCGCTTTATCGCGACTACGTCGGCTGGGTTGAGCGACAGGATCTCGCCGGCGCCGCACGCTTCTGGCGTCGCTCGCTGAATACGGTCGTGCCCGCGACTCGAACGAAACTCGCAATTCCCGTTTCGCGAAATGCGCGCGTATCGCGAACGACCACTGACTCGATCAAGAAGTTTGCGCAACGCGCGAGTGTGTCGTGTGAAACGTTGATTGCGAGTGCGTGGGCGCTGGCACTCATGCGTGAGCGCGCCAGCCACGAAGCGAGCATCGGTATCGTTGCCGGCAAACGTCCGTCAGTGCTGAAGGATTCCGATCGCATGATCGGCCTGATGCACAACATTCTGCCGCTCGCGATCACTGCTGCGGATGCTGAGCCGGTTTCGGATTGGCTTCAGCAGATCGAGCGCCAGCGAATCGATGTCGAGCGGTACGCGCACGTCACCACCGCGCAAATCAGGCAGTGGATCGATACCGACAACGAGTCTCCGCTCTATGACAGCGTTGTGCTCTTTCACGAGACGTCACCCTCGACTCAGCAGCACGGGATCACCTGGAACGAGCCTGTGCGACTAAGTCACGGAACCGACGAGCCGCTGTTGTTGGACGCAGTGCTGGGCGAAGAGCTCTCGTTAACTTTGGATGCGCGACAGAGCGACGATCCGACAGTCAAGCGGCTGCTCGACGGTGTGCAGGAAGCGCTGGTCCAACTGACTTGCCCGGTGCTCTATCGTTCGAGCGCAGAGATCACTGACAACACGCAGCCGATATCATCATCAGAAAAGCAACTCGACTTCAGTCTCTTCTACTTCGCCGATGACAATGCGGTGTACGGTGAAGACAAGTATCGTCTTTGCATCGAAGGCGCGAAGTTTGCCGACCGCAATGGCCTCACCGCCGTCTGGACGCCTGAACGCCATTTTCACGAGAAGTGCGGACTATATCCCAACCCTTCGGTTTTGAGTGCAGCGCTCGCAACTATCACGGAGCACGTGGAGTTGCGCGCCGGTAGCGTGGTCCTGCCACTGCATAATCCGTTGCGCGTCGCTGAAGAGTGGTCGATGGTCGACAATCTCTCGAAAGGCCGCATCGGCGTTGCGTTCACTTCCGGCTGGATGCCCAACGACTTTGCGTTCTTTCCGGAACGATACGCCACCAAACGGGACGAGATGTTTCGCGGCATTCAGGAGGTCCAGGAGCTGTGGCGCGGCCATGCGATTCCCGGACGTGACGGCGTCGGCAAAGAAATAGAAGTCAGGATCTTTCCGAAGCCAATCAAACCGGAGTTGCCGATGTGGCTGACGTGCAGCGGTGGTCCGGAGATGTTTGAAAAAGCCGGCGAACTTGGTTGTCATGTCCTTACGGCCCTGTTGGCCCAATCGATTGAAGAGGTCGAACCTAAGATCAAAATCTATCGCGAGTCTCTGGCGCGCCACGGTCATGATCCTGCCGCTGGAAAGGTGACAATGATGTTGCACACTTTCATCGGCGAGGATCCCCAGGAAGTGCTGCACAAAGTCAGGGGGCCACTCCTGAACTACCTCAAGTCGCACATATCTTTGGTCGAAAGCGGTGCTGAGAGTCTCAATATCAAAGTTGACGTCAGCAAGGAAGAGGACCAGGAGAAGTATCGCGAGCAGCTTGCGGAATTTGGTTTCGAGCGTTACTACCGCGCCAACTCGCTCATCGGCACGCCGACTTCCTGCATGAAGATGGTTGAACGCTTGAAAGCGATGGGCGTCGATGAACTGGCGTGCTTGATCGATTTCGGCGTCGACGTCGATTCGGTGATGGAGAGCTTGGACCATCTCGTTGTGCTCAAAGAGTTGAGCAACCAAATCGTAAATGAGCCGGTGGCGCTCACGGCGTGACACTAATTAACCGCGGATAAACGCGGATTAAGGTACGGGTTAAGAAAATGGCTACTACTTACGCACCTGATGCAGTACCGGTTGTCGTCGCGCAACCGCGGATTAAAGCGCCGGTTGGCTTACTGCTGGCGATATTGCTCGTTGCAGTGGCGGGCGTGGTGATTTACATGCAGCAACCGCCGGCTATCACGGCCGCCAGCGTGTCGCCGCAGGAGTTCTCGTCGCAGCGTGCGATGAGTCACTTGCAGACGATCGCAAAGGCGCCGCATCCGATTGGCTCGAGTGAAAACAAAGCCGTGCGCGAATACCTCGTGCGTGAGTTGACTGCACTCGGAGCAGAGCCGCAGGTTCAGACCGCGACTGTGATCGATCCGGCCGAGGCTCAGCCTTATGTCGCCGGTACGGTGCAGAACGTGGTCGCGAGGTTCAAGGGCACGACGAACGGCAAAGCGGTACTGTTGATGAGTCACTACGACTCCGCGCCGACCGCTCCGGGCGCGAGTGACGACGGCGCCGCGGTTGCGGCATTGCTCGAAGCCGCGCGCGCGTTGAAAGCTGGTCCACCACTGCGCAACGACGTGATCTTTTTGCTGACGGACGGTGAAGAGCCCGGACGGTTTGGCGTGCGGGCGTTCATCAACGAACATCCGTGGGCGAAGGATGTCGGGCTCGTCTTCAATTTTGAAGCGCGCGGCAATAGCGGGCCGTCGATCATGTTCGAGACGAGCCGAGGAAATGGTTGGCTGGTGCGCGAGTTTGCCTCGTCGGCTCCGCATCCGTTTGCGAATTCACTCGCGGGGACAATCTACGACAGCTTGCCTAACGATACGGATTTCACGATCACGAAGCGGGCCGGGTTGCCGGGTCTTAACTTCGCATACATCAACGGGCTCACTGACTATCACACGCAAACTGACAATCTGGAGAACATCGATCAGCGTAGTCTTCAGCACCAGGGTGCGAATGTTTTGGCAGTCGCGCGACACTTCGGAAATGTGGATTTCAGTCAGCCACGAGAACGTGACGCCGTTTATTTCGATATGCCCGGCGGGTTTTTGGTCCATTACTCGAGTGCGTGGATTTTTCCGCTCGTGATCTTCGCGGCGGTTGCGTTCGCGGCCGTCGTTTTCTTGGGACGCAAACGAGGATTCGTAACGTTCAAAGGTATTGCTTTCGGATTTGCTGCACTGATCGTGAGTTGCGTTGCCGCGAACATCGTCACGATGCTGGTTTGGATAGTCGTTCGGAGCGTACATCCGGGATTCAGGTTGATCCCATGGGGCGATACTTACAACAGCGGCTTCTACAAGATCGCTTTTGTGCTGCTGACGATCGGCATCGTCGCTGCAATCTATGCATTCGCTCAGAAGCAAACGCGCGTCGCGAATCTCGCGGTGGGCGCGATGCTTGGATGGTTGTTGCTCGCCGCGGCCTCGGCAGTTCTTGTGCCGGGCGGCAGTTATCTGTTCACATGGCCATTGCTATTTGCGCTTGCCGGCACCGCCGTTATTTTTTACTCCAAACAGCAACAGTCACTCAAAAAATTACTGGTGCTCGCGGCTTATGCGTTGCCGGCGATCGTGCTCTTTGGACCACTGGTTTACTGGTTGTTTGTTGCGCTTACGGTCAGCAATGCGAGCATTGTCGTGATTCCAGTAGCGCTGTTGCTTGGACTACTCGCGCCACATCTCGAAGTGATAGCTCCGCGAAAGACCTGGGCACTGCCAGTTATCGCTGTCGTGCTGAGCGTGATCTTCATCGCTGCCGGACTCGCAACCGCTGGTTTCAGTCCTCGTCACCCGCGCATGGACCAGATCTTTTACGGGTTGAATGCTGATACCGGCAAAGCGGTGTGGGGCAGTATCGACGCAAGACCTGACGAGTGGACCAAACAATTCCTGACCGCGAATCCGAAGCGCGAGCGAATTCCTGACTTGTTTCCGTTAACAGGTCTCACGTTCCTGCAGAGTGATGCTGTAGCCGCGTCGCTCGACGCTCCGAAGGCGCAATTGCTGGAGGATCGACGCGAAGGTGACGTGCGCGTGCTGCGTTTGCAAATCTCTTCCGCGCGCAAGGCGCCAGTGATGTCGGCATACCTGGACGCCGGCGCTGATGTTGTTAGCGCGTCACTCAACGGCAAAACGATCGAAGACGAAGCGCGGGCCGGTAAGCCGTGGGGATTGCAGTATCACGGCGTGCCCGAGGAAGGCGCTGAGTTGATCTTGCGTGTCCGATCGACCAATCCGATCAAGCTACGCATCGACGATCGCACATACGAACTGCCCGTTATTACGAACACTTCATATCGAGCGCGTCCCGATAACCTGATGCCTGTGCCATCGCAGTACAGCGACACCACGCTGGTCAGCAAGTCTTACACTTTCTAGTACACGAAAAGCACAAAGAAGATCACAAGAAGCACAAAGAAGATCGCAAAGAGCACAAGTATTTTTTGTGACTTTTGTGCCTTTTCGTGGCCAGTAAAATGAAGATCAAGAACGTCGCAGATCTGTATCCGCTTTCGCCGATGCAGCACGGAATGCTCTTTCACACGTTGTACGAGCCCGACTCTGGCGCGTACCTCGTGCATGTGATCGGCACGCTGCCCGGACACTTGCACGTGCCCGCGTTCAAGAAAGCGTGGGAGCGTTTGCTGTCTCGCCATCCGGTGCTGCGCACGTCGTTCGTGTGGCAAGGCTTGAACGAGCCGCTGCAAGCCGTGCGTGAGAAGGTCGAACTGCCGTGGGAAGAGATCGATTGGCGCCACTTATCGTCATCCGAGCAGGAAGCACGGATGCAAGACTTCCTCAAAAGCGATCGGCGCAAGGGTTTCGATCTCTCCAAAGCTCCGCTCATGCGTCTGACACTCGTTCGTATCGACGACAACACCAGCCGCCTCATCTGGTCCTATCACCACATCGTGATCGACGGTTGGTCGCTGCCGGTCCTCTTTCGCGAATTGTTGACCTTCTACGAGGCTTTCAGACACGGCGCCGAGATCGAAGTGCCGCGGAGTCGTCCGTTTCGCGAATACATCGCCTGGTTGGGCCAACAGGACATGTCGAAAGCTGAAACCTTCTGGAAAGATCTGCTCACCGGCTTCAATGCACCGACGAGGCTGCGCGCGGTTAACGGTGAACGCAATGGTGGCGGCGAAGAACTGACCGAGCTCTCGCGCGAGACCACTGCCGCTTTGCAAGCGACTGCGCGCTCTTTTCAAGTGACGCTCAACACACTCGTTCACGGAGCTCTCGCCCTCGTCCTCAGTCAGCAAAGCGGCAACAAAGACATCGCCTTCGGCGTCACCGTTTCCGGACGGCCAGTGAATCTCGAGGGCGTCGAATCGATGGTGGGCATCTTTATCAACCTGTTGCCGAATCGCGTGCAGATCGCTTCTGAAGAATATTTGGGAACGTGGCTGCGCAGGATTCAGCAACAGCAGTTTGCGATGCGACAGTTTGAGTATTACCCGCTCGTGCAGGCCCAACGTTGGACCAACGTACCGCGTGGCAATGCATTGTTCGATACGATTCTGACTTTCGAAAACGTCCCGGTCGAAGACGCTCTGCACGCCCAAACCAAAGATCTCGCGATCGGCGACGTGCACGAGGTGACCGCGAACAACTATCCGCTCACGGTGATCGCAAGTCCGAGTCCCAATCTGATGTTGCGCTTCATCTACAGTGCGAACGGGCTCGATGTCGCGACCGTGCGGCGTGTACAGCAACAGGTAATTGCGATGCTTGATGAATTCGTGAAGTCGCCTGACGCGCAAGTCAAACAGTTCATCGAAAAACTGTCTGAGGGTGATAAGCAACAGCAGGCGCAAGCGCAGAACGAACGCGAAAAGTCGAACCTGCGACGATTCAAACAGATCAAACCGAAGGCGGTGAGTTTGTCGCAGGAGCAGTTGATCAAGACTTCACCGCTCTCCGTTGATGATCCTCTCGTTCTTGTTATAAGTCCGAATGTTTCCGATCTCGACATTGCCGGTTGGGCGCGTGATAACCGCGAGTTCATCAACCGGAAATTGAGCCAGCATGGCGCGATCCTCTTTCGCGATTGCCACGTCAACGTTGAGAAGTTTGAGCGCCTCGCCTCGTCGGTTTGCTCGGATCTTTTCGGCGAGTATGGCGACCTGCCGCGCGAAGGCGTAAGCGGCAACATCTACGGCTCGACGCCGTATCCCGCGGATAAAACGATCCTCTTCCATAACGAAAGCTCACACACGCATCGCTGGCCCATGAAGATTTGGTTTCACTGTGTGACGGCTGCGCGAAGCGGCGGCGAAACTCCGATCGTCGATTGTCGCAAGGTCTACCAGGTGCTGGATCCGGAGCTGCGACAACTCTTCGCCGAGAAGAAGCTGCGCTACGTGCGCAACTACACCGATGGTCTCGACGTCAGTTGGCAGGAGTTCTTCCGCACGAGCGATAAAGCGCAGGTCGAGGCGTTTTGTCGCAATGCCGGCATCGAGTTCGAATGGAAGGCGAATGGGCTGCGGACCTACAAGGTTTGCCAGGCGGTTGCGACACATCCACACACCGGGGAGAACGTCTTTTTTAATCAACTGCAACTGCATCACATCTCGTGTCTCGAAAGGTCAGTACGAGAATCACTGACGGCGTTGTTTTCCGAAGCAGACCTGCCGCGCAATGTTTACTTCGGCGACGGGACGCCGATTTCAGACGACATCGTTGCGGAAGTTTTGAGAGTGTACCGGCAGGTCGAGTGCAGTTTTCCGTGGCAGGAAGGCGACGTGCTGCTGCTCGACAACATGCTCGTGGCCCACAGTCGCAATCCCTTTGAAGGCCCGCGCAAAATCGTCGTCGCCCTCGGCGAGATCGTCAACTAGTTTCGACTTTCTCTGCGTAACCTCTGCGTCCTCTGCGTCTCTGCGGTTAACGGCTTTTTTAACCACAGAGACGCAGAGGACGCAGAGGTAGCGCAGAGAAGAAATTTCAAATCATGATCGAAGGATACCGGCTGTCGCCACAACAGAAGCATCTCTGGACGCTTCAGCAAAAAGGTCTGAGTCATCAGGCTCAATGCGCCATCCTGATTGAAGGTGCGCTCGATGTCGCGCGATTGGAAGATTCCGTCAGGCGCGTGATCGATCGGTTTGAGATCCTGCGCACGAGTTTCAAACTGCTCCCGCAATTCACAACACCGGTCCAGGTAATTGATGACGACGTTACGGACGTAAGAACGTCGCTTGAAGATATCGGTGCGGAGCGTTACCTGCTGGTCGTGACACTGCCCGCGCTGTGTTCCGATACGAAGTCACTTCACAACCTGATGCAGCTCATTGCGAGTGCTTACAATGGCAGCGTATTTGATGACGAGACGACGCAGTACGTGCAGTTCTCAGAGTGGCAGAACGAACTGCTTGAAGACGAAGATCCGGAAGGCCGGACGTGGTGGCAACAGAACCCTGGAACGAATGATCACGGATTGATGTTGCCGCTCGAGCGCAGCAGCGGGGACACCGGAAATCCAACTGAGGTTATCGAGCAACAACTCACAAACGTCGCGGGAATGGATGCGTTTTTCCTGTTCGCGTGCTGGCAAGTATTGCTGTGGCGGTTGGTCCAGCAGTCTGAGTTCTCAGTCAATTACGTTTGTGACGGCAGAAAATATGAAGAACTCGCCGGGGCGTTAGGACTTTTCGCGAAAGCGGTCCCGGTCACCGGTCGCTTTGAACAAGCCATGCGGTTCGATAAGTTTCTCACGCAAATCAACGAAACCACGCGCGCCGCTTATGCATGGCAGGAGAGTTACCAGCCAGACGAAGCGAACTCACCGGCGATCGGATTCGAATATGCCGAGAGCCCGGCGACCATCACGGCGCGCAACGTCACATTTTCAATTCACAAGCAGTCGCACCGGCTCGACAACTTCAAGCTCCATCTCTGCTGCGTGCGCAACGGCGATTCGATCGTTGCCGAGTTCCATTACGACAGTGATCGTTTTGATACTGACGATGTCAAACGACTCGCCGGCCAGTTCGCAACGTTAGTGCGAAGCGCCTCGTCGAACCCGCGAACGACGATCGATCAACTGGAGATTCTCGATGAAGCCGAACGCCGTCGCATGTTGTTTGAGTGGAACCAGACCGCCACTGACGACGACATCGAGCGCCTCGTCCACCAACTATTCGAAGAACAAGCTGAACAAACACCGGATCGCGTCGCCGTCGTTTGCGGCAACAAACAGTTCACTTACGCTGAGCTCAACACCGCAGCCAATCGTCTCGCGTACCGCTTGCGGCGCAGCGGAGTCGGAACGCGCACACCCGTTGGTCTCTATGTCGAACGCTCGATCGAAGTTATCGTCGGCCTGCTCGGCATTTTGAAAGCCGGCGGCGCATACGTTCCGCTCGATCCGGAACACCCGGCCGGACGTCTGAACTTGCAACTCTCGGAGATCGAAGCGCCAGTCCTGCTCACGCAGTCGAGCCTGGCCGGACGTCTCGCTGAATTCAAAGGCGAAACAATCTGTCTCGATCAGAAGCGCTTCGATGACGAAAACGACAGCAACCCCGAGCCGGTAAACACTCCTTCAGACCATTGCTATGTGATCTATACCTCGGGTTCGACCGGCAGCCCGAAAGGCGTCGCGGTCACGCACCAGAACCTCGCGAACTACGCGCTCTTCATCACGCGCAAACTTCGCGCGCGCGAAACTCAGATGAACTTCGCGACCGTCTCAACTCTGAGCGCCGACCTCGGCAATACGTGCATCTTCCCCGCGCTGATCTCCGGTGGGACGCTGCACGTGCTCGAGCAGGACGTCGTGATGGATAACGAAAAATTCGCCGACTACTTCTCGCAGAATCCATGCGACGTGCTGAAGATCGTGCCGTCACACCTGAATGCTTTGCTGGGCGCAACCGAAGGTCGAAACATTCTGCCGCGCAAGTACCTGCTACTCGGCGGCGAGATGCTGAGCAGCGAACACTTCAACCGGATCTCGGCAGCAGCCGGAACGTGCCGGATCATCAATCACTATGGTCCAACCGAGACGACAGTCGGTTCGCTTACTTTCGACGCGTCACAAACAGGTTTGCGTGACGGTGCTCGTAGCGTGCCGATTGGATATCCGATCGCGAATACTCAAGTTTACGTTCTCGATCGACACATGCAGCCGATCCCGCTCGGTGTGCCGGGTGAGCTTTACATCGGCGGCGCCGGCGTCGCGAGTGGCTACTTGAATAAGCCGGTCCAAACAGCCGAGCGCTTCATCACGTTCGCGACTGAAGACTCGACCACACGCGTTTACAAGACCGGTGATCTCGTGCGCCGCCTGGTCGATGGCAGTATCGAATTTCTCGGTCGTATCGATAACCAGGTGAAGATTCGCGGCTTCCGCATCGAGTTGGGCGAGATCGAGAATGCGTTGCAGCAACATGCGGGCGTGCGTCAGGCGGTGGTGTTGGCGCGTGAAGATGACCCGGGGCATAAACGACTCGTCGCCTACATCGTCGCTGTTGCACAGCCGGCGCCCGCGGTCGCCGAACTACGCGCTTTCGTGGCGAAGAGCCTGCCTGATTACATGGTTCCTTCAGCGTTCGTCGTGCTCGACGCCCTGCCGTTAACCACGAACGGCAAGATCAATCGCGAGGCGTTACCCGCGCCCGACCAGGTTCGTTCCGAGCTCGCGAGCCGCTACGTTGCGCCGCGCAACGACGTTGAGAAGCAGTTAGTTGAGATATGGCAACAGGTACTTGGGGTGCCGCGCGTCGGCATTAACGATAACTTCTTCGAACTGGGCGGCGACTCGATTATCAGTTTGCAGATCATCGCTCAGGCCAGCCGCGTGCAATTGCGCATCGTTCCGAAGCAAGTCTTCGAGTTTCCGACGATTGCGTTGCTCGCGCCCGAGATCGAAACGGTGCAAATCGTTTACGAAGATCAGAATTTCGCTGCTGATCCAATTCCCATGAGCCTCGCTCCCGAGAGTGATAGTTTCACTCCCTCAGACTTTCCCGAAGCCGCACTCAGCCAACAGGAACTCGACAAATTCCTGACCGCGATCGAGCTGGATTAGCCACAAAAAGGCACAAAAACACAAATGAAGAAGAACGGCATCGAGGACATCTACGAACTGTCGCCGACGCAGCAGGGAATGCTTTTCCACACTCTGTATGGCGGTTCGCCCGATGTCTATTTCGATCAGTACGCCATTAAGTTGCGCGGGCGGCTCGATCGTCACGCCTTCGAGAACGCGTGGCGGCAGACGATCGCGCGGCATGAAGTTCTGCGCACTTCGTTTCACTGGGACAAAGTCGAGAAGCCGTTGCAGGTGGTCCATCGCGACGTCAACCTGCCTATCGATCATCACGACTGGCGCGAACTGTCGCCTGTGGAGCAGGACAAACGCCTGCAGAATTTCCTGAATTCGGAGCGGTCCCGCGGTTTCGATCTTACGCAAGCACCGTTGATGCGTCTGGCGCTCATTCAAACAGGAGACGACTGCTTCAACTTCACGTGGTCCAACCATCACATTTTGATCGACGGCTGGTCGCGCGCGACGCTGTTTCATGAAGTGCTGACTTCTTACGAAGCAATGCGCCAGGGCGCGACGCCTGCGCTGCGCCGCGGACTGCCTTATCGCAACTACATCGCGTGGTTACGCCAGCAGGATCTCAAGAAAGCCGAGGCTTACTGGCGCGAACTGCTGCGCGGCTTCAGCGCGCCGACGCCACTCTGCGGCACGCCTCCGGCCGAAACTAAGCAGACGCGTTACGCCGAAGTCGAGATACAAATGACGGAGGAATTCACCTCCGCTCTATCGGCCCAGGCGCGCCGGCACGAACTGACCTTGAACACGTTGACGCAGGGAATGTGGGGCCTCGTGCTGAGCCGTTATGCCGGCGTTGACGACGTGGTTTTCGGCGCGACGGTATCGGGACGCCCGCCCGCACTGCCGAATGTCGAATCGCTCGTCGGTCTCTTTATCAACACACTTCCGGTGCGCATGCGCGTCTCGGGCAGCGAATCGCTCGTCTCGTTACTGAAAAAACTACAGCGCCAGCAACTCGAAATGCGCGAGTACGAATACAGCCCGCTCGTGCAGGTGCAGAGCTGGAGCGAGGTACCGCGTGGTCCACTATTCGAAAGCATCGTCGTGTTCGAAAACTACCCGGTCGATGCTTCGCTCAACAACGGAAAGTCGAGCGTGAAGGTCGAAGCAGTCGAGGGCACGGGCACGACGAATTATCCGCTCACGGTGACGATCAAACCCGGCGCCGAGTTAGGGGTTCATGTTTCCTACGATTGCAGTCGCTTCGACGAGCCGACGATTCGAAGACTGCTGGACCACGTCGGCACGTTGCTCTCGGAATTTGCTTTTGGCGATTTCGAACGTCCGGTGTCGAGTCTGTCGATGCTGACCGAGGAAGAGCGACACACGCTGCTCGTCGAAGCGAACGACACCGCGGTTTCATATCCGGAAGCGGGTGGACTGCACCGCTTGTTTGAGGTGCAGGTCGTGTTCACACCCGACGCAATCGCTCTCACCGCCGGCAACGAACAACTCACCTACGCCGAGCTGAACGTGTGCGCAAATAAACTGGCCCATCATCTGATGGGCGCCGGTGTTGGCAACGAAGACCGTGTTGGTATTTTGCTGGATCGTTCGGCGGCGATGGTCGTCGCGTTACTCGGAGTGCTAAAGGCTGGTGGTTGTTACGTGCCACTCGATCCGCAATTTCCGGCGGAGCGGCTCTCGTTCATGATGAGCGATGCGGGCCTCACGGTTCTATTGACGACGCGACAATTGGCAGAGTCGTTCGGTGCGTCACTCGATTCGCTCTCGCTCGTCTATGTTGACGAATTGTCTCAGGACGAAACCACTGCGGAAGATCCCGGTATCGAAGTTAGCGAGGCCCACCTCGCTTACATGATCTACACCTCCGGTTCCACCGGAAAGCCCAAGGGCGTGATGATCTCGCATGGCGCCGTTTGCAACCTGCTCCATTCGATGGGCCATAAGCCGGGTCTTTACAGTGCCGATCGGCTGCTGGCGTTGACCACGCTCTCCTTTGACATTGCCGGGCTGGAAATCTTCCTGCCGCTAATCAACGGCGGCCATCTCGTTCTAGCGACGCGTGAAACCGCATCCGATCCGGCACAACTCAGGACCGAGATGGAACGTCACGGCGTCAGCATCGTGCAAGCTACTCCCGCTACCTGGCGAATGCTGATCGAGTCCGGCTGGTATGGCGTTCCGCCGATCAAGATTCTCTGCGGTGGCGAGGCGCTGCCTGACGACCTGGCCCAGCAACTGCGCCGGCGCGCGCCGAGTTTATGGAACATGTATGGTCCAACCGAGACGACGATCTGGTCACTCGTGTCGGAAGTGCAACTCGATGAACGCGTGACGATTGGTCGTCCAATAGATAACACCACCGTCTATGTGCTCGACGAGTGGTTGCAGCCGGTGCCCGCGGGTGTGGCCGGAAATCTCTACATCGGAGGCATCGGCCTCGCCCGTGGCTACTGGCACCGCCCGGCGCTGACAGGAGAGCGGTTCATTCCGAACCCGTACAGCGGTAAGACAGGTGACCGGATCTATTTCACCGGCGACGTTGTGCGATACCTGCCTTCGGGTGAGCTCGAGTATTTGGGACGCGGCGATCACCAGGTCAAGGTGCGCGGCTATCGTATCGAGCTTGGCGAGATCGAATTGGCGCTGCGCCGTCAACCAGACGTGAGAGAAGCGGTCGTCGTGGCGAGAGAGCAGGCTGGAGAAGAGAAGCGACTCGTCGCGTATCTCGTGCTTGAAAGAAGCGAGCTCAACGTCAGCGGCTTGCGCGCGGCGCTCAAAGAGCAGTTGCCGGATTACATGATCCCCTCTGCGTTCGTGACGATGACGGAGTTGCCGCTCACGCCGAATGGCAAGATCGATCGCAAGGCCCTGCCCGCACCCGAACAAACGGCAGACGTCACCCTGGACCATGAAACAGAGCGCACTCCGGTCGAGCAGATCGTCGCTCAAATCTTCAGCGATATACTCGGAATCGAACGAATCGCAGCAAACGCCGACTTCTTCGAGTCAGGCGGACACTCGTTGCTGGCCACACGACTGATCTCGCGAATTCGCGAGGCTTTTCAGGTGGAATTGCCATTGCGCGGTCTGTTTGAGACTTCGACGATCGCTGGACTCGCGTCGAGAATCGAGAACGCGATGAAAGAGGCACAGGGCCTCGCCGTGCCGGTCATCGAACGCGCCGTACGCGACGGTGAGCCGCCACTCTCGTTCGCACAACAGCGGCTCTGGTTCCTCGATCAACTCGAGACTGACAGCCCGTTCTACAACATCCCAATCGCGGTGCGAATGACCGGCACACTCGATCTTGCTGCACTCGAAAGCTCGTTCAACGAGATCGTCCGTCGCCATGAAACATTGCGCACGACATTTCAAACGCGCGATGGGCGACCGTCACAAGTGATTGCTCCTTCGCTAACGATCGCGTTGCCCGTCATCGATTTTCAAGGAAACAACTGCGAGACTCCGTGGCCGCCTGTTTCAGGGGCAAGTACGTGTGAATCAGATGACGGGCGGCCACAGAGTGCCGCCCCTACAGTCGCCTCCGCAGCGACGACGCGGATCAAAGAGTTGATGCTTGAAGAAGCACGTCGTCCTTTCGACCTGGCGCAAGGCCCGTTGCTGCGCGCGACGTTGCTGCGTCTGAGCGAAGTCGAACATGTGATTCTGATCACGATGCACCACATCATCAGCGACGGCTGGTCCATGCGTGTGTTCGTCCGCGACATGATCGCGCTTTATGAATCGTTCGTCGCCGGTCAGCCGTCAACGTTGCCTGAGCTGCCTATTCAGTACGCCGACTTCGCAGTCTGGCAGCGTGAATGGCTCAACGGCGAAGTGTTGGAAAAGCAACTCGCTTACTGGCGCAAGCAGCTCGAAGCCGTGCCGGCGATGTTGGACCTGCCGACCGACAGACCGCGTCCGGCGCTGCAATCTTTCCACGGTTACCGGCACCAATTTGAACTGCCGCGCGAACTCGCCGATGCGCTTCGGAACGTGAGCCGCAGTGAAGGCGCGACGATGTTCATGGCCCTGTTGGCTATCTTGAACATCCTGCTTTATCGCTATTCGCGACAGGACGACATTCTCGTGGGCGTGCCCGTCGCCGGTCGGCGACAGGGCGTGACTGAAGAGCTTATCGGCTTCTTCGTCAACACGCTCGTTCTGCGCACGCGGCTCTCGGGCGCAGCCGGCTTTCGTGAGTTGCTGCGAAATGTTCGCGAAACCGCGCTCGACGCGTACACGCACGAGGATCTGCCGTTTGAAAAACTCGTCGAGGAGTTGCAGCCCGAACGCAATCTCAATCATCAGCCGTTCTTCCAGGTGATGCTGGTTTATCAGAACGTGCCGCAGCCGATTGCGAACGTAGGCACGCTCCAGGTTGAGCAACTTGAAATCGATAACGGTGTCGCGCGGTTCGATCTGCTGTTCAATCTCGTCGAGACTGACGACGGTGTTACTGGTCATCTCGAATACAACAGCGATCTTTTCGAGGCCGAGTCGATCGCGCGCCTGCTCGGACACTTCCGCACGCTCGTCGAGAGTGTGGTCGCCGATCCGGAGCAGTCGATCGCGGAGCTGCCGATCCTCGCGCAGTCAGAGCAACAACAACTGCTCGACTGGAACAACACCGCAAAGGATCACGGCAGTGTGACGTCTGTACATCAACTCTTCGAAGCGCAGGTTGAGAAGACGCCGGACACGACTGCGGTGGTCTTCGGTTCAGACGGCGTTACATATCGCGAGTTGAATTCACGCGCTAATCGACTGGCGAACTATCTGATCGAACAAGGCGTCGGTCCGGACGTCATGGTTGGTCTCGCCGTCGAGCGCTCGGTCGAGATGATCGTCGGCGTGCTCGGCATTTTGAAGGCGGGCGGCTGTTACGTTCCACTCGATCCGGAGTATCCGCGCGAGCGGCTCAAGTCGATGCTTGAAGACGTGAAGCTCCGCATCCTTGTCACGGTCGAGAAGATGGTGGACGCGTTTCCGCCACACGGCGCAAAGATTGTTCTGCTTGACGCCGATCGCGAGCTGATCGATCGTTCTAACGACGAGAACCCGAACGTCTTCTTACACGACGACAATCTCTTCTACACCGTTTTCACATCGGGCTCGACCGGAAGACCGAAAGGCGTCGCGTCACCACACCGCCAGGTCACTAATCTCGTCCAATGGCACAACGCGGAGATGGTTGCCGGCGCGCGCACGTTGCAGTTCGCATCGCTGAGTTTCGACGTCAGTTGCTATGAGATATTTATCTGCCTCGCTTCCGGTGGCACTCTGTTTGTTATTCCCGAGACGCTCCGTCGCGACACGAAAGAACTGGCGAAGTACCTACTTGCGAATCGCGTCGAGAAAGCGATCCTGCCGGTCGTCGTGCTGCAACAGATCGCGGAGGAGTACATCGCATTACCGCAGTTGGACCACAACTTCAAGGAGATCACGAGTGCGGGCGAACGGATGACCGTGACCGCGCAGGTGGTGAAGTTGTTTGAACGGCTCGAGTCTTGTTACCTGCGGAATAACTATGGTCCATCAGAGACACACGTGATCATGGCGGCGACGATTGAAGGCGATCGCGCGACGTGGCCGGTGCATCCGCCGATGGGTCGCTGGATCACGAATACCGAGATTCACATCCTCGATCACAAATTGCAGAAAGTTCCCGTCGGTGTTCCGGGTGAGATCTATATCGGAGGAGTCGCACTCGCGCGCGGCTACATCAACCGGCCGGAGCTGACTTCGGAAAGGTTCCTGCCCGATCCATTCAGCCGCGTGCCCGGCGCGCGCATGTATTACACCGGCGACCTCGCGCGCTATCTGCCTGATGGGCAGGTCGAGTCGCTCGGACGCATCGATCATCAGGTCAAGATTCGCGGCTTTCGCGTTGAGCTCGGCGAGATTGAAGTCGTGCTCGCTTCTCATCCCGCGGTGCGCGAGCTGGTTGTTATCGCTCGTGAAGACACGCCCGGCGACAAGAAACTCGTGGCCTATCTCGTGCTTGAAGACGAACAGTCTGCAAACGTTTCCGAGTTGCGCAGTTTCCTCGCTGACAAGCTGCCGGATTACATGGTGCCGTCGGCCTTCGTGATCCTCGATGAGTTTCCGCTCAGTCCGAATCGCAAGATCGATCGTCGTGCATTGCCCGCGCCCGACATGTCACGTCCGGACGTCGAAACAGCCTTGATTCTGCCGCGCACGCCGGCTGAAGAAGTGATGGCCAACATCTGGGCCGGGGTGCTTGGTTTGGAGCAAGTCGGCGTGGCTGACAACTTTTTCGACCTGGGCGGTCACTCGATGCTGGCAACGCAAGTGGTCTCGCGGATTCGCGAACGGTTCCACGTTGACCTTCCGTTGCGCGCGCTGTTTCAGCATCCGACGGTTGCGGGCCTAGTCGAGGAGATATCGACGTTAGGAGCCGAAGAAGAGGTTGGAACGATTCCGCGACGCGAAGTGTCGAGTCCGTGTTCGTTATCGTTCGCGCAGGAGCGATTGTGGTTCGTGGACCAGTTCGAACCTGGCAGTGTCGCTTACAACTTAACCGCGGGACTACGACTCGAAGGCGATTTGAATATCGCTGCGCTTGAAAGTGCGTTCAACGAGATCGTGCGACGACACGAGTCACTGCGCACGTCATTCGCGAGCGTTGATGGCAAACCCGTGCAGGTCATCGTTCCATCGCACGACTTCATCGTCAACAAATTGTCTGTGAGCGAGTTGCCCGAAGAAGAGCGCGAGGCAGCGGCACGACAGCTCAGTTTAGAAGAGTTCAGAAAACCATTTGACCTCGCGCAGGCGCCTTTACTTCGTGTCAGCCTGATTGAGATCGCAGAGCGCGAGCACATCATGTTGCTCGCAATTCATCACATCGTTTCTGACGGATGGTCACTAGGAGTTCTCGTACGTGAAGTGAGTGAGCTTTACGATGCGTTTGCCAGTGGGCGTCCGTCGCCACTTTCCGAACTGCCGATCCAGTACGCCGACTTCGCCGTCTGGCAGCGCGAATGGCTCGCGGGCGCGCGGCTCGAGTCGCAACTTTCTTTCTGGCGAAAACGACTTGCGGGCGCGCCGCCAGTGCTCGAACTGCCCACGGACTTTCCGCGTCCCGCAACGCAGAGTCTGCGCGGGGCAACAATCAATCTACTGCTGCCGGCTTCACTCAAGCACGAGCTCGAAGCGCTAGGACGGAAGCACGATGCCACGTTGTTCATGGTCCTGCTGGCTGCGTTCCAGCTACTGCTCCAGCGCTACACCGGCAAGAACGACATCGTCCTCGGCACTGACATAGCCAACCGCAACCGCGCTGAAACAGAACCGCTCATCGGTTTCTTCATCAACATGCTCGTGCTGCGTGGCGATCTTTCGGGCGACCCGACATTCGTCGAACTACTCGGCCGCGCTCGCGAGCTCGCGCTGGGCGCCTACGCGCATCAGGACACGCCGCTCGAGAAACTCGTCGAGGAGTTACAGCCGCAGCGCGTCGCCAGTCATTCGCCGCTGTTCCAGGTAGTCTTCGTACTGCAAAACGCACCGATGCCGGCGATCGAGATGCCGCGACTCACGGTTACTCAGGTCAACTTCGAAAACGACACCGTCCGGTTCGATCTTTCTCTCTTGCTCGCCACGAACGAAGCCGGCGATCTGAATGCGATGTGGCGTTTTCGTACTGACCTCTTCCGTCCGGAAACGATTGCAAACATGCATCGCCATTACAAGACATTGCTCGCTCAGATCATTGCCACACCGGACACTCGTTTAAGCGAATTTGAATTGCAGAGTGAAGACGAACGGCGACAGCGGGACGAACAGAAGAAAGAACTGAAGGCGTCGAGTTTTCAGAAGTTCAAAGCAATCAAGCCGAAGGCGACCGCGCCCACCGAACTCGAACTCGTCGAAACATCTTTCCTTAACGGCTCGACTCTGCCACTCGTATTTCAACCACGTCTCCGTGGTGTCGATCTGATCGACTGGGCACAACACAATCGCGATCGCGTTGAGCGCGCGTTGTTGAAGCATGGTGCGGTGCTGTTTCGCAATTTCAACGTCGGTGGCGCGGCTGGGGTAAGTGAGTTCGCGCGCGTGTTTGCGCCTGACTTGATGGACTACCGCGAGCCTTCGACGCCGCGTTCGCAAGTGAAAGACAAAGTCTACACGTCAACCGAGTACCCGCCCGATCGCACGATCCTGCTGCACAACGAGATGTCGTATTCGGACGCATGGCCCATGAGAGTCTGGTTCTGCTGTGAGCTGCCGGCGCAAGCGGGCGGCGAAACTCCGATTGCCGATAGCCGCCAGGTCTTCGAGCTTCTGCCGCCGGAAGTCAGACAACGTTTCGCTGAGAAGCGCGTCATGTATGTGCGTAACTTCGGCGATGGTTTCGGTCTTTCATGGCAGACAGTGTTTGGGACCACGAGCCGAGAAGAAGTTGAAGCACGTTGTCGCCGAACCGGGATCGAGTTTCAGTGGAAAGACAACGATCGGCTGCGGACGTGGCAGGTGCGACAGGCTGTGGCGAAGCATCCGCAAACCGGTGAGGACGTGTGGTTCAACCAGGCGCACGTGCACAACATTCTCAGTCTTGAATCTGCGTTGCGCGAGTCAGTCTTGTCAGTCGCTGACGATCAGGAATATCCCCTCGATATCAACACCGCTTACGGAGACGGCACGCCGCTCGAAGCCGAGACAATTCAGAGGATTCACGATGCATACGAACAAGCGACAGTGGCTTTCCCCTGGCAAACAGGCGACATCCTTATGGTTGACAACATGCTGGTCGCACACGGTCGAGCCCCATTCTCGGGCCCGCGCAAGATCGTCGTCGCGATGGCCCATCCCTATAGTGGTAATCATAACGGTAACGGTACTGCCGCCTGAAAGAGTGAAGTGACAAACGCTCAAACATTCAGACTCTGTCGCCCGTTCCACGGGCTCGAACATTATTTGTTCTTCCTGATCCTGGGGCTTGCGCCCCAGGCTTTATTCTTCCGCCTGCTTCGCAGGCTCGTAGCGCGGCAAATTAGGTTCGTGGATTTAGCCCGCGAGAGCGGGCGAGAGCATAAAGCCTAGGGCGCAAGCCCTAGGATCACGATCAAAGAAGCATTTTAGCCCGCGAAGCGGGCGACAGCGGCAAGCTAATGTCGCAGTAAATCCCACACGAAATAATTCCCAAAATCAAAAATCATGAGCACTACGTTGGAGATGCCGGCCGTAGCTCAAAAGGGCTACCGCCTTTCACCACAGCAAACACGACTCTGGCTAACGCAGCAGGACCGTTCCGCCTGTTCGCAGATCGTCGTTTCACTGGAAGGACGCGTCGATCCTGAATCCGTGCGGAACGCACTGCGTCGCGTCGTGCAGCAGCACGAAATACTGCGCACGATCTTTCAGGACGTGCCGGGTATGAAGGTCCCGATCCAGGTGGTAACGGACGACAGCGAGCCGGCCTGGAACACCGTCGAGCTCTGGGACATCGATGGACCAGAACAAGCAGCGGCGATCGCAAAGCTTACTCGTGACGAACGCAAACACACCGGCAGCCTCGGCCAGGTCGCGCGCTTGCGAGCACTCCTCGCCGAACTCGGCCCGCAGAAATATTCGCTAATACTGACTCTACCCGTGTTGTGTTGCGACACGTCGTCGCTCAGCAATCTCGTGGGCCATCTCGCTGATGCTTACGCTAACGAAGAAAGCGACGAAGAGACTGTGCAGTACGCGCAGTTTTCCGAGTGGCAGAACGAATTGTTTGACGACGAGCAATCAGCGGGCCGGCTCTGGTGGAATGAACGGCGCGAGGCAACGGCGGCGAAGGATGGCGCTGAAGGCGTCGTGGTCCTGCCGCTCGAGGGCGAGGCGAGCGCATCAGTAGCGACACGAATCGAGCGTCGCTTGAGTGAAGCTGATCTGGACGCAATCGAGAGATTCGCGCAGCGTAAGGGAACGACCGCGCCGGTCGTGTTGCTCGCTTGCTGGCAGATCCTACTGTCGCGCTTGTCCGGGCGCTCGCAGTTTCCGCTGCGTGTTTCCTGCGACGGCAGAATCTACGATGAGATGCGGCGCGCCCTCGGTCTCTACGCGAGATGGCCACGCATTCATTGTCACATCGAAGACGAATTCTCGTTCGGCCGCGTGCTCGAAGGAACTCATCGGGCTGTGTCGCACGCAAATGAGTGGCAGGAATTTTACTTCGACAGCGACGACACAAACGACTCCACGCCCGACATCGGCTTTGAATTTCATGAACGGCCGGAGTTCATCACCGCAGGCGGGCTGACTTTCACGTTGCAACAGCAGCACTCAGCCACTGAACGACTCAAGTTAAAACTCGGCTGCTTCAGAACTGCGCGGTTTACAACGCTCGCGTTCGATTACGATGAAACAGTTTACAGCGCCGAAATTACCGAACGATTGGCCGATCGGTTTCTGACTCTGCTCAGCGGTCTGCTTCAGAATCCCGAGAGCGCAATCAAGCAGGTAAACCTTCTTGACGAAGCCGAACGCGACTGCGTGTTGCGTGAATGGGTTGCGACGCGCAGCGCGAGTGTTTCGACGAAGTGTTTTCATGAGTTGTTCGAAGAGCAGGTACTCAAGACTCCGGATCGTACGGCGGTTATGGCTGCTGGCGCGCAGTTGACGTACCGCGAGTTAGACCAACGCGCGAACCAGTTGGCGAACCTTTTGGTCGAGCGTGGTGTTGGTACAGAATCACTCGTCGGGATTTGTCTCGAACGATCGGTCGAGTTGATGGTGGCAATGCTCGGCATTCTCAAGGCCGGCGGCGCGTACGTACCGGTCGATCCCGGCCAACCGGCTCGTCGTCTGAGTTTAATTCTCGAAGACGCTGGAATCGCGACGGTCATAACCGAAGAACGCCTGCGAGAAAAGTTTGCGGAAACTGCGACGGCAATCGTTGACGTCACCAGTAACGATCTTAAAGAACAGAGCATGACAAAGCCGAGCACGACGGTCAGCAACGGCAACACGGTTTACGTCATCTTCACGTCCGGCTCGACCGGGAAACCGAAAGGCGTCAGCATCAGTCATCGTTCCGTCGTGAACCTGGCCCAGGCGCTCGCGCATGATGTTTATGCCGGCACAGATGCACCGTTGCGCGTGAGCGTCAACGCACCGATCGCTTTCGATTCGTCGGTGAAGCAGGTGATTCAACTCGTCTATGGACACACGCTTTGTATCGTCCCCGATGAGATACGGCCCGACGGCGAAGCGCTCTTGAACTTTATTCGCGAGACCCGCCTCGACGTGCTCGATTGCACGCCTTCACAGTTGCGCCTGTTGCTTACAGCAGGATTCGGCGAGACCACCGACCCTTCGATCGTGTTGGTCGGCGGTGAAGCAATCGACAAGGCGCTGTGGACTAGTCTCTCGGAGCAGCCTGACGTCGCGTTCTTCAACGTTTATGGACCGACGGAATGCACCGTCGACGCGACCGCTCGTCGCGTGACGAACTCGCGACCGCGCATCGGTCGCCCGATCACGAACGTTCAAGTCTACGTGCTCGATCGCGAACTGAATCCAACTCCGGTTGGCGTGATGGGCGAGATCTATATCGGCGGCGACGGCGTGGCTCGCGGTTACGTCAATCGCCCTGAGCTTACGGCCGATCGTTTTGTCCCGCATCCATTCAGCAAAGAAGTAGGCGCGAGGCTTTATCGCACCGGCGACCGCGGGCGTTTCCTGCCCGATGGCGAGATCGAGTGCGCGGGTCGCGTCGACCACCAGGTGAAGCTGCGCGGCAATCGAGTTGAGCTCGGCGAGATCGAAACAGCGCTTGCGGCTCATGAAGCAGTCAATGAAATCGTGGTCATACTGCGTGAAGATCAACCCGGCGATCAGCGTCTTGTCGCTTATTTCATTCCGGTTCGAAACGTTCAGCCGCAGCCCGGCGAGTTGCGCGAGTATCTCTCGCACAAGTTGCCTGAATACATGCTGCCGGCCGCGATCGTGCCGCTGAAATCGTTTCCACTCACGCGCAATGGCAAGGTCGATCGTTTCAAACTGCCTGCTCCCGATGAGATCGAGATGCAGCAGAGCAAAACGTTCGTTGGACCACGCACCCCCGTCGAAGAGATCGTTGCAGACATCTGGGCGAAACTCTTCCGCGTGAAGCAAGTCAGCCGTCACGACAACTTCTTCGAGTTAGGCGGACATTCACTGCTTGCTACCCAGGTCATCGCGCGCGTTCGCAAACTCTTCAGCGTCGAAGTCGCAGTACGGGCGTTGTTCGAGTCGCCCACGGTCGCAGCCCTGGCCCAACAGATCGAGCAGGAGATTAAAGCAGGACCGGAGAAGCGCGTGGCTCCAATCGAGCGCGTGAGCCGTGAGGCGCCGATTCCGGTGTCGTTCGCGCAGCAGCGTTTGTGGTTCCTTCATGAACTGACGCCCGAAAGCACCGCGTATCAACTGCACCTGTCGTTGCGCATCAACGGCCCGCTCGATGTCGACGTGTTAGAGCGAGTGTTCACTGAGATCGTGCGGCGTCATGAGATCCTGCGTACAACTTTCACCACGATCGATGGAAAACTGTCGCAGGTGATCGCCGAGCCGGCGCCTTTCAAGCTCGCTTTCACGGATTTGAGCACGTTGCCCTCGGAGCAAAGAGAAGAGCAGGCGCTACTGATGGCGACGGCAGAAGGCTATCGCCCGTTCGACCTGAAACAGGATGTGGTTCTGCGTGGCAACGTGTGGCGCCTCGACACCGACGAATACATCCTCGGCTTAACGACGCATCACATCGCGAGTGACGAGTGGTCCATGAACGTACTCGTGCGCGAAGCGTTGACACTCTATGACGCATTCGCCGCCGGCCGCCCCTCGCCGCTGTCACCGTTGCCGGTGCAGTATGCGGATTACGCTGTTTGGCAGCGCGGACGATTCGAGGGCGAACGACTGACGGCCGAGATCGCTTACTGGAAGAAACAACTCGGCGACGGCCCGTATGTGCTGAACCTGCCGACCGATCGTCCACGTCCGGCGATTCAAACATCGCGCGGCGCGCATCTGCCGGTCGCCGTTTCGAAGACAGTTGTAGACGCGCTGAAGACGGTGAGCCGCGAAGACGAGGCGACGCTCTTCATGGCCGTGCTCGCGGTGTACAAGATCCTGCTGCATCACAACACGCGCCAGTCGTCGATCATCGTCGGGACGCCGATCGCCGATCGACCGCAGATCGAGACGGAAGATCTGATCGGCTTCTTCGTCAACATGCTGGTGATGCGTACCGATCTGTCGGGCGATCCGAGCTTCCGAGAGTTGCTCAGTCGTGTGCGCGAGGTTGCGCTCGGCGCGTACGCGCATCAGAGCCTGCCGTTTGACAAGCTAGTCGAGGAATTGGCACCGGCGCGCGACCTCAGTCGTAACCCGCTGTTTCAGGCAGCTTTTAGTTTTGATAGCTCGATGCCGGAAGAATTCAAACTGCCGCAACTCGATATCAAGGTGGTCGAAGTTGAAGGACGGCCCACGCGTTTCGATCTCGTCGTCGCTTTGCGAGATACGGCCGAAGGATTGGCGGGCGCCATTCAATACAACAGCGACCTGTTCAACGCCTCGCGCATCACGCGCATGCGCGATCACTTCGCGATGTTGCTCGAGCAGGCCGCGACTAATCCTGACGCGAAGCTCTCCGAACTGATCGCAAAACTCGCTGAAGCCGACAAGCAACATCACGATCAGCAAATACGCGGCTTTAAACAGGCGCGCGCGCGAATGCTGAAGAACCTCAAGAGTAAGTAATTAAGAGTTTTTAGCCACAAAGAAGCACAAAAAGCTCAAAAATCGGCCGAGTCTATTTGTGCCTTTTGTGCTTCTTTGTGGCAGAAAAGGAGCGCTGGAAATGGGAGTCGCTGAAACATCGATCGCGTCGAAGAGAGAAGCCTGGGCCGCACGACGCAAGTCAGTCACGCCGAGAACGCTCAGTGTAGCCGAACGGGATCTCGTCACGACGAGCTTCCTGCCCGGCGGTGGACCACTGCCGCTCGTCGTGCACCCAAACTTCGACGGCGTCAATTTGATCGGCTGGGCCGCGAACAACGTCGAGTTCATTGAGAGCAAGTTGTTGGAGCACGGCGGAATTCTGTTTCGCGGTTTCGCGGTCAGTGACCACACGCACTTCGATCAGTTTCTGCAGGCGATCAACCTCCCGCGCATGCACTACATGGAAGGCGCGACACCGCGCAATGAACTCGCCGACAAAGTTTACACGTCGACGGAGTATCCGGCCGACCAGCACATCGCGCTACACAACGAGCTGAATTACGTGATCACGTGGCCCATGAAGATCTTCTTCTTCTGTGTTGTGCCTGCCGAAACGGGCGGCGCGACGCCGATCGCCGACGTGCGCAGAGTTTATAACCGCATCGATCCTGAAATCCGCGAGAAGTTCGCGGCGAAGGGTTGGATGTTGACGCGCAACTTCGGTGATGGAATGAGTCTGCCGTGGCAGACGTCGTTTCGCATGACCGAACGAAGCGAACTCGAAAGTTATTGCCGGGAGTCGCGCATCGACTACGAATGGAAGGGCGGCGATCGTTTGCGAACGCGACAGGTTCGTCCGGCGGTGCGTGTGCATCCGCGCACGGGCGAGCGCGTTTGGTTCAATCATCTGGCGTTCTGGCACGTCTCCAGTCTCGAACCGAAGGTGCGCGAAGTTTTCACAACGGAGTTCAGTGAGGAAGAGCTGCCGTACAACACTTACTACGGCGACGAGTCGCGCGTGCCGGATGAAGTGATGGAAGAGATACGGCGTGCTTACGCTGCGGAGACGGTGGCGTTTCCGTGGCAGAAGGGCGACTTGTTGATGCTCGACAACATGCTCGTCGCTCATGGCCGTCATCCATTCACCGGCGCGCGCAGAATTCTCACGTCGATGGGCGAGGCCTACAGCGATCAGGCTACGTGGACTTGGTCCAGGCGCGGCGATCAATTAGCGTTCTAAGAAATGACTGTAGGGGTGGCCCTCCGTGGCCACCCGTGCTTCAAACATCACGCTATTCGAAGAAACGGGCGGCCACAGAGGGCCGCCCCTACAGTTACTCCTCAAGTATCAAACACAACTCGCAGAGGACAAATATGAAGGAAGTAATCGAAGGGTTTCGACCGTCTCCACAGCAGAAGCGGGTCTGGAGATTGCAGCAGGCCGAGTCAAATTCGCCGTACCGTGTGAATTGTGCGATTCAGATTGATGGTCCAATCGACGACCCGCAGCGTTTGAAGCGCGCGCTCGAGAACGTCTTCGCGCAGCACGACATCCTGCGCACCGCGTATCGCCGCCTGCCGGGTGTCGATCTGCCGTTGCAGGTCGTGAACGGCTCGACTCCTGACTTCTGGCGCGAGGATCTCGATCTCAGTGGGCTGAACGAAATCGAGCAAACGCGACAAACGGAATCGATCCTGAGCCGGTTCGCCGAATTACGCTTCGATTTTGAGCACGGTCGCACGGCGCATGCGGCGCTCGTGAAATTATCGACGAGGAGATACGCCGTTTTGCTCAGTCTCGCTGCGATGTGCGCCGACTCCTTCACCGTCAAGAACCTCGCGCGTGAGCTCAGCTTGCAATACAGCGGTTCTGCCGATGAAGACGCGATGCAGTATGCCGTCGTTTCCGAGTGGTGGAACGAGTTGCTCGAGTCGCAGGACGCTGAAGTTGGAATCGAGTACTGGCGCAGCCAGGATTTGCAGTTGAGTGCATCGCTGCCGTTTGAAACCGCAAGCGCGTACGGTCAGGGCTTCACTCCGCGTCGCGTCAGCAAACAAGTCGATCGCACGACAGTCGAAAAACTCGACGCAGTGGCCGGCACGTATGGCGTCAGCATTTCGGATGTGTTGTTAACGAGTTGGCACGTTTTGCTCGGACGCTTGACTGCGCAAAACGTGATCGTTAGCGGCGTGGCTTTCGATGGACGAACTGACGAGGAACTGGGCCGATCGCTCGGCTTGTTCGTCAAGTACTTGCCGAGTCGTTCAAACGTCGCCGGGCAATACTTCAATCAACTCGTGCAACAGATCAAGGACACAACGATCGCGGCGAGCGAATGGCAGGAGTGCTTCGCATGGGAGACGATCCAGGCAAGCGACACCGATTTCTTCCCGTTCACATTCACCTTCGAAGCGCGCGGCGCCGAATATTCGTCAAATGGTTTGACGTTCTCGGTCCCGATTCAGAGCGCGTGTGTCGAACGGTACAAAATCAATCTCACTTGTTTCGCGACTGCCGATTCTCTGCAAACAGATTTCTACTACGACGCCACCGTCATCAATGAATCAGACGCCAATCGCCTGGCCGAGCAATTCCACACGCTGTTACAGAGCGTGATTCAGAATCCGGAAGCTGACGTCGAAACGCTCGAGATCGTCGGTGAAACAGAACGCCGTTACTTAATCGAAGATCTGAACGACACGGCGCGTGATTTCGGCCGCCCGAATCGTCTGCACGAACTCGTCGAGCAACAGGTGGCCCAAACACCGAACGCGATTGCGGTCATCTTCGAAGAGCAGCAACTCACCTATCGCGAGCTCGATATCCGCGCGAACAAACTCGCGCACTACCTCCGGCGCGCGGGCGTCGGTCCTGAAACCATCGTTGGCGTGTTCATGGAGCGCTCGCTCGAGATGGTCGTGAGCCTCTTAGCAGTTCTGAAGGCCGGTGGCGCGTACGTGCCACTCGATCCGGCTTACCCGACTCAGCGTCTCTCATTCATTCTCGACGACGTGTCAGCGCCGGTTGTGATCACGCACAAACATTTCGACGAACTATTGCCGGAACAGAGCGGCCTCGTGATCAAGGTGGATGAGGATTGGGACCTTATCGCGCGTGAAAACGAAGCGCGTCCCGAGCCGCGCGGTACGGAAAACAACCTGGCTTACGTGATCTACACGTCGGGTTCGACCGGCCGTCCGAAAGGTGTGATGATTGAGCACCGCTCGATCTGCAATCGACTGCTCTGGATGCAAGCCGAGTATCCGTTGACTGCGGATGATTGCGTGTTGCAGAAGACGGTCTTCACGTTCGACGCGTCCGTGTGGGAGATATTCGTGCCACTCTTCGCCGGTGCGCGACTCGTGATGGCCCAACCCGAAGGACACCGCGACAGCGCTTACCTCGTCAGAACGATCCAGCAACAACGCGTAACTACGCTCCAACTCGTCCCTTCGATGGTCAACGTTTTTCTCGAAGAGCCGGGACTCGAGAACTGCACGAGCCTGAAGCGCTTCTTCTGCGGCGGCGAGCGTCTCTCCGGTAATGTCCGGGATCGTTTTTATGAGCGTCTCCCCGAAGTGACTTTGACCAATCTCTATGGTCCAACCGAAGTCTCGATCGATGCGACTTCACGACCATGCTCGCGCGACGATCAGGATGTGAACGTGCCGATCGGCCGGCCGCTCTCAAACATGCAGGTCTATTTGCTGGATGCGCGTATGCAGCCAGTGCCGGCAGGTGTGCCGGGTGAGATGTTCATTGGCGGCGTGGGCGTCGCGCGTGGTTACTGGCGTCGGCCCGAGCTCACTGCCGAACGCTTCATTCCAAATCCGTTCAGCGAAACGCCGGGCGCGCGGCTTTATCGTGCCGGCGACCTCGCGAGAATCCTGCCGACCGGTGAGATCGAATTTCTTGGGCGTGTCGACGATCAAGTCAAGCTTCGCGGCTTCCGCATCGAGCTCGGCGAAATCGAAGCTGCATTGCGCGAACACGAACTCGCTCGCGAAGCCATCGTCATGGCGCGCGAGGACGAACCCGGCAACGCGCGACTCGTGGCTTATATCGTGCCGGAGCGCGGCGTCGCTTCGTCTGATCAAACGTTCTATCGATTGCCGAATGGCCTCGAAGTAGCGCACAACAACAAGAACGAGACCGATCTGCTTTACCTCGAGTTGTTTGGAGAACGGACGTATCTGCGTCACGGCATCAGTCTCAGAGATAACGATTGCGTGTTCGACATCGGCGCGAATGTCGGTCTCTTCACGCTCTTTGTGCACGAGTCGTGCGCGAACGCGAAGACGTTTTCGTTCGAGCCGATTCCGCAAACGTTCAAGGCTTTGAAAACGAACGTCGAGCTCTACAACTTGAACGCCCGCGTCTATGAATGTGGCCTTTCAAAGGAGGCTGGCACGGCGACATTCACCTTCTACCCACACGTCTCGGCAAGCTCGGGCATGTATGCGAACGCGCTTGAGGACGAGCAGGTGACGCGGGCGTTCATGAGAAACCAGGACGAGAGGCTCGCCGATTACGCCGACGAACTCATGGAAGGACGGTTCGAGAGCCAGACTTTTACGTGCCAGTTAAGAACCGTTTCCGAAGTGATTCGTGAAAACAACGTGCAGCGGATCGATCTATTGAAGCTCGACGTTGAGAAAGCCGAGCTCGACGTGCTCATGGGCATCGAAAATGACGACTGGGCCAAGATCGATCAGGTCGTGATGGAGATACACGATATTGGAGGCCGGTTGAAGACAGTCATCGATATGTTGGAGGCGCATGGTTTCAACTACGTGTTGGACCAGGATGCGGCGTTCATCAACACGGGCCTGTACCACATTTATGCTGTTCACCCACGGCGCGCGCCGCAAGCTGAAAGCGCGGAGCCAATCGCGAATCGGCCGTCAAGATTGCGGCAGAGTCTGCTCACGTCAGCGGACTTGCAGTCGTATCTGAAAGATAAGCTACCCGAACACATGATTCCTTCGGCGTTTGTCATGCTCGACGCGCTGCCGTTGTTGCCGAACGGGAAGGTCAATCGTCGTGAGTTACCGGCGCCGAGCAGTTCGCGCTTCGATGCGAATCGTGTTTACGTTGCGCCGCGCAATCCGGTTGAAGAAGAGCTCGCGGCGATGTGGTCTAAGATTCTCGGAGTCGAGGGCATCGGCGTTGAAGACAACTTCTTCCTGATGGGTGGGCATTCGTTGCTCGCGACGCAGGCGATCTCGCGCATTCGCGAAGCCTTCAGCGTGCAACTGCCGCTGCGCAGTATCTTCGAAACTCCAACCGTCGCCGGCCTTGCGGAAAAGATCGTCGAGAACATCGCCGAGCAGTTAGGCACAACCGAGTTCGAGAACCTCGTCACTTCTTAGCCACAAAAAGCACAAAAACACAAAAATTGAATGAGCGCTCAACAATCGTTCTAACCGCTTTTTTGTGCTTTTTGTGACGGCTTGCCGTTTGTGCTTTTTGTGATCGCTTTCATTTGAAAGGAAGTTGTAATGATCAATCACGTTCTCTCAGTGCAGGAAATGGGAGCTGAAAGACTGATGTCGCTGGTGGACCGCGCGCTCATCATCGCGAATGGAGACCACGGCAACAAGCGCACGCTTGCCGGCAAAGTTGTCGGGATCTATTTCCGCGGCACGTCGACACGCACGCGCACGTCGTTTTCAGTCGGGGCCACAAAACTCGGCGCTGACATCATTTCCTACGGTCCAAACGATCTGCAAATCAACACCGGTGAGACGATCGAAGACACGGTCCGCGTGCTCTCGAATTACCTCGATGCACTCGTCGTCCGCACTAATGACAGCGACGAAGAGATGAAAGCCATGACGAGGCAGAACGAGATGGCGATCATCAATGCGATGAGCGTGGGTGAACACCCGACACAATCGATCGCCGACCTCGTCACGATTAAAGAAACGTTCGGGCGTCTCAACGATATTCACGTCCTGTATCTCGGCGAAGGCAACAACACCGCGGCCGCACTCGCATTCGCGATGGCGCAGATCAAGGGAACGCGACTCACGGTCGCGACACCCGAAGGCTACGGATTGCCCGAAAGCGTGTTGACCCGCGCGGAAGAAATCGCATCGCGATGCGGATCGTTCTTCAGCCAAATTCACGATCTTGCTCAACTGCCACGCGATGTCGACGTCGTCTACACAGCGCGCTGGCAAACGATGGGCGTGCCGAAAGCCGAGGCCGGCTGGGAAGCAAAGTTCGCTCCTTACAAAGTCAGTGCAGCGTTGATGCAGCGCGTGTCGAGATCGCCAAAGACAGTCTTCATGCATGACCTGCCCGCGGTGCGCGGCGGCGACGTCGACGACGAAGTACTCGATGGTCCGCAAAGCCGCGCCTTCCGCCAGGCGTACCACAAGATGACGAGCGCGATGTCCGTGCTCGAGTGGTCCATGGGCGTCAATTAAGCCCGCGAAGCGGGCGAAAGCATAAAGCCTGGGGCGCAAGCCCCAGGATCCCGGCGAAAAATCCATTCAGCCCGCGGAGCGGGCGACAGTCCGAGGTCCAACCAAATGTACGACAGCATCCTGTCCGCGATAGGCCATACTCCGCTTGTCAAACTCGAGCGGGTTTTCGACGACCTGCAATTCAACCTGTACGCCAAGTTGGAGGGATTCAATCCCGGCGGCAGCTCGAAAGATCGGCCGGCCATCAAGATCATTCGCCGCGCGATCGAACTCGGCGCGATCGTGCCGGGTGAGACGGTCGTCATCGAATCCAGCTCGGGCAACATGGGCATCGGGTTGGCCCAGGCGTGCTCTTACTATGGCGTTCGCTTTATTTGCGTCGTCGATCGCAAGACCACGATGCAGAACATTCGCTTGCTCGAAGCTTACGGCGCGGAGGTCGAGCTGGTTTCCGATCCGGATCCCGTAACGGGCGAGTTACTGCAAGCCCGCATCGATCGCGTCAAGAGTTTGCTCTTCTCGATACCCGGCAGCTTCTGGCCCAATCAATATGCGAACCTGGATAATCCGCGCGCGCATCACCAGACGATGCGAGAAATCGCGACTGAGTTAGACAACAAGATTGATTACCTGTTCTGCGCCACCAGCACCTGCGGCACGCTCCGCGGCTGCACTGAATACATCCGTGAGCGTCGTCTCAACACAAAAACCTACGGTGTCGATGCGGTCGGCAGTGTCATCTTCGGCGGCCAGCAAGTGCGCAAGCGTCTGATCCCCGGTCACGGAGCCGCTGTGCGTCCGGCGCTCTTCAACACGACCATTGCCGACGACTGCATTCACGTCACAGACATCGATTGCGTGGTCCATTGTCATCAGCTTGTGCGTCGTGAAGCGATCCTGGCGGGCGGATCTTCAGGCGCGGTGATTGCCGCGGTCGGTCGAGTGAAAGACCTGATTCCGGAAGGCGCGAACTGCGTGGCCATTCTCGCGGATCGCGGCGAGCGCTACCTCGATACAGTTTATTCCGATGCGTGGGTCGCGGAACATTTCGGCGACATCGCTTACCAGTGGCAAGAGGAGATGGAGGTTGAGTATGCATAACGGCGACTTACTGATTCTGACAGCCAGCGAAATCACGGCCCTGCTGCAAAACCGCGAGCACGAGATCATGGATGCGGTGCGCGTCGCGTACGACATTCACAGCCAGGGCGGCAGCACGCTGCCTCATTCGCTCTTCCTGCATTTTCCAGACAACGCGCGAAACCGAATCATCGCGCTGCCGGCTTATCTGAATCACGACGGCGGCATCGCGGGGATGAAGTGGGTGTCATCGTTTCCGGATAATTTGAGTGTCGGAGTTGACCGCGCGTCGGCAGTGCTCGTGTTGAACTCGACGCAGACTGGCAGACCCGAAGCGTTGATCGAAGGCTCGCAGATCAGCGCGAAACGCACGGCTGCAAGTGCCGCACTCGCCGCGCAGTACATGCACGCGGACAAGCAGGTCGATTCCGCGGGGTTCATTGGCACGGGGCTCATCAATCGAGAGATCGTGAGATTTCTGCTCGCGTCCTTTCCGAGCTTGAGGAATCTGGTGGTTTATGACCTCGATCGCGAGCGAGCGGAGCAGTTCAAGCAGCGGTGCGAGAGTGAGTTTGCGGGTGTTGGGGTGAGGACGGCGGCGGATATCGCCACTGTGTTTCGTTCGGCGTCGTTGATATCTTTTGCGACGACCGCGATCCAGCCTCACGTTCACGACCTCAAAGAATGCGCGCCGGGCAGCACGATCCTGCACGTGTCGCTGCGTGATCTGACGCCGGAAGTGATTCTGTCGTGTGACAACGTGGTTGACGATGTGGACCACGTGTGCCGCGCGAAGACGTCGATCCATCTGGCGGAGCAGTACGTGGGCCACCGCGACTTTATCAGGTGTACGCTGGCTGAGATCTTCCGTGGTGAAGTGACGCCGCGCAGAGATGAAAAGAGCATCGCCGTGTTTAGCCCCTTCGGTTTGGGTGTGCTCGACATCATGGTGGGCAAACTCGTCATGGACCTCGCCACGGAGAACGGTATGGGCCAAATCGTCTCGTCCTTCCTCCCCGGACAAAGAGAAGCACAGCCCGCACACGTTTAAGTAAAAAATTTATCTCCCGCAAAGGCGCAAAGGCGCAAAGAAAACTCTTGAAAACGCGGCAGCGCTTTGCGCCTTTGCGTCTTTGCGGGCGAAAAACTCTTTTTCTGCGACACAACGATGAACGAGTTGTCAAAACGGATGGCGGGATTGACGCCGGCGCAATTCGCGCTGCTCAAACAGCGCCTGAGCGAAAAAAGCCAGGAGCGGCCTGACGATCGCGCGATCCCACGCCGCGCGGCGCGCTTCGCCACTGAGGCGCCACTCTCCTTTTCACAGGAGCGATTGTGGTTTCTTTACCAACTCGATCCGGCGAGCTACGCCTTCAACATCGCCAATGCCGTACGTCTAACCGGCAAGCTCAACGTCGCCGCACTCGAGCGCGCCTTGAACGAGATCGTCCGCCGTCATGAAGCCCTGCGCACGAGCTTCGCCAACGTCAATGGCGAACCGGTTCAGATCATCGCTCCTGAACTGCGCATCCCGCTGCGTGTAATCGACCTGCGTCACCGTCCAGTTGCGCAGCGCGACGACGAAGCGGCCGGCTTAATCACGGTGGAGGCTCGTAAGCCTTTCGACCTGACCAATGGCTCGGTGCTGCGGGCCCTCCTGGTCCAGCTCGACGACGACGAGCACGTCGCACTGCTTACTATGCATCACATCGTCAGCGACGGCTGGTCCATGGGCGTGTTAGTCCGCGAGCTTTGCGCGCTGTACGCGGCATATGCTGCCAATCAGCCTTCAAAGTTGCCAGAGCTCTCCGTGCAATACGCAGACTTCACCACCTGGCAGCGCGAAAGACTTTCCGGTGATCGTCTCGACGAGTTGACCAGCTATTGGAAGAAACAGCTTGGTGGAAATCTTCCCGTGCTGGATCTGCCGATCGATCGTCCGCGCGGCGCCACACCGACGTTCAAAGGCGCCGTGCAACCGTTCACCCTCTCACCGGAACTCACGCACGCACTCGAAGGATTGAGTAAGCAGGAAGGCGCGACCATGTTCATGACGCTGCTCGCCGCCATTCAGTTACTGCTCCAGCGATACACGAACCAGGATGACATTCCAATTGGCGTAAACATCGCGAACCGCACGCGTCGCGATATTGAAGGACTGATCGGCTTCTTCGTCAACAACCTCGTGCTGCGTGGCGACCTTTCCGGCAATCCGACATTCCGCGAGTTGCTGCGTCGCACGCGCGAAGTGACGCTCGGCGCTTACGCTCATCAGGAACTTCCGTTCGAGATGCTGGTCGACGTGTTGCGGCGCGAACGCGGCTACAACTCGTCGCTCTTCCAGGTGATGTTCGTGATGCAAAACACGCCGGCTGCGGCGTTCGAGCTTCCCGATCTCAAACTCGAGCCGTTCAAGATTAGTGACGAGCAGTCGGCCTTCGATCTGACGTTCTTCACGAGGGAGACTGAGGATGGCATTACCGGCTGGCTCGAGTACAACAGCGACCTCTTCAACGCGACGACCATCAGCCAGATGCTCGAAAGTTTTCAACTCCTCCTCGGCGAGATTGCTGCCAATCCCGATCAGCAGATCGAAAGCTATGCGGCTGAATCGGATGACAGCGCGGAACTGATCGGCGCCTTCAATACAACTCTGGAATAACAAAAATCTCTGCGCAACCTCTGCGTCCTCTGCGTCTCTGCGGTGAGTAATACCGACAATTTAGTTAACCGCAGAGACGCAGAGGACGCAGAGGATGCGCAGAGAAGAATTCAAATCATTAACATGCAAAACGGTAACGGAAACGGATCGCGCAAATACACGATCGCGCTCGGCGGTATCGGCGGCGATGCGCATTCGGTCGGCTTAACGATTCTGCGCCAGGCCCTCTCGATGAGTGGTTATCACGTTTACTATCTCGGCACGCAGAACAAGCTCGAGGATTTTTTCCAGATCGCGCCGCTCGTGAACGTCGTGATGATCTCGAGCATGGATGGTCATGGCAGATATTACCTGCGCGGTTTTCCCGAGCTCGTCAGGACGCTGAACGGTAATCGCCCGCTCTGGTATGTCGGTGGGAACCTGCATCTCGGCGACGGTCTCAATTGTGAGCACGGTTTTATCGAGATGGGATTCGATCGCGCGTTCGTGAAGTTCATCGACATTCGCTCGGTGCTCGAGATCCTGAAACGCGATCTGCATGGTGTCGATCCGAAGAGCAATGGCTCATCGTCTCTGTGGCCCAACGGAAATGGAAAGAAGCATTTCCTGCCGGCGCCTGTTTCCGATGAGATGCTCGATCTGGAAGAGTTGAAGCGCACCCGCCGCGAGGTGCTCGACATGTGGAAGACGGGCGCGGCTGCTCAAAGTCTTTCAGAGAACGCAGAGTTCATCGCGCGGCAACCATCGTTCGTCAAGGCCCAATCAGGTGCGCGCGGCAATCGACTGCCGATCCTCATTCAGCCTCGCAGCGGTGTCGCGGCAGTGAAGCCGCAGATTGAGTTGTTCAAGGCTTTTAAGAGTGCGGGCGCTGACGTCCTTTCTTACCAGGTCGATTCACTGACGCGTAACAATAATTATGTCGGCGCGGAACAGGCGATCAAGGACAGTCGGGCCACCGGCGTTTCAACACTGAATGGCTTTCCCGTCGTCAATCATGGCGTGCCTGCATTGCGGCGCATCATCACGGAAGTAAAGACTCCGCTGCAAACGCGGCACAGCACGCGCGATCCACGACTGCTCGCCGAGATCTCGTACGCGGGCGGCGTAACGTCATTCGAAGGCGGCGCGATTTGTTACAACATCCCTTATTACCGCGACTATCCGCTCGACGAATCGATCAAGGCATGGCAGTACGTTGATCGTCTCACGGGTTGGTATCACGAGCGCTTCGGCATCGTGCTCGACCGCGAGTACTTCGGCACGCTCACGGCCACGTTGATTCCTCCATGCCTCGCGATTGTCGTGAATATCATTCAGGCGATTCTCGCCGCGAAGCAGGGCGTTAAGTCAGTGAGTCTTGGTTATGCGGAGCAGGGAAATCGCATTCAGGACGTGGCCGCGATTCGCACGCTCGCGAAGATGGCGAGTCGATCGCTCGCGAACCTGGGATTCAAGGACGTTGCGGTCAATACGGTGTTTCACCAGTACATGGCTGCGTTTCCTGAGACGCAGAAACGCTCGCGCGAGCTGATTTACAACTCCGCGATTACCGCGGCGCTTTCGGGTTCGACGCGCGTGATTGTGAAGACTTGCGTTGAGTCTTTGAGGATTCCGACCGTGGCGGATAACGCTGACGCGATCAATATCGTGCGCGCGGGTGTCGCGGACGCGGCGGTGTTACAGCTTGATGAAATCGAGATTGCGGCTGAGGGTGAAATGATTGAACGCGAAGTCGAAGCGATACTCGAGAGTGTTATTCATTGTGGGCGCGGGAGTCTGGCGGCGGGCGTCGTCGCAGGGTTTCGTGAAGGGTTTCTCGACGTGCCGTTCTCACCGAGCATTCACAATCGCGGTGAAGTCGTGACGGCGCGCGATTCGGAAGGAGCCGTGCGTTTTCTTTCAACCGGGCGGCTGAAACTGGATCGCGACGTGAAAGAGTTTCATCGCGACAAGATGCAGGACCGCGTCAAAGCCGATGGCCTGATGCTGACCGAGAAACAGAATTATCTCCTCGTCGAAACCGACGTCCTCCAAGTCGCCCGCGAACAATACGACCGCTGGCCCCTTTACGGATAAGCCCGCGATAGCGGGCGACAGCATAAAGCCTGGGGCGCAAGCCCCAGGATCGAAATAAATAAAAGCTCGCGAGCCCGCGAAGCGGGCGACAGCCCAACACGCAACGCTCTGCCGCCCGTTTCACGGGCTCCAGGCAATTTCGATGATCTGATCCTGGGGCTTGCGCCCCAGGCTTTATGCTGTCGCTCGCTTCGCGAGCTTTGCTTAACTGCTTCGCAGGCTATTAAAAATTTATGTGTGGTTTTGTTGGATACACAGATCTAAAGAACGAGCGTGAGATCTCTCAATCGTTGCTCGCCGAGATGACGACGGCGCTGACGCATCGTGGGCCGGACTCTGACGGCTACTTCGTCGAGGGCGTCACCGGACTCGGCTTTCGTCGCCTGAGCATCATCGATCTCTCCGGCGGCGATCAGCCGATCTACAGCGAAGACGGCTCGCTCGTCCTCCTCTGCAACGGCGAGATCTACAACTACCGCGAACTCCGAAACACGCTCCAGCAAAAAGGCCACGTCTTCAGCACCAACAGCGACGTCGAAGTGCTCCTGCACCTCTACGAAGACGAAGGCGTCGACTTTCTCAACAATATCAACGGCCAGTTTGCCTTCGTCATCTACGACCGCAAGCAAAAGACGCTGTTCATGGCTCGCGATCACTTCGGTATCAACCCGTTGTTCTACACGATCGCTGACGGCCTGTTCATCTTCGGTTCCGAGATCAAGGCGCTCATTCAGCACCCCGCAATCAATCGCGAAGTCGATCTAACCGGACTCGATCAGGTCTTCTCGTTTCCCGGACTCGTCAGCCCGCGCACGATGTTCAAAGACATCGAGAGTGTTCCGAATGGTTATTACCTCGTCGTCAAAAACGGCAACGTCAAACTCACGCAGTACTGGGATCTCGAGTATCCGCTCGCGGAAGAGATCGAGCACGACAAACCGGAAAGCTACTACGTCGAAAAACTCAGATACCTTTTCGCGCGCTCGGTGAAGTACCGGCTGCAGGCTGACGTTCCGGTTGGTTTCTACCTGAGCGGCGGCCTCGACTCTTCGATGATCGCGTCGATGATTCGCAACGTTTCGCCCGGCATCCCGCGGCATTCATTCTCGATCGGTTTTAACCAAACCGAGATTTGCGAAGCCAAGTACCAGCGCATGATGTCGGAGTATTCAGACTCGATTCATCACGAGATCATGTTTGACTGGAAAGAGATCGCCGAGCGGCTGCCGCGCATGATCTATCACAGCGAGTGCCCGGTGAAGGAAACTTACAACACGTGTTCGATGGCGCTGTCGCAAGCCGCGCGGGCCGCGGGCGTAACGGTGATTCTGACTGGCGAAGGCGCGGATGAGTTGTTTGCGGGTTATGTTGGATATCGCTTCGATCAGTTTGGCCTGCGCGCGGAGAAGAAACACGATCTCGAGTCGATGCTCGAAGATGAGATTCGCGAGAAGTTGTGGGGCGACGCGACGCTGTTTTATGAAACCGAACACTATGCTTTCCGCGAGACGAGGTCGGCGCTCTATTCGATAGCGCTCAACGATACTTTCGACGACTTTGATTGCCTGAACCTGCCGCTCGTCGACAAGCGACGACTCCAGGGTCGCCACTCCGTGCACCAGCGTTCTTATCTCGATTTCAAACTCCGGCTTTCAGACCATCTCATTTCGGACCATGGCGATCGCATGGCGCTCGCGCATTCGGTCGAGGGACGCTATCCGTTTCTCGATATTGATCTCGTGGAGTTTTCGAAGAGCATTCCACCGGAGTTGAAGCTCAACCAGTTCACGGAAAAATACATTCTGCGGAAAGTCGCGGAAGATCTCGTGCCGCCTGAGATCCTCAATCGCGAGAAGTACGGTTTTCACGCGCCGGGCACGCCTTACCTGTTGCGACAGAATATCGAGTGGATCAACGACCTGCTTTCATACGAACGGATCAAGCGACAAGGCTACTTCAATCCTGACACGATCGAGCGGCTCAAGACGCAGTATTCGAAAGACGGGTTTCGTCTCAACCTGCCGTTCGAAAGCGACCTGCTGATGACGGTGTTGAGCTTTGGAATTTTCCTCGATCAGTTTCAGATGCCAAGCCTTAATTAGCCACAAAAAAGCACAAAAGCTTTTAGCCACAAAAAGGCACAAAAAGCACAGAAAAGAAGAGTTATGACGGAGAGAGTTTATTTAAAACCCAACGTCGTGGTTGAGCCGCTGTATAACCAGTGGTATGCGTGGTCCAACCTGATCGCGCCGGCCACGGCGGCGATGTATATTGCTAATTCGCATCTGAAGATCATGCAGTCGTTTGTGTCTGCGCCACAGGTGCACATTGCCGCCCTCAAAAATCCGGCGATGATTGGTGGACCATTCATCAGCTACGGCGCGGACCGCGTGGGCGAGATCAAGGGGTTGATGGAACAGACGATTAAGTCGCAGGCGCACATGCTCGAGTTTGCCGATGCCGTGAAGAACCTCGACAAGGTGCTCGCGACTGAGGCTGACGGCGGCTCGCTTGAACCGTTGTATGAAAAGGTGCCGCGTGTGTTGCGCGGGTTTGTGGAGCTCGTTTACGACCTGAACAATCATCCGTCGATCCGGTTCATTGAAGGGCTCTTGTACAAAGGCCCGTATCGCAACGAAGCGGCGCAGAGTGTTTCACTGTCGCTCATTCCGAATGACGAGCGTTCCTTTGCGTTCAGCTCGCCGAGACTGGATAGCGATTCGCAGGTGCACCTGAAGATCCCATTCAGGCATGAAGGGCTCGACGAGTTGTTTCGCATGAAGGAAACGGCGCAGACGTTCGACCACATTCGTGAAGCCTTGAACATCACGGAAGCTGACGGGCAATTATTTTCGACTTTCTTTACGACTGAGGCACCGAAGCCGCGTCCCGCTTACACGGATAAAGAACTCCGCATTCGTTACTTCGGACACGCCTGTTTGCTCTTCGAGACGGAGGGCGTGAGCATCCTGTGCGATCCGGTGATCAGTTACGACGATCCGGCCGGCATTGAGCGATACACCTTCGCAGATCTGCCGGAGACGATCGACTTTCCAGCACAGTGGGATCCGAAGCTTGGAATTCACGTGACTTGAAGTCGCGGCCGCACTGACCCTATAGTGAGTCGTATTAATTTAAATCATACCAACATGGTCAAATAAAACGAAAGGCTCAGTCGAAAGACTGGGCCTTTCGTTTTAATCTGATCGGCACGTAAGAGGTTCCAACTTTCACCATAATGAAATAAGATCACTACCGGGCGTATTTTTTGAGTTATCGAGATTTTCAGGAGCTAAGGAAGCTAAAATGGAGAAAAAAATCACTGGATATACCACCGTTGATATATCCCAATGGCATCGTAAAGAACATTTTGAGGCATTTCAGTCAGTTGCTCAATGTACCTATAACCAGACCGTTCAGCTGGATATTACGGCCTTTTTAAAGACCGTAAAGAAAAATAAGCACAAGTTTTATCCGGCCTTTATTCACATTCTTGCCCGCCTGATGAATGCTCATCCGGAATTTCGTATGGCAATGAAAGACGGTGAGCTGGTGATATGGGATAGTGTTCACCCTTGTTACACCGTTTTCCATGAGCAAACTGAAACGTTTTCATCGCTCTGGAGTGAATACCACGACGATTTCCGGCAGTTTCTACACATATATTCGCAAGATGTGGCGTGTTACGGTGAAAACCTGGCCTATTTCCCTAAAGGGTTTATTGAGAATATGTTTTTCGTCTCAGCCAATCCCTGGGTGAGTTTCACCAGTTTTGATTTAAACGTGGCCAATATGGACAACTTCTTCGCCCCCGTTTTCACCATGGGCAAATATTATACGCAAGGCGACAAGGTGCTGATGCCGCTGGCGATTCAGGTTCATCATGCCGTTTGTGATGGCTTCCATGTCGGCAGAATGCTTAATGAATTACAACAGTACTGCGATGAGTGGCAGGGCGGGGCGTAACCTAGGTGACAGAAGTTAAAAGCCTCCGGTCGGAGGCTTTTGACTTTCTGCTAGATCGGCCGCATCGAATATAACTTCGTATAATGTATGCTATACGAAGTTATTAGCGATGAGCTCGGACTTCCATTGTTCATTCCACGGACAAAAACAGAGAAAGGAAACGACAGAGGCCAAAAAGCTCGCTTTCAGCACCTGTCGTTTCCTTTCTTTTCAGAGGGTATTTTAAATAAAAACATTAAGTTATGACGAAGAAGAACGGAAACGCCTTAAACCGGAAAATTTTCATAAATAGCGAAAACCCGCGAGGTCGCCGCCCCGTAACCTGTCGGATCACCGGAAAGGACCCGTAAAGTGATAATGATTATCATCTACATATCACAACGTGCGTGGAGGCCATCAAACCACGTCAAATAATCAATTATGACGCAGGTATCGTATTAATTGATCTGCATCAACTTAACGTAAAAGCAACTTCAGACAATACAAATCAGCGACACTGAATACGGGGCAACCTCATGTCCGAGCTCGCGAGCTCGTCGACAGCGACACACTTGCATCGGATGCAGCCCGGTTAACGTGCCGGCACGGCCTGGGTAACCAGGTATTTTGTCCACATAACCGTGCGCAAAATGTTGTGGATAAGCAGGACACAGCAGCAATCCACAGCAGGCATACAACCGCACACCGAGGTTACTCCGTTCTACAGGTTACGACGAATGTCAATACTTGCCCTTGACAGGCATTGATGGAATCGTAGTCTCACGCTGATAGTCTGATCGACAATACAAGTGGGACCGTGGTCCCAGACCGATAATCAGACCGACAACACGAGTGGGATCGTGGTCCCAGACTAATAATCAGACCGACGATACGAGTGGGACCGTGGTCCCAGACTAATAATCAGACCGACGATACGAGTGGGACCGTGGTTCCAGACTAATAATCAGACCGACGATACGAGTGGGACCGTGGTCCCAGACTAATAATCAGACCGACGATACGAGTGGGACCGTGGTCCCAG